>SXGQ01257240.1_pt1 | contig 14620 bp, 17 predicted proteins | sample 3178371 | NCBI WGS metagenome assembly SXGQ01 (sample SAMN11356859, study PRJNA531348) | freshwater metagenome | isolation source: freshwater sample F1-20 | place: China: Fuxian Lake, Yuxi | collected 2017-12-25
AAACGTGTAGCATACTTGACATCTAGATCTTCTACTAGTTCAGATACTGAGCCCTGGATGATAGGTTCAACATCAAACGTATCTCGCAGATCTTGTTCAAACTTCTCGAGGCGCTTGGGTGTCCAAGGTAAAGATTTGATATCAGTATCTTTGTTTAGATTGATACGAATCTCGTTCCAACGCTCTAATTTGAAAGCATCGTCTAAGTTTTTTAAGACATAACTCAGTATTTTCGTGTTCATTAATCTTTCCTTTTAATTTGACGTCATTTGATATATACTATATAGTTTTATAGATAAGTGTCAAGTTTTTAATGGTTGGAGCAATAAATGACCGAATACGAAGATTGGCAAGGTAGTCGATGGGAATTCACAAAGAGCAAGAGCAAATGGCATTTTGATAAAAGCATCCCTCCTGCGCTAGGCACAGACAGCTATACTCCTGTGTGTAGATTCGATGCAGACTTTGCTGCTGCCATAGCAGAATGCATGCCTAAGACCAAGGCCAGTAGCTGGAGCAGCAGGAACGATTTCAACAAGGATATAGCTGCACAAGGTTTATACAGTGCTACTGCTGAAGAGCAGGACTTGATACGTGCCGGGGCTGATCCAAAGCAAGAAGTTTTTAATCGTACTGCTGCTGAAGACATACCGCTGTTTAGAGAGATAGCTGACACGCTAGGAATAGATGATGCTATGATCAAGTTTCATAATCAGATCACCGGTCAGATGCTGCACTTCCACATTGATAACTTTGCAGCTCGCCCAGAACGTGAGAACAGTTTCAAGGTCGTGGATTTTGATGAAAACCCACAGATCATGCGTCGTTTTGCTATCATGTTAGCAGACTGGGAACTAGGACAAGCATGGATGTTTGGTAACGCATTATACCAGGGGTGGAAAGCTGGAGATTGCATCACATGGGAATGGCAAGACATGCCGCATGCTACAGTAAACGCTGGATGGCACGATCGACCACTGTTGCAGATAACTGGCCGTGTGACTGCTAAGACCCAATGGTTGTTAGATGCTGCCCGGGCTGATCTCGGAAAACCTGTGAGAATATTTTCACTATGAATCAAGTAACTATAGTAGCATATCCACCAGGCGCCTATGGTAGCTTTATCAGCTGGATGATAGAACGTTTCAGCAAGCATAGGACTGGTATCACAGATAATCCTCTGTTGCCTGATGGCAGCAGTCACGCATATGCCAGCTTTTGCAAGGTCAAAGGCATCGACGATTTCATGTATGGGCTCAACCAGGCACGCTGGGACATCAAGCCCTGGCACACCAATCTATATGCAGGGTGGCCCTGTAATCCCGTGGAAGACATAGCAGACAACATCAAGGACATACTTGATTGGATGATGCCCTTTGACCGACTCATATACATTGATGTGTATCGAGAGTCTGACCACATGCTCTGCTACATCCGCAATGAAGCTACTATGGACCAGGATCGTTGGTATGATATGCTGGGCATCAGCAGCGACAGCCAACTAGGAGATAGGCTGCGTTTTGATATTGAGAGTCGCAGATTACCTGCGATAGAAGATCCTAGATTACTTCGTGTAAACCTACACGACATCTTAGTAGATGAGCCAGGTGTGCTATGGAACAACATCAGCCAGGCACTGGGATGGCCTATGCATGACTTTGGTCTTTTCAAACTCGTGTTGGAAGAAATGAATCGAAGACAAGAGAGATTTTATCACATGATAGATCAAGTGGGCCCTGAGGGAACTCCGGCCCAAAAAGCAATATACAAGTACTTAATGGAGAAAAACTATGGATCTTAAGACGATGTTCCCACTGTTTGCTCCAGGCACAGGCATCATGGTCCTTGCGGTCTATGCTGCTATAGTGTTTGGGTTGACATGGATATTTGCTCGCGGTTACTCAGATAGCAAAGAAGGTTTCTTCGTAGCTAAACGAGAACTTAATGGCATACAGGGCGCGATGAGCACTGGTGCTGCTTGGATGTGGGCTCCAGGCATGTTTATCGCCGCACAACAGGCCTATGTAAACGGATTAGTAGGACTGTTTTGGTTCTGCATAGGCAACTTCCTTTCATTGATAGTGTTCGCTTGGTTCGCCAAGAGACTCAGAGATAAGAAACCAGATGGTTTCACTATCTCAGGTTATCTCAGGGAAAAGTTCAGCAAGAGAGTGCAAGGACTGTTTATCATTGAATTGAGTTTGCTGGCTATGTGTAGCTTTGCTATCAATGTACTAGCTGGTGCAAAGTCTGTGGAAGTGCTCACAGGCATGAACTATACCATAGTCAGTTTCATCTTAGCAGCTATCGCGTTGACCTATGCCTTGCGTGGTGGATTGAAAGCATCGGTTATAACTGAGATGTTCAAACTGTCTGTGTTAGTCGGCGGGCTGTTCTTTTTGGTTCCGTGGGCTGTAGACACTGGCGGCGGGTGGGCGGTAGTCAATAACGGCCTAGGCGGCATCAGCGGAAATGGCGCTAGCATATTCGGTACAGAATTTGCCTTGGGCGTGTTTATGGGGTTCGGCTTCATGACAGCCCTAGGACACTTAGGTGCTCCTTGGGGAGACAACGCTTTTTATCAGAGAGCGTTTTCTATCAGGAAAAGCAAGGTTATAATCTCTTTCGTCGGGGGAGCATTTATCTTCATTCTAACACCGTTGCTCACAGGCATCCTAGGGTTCCTCGCAGCAGGTATGCACTATGAAGTTCCTAAGGAATTATTGGGCTACACCAACATACTCACTGTTGGTAGCTTATTACCTGCTTGGGCAGCTATAATGTATCTGTTCATGTTGTTCGCGGGACTGGTATCTGTGCTAGATAGCCAGCTGAGTTCAATGAGCAACATCTGGGGGCATGATGTCAAAGACATGGTAAAACTCAAACACGACGACGAAGTTAGCATAAAGTTTGGCAGGCTAGGCATGCTGTTCCTGATCATGTCAGGACTGGCTATAGCGAACTATCCAGGGATGACCTTACAGACTATCTTCTTGTTCTTTGGAATAATGAGAGCCACTGTTTGGTTACCACTGATGTTCAGCCTATGGAACGACAAGCTGGTCAATGAAGCTGGCATGTTCTGGGGAGTATTGATCGCATTTGTGTTTGGGTTCTCAACCTATGTATACGGTCAGAACTTTGGAGGCGGCCCAAACATCGCGGTGCTAGGTACTTGTTTAGCAGTGTTTGGTAGCGGTACACTAGCATTGGCAATCACTAAGTTAAGCAAAGGCAACGATGCCTAAATATATATTCGTAGCAGGTGCACCGGGTTCCAAATGGAGCTCGGTGTGCAAAAACATATATTACAGTCCTAGCATTGATAGGTCAGATTATAGTGATGCCAGGACCTACTATCATTCAGCATGGGGCAACCCTGAGCTCATGCATCTCGGTGCGTATTTTGATCCAGGCATGGAGTTTGGCAAGCGTTTCATGCGACTGCCGCAGATGAGCATCATTGATGCTGAGGCAGAATTTGATAGACCATTCTCAGGACAAGGCACAAGGATAATCAAGAGCCATGTGTTCGCACATCATTTGAATATTTTACATCAAATGTGGGATGATCCGATCGTGCTAGTACATAGACCCAATGATGCTTGTTTGGGCTGGTGGGTACGCTGCGGGCAGTTCGACATCACATATCCCAACTATCAGTATTACGGCAATCTAGAGATGATGGCCATGCACATAGATCAGCAGAACCAGGACATATGGGATTTTGCTGTGAAACATGGTGTGCGATGGGACAGCATCACAGATAACAAGCAGCTAGCTGACAGGTTAGGATTGGAAGAACCACCAGATGAATACTATCAAAGCTACCCTGCAAGCGATATAAGGGTAGCAGTAATATGAAGATGATCGTTTTGTTTGGCCCCCAGGGTTCAGGCAACCATTTGTTCGGTAAGATATTCAGCTTACATGATGAAGTTCATGGATGGAAAGATGCTCTCAAACCAGACGGCTATTTCATACCCCATTATCAAGAACCCTTCAATCATTATTGGAACAATATCAACGATATAGACATGGATATCATGGGTGGTAAACCATATGCTGTGACTTCTATATCTAATCCATACATTGAAAATTTCTTGCCTAAGATTCCTCCTCTCAATGAATTTATCGAGAAGGTCGAAAGCTTAGGTATTGATGTGCAGCCCGTGGTCATTGGACGAGACCGTAACATACTCACGCATCAACAGACACGACTACGGGGAGGCCCGACCTGGGGCAACATGCCGCAACTTATCCAATGGATGAAGATACCCCCGTTCTTTGTCAGCCAAGAACTGCTTTATCTATATCGCAGGCAATATGTGCGAAGCCTGAGCCATTGGTTAGATTTCCCTTTAGCCTGGGAAGATCCTCAGATAGACGAGATACTCAAAGATGACGCCAACGAAAAATACATACATGCTGCTGATCCTTGGTGGTTAGATGATCATGTTAAGAGCATTTTAACCCCGCCGTGGATACATACTGATGACGGAAAAGCATAAATATTCACATGGACATCAAGACCGCTATTGAAAACACTAAGACCATATATCTGTCAGACAGCAGCTTAAACGTGTTGTTGGACTTTGAGAGAGTGCTTGACGAGCTCGACTTATATAGTTTCGCTAATTGGCTCAAGGGTGAGCTAGTAGAAGGCCCTAAGATAGAACGATATTGGGTTACTTGTTCTTTCATGTGGCCTAGGAATATGATGCCTGATCCTCGTGGCGGAGAGCGCCTGCTTCCTTATGGTTGTAAGATTAGCTATGAAAAGACCGAGATACAAGTTCCAGTTAAGATTAAAACCCAAGATGACATCCGGGTCGATGGCAGCCGCAAGGGCAAGCTATCGCCAGTCAAAGTTTGGTTAGTTAAGATAGAGATGCCCCAGGAATTGATCGCTGATATCGAGCAGGGTAGCATCGAGATCGCAGGTGAAGATATTGATCTCGAAGATATCAATGATGCATATGAGCAAGGTCTAGATCAGAAATCATTGGCTCAGAGCGATCAACAGGGCGGTGAATATAGCACCGATCCAATTGGAGGAATGAATGTCGCTGCAATTTGATGATCTCAAAAATCTGATCGGTACCAAGATCCACATCGACGAGTACAGCTCTAAGATGGGTGATGACAGCGATGTGATAGTGGCTAGCTTCAAAGTCGATTACTATGATCCGGCACTAGAACTCAGTAATTTCATGGAAAAGGGCTACGACTGGATATTGGATGCAGACGTGTCATCAGGTGAGATGGAAGATGGTAGCTATTTGGTTTTCGTAGAAGCGTTGCGTAGGCCGAGCTTTCCTAACAATCTAATAAACATGTTGCAAGATCTCGAAGGCAGCACAGGCAATGATCCCGCAGAATATGAATTTGCCTATCACAAGGAAAAAGGATACAATCCGGTGACCGTTGATAATCTCAGTGAGAAAATAACATTAACTCCTCGAGAATACAAAGCCGAGCACGGCGATACCGACGGTAATGCCAACGATATTGCGATTGAGAATAAGATGCTAGAAGCTATGCAAATAGCAGCAGGTATCACCCCCAAGTCTAAACCAATAACAGATCCCGAGCTAGCACACTTCGTCAATCTCAGCAAGAGGTAAGGATGTTTGGAGCAATGAACTTCAAGATATACATGATAATCGGGGCTGTGGTCCTGACCATGGTCGGGGGCTTTACGCTTTACTTCCAATGGAGCCAGGAACAGATGCAGATCATGGCAGCTAACAATGCCAAGCTAGAACAAGCAGTAGCTACGCAGGAAGAAACCATAAAACAACAGCAAGCCGACATGGTAAAACAAGCAGAAACGCTTAAGGTAGTCAATGATGCTTTTGCTAAAGCACAGACAGACAAGCAAACACTAACAGACAAGCTGATCAAACATGATCTAGGCAAGTTAGCTGAAAAGAAACCTAGCCTGGTCGAAGAAAAGATAAACAGGGGCACAGACAATGTGGGACGCTGCTTTGAGATACTAAGCGGTGCCCCGCTTACCGATGCCGAACGTAACGCCACAAAAAAAAGTGAGATCAACAATGAATGCCCATCGATCGCTAATCCCGCTTACGTTGTTCGCTAGCCTACTATTGGCAGGCTGCGCGACTCCAGTCAAGCAGATAGAGATATCATCTAAACCCATAGAGAAGCCTTCTCTGACCTTGCCCGCTGTGGCAAAGATAAAGATGCGTGATATCAAATGGAAGATAGTCAACAAGGACAATGTCAATCAGATTATAGCCCAGATGGAGCAGGATGGTGAGACCGTTGTCTTCTTCACATTAACTGACAAGGGTTATGAAGCGTTGGCGCTTAACATCGCTGATCTGCGTAAACTAGTGCAGGAACAGCAAGCTATCATAGCCGCCTATGATCAATATTACCAAAACAGCCAAGTAGCCCTTGACAAGGCCAATTCAGAGATAGGTAATGTGAACGACCAAACCAAGAAGGCAACTGATAATAACAAGGGCTGGTGGCCCATAGGAGGAGAATGACATGTTTGATAGCGTCTGGTTTTGGGCAATATCTTCTATCGCTAGCGCATTGCTAGGTGCATCGGCACTGGCATATCTCAAAGATACCAAGATAGGTCTGTGGGGTTATAAGAAGTTTGACAGCACGCTCGATGCGGTCCGAGACAAATATCATATAAGTGCCCTCGACCAACCTGACGATGCATGGCGCGTCAAGAATCCACAGATCTCAGCTAAGTTAGATGATCTAGAATCACGTTTAGCAATCTTAGAGAAGAAATGATAGGTTGACGCGATTGATCCGCTAGCATATAATAACAGCATGCAGGATCACTATGAAACACTAGGCGTGAACAAAGACGCGAAAGCGGATGAAATCAAGTCCGCGTTCCGCAAGCTGGCCAAAGAACATCACCCTGACATTCCAGGTGGAAATGCTGCTAAATTCCAGCAGATACAAGAAGCCTATGAAGTGCTAAGTGATGTCGACAAGCGAGCTCATTATGATCACGTGAAGAAGAACCCGTTCACTAGCGCCCAAGGGCATGATTGGAGCCATGTGTTCAGGGAAGATGATTTCTTCTCCGCGTTCATGCATGCTTCAGGTATGCCAGGCGGTAGCAGTCGTCGGCCACAGCGTAATGCTAACATGCGCATGAGCATCGAAGTTTCCCTGCGCAGCATCGTATTGGATCAAAAGAAAACAGTGCGAGTAAACACAGGATCAGGAAATGCTGATGTTGAAGTTAGCATACCTAAAGGCATACGCAGCGGCGCGGTCATCAGTTACAAGGGCATGGGCCAGAAAGTTTACACCAACCAACCCCCGGGTGATCTGCTAATAGAGATAGTGATCAAGGATGATGTGAGCTACCAACGCAGGGATGACGATCTCATCAGTTCTGTTACTATATCTGCATTTGATGCTATCTTAGGATGTGAGATAGACTTTGATACTATATGGGACAAGAAAGTCCGCATCAAAGTACCGCAGGGCACACAACATGGATCAAACTTCAGGTTAGTTAATAATGGACTTCCTAAGATGAACAGTTCAGGTAATGGACATCAATATGTCGTGGTAAATGTGCTAATACCTTCCAATTTAACACAAGATCAGTTAGATGAGGTAGCCAAGATCGCAGGTCGTAAACAAGAAACTAATACTCAATTCAGATCACTAAATGAAATCTTTCAAGCCTTAAATAGATACATAGAACCGTTGGGACAAAACATTAGGTTGACTGCGTGAGATTAAGCACTATATTAATATTATAATTAACAAGGAAACAGCATGGCACTCCAGAATAACCCTGAGATCGAAGGCATCGTAACAGCTAGTATCGAAATGGCTACGCAGATGGGACATGGACTGGTAACTACCGAGCATGTCGCACTTGCATTGGTCTGTTACGATGGATTCAGCAAGATGCTAGATGCTACTGGTGTTGATCACGAAGCATTAGTTGTTGAACTCACTGACTACCTCAATAATCAAGCAGCAATTCGGTCCGAAGATAGCAGCAATCCTCGCAAGACGCATGCGTTAGAACGGGTGTTCAATCGTGCGTTTACCCAGGTTCTGTTCAGCAGCCGAAACTTCATGCAACCTATCGATCTCTATCTCAGCATTGCTAACGAGAGCAATAGCTGGGCAGCGTACCTATTCATTAAGTATGGGCTGGATAAAAGCAAGTTGGTTAACTTACACAACAAGCATCAGAATCGCAAAGGCAAGACCCAGAACACACAGCAAGCCGACGCGATACTCAGAGAATACACCACTGATCTAACGCAACTAGCAGAAGATGGTGAGATTGACCCTGTGATTGGTCGTGAATTTGAACTTGACGAGATCGCACAGATCCTTGCTCGTCGAACAAAGAGCAATGTGCTGATGGTCGGTGATCCCGGTGTTGGTAAGACTGCTATCGCAGAAGGCTTGGCTCTCAAGATCAGCCAAGATGCTGTTCCTAGTTATCTCAAGGGATGGCGTGTGTATAATCTAGACATAGGATCGCTGTTAGCAGGATCTAAGTTCCGGGGCGAGTTTGAAGAAAAGCTCAAAGAAGTCATCGAAGCATTCCAGCAGAAGGGCAAATGTATCATGTTCATCGACGAAGCGCATCAGATGCGTGGTGCTGGTTCAGGCGGACACAGCGATGTTGATTTTTCTAACATGATCAAACCTGCATTGGCCAAGGGCAAGCTCAAGGTAATCGCTTCAACCACTTGGGAAGAATACTCCCAGAGCTTTGAAAAGGATCGTGCGTTGATGCGTCGATTCAATCGACTTACTATCGATGAACCTACACCTGAGGTTACCAAAGACATCTTGCGCGGACTGCGCGAACATTATGAAAAGTTCCACAGCCTCAGGGTAACTGATGAGGCGATCGAAGCCGCTGTTGATCTCAGTGTGCGTTATCAAGCTGATCGCAAGCTGCCGGACAAAGCATTGGATCTAATTGACAGTGCTTGCGCCAGACAGAGAGTGAAAGATATCAAAGATATCGATATCACTCGGGGCATGATCATCGAAGAGCTAAGCAAGATCACTCGATTGCCTATCAATCAGCTATCCAGCGCTGATCAAGAAGAAATCAATGTGGATCTAGAGAGCCAGATCAAGGGACGGCTGTATGGTCAAGATCAGGCTGTAGAAGCTGTGTTAGACAAGGTCTATGTGGCCAAGGCAGGATTGAAGAGCATCAACAAACCAATCGGTGTGTTCCTGTTCTTAGGTCCAACCGGCACAGGCAAGACTGAGCTAGCTAAATTGCTTGGCGAGAACATGGGCATGAAGCTGCTACGGTATGACATGAGCGAATACCAAGAAAAGCATGCAGTAGCACGATTGATCGGTGCACCTCCTGGTTATGTGGGTTACGACGATGGTAATCTAGGTGGTGGCATGCTGATCAGCGACATCCAAAAACATCCAAATGCTATCATACTCTTTGATGAAGTTGAGAAAGCACATCCAGACGTGACCAGCATCATGCTAAGCCTCATGGATGAAGGTGTCGTAACTGGTAGCAACGGAAAGAAAGCAGACGCAAGGAATTGCATGGTCATCATGACCAGCAATCTGGGAGCCGCAGAAGGGGAGAGGAATAGCATCGGTTTCGGGTCTCTCGAGCGGACAGGAGAAGATGATAAGGCGGTGCAAGACTTCTTCCGCCCAGAATTCCGCAATCGCGTTGATGGCATCGTTAAGTTTAACAAGCTAGACAAGCTAAGCCTGCGCAAGGTCGTTGCTAAGATGATGATCGAGATCAATGAGCTGTTAGAAGACAAAGGAATCAAGCTCAAGATCAGCGAAACAGTCGTTGATAAGATCATCAAAGAAGGCTACGATGAAAAAATGGGAGCTCGTCCATTGGCCCGAAAGATCAACGAGTTGATCAAAGTTCCATTGAGCCGGAAGATAGTGTTTGACAAAATCGCTAAAGGTGTTATTATAAATGCAGAGACCAATGACGACGGAAGTATTAGATTTGACATACATGGATCAAACACTACTATCGGAAGAGACGGTATCATTCGTATCGACGATAAAGTACAAATACAAGGATAAGGTTAATCCGCATTGCAGGATCAACCCTAATCTCAAGCTGTTTTATAAGCGTTATCCTCATTGTATACAGCTTCGACTGATGTCGGATCACGATCCATCACCGCTTAATATGTATCTAAATGAAACTTTCAGGCGAGCTATGACATCAGTTCGTCGCTTACTGATACGTTCTACGAAATTGGATCGCACCTGGTTTAACACTAGATTAGATTATTTTTGTCTTAGTATCTACACAACTCATCCTGAAGAAGTGTTGCAGATCATCGCTGATTCAGACATCATGTTCGATGATAAACCTGTTATGAATTGTATCTGTTTTATCGATATAATGGAACCAGAAACACTGACCTATCTGCGTAAACCAGTTGAAGATTCATATAAGAGCTCACACAAACTGTGCAAAAGGCTTCCTTACAACAAGTACAGGTATAAGATTTATTGGGCGACACAACACAAAGATAAACGAGCTATCGGGACTGAAAGCATGTCAGCTATATCGACGCAGTTATCACATTGCGATCAGATTCGCTTCACCAAACAACTAGCGAATGAATTTGTAAGAACGTATACCAGTTGGCACGCAACGTATTTCTACGCAACTGATCTCGATTGGATAGCGATGATCAACCTAATCGACCACCGCTTCATCAAGAAGATTGAAGTTTACAAAATGGAGAATGAGATTGAATAATGTTTCTTTGATTAACACGTTGTTAGAAAAGCAATTGATTGGTGATGGTACGTTGGTCACAGGAAAGGTCAAGACAATCGGTCTAGGACATATGCCGCAGTATATCAACTTAGAACTGATGATCTTAGCCAAGAAAGGTGACAATTTTATCTGCAGGGATCGGCTGAACAAACGATATACCATTGAATTCAACCGCATCGAAACCCTTGATGGCATGGAACTCGCACGTTTTGCAGGTGTGTATAACATCAAGGCTGATGGTACAGTCAAAGGTGAAGGCAAGAAGCGCGGACGCAAGCCTAAAAGTGCGCAGATAAATATGTCAGAGGAGACCAACTATGGCACAGATAAACGAACAAAAGATCACTATCAAGCTCAGCCAGCTTGTGCGTGACACTGATACAGCTAGCAATATCATCTCAGATGAAAACCTAGCTGCATTGATAGAAGCGATCCAGTCAATGGCTGGACCTAATGTTTTAATCGAACTTGAATAAGAGGAATTAATGTCAAAAAAATCTAACAAGAACTCTGGTGAAAAAGTCACAGCAGAGAACTTCGAACAACCCACCGTAACGGTTACTGAGACCCAGGAAGTTCGCCCCCTCACGCAAGATGAAGTGATCGAACGATTGCGCGGCACTCACATACATTTCTTGATCCCTTGCTATGGTGGAAACATCAGCGAAGGAACGTTTGCTAGCTTCGTGAGATTTACTATGCTGGCCATGCGATATGGTATTCCATTCAGCCTTGACACTATGGTTAACGAAAGTTTGATTCCCCGAGGCAGGAATAATCTGATCGCTAAAGCATTAGCCAATACTGCTGCCACTCACATCATGTTCATCGATGCTGACATCCGATTTGAACCCGAAGCGATCCTGCGTTTGGCACTGCATAACGTAGGTGTAGCATGTGGGTTGTATCCTATGAAGGGCATCCCAATCAAGTATGTGCTAAACATCGTACCCGGTGCTCGACGGAATGGTAGCTTGTTTGAAGTCAGCACGTCAGGTACTGGATTCATGATGATCAAGCGTGAGATCATCGAGAAGCTGATCGAAGCCATGCCTGAACGCAAGTACAAGGACAGCTTGAATCTAGGTGCTCAATATGAAAAGCATATGTATGCATTGTTTGACACCATGATCGATGAGAACGGGCATTATCTCTCAGAAGATTGGACTTTCTGTAAGTTCGTTCGTGAGAAGTTGCGTATTCCAGTATGGATCGATACAGAGATCAAGTTAGATCATCTCGGAACCTATACCTTTGCTGGCGACATCGATCACATCAAGAAACTAACTGACGAGTGGACTAAGAATGAGACGATCAAGAGCGCAGACGATCAACTGTTGGCTTACGATATAGTTCCTAAGGAATCATGATGGCTGCTGAAGAAGTAGAAATAGAAATCAATTTATCAAGCACGTGGTGGAACAATCCACCACGCTGCAAGGTGTGGTTAAATCATGATGTTTTATTACAATCATCGGAGATCCGAGAACCAACGAAGATAGCCTGGAAGGGAAATCTCGCAGAAGGTGAGCATGAGATCAAGATAGCACTGATCGGTAAAAATGGAATAACTGATACTATCTCAAATGATGCCGGTGAGATCACCAAAGATCAACTGCTGAACATCGGATCAATATTCATTGATGATATAAATCTAGGACAGTTAGTATATAAGAATGGAATTTTTGCTACAACTGATGGTGATCTGTATCCAGAAATGATTAATCTAGGAGTGAACGGAACTTGGTCGTTGAAGTTCCAAGTACCAGTTTATATCTGGCTCTTAGAGAACCTGTAAACCAATAAATAGTCCATGAAGATCATTGAATTACTTACTGAAGCCATCAAAGCACGCATCGACCACCCCGAAGACCTAGCCTGGCAAGAAGGCAGCAAAGGCATCAAACGTGCTATGTCTGCACTAAGCCATGTTGCTACTAGCCCTGGAACTACCAGTATCAAGTGGGACGGTAGTCCTGCATTGATTATGGGCAGAGACGCTGCTGGCAACATAGTGATCACCGACAAGAGCGGCTTTGGTGCTAAAGGGTATGACGGTAAAGCCCGTAGCCAGGAACAGCTAACCAACATGCTAGCCGGACGCAAACCCGGTGATGCTGAACGAGCAGCTTATGCTGGCAAGATTGGTAGCTTATGGCCAATCATAGCAGCAGCTTTACCCAAGGACCTCAGGGGATATTACCAAGGAGACCTGCTTTGGGTTGGCACTCCTGCTGTGCAAGACGGTCAGTTTGTATTCAAACCCAACAAGATAGAATATCGTGTTAACACTAGCAGCGAACTAGGACAGCGTATTGCAGCCAGCAAAGCGGGCATGGTAGTACACGGGTTCTTCCCAGATGAATTAACTGTTGAGCCTACACCCATTGACGACGTTTCCTCATTGCAAGGTAATCCACAATTCCTAGTGCTAGGTGCTACTGCACCACGTAGTGAAGCAATTAAATTACCTATACCTGCCATGCCTAATACAGCAGGCATAGATCAACTGTTAGATCCAACAGCGTTGAGAGAGAAACAGCTGACTAATTTTGGTGCGTTGGTTGGACGCTACATGGCAGCATTAGCCAGCCAGGGTGAAGATGACTACAGCCAAGCTGCTAATGGGTTCATCAAGTGGATCGATAGTTCAGGCGAAAGCGCAAAGAAGATAGCTAATGCTAAAGAATGGATCAACCAGCACCTCATTGGTTATAACAATCTATGGCGCAGCATACAAACAGTGGCTAACTACAAATCACAGATCAAAGCACAGATGGACAAGGGCACTAGCGATCAAGTATCTGCTAGCCTAGAAGGTGTGCCGGGCCACGAAGGTTATGTAGCTGCAACACCACAGGGAAAGATAAAGCTGGTAGATCGCTACAAATTCATGCGCAAGTAAAATCCAATAAATAACACATATGGAGACGCATGATGGCTGGTAAGTTAGTAGTATTTTCGTTTGGAAGATTTAATCCTCCCACAGTTGGGCACGAAAAGCTAGCAAACACTGTGAAGATGGCAGCTGAAAAACTAAGCGCCACTCCGCGCATATATCTCAGCCACACACAAGACAAAAAGAAAAATCCCTTACCTTACGATCTCAAATTAAAATATGCACAAGCTGCTTTTGGTCCAATGGTCACTGCCAGTGATGCCAACACCATAATCAAAGTGTTAGCCGAACTCAACACAGAGTTTACGGACATAGTGTTCATCGCAGGCAGTGATAGGGTAGTAGAGTTCGAGAAGCTGTTTAATGACTACAACGGCAAGGGTGAATACGAATTCCGCACCATACGTGTGATCAGCGCAGGCGAGCGCGACCCTGACAGTGACGGCGTAGAAGGCATGAGTGCTAGTAAGATGCGCGAACTAGCAAACGCAGGCGATCTAGAAGGCTTTATCAGCGGATTGCCTGACAAGCTGAAGCCAGCCGCGGCTACTATGATCAAAGCTGTGCGCTTGGGCATGGGATTAACCGAGGATCTAAACGAGCGCAAACGCAAGAAGTCCAAGAAAACCCGCGGGTTTGGTGGTTATTATTATCCTGGATACGGTTACTATAGCGGCGGCAATTCGGGAGAAGGTGACGCAGATTCCGGTGAAAGCATGGCGGAAGGCCAAGGACAACAAATAAGTGTGCAACAATTGGCCACTATCAGTGATGAAGCGTTAGACAACGCATATCATTATGGTCGTAGCACACCAGGTAATACATTTGGTTGGCAAGCAAACTTGAAGTCAGCGGCTTATGCTAAACAAATGATTGATCGGGGTGTTACTGACATTGAAGCAATCAGTGATGCCATACACAAAGGT
>SXGQ01625279.1_pt1 | contig 14620 bp, 15 predicted proteins | sample 3178371 | NCBI WGS metagenome assembly SXGQ01 (sample SAMN11356859, study PRJNA531348) | freshwater metagenome | isolation source: freshwater sample F1-20 | place: China: Fuxian Lake, Yuxi | collected 2017-12-25
AAACTTGTCAATCATAATAAGGTTATCATTTTCTTACTCCTTTCGCTAACGCTTAGTCTTCGAAAGCAATTGCTTTTTCTCATGCTTATTTTCGTTGAAAAAACGAAACGCAATTACGAAGAAATTTACAGCTACTTCTTTAAAATAATCAATTAGAACAACCTTGAAATCAGTTAATATTTCATTTTCAAAATTTAATATTCCACTATTTCCCCACAAGTTTTAGACTTGATCTATAATAATCTAATCCTTATTTATGGTGAGGATGATTTTCAATTCTTTGTTGTTTTAACTCAATTTTGTCTTTTTGATGTTCCAACTTATCTTGCTTTAATTGTTGGTGGTCATCTTTAACAGTTGTTCTTGATGATTTTAAATCTTGATGAGCTGCTTTTATTTGTGTTTTATCGCCTGAAGCTTTGGCATCAATTAACTTTTGTTTGTCCGCATTAAACGTTTGTTTATCACTGTTTAGTTTTTGCTTGTCGTCTAAGACTTTTTGCTTGTCTTGTTTCAACTCTTGTTTAGCAGCGCCTTTTTCAACTGTTGCTGTAGTTTGAGCAAATAATGAAGCAGTTCCTATAACACAAGCTACAGATAAAATCATCTTTTTCATAATCATTCGTTTTAATTGGTTTCTATCTATAAGACAATAGGAAATAAAAAAGGTTTAATTGAATCAAAAAAATAATCCAAAAAAAATGCTACCCTTTCGAGTAGCATCTTTCAAATTCAATACTTCTTTAAAATCAATGAGCAGCTAAATAATCAGCAACACCATCAAAACTAGCTTTCATTCCTTCAGAACCTTTCGTCCAGTTAGCAGGGCAAACTTCACCATTTTCTTGGAAAAATTGCAATGCATCAACCATACGTAAAGCTTCGTCAACATTTCTTCCCAATGGGAAATTGTTTACCAATTGGTGCATTACAACACCTTCTTTGTCGATTAAGAATAACCCACGGTAAGCAATCATTGGTCCACTAGCTACTAATTTACCATCCATATCGTACTCATATTCACCAGCTAAAACACCGAATGCTTCAGAAATCGTTTTAGAAGTATCTGCTACGATTGGGTAAGTAACACCTTGGATACCACCTTTGTTTTTAGGTACTTGTAACCATCCCCAGTGAGACTCTTCTGTATCTGTTGAACAAGCAACAACTTTTACACCACGAGCTTCAAATTCACCTAATTGTGCTTGAAAAGCGTGTAATTCAGAAGGACAAACAAATGTAAAATCTTTTGGATAAAAGAAAAACAACACTTCGTTTTTTCCAATGAATTGATCCAAAGAGAATCCACCAACTACTTCATTACCATTAACAACAGCTCCAGCTGAAAATGACGGAGCTTTTTTTCCTACTAATACACTCATTTTATTTATTTTTAATTGTTTATTAAAATTTACACTTCAAATTTAAGTATTTAAAGTAAACTCTTTTTGCATTATTGTTAAGAAATCTTTATTGTTTTAAATATTCACTTCTGAATTAATTAAATCTGAAACAACTTCACTTTTGAATATGACTTTAAATTCATCTACACAATTTTTAAAATTAGCGATTCTTTTATTTTCCAATTCACTAGGTATCTTATTCGTCGCTTCATCAAAAGTATTTTTATCCGGCCATAATGCATAGGCCATAAACATATTACTTTCAATTTTATGCAATCTAGAACCTAAGCTTCCCTCATATTCATAAATCAACCTTGTCCCAAATTTCCAATTTTCAATGAATTCATTTTCTTTTCCATTTTTCACTTTAAATGAATATACTACAGAATAATTATTTTCAAAATCCATATCCTTTTGTTTCTAATACAAAGATGCATTATTTGTATTTATAAATTATATTGATTAACTTTATAAATACATAGAAAATATTTATATGATCTCTTTCCAACAAATGCACTACATTTTATCGGTAAATGATTACCGCCATTTTCAACGTGCTAGTGAAGCTTGTTTTGTAACGCAACCTACTCTTTCGATGCAAATTAAAAAGGCAGAAGATGAATTAGGTTTTCAGGTATTTGATCGTTCTACAAATCCTTTATCTCTAACGATTTTCGGAGAACAATTGATTGAAATTATTCGTGAAATCATCAATGAAACTCAAAAGATTTCAAATCTAACCAAATCAATGAGTGGAAGTTATATCGAAAAGGTTCGATTAGGTGTTATACCAACCATTTCTGCTTTTCTTATTTCCGATATGTTTGAAAAATGGAAATCATTACTACCTCATATTCAATTAAGTATAGAAGAATTAAGATCAGAAGAATTAATCGTTGCACTTGAAAAGAAAGAAATCGATTTAGCTATTATGGCAGGTCCATTCAATCAATCGAATATGCGAACTATTCCTTTGTTTAAAGAGGAAATAAAAGCATATATTCCTAATTTACATGGAGAAACGATTCATTCAAATGAACTGCTTGATTTACATCCTTGGTTATTAAGTAAAGGAAATTGCCTTCGAACTCAAATGATTCATTTTTGTGGATTAACTTCAGATACAAATGATTCATGGAATTACGAAGGGGGGAATTTAGAAATGCTCTTGCGAATGGTGGATGTGAATGGAGGATATTCTTTAATTCCTGAAGAATATCAACGCGTTTTAAACTTAGATAATTCAAAATGCAAACGTATTATTTCATCAGATACGCAAGAAATTCCAGCTAGAGAAATTATAGCAATACTCCCTAATAAAACTTCAAAATGGGAATCAATTGAAAAAATAATCAGGAGTATTCAATTAAATTATGGAAAGGATGATGGAGATAAGAAATTTCAAATTTTGAATTGGAAGTGAATTAAGGTTGAGGTTGAGATTAAGATTGAGGTTGAGATTAAGGTTGAGGTTAACCTGAATCTCAGTCTTAATCTCAACCTATATTTTCCTTGCAATCATTAATCCATCACGAATTGGAAATAATACATTTTGAACTCTTGAATCCTCTTGCACTTTTTTATTAAAATCCATCAATAATTGTGTATCTCTATCCGTAGAATCATACTCTTCAACAACTTTTCCAGACCAAAGAACATTATCAGCAATGATATATCCTCCTTTTTTAACTTTATCAAAAACTAAATCATAATAACCGCTATAGTTCTGTTTATCAGCATCTATAAATACCAAATCAAAATCAGTTGTTAAAGTTGGAATAATTTCCATTGCATCTCCTAAAACGAAATCAATATTCTCTGAATAATCTGATTTAGCAATGTATTCGCGAATTAAATCTTCTAATTCTTCATTCACATCGATGGTAGTAACCTTTCCTCCTACTTGAAGTCCTTCTGCAAAACAAAGCGCCGAATATCCGGTATACGACCCTATTTCTAACACATTTTTAGGCTGAATCATGTGAGAAAGCATACTCAAAACACGCCCTTGAAAATGTCCACTTAACATTCTAGGTCTCAAGACTTCTAAATTTGTTTTTCTATTTAATTCATACAAAAGTGAAGGTTCATTTTCGGTATGATTACAAACATAATTATCCAGTTCTTGAGATATAAATTCCATTTTGATGCTTTTATTTTAAGGTACAAAGATAATCAACTAACGAACAACATTCAATAACGAGTGAAAATCAGGGATTATTTTAATTTGAGGTGCTGGAGTTGTTAAATTGGTATTTTTCTTACTTTAGGATATATCGGAATTAAATTTATACTAATTTTATTTGAAGCATATTTATTATTAATGAATGTGTGATTTTTGATTGATTTAAACTTCAACTTCGACAAACTCAGTTTCCGTTAATTAATAGCCATTTATTTAAAATGCCTCCAGCTTTAGTTGAAGGTAATAAAAAAATAAAATGAATCGGCTTTAGCCAAAATAATAGTTACTATCATTTTAAGGATAGCATTCTCTAGTTTTAATTCAGTATTTATAGGTTTTGGCTAAAGCCGATTTGTATGGAAACATCATATTTGAATGGGCTGAAGCCACATTCCAATTCAATTTTCACAATGTTTATTGATACTATAATAGGAGATAAATAAATCTTGATAACTACGAAAATGAAATAAAATTGGTCAAAAGATAATTGGAATAAAATGGAAATTATACAGTAAAAAAAACAGAGAATTACTTTTTTAACCATACAGGATTTCAATAGTAATTTAATACCAACACCTCAAAATAATTTTAACCCGAAAATCAACTATCTTTACAGTATGAATACATCGAAAACAGGAGGGTATGCAGCAATTGGTGTTTACAGAGGGAAAACAGAACATAATATTGGAACACTTTGGAGGTCAGCCTACATTTTAGGTGCTGCATATATCTTTACTGTTGAAAAACGCTATAAAAAACAAACTTCTGATGTATTAAATGCTTGGTCGAGAATTCCACTATTCCATTATGATACATTTGAAGACTTACTAAATAATATACCTTATAATTGTCGTTTAATTGGAGTGGAAATAGACGATAAAGCTACTTTATTAAGTGAATTTGAACATCCACAAAGGGCGATCTATTTACTGGGGTCTGAAGATCAAGGATTACCTCCTGAAGTTTTAGAAAAGTGTCATTTTGTGATTAAACTTCCAGGAAACTCATCAATGAATGTAGGTGTTACTGGTTCAATAGTACTTCACGATAGAGTTTCAAAAATACCGACAGCACTTCCTCCCGATCATCGTATTGATTTATAAATTATTACCCAAAAAACACATCGTTAATCATTTCAAATCCAGCTTTTTGATTCACTCGTTCGATGATAACCGTTTTACCAAAACTTAATTCATCTCGCATTACAGCAGAATCCATAGTTAGGAATAACGTTTTATTTTTTATTTGAATATTTTTAGTGCGATTCGCTACAGCAATTCCCATCATTTCTCCCCAAGCTTGAAGAACATCCATTTCTTTCAACTTGCCATCCAAACGATAGGCTTTCATTAATTTTTCAATTAACTCACCTACTGTCGCCTGATTAGAGGATCTTTTATTTTCGTTCATCTTTATAAAGGATTTATGATTGGTTCTTTCACATTCGCAAAATCTAAATCATCAGTCAATAATATTTCACCATTATTCACTAAATAATTTTTACTTTCAAATCCATTCTCTTTAAAAATTGAACGAATTCTTGTTGGATCTGTATCAGTCACTAAAACTTGTCCAAAGTGCTGTTGTGAAACTAATTCCATCAATTTTTGAACACGTTGATTATCAAGCTTATCAAAAATATCGTCCAGCATTAAAACTGGATTCACATTTAAGTGTTTCTTCAACCATTCGTATTGTGCTAATTTTAAAGCAATTAAAAATGATTTCTGTTGACCTTGTGAGCCAAATTTCTTAACAGGATGACCTTTAATAGTAAAAACCAAATCATCTTTATGAATACCTGCGTTTGAATGATGTGTAAAAGCATCCTTTTGCTGATATTGGATTAATAAGTCCGAAAAAGAAGTTGAATTTAATTGGGATTTATATTCTAAATGAACCTCTTCAATTTCTAAACCTATGAAATTATAATTTGCTTGAAAAACAGGAATAAACTCATCCAAAAATTGCTTTCTAGAAGTGTGGATTGCAGTTCCTACAATAATCATTTGATCATTCCAAACTTCAATTGATTCTCTATCAAACAAACCATGTTCGTGCATATTTTTCAACAATGCATTTCGTTGGTCTAAAATTTTATGGTAACGTTGAAGATCATCTAAATATTTACGGTTGAATTGAGAAATAATCCCATCCATCCATTTTCTTCTAAATTCACTTCCTTCAACTATTAAATCTCGATCGTATGGAGAAATCATTACTGTTGGAAATTGTCCAATATGATCTGCTAATTTATCGTATTCATTCTTATTTCTTTTGAACACTTTTTTAGCACCACTTTTTACAGCACAATGAATATTTATTTCCTGCTCATTTTTTACCCAATTTCCTTGGATCACGAAAAACTGTTGTCCAAAACGAATGTTCTGACGATCAATCGCATTCAAATATGACTTACACATACTTAAGTAGTGTAAAGCATCCAAAATATTCGTTTTACCAGAACCATTTTGGCCTGAAAAACAATTAATTCCGGGCGACAAAGCCAATTCTGCTTCTTCGTAATTCTTAAAATTAATTAGCTGAAGAGATTTTAAATACATAGTGCAAAAGTAGTCATTAGTGATTAGTGATTAGTCGTTAGATACTAGTTTTTTTAAGCAGATTTCAACTTATGTTAATTAACTCTTTATTAAATTGGAAAACTTGTTAATAACTTCGATTCTCTAATTGAAAAAAAAAACTATTTTTGCAACGTTAAAATACCGAAAATGTTAGAAAATATATCAGGATCAAGTCTTAAAGAGCAATTTAAATCAAATGACAAACTTCGTTTGACTACTTATGTTGTAGGTGGTTTAGTAGTTATCACATTGGGATATTTCACATACAAGCAATTCATTTGGGGTCCAGCAAACGAGAAATCAAAAGCTGCCTATTTTGAAGGGTTAAACTATGCTGACAAAGACTCTACAGATGCTGCAGTTGAAACATTGAAACCAATTGTCAAAAAATACGATGGTAAAATCGGTGGAGAAATTGCTCAATTCTCATATGCGCGTCAATTAATGTCAAAAGGGCAATTTGCTCAAGCATTGAAAGAATTAGAAGGTGTGAGTGTTGAAGACACGTATGTATCTGTAATGGCTATTGGACTTCAAGGAGATTGTAAAAGTGAATTAGGTAAATACGAAGATGCTGCTTCTTTATATGTAAAGGCGGCTGAAAAACAAGATAATGACTTCACAACACCAACTTACCTTTTCAAAGCAGCTTTTTGTGCAGAAAAAGTAAACGACTTTAATTCAGCTGTAGAATTATACAAAAGAATTGAAGACAACTATCCTGATTTCGCAAATCAAAAATCAATTAAAAAATACATAGCGAGAGCGACTAAAACAGAAAAATAATTATGGCTACTGCAAATCGCAATTTGTCAGATTACAATAAGGACTTTGTTCCAAATGGTGCCGATTTTAGAATCGGCATTGTTGTTTCTGAATGGAATGATTCGATTACATTGAATCTATTAAAAGGTGCTAAAGAAGCACTTTTAGAGAATGGTGTTAAAGAAGAAAACATCCTAGTTCGTTTTGTACCAGGAGCATTTGAATTACCCCTTGGAGCACAATACATGTGTGAATTCACTGAAGTAGAAGGAGTAATTGCTATTGGAGTTGTTATTCAAGGAGAAACGAAACACTTTGATTTTGTTTGCGATGCTGCTACACAAGGAATTAAAGATGTTAATTTACAATACAACACACCTGTTGCATTTTGTTTGCTTACCGATAATAACATTCAACAATCGATTGATCGTTCTGGAGGAAAACACGGTAACAAAGGAATTGAATGTGCTATCGCTTGTATGAAGATGGTTGGATTGAAAAAAGATTTCGAAGCAAATAGCAACGATGCGAAACACAATCAAAATTAAAAAGATATTAGTTTTTAGACTTAAAGATTTTAAGATTCAGGACTATAAGACCTATTTTAAATTAAGAGTTGAATTAGTCTTTTCATCTTGAGTCTTGAATCATTTAGTCTGTATAAAAATAAAAAAATTATGACACTAATAAAATCAATTTCAGGAATAAGAGGTACGATTGGAGGTAAAGTAAATGAAGGACTTACACCAATTGATGCTGTTAAGTTTGCTGCTGCTTATGGAACTTGGTTGAAAAATAGAAATACTTCGAAATCATTAAAAGTTGTTGTTGGTCGTGATGCTAGAATTTCAGGGCAAATGATTTCAGATTTAGTTATTTCTACTTTAATTGGTTTAGGAATCGATGTGGTGAATCTTGGTTTATCTACAACTCCTACAGTTGAAGTAGCTGTTACAATGGAAAATGCTCAAGGTGGAATTATTCTTACCGCAAGTCATAATCCAAAACAATGGAATGCATTGAAACTTTTAAATGAAAAAGGAGAATTTATTTCAGGAGCAGACGGCGAAGAAGTATTGTCAATAGCTGAACAAGAAGCTTTCTCATTTGCAGAAGTAGATGATTTAGGAAAAGTGAAAAACACTGATGAATATTTACAAAAACACATAGATGCAATTTTAGCATTACCTTTAGTTGACAAAAAAGCAATTGAAGCAGCTAATTTTAAAGTGGTTGTAGATGCAGTTAACTCGACTGGTGGAATATTTGTTCCAGCAATGTTAGAAGCATTAGGGGTGAGAAATATTACAAAAATCTATTGCGATCCAACAGGACATTTTCCTCATAATCCAGAACCTCTTCCAGAACATTTAACTGATTTAGCAGATAAAATAAAAGAAGTTGGAGCCGATATAGGAATTACAGTAGATCCAGATGTTGACCGTTTAGCATTGGTTTGTGAAGATGGGTCTATGTTTGGAGAAGAATACACATTGGTGGCCGTATCTGATTACGTTCTTACACATACTCCAGGAGCAACCGTTTCAAACTTGTCTTCTACTAGAGCTTTAAGAGATATAACTGAAGCTCGAGGATTACTTTATTCGGCAGCTGCAGTAGGTGAAGTGAATGTTGTGACAAAAATGAAAGAAACAAATGCTGTAATAGGTGGAGAAGGAAATGGAGGAATAATCTATCCTGATTTACATTACGGTCGTGATTCTTTAGTGGGAATTGCTTTATTTTTATCGCTCTTGGCACACAAAAAAATAAAAGTTTCAGAATTAAGAGATAGTTACCCAACTTATACCATTTCTAAAAATAAAATCGAATTAACACCTTTAATTGATGTAGATTCAATTTTAGCAAAAATGGCTTTAAAATATGCTGAATGCGAAGTAGATACTATCGATGGTGTGAAAATTTACATCGATAAAGAATGGGTTCATTTACGTAAAAGTAATACAGAACCAATTATTCGTATCTATTCTGAAAGTGCTACAGAACAAAAAGCAAATGATTTAGCTGAAAGAATTATAAGTGAGATTAAAGAATTGATCTAAAAATAGATATAAGATTTTTAGACTTTAGACATTAGACAAATTCAAGATTAAGATTCTAATACAATGAAAATATCATACAACTGGTTAAAACAATACGTTAAAACAAATTTATCTCCTGTTGAGATAGGGAATATTTTAACTGACACAGGATTAGAAGTAGAAAGTATTGAAAAAATTGAAGCTGTAAAAGGTGGATTAGTTGGAGTGGTTGTAGGGGAAGTACTTACATGTGAAAAACACCCTGATGCTGATAAATTAAAAGTGACAACAGTTAATGTTGGAACTGATGAAACATTGCAAATTGTATGTGGAGCGCCGAATGTAGCTGCAGGACAAAAAGTAATCGTTGCTAAAGTTGGCAGTACTTTATACCCTAAACCAGAAGAAGCTTTCAAAATAAAATTATCCAAAATTAGAGGAGTTGAATCACAAGGAATGCTTTGTGCTGAAGATGAATTAGGATTAGGAGAATCTCACGCAGGTATTTTAGTATTAGAATCATCTATTGAAGTAGGAACAAAAGCTGCCAATTATTTTGAATTAGAAGATGATTATGAAATCGAAATTGGTCTAACACCAAATCGTGCTGATGCAATGGGGCATATTGGTGTAGCTAGAGATTTAGTTGCTTATTTAAATGTGCATAAAAATAAAGGACTATCAATCCAATGGCCATCAGTAGAAAATTTCAAAAAAGGCAAAGCTGATTTAAAAATCGCAATTTCAATTGAAAATGAAGCGGCTTGTCCACGTTATACAGGAACAACGATTACAGATGTTGAAATTAAACCATCACCTGCTTGGTTACAAAAAAGGCTTAGAGCAGTAGGTTTATCTCCAATAAACAATGTTGTAGATGCTACCAATTTTGTAATGAGAGAATTAGGAACTCCATTACATGCATTTGATGTAAAAGCATTGAACGGAAAAATTGTAGTTAAAAATGCAAAAAAAGGAGAAAAATTCATAACATTAGATGGTATTGAAAGAACATTATCTTCTGAAAACTTAATGATTACAAACGGAGAAGATAATCTTTGTATTGCAGGAGTATTTGGTGGATTAACATCTGGCATTAAAGAAACTACAAAAGATGTATTTTTAGAATCTGCTTATTTTAATCCAGTTTCAGTTCGTAAAACAGCAAAGTTTCACGGCTTAAATACAGATGCAAGTTTTCGATATGAAAGGGGCGTAGATCCAGCTTTGACTCAATATGCTTTAAAACGAGCAGCTCTTTTAATACAAGAATTAGCTGGTGGTGAAATTGGAATGGACATTGTTGATCTATACCCTAAAAAAATTGAAAAACATTCTATCGTATTTCATTATGCAAGATGTAATCAATTGATTGGAGTAGAATTACCAAAAGAACAAGTAAATGAAATTTTACAAAATTTAGATATAAAAATTCTTTCTGATATCAATGGTACGGCTAAATTAGAAGTTCCAGCTTACAGAGTTGATGTAACTCGTGAAGCAGATGTTATTGAAGAAGTGTTAAGAATATTTGGATTTAACAATGTTCCATTGCCTGCAAAATTAAATACTTCTATTGGAAACTTTAAGAAACCTGATTTTGAAAAAGTTCAATCAATTGTTTCTGAATTTTTAGTTGGAAAAGGATTTGTGGAAACGTTAAATAATTCATTAACAACTTCACAATACACTGATAAATTAGGTGGTGAAATCATACCTTCGAAACATAATGTCAAAATGTTGAATCCATTAAGTCAAGAATTAGACGTTATGCGTCAATCTTTGATTTACAATACATTGGAAGTAATTCAACACAATCAAAATAGACAAAATCCAGATTTAAAATTAATAGAATTTGGTAAAACATATCATAAATACGACACTAGATTTACTGAAAATAAACGACTTTTAATTGCAGTTACAGGTAGGGGGAAAAAAGAACAATGGAATTCTACAAATGACGAGGTAAGCTATTACACGATTAAAGGACTCGTGAATTCGATATTTAAACGTTTAGGACTTGATTCCATGTTAGTAGAAACAGCTTTGAAAAATTCTGTTTTACAAGATGGAGTTCAAATTTCTATTTTGAAACAAAAGGTAGGTGAATTTGGATGGATTAATCCAGCTTATAAAAAACATTTTGGAATTAAAAACGATGTTTATATAGCTGATTTAGATTGGGATAAAATACTTGAAGCATTGAATTATGCTAAAACGAAATACACTGAATTACCAAAAACGTTTGAAGTACGTCGTGATTTCTCTTTACTTTTAAATACTACTACATCTTTCTCTGAAATTGAGACAATTGCAAAAGCATGCGATAAAAAAATTCTGAAACAAGTAGGACTTTTTGATGTTTATGAAGGGAAAAATCTTGGAAAAGGTAAAAAATCATACGCAGTATCATTTACATTTCAAGATTCTGAACAAACACTAAAAGATACCCAAGTAGACGATGTGATGAATAAAATAAGAACAGAATTAGAAACGAAGTTAGAAGCTCAATTAAGATAGTCCATACACTTAAATATGAAAAAATTCATAGTAACGGGTATTGGAACTGATATAGGAAAAACAGTTGTCAGTTCAATTTTAGCAGAAGCATTAAAAGCAACATACTGGAAACCAGTTCAAGCTGGAGATCTTGATAATTCTGATTCTATTAAAATAAAAAAATGGTGTTCAGAAAATGTTCAGGTGTTACCAGAAGCTTTCCGATTATCACAGCCTCTATCACCACATTCAGCAGCTGAAATAGATAATGTAAAAATAACTGCGAGTGATTTAGTGTTACCAAAAGTTGATGGTAATTTTATATTGGAAGGTGCTGGTGGAATTATGGTTCCATTCAATCAAGAAGGTTTACTATTTGTCGATTTAATTCCTATGTGGAATTTACCTGTTATCCTAGTTTCACGACACTATTTAGGAAGTATCAATCATACTTTGCTTACGGCAGAAATATTACAAAATAGAGGTGCTAAAATTGAAGGTGTTATTTTTGTTGGTGATGAAAATAAATCAACAGAATCAATCATTTTAAGTAAAACAAAGTTAAAATTAATTGCACGAATACCGATAGCTGAAGAAATTACAAGTGAATTCATAAAAGATCAAGCTAAGAAAATATCAGTTTAAAATTTAAAAAATGAGTGAATTACTTGAAAAAGATAAACAATATGTTTGGCATCCGTTTACTCAAATGAAAACAGCTGATGCTCCATTAGAAATTGTAAAGGCAGAGAAAACAACTTTATATGCAGCAGATGGAAAAACATATATTGATTGTAATTCATCTTGGTGGGTTAATGTTCATGGTCACGGTCATCCTCATATAGGAAAGGCAATTAGTGAGCAATTTTCAAAGATAGATCATGTGATTTTTGCAGGAGCTACACATCCAAAAGCAGTAGAACTCGCTGAACGTATTATAAAAATATTACCTAAAAACCATTTCCAAAAAGTCTTTTTTTCAGATGATGGTTCTACTGCTGTTGAAGTTGCATTAAAAATGGCTTTCCAATATTGGTTTAATAAAAATGAGCCTAAAAAAAGAATATTAGCACTAGATGGAGCCTATCATGGTGATACTTTTGGAGCAATGGCCATTGGACAAAGAGGATATTTCAATGAACCCTTTGAACATTTCTTTTTTAATGTTGATCAATTAGAATTTCCATCAGCTGAGAATGAAAAAGAATTATTAATTCGAGCAGAAAATTTATTCAAAACAAATGAATTTGCAGCAATAATTCTAGAACCAATAATTCAAGGTTCTGCAGGAATGAAAACCTACTCAATTAAATGGTTAAATGATTTAGTCAAAATTGCTAAAGAATACGATGTTCTCGTAATATTTGATGAAGTAATGACCGCTTGGGGGAGAACAGGTAAATTATTTGCTATGAATCATTGTGATGTTGTACCTGATATTGTTTGTCTTTCAAAAGGTTTAACAGGAGGAGTATTACCATTAGGTTTAACTGTGACGCATGATAAAATATATAACGCATTTCTTTCAGATGAAAAATCAAAGGCATTATTGCACGGACATTCCTTTACAGGAAATCCGATCGTATGTGCTGCTGCTTGTGCGAGTCTAGATTTATTTTAAGAAGAAAATACTTGGAAAAGTATAGAAACAATTTGCGAATTAAATAGACTATTCTTAGAACGAATAAAGAAACATAAGACTATAAAAGAAATCCGTCTTTGTGGAACAATATTAGCTATCGAATTACAAACGGGTGAAGGAAATACATATTTTTCTTCAATTAGAGATGAAGCATATACATTTTTCTTATCCAAAGGATTATTAATTCGTCCTTTAGGAAATGTAATATTTATAAATCCACCTTACTCAATTACTACAGAAGAATTAAATAAAGTATACCAAGAAATAACTAATTTTCTCTCTATTATTTAGGCAAATTATTAATTCTATTTACAATTTCTACAATTGAAGGTTCATTTTTCAATTTATCATTTGCTGCAATAAATTCTAAAATATAAGAAGAATTAATACCTTTAATTCCAACTGGCAATTTACTTATTTCAACAAATGAACTTACAATAAATCCAGCATTACCAGCTTTCATGGTATATAGGTCAAATCCTTGATGAAATTTAGTAATATGAAATTCATATTGCTTCAAAACTATCATTGTAATAAAATAATCAAAATTTGAATTTGTCTTAATAATAGATTTGTCTTTATTCATTAAGAAAGCATTCAACTCAGGATTTTCAAGAATTGAATTAGTCAAGTTTAATTGCTTTGGTTTAAAATTAGTAGCATATTTAACTAAATGAACTGAATCATCTCCAATAGGCGTGATAACTGGATTGGTAATTTCTATAGCCTCTACAACAGAGTCACTTTTAGAAGTAGAAGTTAAATTATCAATTTCTGAATCTATAGTATCAATTACATTTTCAACAAATGTTGAATCTACTTCGGTTAAATCATTAACTGGAGTTACAGATGATTGTTTATTGAAAAGAGTAGCACAGCTACTTAATATCAAAATTGAAATAAATAATAAACTTGCTTTCATAGTACCATTATTAATATACTATAAAGATATTAAATCTTTTTTAATTAAATCGAAGATTCAGTGTAAGAATGAGGTTAAGGTTAAGATTAAGATTGAAGTTGAGGTTTAGAATATAACAAAAAAAAACAATGATAAATTCATGTAACGGGTTTTTATAAAAGTGGCATCTTCGGACACTTCGTAATTACTCTCCCATTCGTTTGCTGGCGGACAGACATGCCATCAGCACATCTTCTCAACTAAAAAAAGAAAACTATAAACCAAAAAAAAAACCGTTACAAATTCATGTAACGGGTTTTTATAAAAGTGGCATCTTCCGACACTTCGTAATTACTCTCCCATCCGCCGACTGGCGGACACGCATACCATCAGCACATCTTCTCAACTAAAAAAAAAACTATAAACCAAAAAAAACCCGTTACAAATTCATGTAACTGGTTTTATAAAAGTGGCATCGACTTACTCTCCCACCCTCAAAAGGGCAGTACCATCAGCGCTAGTAGGCTTAACTTCTCTGTTCGGAATGGGAAGAGGTGGACCTTACTGCTATAGACACCTAAAACTTTTCTAGTTATTA
>SXGQ01667328.1_pt1 | contig 14613 bp, 12 predicted proteins | sample 3178371 | NCBI WGS metagenome assembly SXGQ01 (sample SAMN11356859, study PRJNA531348) | freshwater metagenome | isolation source: freshwater sample F1-20 | place: China: Fuxian Lake, Yuxi | collected 2017-12-25
GAGGCCATCGCCTTGCCCACCGACTACTCGGCCCGCATCGCCCGCGAAACCCAAATCCGCATCCAGCAGCGCACCGGAATTACGCGCTTTGTGGACCCCTTGGGCGGAAGCGTCGCGGTCGAACAGCGAACCGCCGAGCTCATGGAACGCGCCTGGGCGCTGATTCAAGAGGTAGAGGCCCTGGGCGGAATGACCAAAGCCATCGAAGCCGGACTGCCCAAGCTGCGCATCGAAGAAGCCGCCGCCGCGAAGCAGGCGCGGCTGGATTCCGTGCAGGATGTGCTCGTGGGCGTCAACGCCTTCAAAGCCGAAGACGACACCGAACTCGAGATCCTCGAGGTCGACAACCGCGCCGTGCTCGCCAGCCAGGTCGAGCGGCTCCAGCACCTGCGCGCCCACCGCGACCCGCAGGCCGTGGCCCAAGCGCTTGAGGCGCTTGAAGCGGCGGCCCGAAGCGGCCAAGGCAACCTGCTCGACCTCAGCGTGCAAGCGGCCCGAGTTCGCGCTACCTTAGGTGAAATCTCTGACGCCCTCGAGCGCGCCTTTGGCCGCTACCAAGCCCAACTCCACATGGTCCACGGAGTTTACGCCCGCGAATCCGCCCAAGACGGCCAACTGGCCGAAGTCCGCGCCCTTGCCGACAAATTTGCCGCGCGCTACGGCCGCCGTCCGCGCCTGCTCGTCGCCAAAATGGGCCAGGACGGCCACGACCGCGGCGCCAAGGTCATTGCCACGGGCTTTGCCGACCTGGGCTTCGACATTGACCTCGGCCCGCTGTTTCAAACCCCCGAAGAAGTGGCCCAGCAGGCCGTCGAGAACGACGTGCATTGGGTGGGCGTGAGCTCCCTGGCGGCGGGCCACAAAACCTTGGTGCCCCAACTGGTCGCCGCGCTGGCGGCCATGGGTCGGCCCGACATTCAGGTCGCTGTGGGCGGAGTGATCCCGCGCCCGGACTACGACGCGCTCTTCGCAGCGGGGGCCGTCGCCGTGTTTGGCCCCGGAACGCCCGTGGTCGCTTCGGCCCGAAAACTGCTTGAGCAAGCCTTGGCCTAGCGCGATGAACGGCCCCCACTGGACTCCCCAAGAATGGGCCGATGGCATTCGCCGGGCCGACCGGGCCTTTCTTGGGCGCGCGCTCAGCTTGGTTGAAAGTTCGCTCGAAGCCGACGTCCAACGCGCTTCTGAGCTCTTTGCGGCGCTCGGTGCCGCCCCCGAATCCAGCTTTCGCCTCGCCATAACCGGCAACCCCGGAGCGGGCAAGAGCACCCTTACCGAAGCCCTGGGGCTGCGCTGGGCCGAGTCGGGCCATAAAGTGGCCGTGCTCGCCGTCGACCCCTCGAGCAGCCTCCACCGCGGAAGCATTTTGGGCGACAAAACCCGCATGGAGCAGCTCAGCAAGCACCCCAATGCCTTCATTCGTCCGGTGGCGAGCGGCGGACAGCTGGGCGGGGTGGCCGCCTCGACCCGCGCGGCCATGGCCCTACTCGAGTACGCCGGCTACACCCGATTGGTACTCGAGACCGTGGGCGTCGGCCAAAACGAAACCGACGCGGCGCACTACGTCGACGCCATGCTCCTGCTCGCGCTCCCCAATGCGGGCGACGAGGTGCAGGGCATCAAGCGCGGAATCATGGAATGCGCCGACCTCATCGCCGTCAACAAGTGCGACGGCAGCCTGGTCGAGGCCGGTGCTCGGGCTGCGGGCCAGCTGCGCGAAAGCCTCAACTGGTTTGGGCGCGACGACGGATGGAAGGTGCCGGTGCTCGCCCTGAGCGCCCAGCAGGGCCAGGGGCTGCCCGAGCTCGACGAAGCCCTCGAGCGCTTCGAGCGTTGGGTTCGGGGAACCGGCCAATTCGACGCGCGGCGCGCGCAGCAGCGCGCGCACGCTTGGGACGAAGCCTGGGGGCAGTTCCTCGCAACTTGGGCCGAGGGGCAGCCGGAGCTCCAGAGCGCCAAAGCCCAAGCCAAGTCCGCGTTTGACCAAGGCCAGAACGCCCAAGCCGCCCTGCGGGCCGCGTTTTATCCTAAAAAGTAGCTAGAACTCGTAGGCCACTTCGGCCTTGAGGTGCTTGAGCGCTGCCTGCGTCGGCAGCTGCTTGAGCTCCATCGACGCGTTGAGCAGCGCCTTGGAAAGCTCTGCTCCGCTGGCGTCGGGGGCCAGCTGCGCCGACACGGTATTCAGCAGCGACGCCGTGGCTGACTTGGCTGTCGTTACGTAGTCCCAGACCTCGTCGCTGACGTAAATCTGCTGGCTCAGGTTGTGCTCGTATTCGTCGCGAATCGACTTTTGAAGCAAAAGCAGGTATTCCGCATTGGTCAGCGTCCCGGCCTTCACCCGCACCACCAGCGAGTTGGGACTGATCCGCTCCAAGAACAGCGCCAGCCGCTCGTAGGCCTGCAGCCGAAGCGGTAGGGCTTGGCGCTGGTTTTGCGCGCGATGTTCCGCTCGACGGCGGCGATCTTCGTTGTCAAAGTAGCTCGACATCATGAGGTAGACTGCGATTAAAATCAGCAGCGACGGGAACACGAAGCGAAACGTATCAAGAAAAACGTCCATGCCCCAAATATCGGGGCGTTTCGTTCAAAATCGTACTTTTGACTCCGTGATTTCTCGCTTATCAGACCGCGTGAACGCAATGGCCCTCCCGATGACCATTGCAATGGCCAAAAAAAGCCGCGCACTACAGGAACAGGGACTCGACATCATCAGCCTCAGCCTTGGCGAGCCCGATTTTGACACCCCCGATTTGGCCAAAGCCGCCGGAATCGAAGGCATCGAGCAGAACTTTTCGCACTACATGCCGGTGAGCGGCTACGTCGACGTGCGCGACGCCGTTGCGCTGAAGTTTGCGCGCGACAACCAATTGACCTACACCCGCAACCAGATTGTGGTCAGCACCGGCGCCAAGCAGTCCATCGCCAACCTGATGATGGCCCTGGTGAATCCGGGCGACGAAGTGGTGATTCCGGCGCCCTTTTGGGTAAGCTACAACGACTTGGCCGAGTTCTGCGGCGCCACGGTGGTGAGCCCGGTGGCCGGTCGCGAGCAGGGATTCAAAATCACCCCCGACCAGCTGCGCCAAGCGCTCAGCCCCAAGTCCAAAGTGTTCATTTTCAGCAGCCCCAACAACCCGAGCGGCGCGATGTACCGCCAAGACGAGCTCGAAGCCTTGGCGGCGGTGCTCCGGGACTTCCCCAACGTGGTGGTGGTCGCTGACGAGATCTACGAATACTTGAGCTACGGAGAAGTTCCGCACTACAGCTTTGCGCGCATCGACGGCATGTTCGACCGCACCGCCACCGTCAACGGCATGTCGAAGGGCTACGCCATGACCGGCTGGCGCCTCGGATTCATGGGCGCCCCCGAGTGGCTGGCCGAGGCCTGCGACAAGGTTCAGTCCCAGTTCACCAGCGGCGCGAGCAGCATCGCCCAGCGGGCGGCACGGGCTGCCCTGCTCGCCGGACCCCAACCCGTGCAGTACATGGTCGAGGCCTTTAAAGCGCGCCGCGACCGCTTCGTGCAGGCGCTGAAGGGCGCGTCCAAGCTCTGCGTCGACACGCCGCCCGGAGCCTTCTACGCCTACGTCGACGTGCGCGCCTACCTGAGCGACGCCTACCCCACCTCCAACGATTTGGTCCTGTACCTCCTCGAGCACGGCGTGGCTGGGGTGCCCGGAGAGGCCTTTGGCACGCCCGGCTACCTCCGCTTCAGCTACGCGGCGAGCCCAACCGACCTGGACCGCGCGGCCGAGCGCATCGTTAAGGCCCTGAACGCCCTCTAGCATGTCCACGCGGATCCGCACCACCGTCAACCAACTCCGCGAGCGCATCAACCTGCGCATCTACGACAGCAAGCCCTTTGTAACCAAGTTCTTGCGCTACCTGAGCGTGCCCCTATCGCTCACGGCGGTGGCCGCGCTCATTTTCTCCTTTGGGTACTCGCTCGACCTCGACCAAAAACTGTGGGTCGACTTCATCCTCAAGTCCACCATCGGATTTTACATCTTCAAGTACTTCTCTGAACTCTTCTACGACTTCAGTCCGCCCGACTACGTGCGGCGCACGCGCTTCGAATTTGTGCTGATGTGCTACATGCTCGCCAACATCTTGGCGGTCAACATCTTTCACATCGAACTCACCCAAAGTTTGGGCGACTGGCTGGGCATCAAGAGCTTCGCCGACCTCTTCATGCTCGTCGTGCAGGGCTACTTTTTAATCTTCGTCGCCCTGGAATTGGGCAAGGCGAGCCGCCTGCTTCCGCACCTCAAAATCAGCCCGCCGACGCTGCTCGTCATGAGCTTTGGCTTGATCACGGCGCTCGGAGCCGGCCTTCTCATGATGCCTGAAATGTCGACGACGCCCGGCGGAATTTCAGCCATGGACGCCTTTTTCACTAGCGTTTCGGCCGTCTGCGTCACCGGACTCAGCACCATCGACGTGGCCACCGTGCTGACGTTTAAGGGCCAAACCGTGCTCATGATTCTGATTCAGCTCGGCGGACTCAACTTCATCACCTTCGCTTCGATTTTTGCGCTGCTGGCCAATCCAGGGGTGGGAACGCGATACAAGAGCATGCTGCAGTCCAACTACTCAGTGGACTCGCTCGAATCCAGCGTGCTGCTGACCGGCCAAATCATTCGATTCAGCTTGCTTTTTGAACTCATTTCGGCGGTCCTTCTCTACTTCTCCTGGGGCGCCCGCCACTTCGAGAGCTTTGGCGAGCAAATCTTCCACTCGCTCTTTCACTCGGTCAGCGCGTTCAACAACGCGGGTTTTTCGCTGTACACGGGCGGACTCGCCGACGCGGCCCTCGGCACCAACGTGCCGCTCGGCGTGGTCATTGCCTTCACCATCATTTTAGGCGGACTCGGATTCAGCCCCATTTCTGAAATGTTCAGCGTGCAGTCGCGCTCCTACCGCCGTTCGCGGCCGTGGATTCACTACTCGGTCAACACCAAAATCGCCGTGTATGCGGTGCTGGTCCTTGTGCCCTTCGGAACCCTTGCCTTCTTCCTGCTCGAGCAGCACGGAGTGCTTCGCGACCTCGGCCCGGGCGTTCAGTGGTACCATGCCTTTTTCTCGTCGGTCACCACCCGCACGGCCGGCTTCAACACGATCGACTTTGGCGCCGTGGCCCTCCCTACCCTTTTGGTGGTCATGCTGCTGATGTTCATTGGCGGATCCTCAGGCTCCACCGCGGGCGGGGTCAAAACCAGCACCTTTGCGCTCGTCTTCATGAACGCCATGGCCACCATCCGCGGCAAAAAGCGCGTGGAACTCTTCAGGCAAACCATTTCGGTGGAGCTCCTCAACCTCGCCCTCAGCGCGTTTTTGTTTTCGACGTCGGTCATCGCCCTCGGAACCTTTGCCCTGGCCATCACCGACGGCCACTTCGGCCTGGCGCGCATCGCCTTTGAAGAGGTGTCGGCCTTTTGCACCGTCGGACTGTCCACGGGCATCACCGCCCAATTCAGCGACGCGGGCAAAATCATTTTGATGATCTCGATGCTCATCGGTCGGGTGGGAACCATTACCCTTGCCTTTGCGTTGACCTCTAAGCGCAAGGATTCCCAAGATTACCGATACCCCAAAGCCAGCGTTCAAGTAGGATAATGAGCCACGTCAAACCGTATAGCCCCGACGGCTCCAAAAAGGAACAAGTAGCCGAAATGTTCAATGCGATTTCGCCGAAGTACGATGCCCTCAACCGCATCTTGTCGGTCGGAATCGACCAGATTTGGCGCCGCAAAACCGTGCGCGAAATCCGCGCCTCCGGAGCCAGCCAAATTCTCGACGTCGCCACCGGCACGGCTGACCTCGCGCTGGCGCTGGCCGACCGCATCCCGGGCGCTCAGGTCGTGGGCGTCGACATCTCCGCCGGCATGCTCGACGTGGGCCGCCAAAAAGTCCGCGCCCGCCGCCAAGACGGCCGCGTGCGCCTCGACCTCGGCGACGGCGAACAGCTCCCTTACGAAGACGGCCAGTTTGGTGCCGTCACCGTGGCCTTTGGCGTGCGCAATTTTGAGAACCTGGAGCAGGGGCTGCGCGACATGCACCGCGTGCTCCAACCGGGCGGAACCCTCGCCGTCCTCGAGTTTTCGCAGCCTACTTCGTGGCCCTTCCGCCCGCTGTACCTGTTTTACTTCAAAAACATTTTGCCGCGCATCGGCCGCTTGATTTCCAAAGACGCCTCGGCCTACACCTACCTTCCCGACAGCGTGGAGGCCTTTCCCTACGGCGAGGCTTTTGCGTCCAAGCTGCGCGACGCCGGATTCCGCAGCGTGCGCATTCGCCCGCTCACCCTGGGCATCGCCAGTTTGTACGTCGCCCTAAAATAATCGGGGACTTTTGCCGTTCTAAGCTCATGCGAACCTGGCTTCTCGCACTCGGACTGGTCGTTGCGGCGCCTGCCTTCGGGCAAACGCCCAACCTTCCGCGCTTTGACCAAAAGCCGCTGCACTTCGGCTTTTTTCTCGGAATCAGCCAGCTCGACTTCGCCGTGCAGCACGCGCCCACCTGGCCCGAGGGCATCTACCACGTCGTTCCCCAGTCGAGCCCTGGCTACCTCGTGGGCATCATTTCAGACGTTCGCCTCAGCCCCTACCTCAACATGCGGGTTAACCCCACCTACGTCGCGGGCGAACGCAGCCTGTTGATCGACGGGGTCGACCGCGCCACCGGAATCCGGGACTGGTACACCCGCCGAGTAGAATCCTCCCTGGTGCGCTTGCCGGTCGAGCTCAAATGGAAGTCGGAGCGCATCGGCAACCACCGCTGGTTCGTGCTCGGAGCCCTTCACGCCACCTACGACCTCGGCAGCAAAGCCAAGGTCGTGGACGACCGCCTCTTCAAGCTGCAGCCCGTCGACTACGGCTTTGACCTCGCCCTCGGGACCGACCTGTACTTTGAATTCTTCAAGCTCTCTCCCCAGCTCCGCTGGAGCTTTGGGCTCGGCAACCTGCACGTCGACGACGACACCAAGCTCTCGGCGTCGCTGCCGGTGGTTCGCCACCGCAGCCAGGACTACGTATTTACCTTCGAGTAGCGAGCGGCTAGCTGCTAGTTGCTAGCTGCCTCTATGCGCTTCGTACAGCAGCATGGCCGCGGCCGCAGCCACGTTCAGGCTTTCGGTGCGGCTCTGGGCCGATCGCGCGATGGTGGCCACCGAGCTCGCGGCGTCGAGCCAGGCATGCGAAGGCCCTTGACCCTCGTTGGACACCACTAGGGCGATGTTGGGCGACCAATTGATTTGGCTGGGCAGGGTGCCGGCGAGGTCGGCGACCACGATGGGACGGCCTTCAGACTGAAGCAGGGAAATGGCCTCGGACTCGGTGGCGTAGCGCACCGGAACGCGGGCGAGCGAGCCCATGCTGGCTTGCACCGTTTTGGGGTTCCCGAAGTCTACGGTGCCCGTCGTGTGCAGCACGTAGGCGACGCCAAACCAATCGGCCATACGCAGCAGGGTTCCGGCATTCCCGGGGTCCTGCACGCGGTCGAGCACCAGCACCTTGCCTTCGGGGCGCGGATCGAGGTCCGCCCAGGCAAACACGGCGAGGGCGTCGGGGGGCGTGTCGAGCGACGACACTTCGCGCAGGTCGCGGGCCGTCACGCTCAGGCAGTCGGGCCCGAGCGAATCGCCGGTGGTGGCGAGGAGGAGCGGACGCCATCCGCTCGACAAAAATTCGGCAATGGCCTTGCGGCCTTCCACCAGCAGGGCTCCGTGCTTTTCACGGCCTTTGCGGTGCTGCAGCTCTCGGAGCCATTTGCGTTCGTTGTGGGTCCAGGGCATAAGACCCCGAAGGTACGCACTACCTTTGGGCCTATGATTGCTCCCTCTATCCTGTCGGCCGATTTCGCCAACCTCGAGCGCGACGTGCGCATGCTCAATGCTTCAGACGCAGCGTGGATTCACGTCGACATTATGGACGGAGTTTTTGTGCCCAACCTCAGCTTTGGACTGCCGGTGACCGAGGCCATCAAGCGCCACGCGACCAAGCCCTTGGACGTGCACCTCATGATCGTGCAGCCCGAGCGCTACCTCGAGGACTTTAAAAAAGCAGGGGCCGACGTGCTCACCGTGCACTACGAGGCCAGCACGCACCTGCACCGCAGCCTGCAGCAGATTCGCGCCCTGGGCATGAAGGCGGGTGTCGCACTGAATCCGCACACGCCCGTCGACCTTTTGGCGGACGTGCTCGGCGACCTCGACCTGGTGTGCTTGATGAGCGTCAATCCGGGCTTTGGCGGACAAGCGTTCATTCCGCAAACGTTTAAAAAGGTAGAACGCCTGCGCCGCCTCTTGGACGACGCCGGCAGTTCCGCGCTGATTGAAATCGACGGCGGAGTGGGTCCGCAGAACGCGGCCGACCTCAAAAAGGCGGGCGCCACCGTGCTGGTCGCGGGCAACGCCGTGTTCAAGGCGAGCGACCCTCTTGCGACCATCCGCCAACTCAATGAGGCCTAGCGCAGCATTCTTCCTTCTGGCGGCCGCCCTGTCCGCGTGCAACCCCCAGCGTTGGCTTCCCGAGGGGCAAACGTGGATTCGCCGCATCGAGCTCACCGAAAACGGCCAGGTTCGGACCGAAGACAAGTACCTTGAACTGATCCAGCTGCAGACCAACACTTCGGTGCTGGGCAGCTACCCCTACGTGGCTCTTTACCAGCGCGGAGCCCGCAAGCCCGACACCCGGCGCGGACGCTGGCTTCAAAAAATTGGAGAGGCTCCGGCACTCCTCGACACCGCCCTGGCGGCCGAAACCGTGGAGCAGCTCGAGCGCAAACTCCGCCAGGAAGGCTACTTTTTTGCCAGAGTCCACTACGAGCTGACCGCCGGAGCGCGCGGCGCCCAACTTCGGTTCCGAATGGAACGTGGCCAGCCCACGCGCCTGGGCAGCATACGCCCCGAAATCTACTCGCCCTACGTCGAAGACCAGCTGCGCATGATTCAATTGGGCAGCCTCCTGGTGCCGGGAATGCGTCTATCGCGCGACATGCTCGAGTCGGAACGCAAACGGGTCGCCGACTACTTGAAGGAACACGGTTTTTTTACCCTGGGCCCCGACGCCATTGGCTTTGACCTCGACACCCTCGGCCATCCCTACCGTGCCGACGGAGTGTGGGTGGTGCAAAACTGGATTCGCGACGGCGAATTTGGTCCGCAAGAAGAACCGCACCGCCCCTGGTACATCGGGCAAGTGCGCTTGGCCGACTCGCTGAACTACGGCTTGAACGAACAGGGAATCCGCCGGCTTCACCTGCTTAAAAAGGGCGAGCTTTACCGCGCCTCGGCGGTCGCCCAAAGCCAGGAGTGGCTGCGCCGGCTCGACGCCTTTCAAAACCAGCAATGGCGGCTGAGTCCGCGCGGAGACAGCCTCGACGCCGAACTGGTGCTGCAGCCCGCCCCGCGCGTGGGCGTACTTTGGGAGGCTGAGGGCACCAACACTTCAGGCATTTATGGCGTGCAAACGGCCTTTGAGGTGCGCGACCGCAACCCTTTGGGCGGACTCGAGGCCCTCAGCGGCAAGCTTGCGGGCGGACTCGGCGTCGCGATCGGCGACACCAGCCAGCTGTTTCGCACCTACTTCTACGAGCTCGGCCTTGCCCTTGAGGTGCCTGATTTGCTGGGGCTTCCGAACGTCAAGCGCAACCAAGCGCGGAGCAGCGCCAACGTCAGCTTGGCCCGACAGTACCGCCGCGAGTTTGACCGCTTGGCCCTCAGCGGCGAACTGCTCTATCACTGGGAAGGGAAAAAGGCCACCACCTGGGACGTCAAGCCGCTCTTTGCCAGCTACATTGGGCTGCGCGGAATCGACTCGAGCTTCTATGCCGCCTTGGCCAGCAAATCGGGCTTTCAAAACGTGTTCATCGTCGGCCCCCGCCTCAACGTCAAGCGGCCCTCGGTCAGCGAAGGGCGCTGGTCGCGCCGCAGCGAATGGTCCTTTGAAACCTCGGGCATCCTCACTGACTTGGGATTCCGGGCGGTGCGCGGGGCCCAGGCCGACCCCTACACCGTGGCGGGCGTTCCTTTTGCGCACTACGTGCGGGCAGAAGCCGACTACCGCTGGCGGTTCCGCGGGCGGCAGCGCCGCGAAGGGGCCGTTCGCTTGCAGGGCGGATACCTTCACGCCCTCTCCAACAGCCCGGGGCTTCCGCCCTTTGAGCGCGCCTTCTACGCCGGCGGTTCCAACGACCTGCGCTCGTGGATCAACTTTCGCATCGGACCGGGCGCCCTGCCCAAAGCCGTGTTCGACACCGCCGGATTCTTGGGATCGGGCAGCGTGAAGCTGTTGGCCCAGGCTGAATGGCGCTTTCCCATCTTGGGTTCGACCTTTGGCGCCCTCTTTGCCGACGCCGGAAACGTGTGGCTCACCTCGGCCAACGCCAAGTCGGCCCAATGGGGCCTGATGAACGACCCCGAACTCCGCAAGGCCGTCAGCTTCAACCCCCTGAACGTGCCCCGCCAGACCGCCCTGGGCTTGGGATTCGGACTGCGCTACGACTTTGAGTTCTTCATTGCCCGCGCCGACTTGGGCCTGCAGGTCTACGACCCGCGGCGAACGGCGACCGGCGACGCGTGGTGGCGGCCGGTGGGCGGACTCCGTCGCAGCGCCCTTCAGGTCGCCATTGGCCTTCCGTTTTAAGCGTTTAGGAGCCGCATTCTGTGGGAAACTTCCCGGCCTCAACCTGGGCAGGGCCGATTTTTTTCGCTAGGTTTGCAGCTCATTCAACTAAAGCGTTTCCCCATGGCAACCGATCGTATCGTCAGCCTGCTCGGCGACCAAGCCGACTACCTCCTGAAGCACCAGTGCACTAAAGTCCGCAAAGAAGACCTGCACCTCCCCTCGCCGCACTTCGTTGACGACTACTTCATTGCCAGCAACCGCAACAACCCCACGCTGCGCGCGCTTCAAACGCTGTACGGAACAGGTCGCCTCGGCCAATCAGGCTACCTCAGCATCCTCCCCGTAGACCAAGGCGTGGAGCACAGCGCCGGCGCCAGCTTCGCCCCCAACCCGATCTACTTTGACCCCGAGAACATCGTCAAACTCGCCATCGAATCCGAGTGCAATGCGGTGGCCTCGACGTTTGGCGGACTCGCCATACTCAGCCGCAAGTACGCCCACAAGATTCCGTTCATGGTGAAAATCAACCACAACGAATTCTTGTCGATGCCCAACCAGTACGACCAGACGATGTACGGCAGCGTCGAAGACGCGTGGAACATGGGCGCCGTGGCCATCGGGGCTACCGTGTACTTTGGGGCCGAAGAATCGCGCCGCCAGCTGCTCGAAGTCGCCGAAGCCTTTGAGCGCGCCCGCGAACTGGGCATGGCCACGGTACTGTGGACCTACACCCGCAACAGCGGATTCAAGCAAGACGGCGTCGACTACCACACCTCAGCGGACCTCACGGGCCAGGCCATTCACTTGGGCGTGACCATTCAGGCCGACATCATCAAGCAGAAGCTTCCGACCAACAACGGCGGCTACAACGCGACTAAGCACGGCAAAACCCACCCCAAGGTCTACACCGACCTCAGCAGCGACCACCCCATTGACCTGACCCGCTACCAAGTGCTCAACAGCTACGCCGGCCGCGTCGGCGTGATCAACTCGGGCGGCGAATCCAAGGGCGCCAGCGACCTCAGCGAGGCCGTAGCCACGGCGGTAATCAACAAGCGCGCGGGCGGACAAGGCCTCATATTGGGCCGCAAGGCGTTCCAGCGTCCGATGAACGAGGGCATCGACCTCCTCCGCACGATTCAAGACGTGTACCTGGACTCGTCGATCACCATCGCTTAAGTTTTCGCCTCATGTCTGAATGGTTCCACCGCAAAGGCGAGTCGATTACGACGCCGACCGAAGAAAAAAAAGATAGCCCCGACGGCCTTTGGCACCTCTGCCCCAAGTGCAAGGTGATGGTTGACAACGAGGAGCATCAAGCCAAGCTTTGGGTCTGCGGCAACTGCGGGCACCACAACGGCATTGACGCCGCTGAGTACTTCAGCTTTCTCTTTGACGAAGGCCAGTACACTGAGCTCGACGCCAACTTGATTTCAGCGGACCCGCTGAAGTTTGTCGACACCAAGGCATACCGCGACCGCCTCAAGGCGACCCGCGCCAAGACCGGCTTGACGGACGCCCTCACGAGCGGAACCGGCAATCTCGACGGCATGCCCGTGACCATTGCGGCCATGAACTTCAAGTTCATTGGCGGATCCATGGGATCGGTGGTGGGCGAGAAAATTGCCCGGGCCATCGACCACGCCCGGCTGAACAAGCAGCCCTTCATCATGATCAGCAAGTCGGGCGGCGCCCGCATGATGGAGGCCGCGTTCTCGCTCATGCAGATGGCCAAGACCTCGGCCAAGCTGGCCCAGCTCGACGACGCGGGGCTTCCCTACGTTTCGGTGCTGACCGACCCCACCACCGGGGGCGTGACGGCGTCGTTTGCCATGCTGGGCGACGTCCACATCGCCGAACCGGGAGCGCTGATTGGCTTTGCCGGTCCGCGCGTGGTCAAAGAGACCATTGGCAAAGACCTTCCCGAGGGATTCCAAACATCCGAATTCCTGTTGGAACACGGCTTTGTCGACCAGATTGCCGAGCGTTCCCAGCTCAAAGGCACCCTGGCCGCTTGGCTCCGCGCGGTGCGCAACGAGGCGCCGGCCCAGGCCTAGCGTCGGGCGCGTCGGTATTTTTAGTATCTTTGCAGTCCTCGAACGTCGAGGAACATTACAGCACAAACATCGAAAATCGATTAAGGCATGTACCTAAATTCTGAAAAGAAGCGCGAAATCTTCGCCACGCACGGCAAATCTGCTGAAGATACCGGAACGGCTGAAGGCCAAATCGCACTGTTTACCTATCGTATCAACCACCTTACGGAGCACTTGAAGAAGAACCGTAAGGATTTCAACACTGAGCGTTCCCTGGTTCGCTTGGTCGGCAAGCGCCGTAGCCTTCTGGACTACTTGCATAGCACTGAGATTAACCGCTACCGTGCGATTGTCGAAAAACTCGGCCTCCGTAAGTAAGGTCGTTTTCGAACGATTTATACGCAAAGGCAATCCCCAAAAGGGTTGCCTTTTGCTGTTCCTAAACGAGGCCCCATTAATTCGCAATTGAGAAGATGAAAGCTCCCCTACCCGTGATCCAAGAGATCGCACTCCCCGATGGTCGTACCATCACTATTGAAACGGGCCGCATGGCCCGCCAGGCCGACGGATCGGTTCTGGTTCGCTGCGGCGGAACCGCCCTTTTGGCAACCGTCGTTTCGGCACCTGAAGCACGCGAAGGCGTGGACTTCATGCCGCTGACCGTGGAATACAAAGAGAAATTCGCATCAGCCGGCCGCGTTCCGGGCGGATTCCTGAAGCGCGAAGGCCGCCCAAGCGACCGCGAGATCCTCGTGGCCCGTCTGGTGGACCGCGTGCTTCGCCCCCTCTTCCCTGAGGACTACCATGCCGAAACCCAGGTGATCATCACCCTGCTGTCGTTTGACCAGGAGGTGGCCGCCGACAGCCTTGCCGGCCTCGCCGCTTCTACCGCCCTCGCGGTGAGCGACGTACCGTTCAACGGACCCATTTCTGAAGTGTGCGTAGCCCGCATCAACGGCGAATTCGTCATCAACCCTAGCCCCGCCGCCCTTGAAGAAGCCGACATCGAAATGATGATCGGCGCGTCAAAAGACAGCGTGGTGATGGTCGAAGGCGAAATGAACGAAGTTTCTGAAGCCGAAATGCTCGAAGCCATTCGCGTGGCCCACGAAGCCATCAAGGTTCAAATCGACGCGCAGCTCGCCCTGGCCGCTCAGGTCGAAGGCGCCAACCCCAAGCGCAGCTACAGCCACGAAACTCACAACGAAGAGCTCAAAAAGCGCGTGTGGGACGCGACCTACGCCGGTGCTTTTGAGGTGGCCGGCCGCAAGCTGACCAACAAAGCCGAGCGCAGCGAGGCCTTCAAGGCGGTGTACACGGCCTTTGCCGCTACGCTTACCGAAGAAGAGCTCGCTCAGTACGGTTCGCTGGCCAAGGTGTACTACCACGAGGTAGAGTACCACGCCATGCGCAACCAGATTCTGGAAAACGGTACCCGCCTCGACGGCCGCAGCACCACCGAAATTCGCCCCATCTGGTGCGAGACCGACGTGCTCCCCGGCCCCCACGGTTGCGCCCTGTTCACGCGCGGCGAAACGCAGTCGTTCACGACCGTCACCTTGGGTACGGCCCTCGACAGCAACCGCATCGATGCCGCCACCTTCATGGGCGACGAGCGCTTCTACCTGCACTACAACTTCCCCCCGTTCTCTACGGGTGAAGCCCGCATGCTGCGCGGAACCAGCCGCCGCGAAATCGGCCACGGCAACCTCGCCCCGCGCGCCCTCAAAAAAATGATTCCGGCCGAGAACCCCTACACGGTTCGTGTGGTATCGGACATCTTGGAGTCGAACGGTTCGAGCTCAATGGCTACGGTATGTGCCGGAACCCTTGCCCTCATGGACGCCGGCATTCCCATCACCCGTCCGGTGAGCGGAATCGCCATGGGCCTCATCACCAACCCCGAAACGGGCAAGTTCGCCGTACTGAGCGACATCTTGGGTGACGAAGACCAC
>SXGQ01077852.1_pt1 | contig 14612 bp, 8 predicted proteins | sample 3178371 | NCBI WGS metagenome assembly SXGQ01 (sample SAMN11356859, study PRJNA531348) | freshwater metagenome | isolation source: freshwater sample F1-20 | place: China: Fuxian Lake, Yuxi | collected 2017-12-25
CGGCATTTGCAGCGTGTACTTGCCGGCGATGCCAGCGGTAGCCGTCGCGGCTTCGGTCTCCGTCAGCACTTTCGGGCAGTAGATTCCCGAGTCGCGGCCGTCCGCCGACACCACGCCGGACAGCGTCTTGCTACCAAGGACATCGGTATCGAGCTGGAGTCGCAGAGCGAGCGGCGTGTTATTTTTGCGCGGGATATCGCCAATGAACGCGCCGGATGCGGTCACGTCTCCACGAACGGGATAAACCAGGCCGCCGTAGGTGAGCTTTCCGACCATTTTGCCGGTCTTCGTAATCGATGCCTCGAAGTAGCCCGACGTCGCGATGTCGAATCCGATACCGCGTGTCTTGCGAAGGTCCGTGGAAACAAGTCCCGCGAATTTACCAACCACTGCTTCGTTGATGAGCGACGACGCAAATGTCGCCGTCAACGCGATGTCCGCGTCGGGCATCACAAAGGACAGTGGCTTGGTGGTCGCGACAAATGCGCCCGACCAGCCGTCAAACAGACTCGTCGCGCCAGTGGGTTTGGCAACGATGGTGTAGGGCTGGCCGACTTCGAGCTGGCGTGTGCCGGTGAAGTCCGCCGTAATCGTGCCCGGGCCGGTGACCGTCGTGGTGAGGCCGCGCAGTTTCACGTAGTCAAACGCCACGCTGGAAACCGGCGACTCATTTCCCGCCTCGTCGATGGAGTAAACGTCGAGCTGGTTCGTGCCGAGGCGCGAATGCGCAGTAATGTCGGCATCCCAGTTTGTGTTGGTGAGGGTGGCGACGTTCCACGCGCCCTGATTAAGGCGGAACCGGACCTGTGCAGCATTCGTGTTGCCGCCGGAATCCGGATTATCGATGGCGGTTCCGCTCGCAAGAATGGCGTCGGGGCTGTTGAGGCGCTGTGCCTTCGTCGGCGCAGCGATGGTCACCGCGGGCTTCACTTTGTCCGGTACTGGTTCGTCGTCGAAAATGCGGACCTCAACCGTGCGGAAGAAGCCTTCCTTATATTCTGGTCCTTGCGAGACACCGAGGACCACGGTCTTCATCGGGTTGAACACACTGTTGTCGTTCGGCCGAATCGAGACCGTCGTCGTTGCCTTTCCGGCAGGAATGGTCACAACGGAAGGGAAAGGCGGATCATAATCAACGCCCGGCGACGCGGTGCCGCTCGGTTCGAGGAATACATTCAACGGAGCATCGAGTTGCGTGGTGTCACGGAGAATAGTGAAGACGATGTCGGTACCCGAACTCTCGACAACGCTCGCGACAGAAGACGTCACCGAAACCGGGACGAGGTCGTTATCCACGATGGTAACAATTGCGCTGTTAGGAACGCCAATCTTGTAGGCCGCGTCCGCGATGAGCGTGAGTTCGACCAATTCCGTGCCCTCGGAGAAACGATCATTCTTCGGCACAACCGTGACGCTAACCGAGGTCGCAAAAGCCGGAATGATCGCCTGCAAGGGCAACTCGTTGTAATCGAGTTCGTTCGCCGCGTAGTTCAGCGAACCAGCGGGAGCGGGCGGTGGCGGAGGCTGGGTGAGCGCAAACTTCACAGTGAGAGGCGTCGGCGCCGCAACACGGCGGCTAATCGTGAACACGCCAGTGTTGGCCGGCTCGGTAGTAAGGTTCGTCTCAGCCGCTTCCGCGTCTGTCGCCACGACGGAGACTGCGTTCCCTTCGTCGTCGTTGATTTCAACAGTTTCCACCGTGATTCCGCCAAGCGTCCCAACGGAAGGATTGCGCAGGACGACATGAAACCGCTCGTCCGCTTCGACAACCGTGTCCTGCAGAATTGGGATCGTGATATTCTGAACCGAAACGCCATCGGGGAAGGTAAGCGTCCCGGCAGAGCCAGTGAAATCAACCGTATCCGTAGCAGAGGCGATCGAGCTGATCGAGTAGTCAACAGTAGCCTGCCCGGCGACATCGTTCAAACGACGCACAGGAATGACAATCTGCCCGCCGCCTTCGCCGACTTCTACAAACTTCTTGTCGAACGTGAATCGGGTCGGCACGGCGGGAGTTCCGAATACGCGCATCCGGGCCTGAATCACCGAGCCTTGCGTACCGGGAGTGGTGTCGGAGACCCGCACCGTCCACGTTCCCTGACTGTTCTCACCCCAATGCTGCACGGTCGTGAAGGTCCACCCGAGATTGCCGTCTGTGTAATCTGCGTCCGGTTCGCCGTTCAGCGGGCGGTTACGCTTCTCCATGAGACGACTCACGTGACCTGAAGGTGAGGTAACCGTAATCGACAGGTCGCTGCGGTGCGCGTGCGAGATGTCCAACTGCACTTCCACATGCTCGACACGGAGATTCTCACCGTTGGCGAAGTTGAAATCGCGAGCCACACCCGCAGTGGTGGCGTCCGGAATTAGCGCGGGCACTGCCGGGGTCACGAGCGCACGCTCAATCTGCACCTGCGGCCCAAGGTTGACCCAATCCTCGGCGCGAATAACCGCCGCCGTCGCATCGACCATACCGCCACCGTAATTGTGATTGAATTGGAAGCCCGCGCCGTTCGTCACCCATTCAGCATTGGTCGAATCCACACGGGAAGCTGTGGTCGTGAGAATCTCCATTACATCCCGATATCCAAGGTCCGGATTTGCCTCGAGCATGAGTGCCGCAACGCCGGAAACCAGCGGTGCCGCCGACGATGTGCCGCCGAATGAGTTGGTATAATTGATGTCCGGAGCTTCGCCGAAAATGCCCGTGGAGTTGTAACCGAGGTCACCAGTGCGATCCGTCGTGGTAATTCCGAGAAGTCCCCCGTCGGAAGGCGCGGAGAGCAGAAGCGGTGAGCCGATTTCGCTGTATGAGGCTCGGGTTCCGTTGTTGGCAACCGCACCGACCGCAATCACGAACCGCGAATTTGCGTATCCATCGGTGTTCACGTTGTCATCAATCTCGCCGCCGTTGCCGGCTGCCCACACAAACACCGTTCCCAACCCGCCGCGGCCATTCGTCGTGGCGAGGCGCAGACCGTCGAGAGCGAGAAGGCCTGGTCCGTTGAGGTCGACGAAAAAGTCATCCGGGCCCCAACTGTTGTTCGACACATCGACCTGCGTTCCCGACGTTCCACCATTCCACAGAAAAGCTTCCTGCTCCTGGAGATCCGTCACGTCCGCCGATGTAAGCCTCAGGCCGATGAGGTTCGCCTGCTGCGCGGCACCACTTACGCCCAGACCGTTGTCACCACGCGCTGATGCAACACCGGCTACCGCAGTTCCATGGTCATCCCCAAGCTGTGGCGACGGGTCATCATCATCACCGTTCCAGTCATGGTGAGGCCCTCCAACGCCGACTGCCGCAATATTGGGCGCCAGGTCTTCGTGGGCGAGGTCGATGCCGTCGTCGACCACCGCGATCGTAACACCTGCGCCGGTGTAACGGTCCCAAGCGAGAATCGGATTAACATCAACACCCGGAACGCCATTCCCCTGCCCCGTGTTCTGAAGATGCCACTGGTCGCCGAAGAACAGATCATTCGGCACCGCGCGCTTGCTGAGCTTCCGGCGCAATTGCGGCTCCGCCTTCATGCCTGCTGCACGCAGCTTCTCCACACCTCCAAGGGCGTCCGTCGCCGACGCGAAAGTGAGCATGACGTGCCCCTCGACCGTCGTCGCCTTCGCCGAGGCGGCTCCGGAAACCTTGAGCAATTCCGCCTCATCCGCGCCGGACGCGAGCACCTGAGGTGTCACCACACGGCGGGTTGTGTCCTTCCGCGGCTTCCCGAGTTCATAAATCACCGGCTCAAATTCAGCGCCGCCCAGCGTACGGGGACCAACCACGGTCTTCCAGTTGACCTTCGGAAAACGAACAATCGCACGGCTGCCAAAATCCTTTAAAATCACGGCACCGTTCAGGTTCTCGCTCACGGCAGTCGCGGCCTTCCCGGTCTTGTGAAATACGGACACCTCATCATCCGCGACTTCGTATTGGCGGGTTACGCCACCATCTTTTACGGAGTACACAGGACCCGCCCAAAGCGGGCTGGCTGCAATGGCGAGGACTGGAAAAAGGGCACCGGCAAAGCGGCGTCCCGGGCAGGCAGGTTTCTTCATGGCGGCAGGAATAGAGCACGATACCCCACTCCTGCGACGATTTTTTCGCAGTTAAACAAAATTTTTCCAAATGACGGCGGTCAGGCCGCCCGACCGACACCGGCCGCGAAGAACCTCTCCCTACTCCTTCAGAGTCCGAAGCGCCTCAATCGCAGATTTTGCCACGTCCCTCATTTCCTCATCTCCGCCGGCAGCCAGAGTCTCCCAGACCGGAATAGCATCACGGTGTTGAATGTTGAGCAGCGCATCGATCGCTGCATCCCGGACCGCGCCCGCCGTGCGTTGCGTGGATAACTCTCTCGCGACGATACGAAGCTTCTCGCTCTCGAATCCTGGAAAGCTGTCGAGTGAATCGAACAGTTCCACGCGAAGGCTCGCCCGCTTTTCCGATTCAAGCAACCGCCCTAGCCCGGTAATGCCATCGGAAGGCGGCGCGTCCAGCAACTCCCATATTAGTTCCCGACGCTTCTCCTCGTCACCCTCGGTGGCGTAAGCATTAGCAATCGCATCGACACTTCGCTTGGGCGGTTCATTGGGCGGCCGGTTCGGATTGGCCAGAACCGTTGCTTCCGTACTCGGAAGTGGCGACTTGCTCGAATCGGCCGGCTGCGTGCGGTCATTCATCGGCCGGGGTCGATCGCATCCCGCGATCGTGACCAGGATTACCGCAGTGATCAAAATCGTCTTCACACGGCGAGTGAACCACGCCGATTCGCCGAGGCGAAGCTCATTTCCTGAGCAGTCGCTGTGTGAGAGCAGGAAGTTCGTGCTTCAATTGCTTCCGAAAACCGGCAATTGTCTCAGCGCGATGATCGAGGCCAAAAACCTTTCCAAGAGATACGGCAAGCGGCTTGCCGTGGACGACATCTCCCTCCTCGCACCTAAAGGTACGATTACAGCGCTCCTTGGTCCGAACGGCGCCGGCAAAAGCACGCTGATCGGCATCATGCTTGGCCAGATAAAGCCCGATGAGGGAGAGGTCTTCATCAATGGATTCTCCGTTCAAAAACAACGACGCGCCGCTCTGGCCGAAATCGGTGCCACGTTCGAGGCTCCGGGGTTTCACGGCGAATTGACCCGGTGCGAAGTTCTCGAATTTCTCTCGAGCCTCACGAGGAAAGTTTCCGCTTCCGATATCGAGGACACGGCGGATTTTGTCGGGCTCAATGAGCAAATTCACGACAAGGTTCGCACCTACAGCCGCGGGATGCGGCTTCGACTCGCTCTCGCGCAGGCAATCCTGCCGAGGCCGTCGGTGGTCATCCTGGATGAACCGATGGAGGGTCTCGATCCCGCCGGCATTCGCGACGCGCGGCAGATTATCAAGCGGATGCAAACGGAGTTTGGCGCGACGATCCTGCTTTCCTCGCACCTGTTACACGAAGTCGCCGAACTGTGCGACCATGTCGCCATTGTCTGTCGTGGAAAACTCGTGCTTTCATCGCCAAATGGCGGGACTGCCGCCCAACTGGAGGAGACGTATCTAAGCGTCGTGGAATCGGAGTGAGCTCGTTCTGGAACCACGTCCGATGGGAACTGCGCTTCGTCTTTCGTCGAAAGGCGGCATGGACCGGATTCGCCGTGATTCTCGGTTTCCAACTCCTATTCTTCACGCTGATTCAGCTTCCCGAAGTTCGCCCCGCGGTGAAGTCGTTTTTCGAGAAACTTGGCTACGCATTCTCGGGAAACTTCACGAGTCTCACAGCAGCTCACTTCGTGCTGATGAACGGGTGCGGCTTTCTGGCCTCAGCTTTTCCTGCGTTCATCGCGTGCGAATCAATCGCTGGCGATGTGGGAAGCGGAATGATGCGGCTCGTTCTGTGCCGACCGGTATCACGATTGCGAATTCTCGGCGCAAAGCTTGCGGCATGCACGATCTACCTTGCCTCCCTCGCCGCTGCGACAGCGATTGGGGCGCTCCTGATTGCGTCGATGTTTGAGCCATGGGGACCCATGATCGTCCAGATTCAGGAAACCGGACAGCGCGTCCAGTATTCGGCGCCGGATGGTCTATGGCTCTATCTTAGAGGCCTGCCGTTCAATGCGCTGGCTGCATTTACGTGGCTCAGTTTCGCGTGTCTTTTCTCCAGTCGCGCCAGCCGTGGCTCGACGGCGATCGTCACCACGATTGCGCTTTTCGTGACAGACGACCTTCTCCGCCGAATGCCGTTTTTTTCGAGCATCCGCAGTTGGTTCGTCGGGTCGCTACTTTCATCCTGGGAACGAATCTACGAGCCGAGCATGGACTGGACGTGGGTTCCCGAAGTTTGCGGGCGGATGCTCGCGATCGACGCAGTTCTCCTCACCGTGGCAGCTCTCCTCTTCGCCCGGCGAGACTTCAATCCTTGAAGCTCACAAATCGGCGTAAAGGTCGAGCATGACCTTGCCGAATATGCGAACGCTCCCGCTTGTGACAATCGCTGGCTTCGCATTTCCGCCTACTGTGAGCGGCAAAGGCCCCGACATCGAAATCACCTTCCCGTTTTGAATCGGCCCCGAAACCGTGGGCTTCTCCACGCATTTGATGCTCATACTGAGGGTCGTCTGGGCAATTGAGAACCCGGCGTTCCCCATCGCGAAAATCGTTCCCGTACCCACGCCCTGCGAGCCATAGCCGTTCGGCGCCCCGTATCCGAGGGTCGCAGTGTTCGTGGTCACCACGAGGCTCAGAATAGATGCGTTGGTCGTATCCATGACAACCACGCGTCCCGCCGTAGTGTCCCGGTAGTCGTCCGGCAGCAACGCAACTAGGATCTCGTTCTTTGGAACCACCGCATCCAGATCGCGCCCGCGTGCAAGATTGATGAACTGTTTGTTTGCGAGTTTGCGGTAGGTTACCACCGAACCCGCCGCTCCGTTCGGTGCCGGCTCAAGAGACGCATACGTAATCGAAGCGGCCACATTGTACGCATGGTAAAGCTTATCAGCCGCCACCGCGTCGCCACAAACAACGGAAGCCGCTCCGATACAGGAAATGAGAGCAAAAGTTTTCATAGTTCAATCGTTGCCAACGGTTTTCCTGAAACACGAAGACTGCCCGAAGTCACGACGCTCGCGTAGGCGTTCAACCCAGCCGCGTCAGTGCGGGTAAAATCCCCATGCAATCCGGAAAACGCCGTATTGAGGAAGACCGACGTCCCTTTGAGTCTCGCCGACGCAACGCCGCTCCCTCTCAGCGCAAATGCCTGCGCAGCAAAATCCGGCGCGGACTGCGCAGCGAAAGTGAGCGACACCAACGCAACAACGGGTTTCGTGGGGTCAGTAGGCGTAAGGATGTTCCCGGCAGTAATCCCGGCGACGCTGCGCACGATTTGACCGGTCTTCACATTCAGCACCGCAAGGGTCACGGGAAGCGGTGATGACGTTGCCGAAGGAGCCATTACCACCAACGCAAGATCCTTCGACGACTTCGACTTCTGCGGCTGACCGAGAGCCAGGTTTATAAGCTGCTTGTTGCTCATCTTAACCGTGAGAAAGCGGTCCGTGTTGTTCTCATAAATCGAACTTACAAACGTGATCGACGCCGTCGCCTTGTATGCGCGGAACTCCGCTGCGTCCGCTCGGACCAACAGCACAATGGTTAGAAAAATGAACAGCTGCTTCATGGTGCGATGATAATGATTCCGCCTCTATCCGTGCCTATAAAAAGCCCCTCCGCGCGACCGGGCGACAACGGCACGAGCAGTCCGGAAAATTTGCGCGGCTTGCCGTCGGTGTGGATAAATGAACCACCAAATGCTCCGAGCGCGGGGTTGATTGTGACTTTCAGTCCATCAGCCCCGGGCGTGGTGACTGCGACCGAATTAGTCGTCGCGATGTTCACGGCTTTTGAAATCGGACCACCGAGATTTCCTTCACTGATGCCTGCCACCGCCGCGCCGTTATTCGCGTCGAAATCCGCGAGCGCACGCTGATTAAGCAGCGGCGGTCGATAAAGCGCGCCCTCCACCACCATCGTCGTATTGGCGACGCCTGCCGGGTACAGCTTTCCGTTCCCGGTCGGCTTGTTCCAGCGGGCCGTTCCAGCGAGCGTTTTGGGCGTTGCAGCCTTATCAAATTGCACGGTTCCCGCGATGTAGCCGGTCGTCTTCAGAGCCTCCTTTTTGTAAAGTCCCTTCGCGAAATCGAGTCGTCCGAGCAGCGATACGTTTCCTCCAGTTACGAACTTCGTTCCGTCCGGGAGCACGCCTGCCACACTCGCACCACCGGTCGGCTTTACGTTGATTGAAGCAATTCCACGCACGTCGCCGCCGACGTTTCCATCAAGCAGCGCGTTGTATCGGCCGGCCAATGAAATCGGGACAAGCTTTGAACCTAAAGCATTCCGCTCCCCCGCGATGACGTATGGGGTAGGCCCCGCTCCGGTAAGCGTCCCGGTGAACCGCGTGCCGTCACCCTGCATATTCAGAGTGAGCACCAAGTTAAGAACCGTCTTTCCGCGCTTTGCGAAAAGATTAGCCGTGAGCGTCCCATCGGTCGGCGTTGTGACGAAAGCCGCCTTGAAAGGAACGGTCAAACCATCGAACAGCAACTTTCCGGTGGTCTTGTCGCCACCGGTGTAGAACTGCACCGTACCAAAACCCGGTTGGGCAAACGTCGAGTTTACAAGCCCGGAATAGCCTGCGCTCGGAAGCAAAAAATCGAACGCACCGCCGCCACCGCCACCCGCTGAGTCCTCAGGGTCTTCGATAGTGATAACGACGCTCGTATTCGTGCCGAGCGCGCCGGTGCTCGGCGTGCCGAGTGTGAGCGTGAACGATTCGTCCGGCTCGGCAGCGGTGTCGTTGACGATCGGAATCGTGACTTCCGCGACGTTTTCATCGTCGGCGAAAACAAACTGTCCACTCGTGCCTGTGTAGTCCGCAGAGCTGGCGCTGCCCGGCGTGAGCGTGAATGGAACAGTCGCCGCGCCGTCCGCGCCATTGAAACGCACAAGCGTGATGGTGACGCCACCGTTTTGCTCCAGCGCGGTCGCCGTCGTATCGTTGAACGAAAACTCACCGGGGAGCGTATCGCTGAACGCGAATGAAAGACTTGCCTGGCCATGCTGCCCCGTGGGCGTGGCCACGGCGACATGCAGCACCTGCCCGGCTGTCACGAGAACTTTGCGTTGATCCGAATAACCCGCGAGCATCGTAAGCGAGCCGACCGCACTGCCTGAAAACACGGCGCATTTCGCGGCATCACCGCTGTTCGTTACGACGGTCAAGTTCAGCTTCCCGGTCTGCGGCGCAGTGAGGCGGTACCAGAGGCTCTTCGGTGCGCTGCCTTCGATCTGCGGCTCGCCGGTCTCGGCCGTGGCCTCGGCCGTGTCGGCGTTGAAATTTCCCGACGCGGCGGACGAAGTGAGCGCATCGGCGAAGTTGTCATTCGGCAGCGGCGCGGGCTGTTGCTGAAATTGAAAGGTGAACGCTCCACTGCCTCCGCCCATTGAATCCACCGCAACCCACAGTGAGCGGGGAAATCCCCCGTAGTTCGGAATCGTCACGGTTTCCACGCCGCCATTGCCCGCGGCATTCAGACTTGCCACTGCGGCGGGCGTAACTCCGAAAAACTCCCCATCATAAATCCCAGCGCGCAAATCAAACCCCGTGGGCGTAAACGTAAAAACGCCCTGTTGCCCGGGATTGATGCTCACGGTGTACCAGACAGACTTCGCAGCCGCGATTCCTGCGTGCGCGGGCTCGCCCGATTCGGGTGTGGCGTTTACGGTGGTACCGTTGACGGTGTCACCCGCATTCACATCGTGTTTTGCAAGGATGTCGTCGTTTGCAGGGCCGATGGCGGAGATCGTTGCGCGGATGTCGAAAGTGCCCGACGCATTCGAAGTCGCGCCATGGACCATGATGCGATACGTGCGGGAGCCGCCGAGCGTGTTTCGCAAAACCAAGTGCTCCGTGCCGCCGGCACCGGCATTTTGGCCGGTCGAAAACTGGGACAAATCCGCATACGTTGAGCCCGTAAAGGCGGTCAAATTCACGTCAAACGCAGCGGGCACAACGCTTATGAGCGCCTGCTGATTTGCCGGCACCGTGACCGAATACCACACTGTCGCAAACGAATCGAAGCCCTCCGCCGGCTCCGTTGTCGCATTCACATTCGTCCCAGCCACGAAATTGCCGGACGTGAGCACAATGGCGTCGGCAAGATTGTCGTTCGCCGGGTTGGTCGCGTCGAGTGATGTGATGATTTGGAAACTGCCATTCGTGCCGAATGCGAGCTGCGGTTCCACGGCGAAAACATAAGTCAGCGGCGAAGCACCGGTATTCCGGAGATTCACAGCGCGGGATTCACCGAGGTTGGGATCGAGAATTCCCACCGGCGTCAGCGTCGCGATGTCGGTGCCCGTGAAAAACGGCAGGATAAAATCCGCGCCGGGCGTCTGGTTTGCAAAGTTCAAACGCAAATTTTGCCCGGCAGGAATCGTCACTTCATACCACACCGAGAGCGCCTGCGCCTCGCCGGAAAACGGAGTTTCGCCGACCTCCGGCGTCGCATTCGTGCATGTGCCATTCACCGTCCCCGCAGTGAGCACCGTGCGCGCGGAGAAGTTATCATTCGCCGGTCCGGTCGTGTCGAAGACCGTCGCGAGTTGAAATGCGCCGGCATCCGCATTCGGCGAATCAATTTGAATGAACATCGTAAGCACGCCCGCACCTGTGTTGAAATAGACAAACTTGTCCGCCTGTCCTTCAGGCTCCGTGGTAAGATGCTCGCGGACCATGTCGTTGAAATCCGTGCCCGTGTAGGCAGCCAGCCGGATGTCACGCGCCGCGGTTCCGGGCGTGAGCGTGAGCCGGGCCTTCTGCCCTGCGGGAATGTTCAACTGATACCACACCGTCTTGAGGTCGCCGGAGCCCGGATAAGGCTCGCCATTGCCGATCTCGGAAGTCGCATCCAGCGTCGTTCCGTTCACTGCCCCAGCGGACAGAGGCAGACGATTGGCAAAGCCGTCGTTCGCCGGGGGAACCGCCATCAAAACAAACGGAACGAGGAGGGCTGCGAAACTGTGCACAAAAATCCTCACTCATCTTTGCTAAGAAATAAATACACCTACGTAAAGCACCGAATTCAAACGCCCCTCGAACACGGGCGCACCCGAAATACTTCCGTTGGGGCCCGCTCAAATGAGCCAACTATCGCGACAAGCCCCATCTGCGAGTAATTCTCGCATCGAAACGCGCACCATTGCCCGCAACTCCACTTCACAATTCCGATTAGCCGCTACCTTCCTATTGAATCCGATGAATGCAGGGCCGCAGAGCCTCAGCAAGCGACTGAAGGGTTGCCCCGTGAATTCCGCACCACTGGCAAAAAGCAACACCGGCTCCAAAGTCTGCTATCCCGCAGCCACAAATATCCGGGCGATGCGCCCCTCCTAATACAGATATCGGCCAGCATATCGCGGAAGTTCAACCCGACCTGTGCGATGCCCCAGCCAAGCTACTCGTTGCCCTTTTCGAAAGTGACCGGAATTGGAAATGCGCTACGGTGACACGCTAACAGAGGGAAACCGGGACGCTGTTTCGGAGGAAAGCCGCTTACGCCTGCTATTCGAATAATCCCCGCGCTTCGACTCGGCTTGACCCGCGTCCTGGCGCACTTCCACGCTTCACAGCCACGCATCATCCTGTCAAAAGTGCGCAATGATTCTACGCATTCTTTTCGCGATGGCGCTGGCAGCGACAACGTTTGCAGCTCCGGAGGTCAACGTGCAGAAAATTTGGGACGCAGCTCCCCACAATGCGTTCACGGACCTCGCCCGCTGGAACAATACTTACTGGATTGTTTTCCGAGAGGCCGACGCACACGTGGGCGGCGATGGAAAAATCCGCGTCATCCGCTCGGCGACCGGCGATAAATGGGAAAGCGCGGCTTTGATCTCCGAGGAAGGCATCGACCTCCGCGACCCGAAAATTTGTGTCACGCCCGATGAGCGGCTGATGGTCGTCGCTGGCGGTAGTGTTTACAAAGGCGGGACGAAACTGCTCGGTCGCCAGCCGCGGGTGATGTTTTCCAAGGACGGTGCCGAATGGACCGCTCCACAACGGGTGCTCGCCGAGGGCGACTGGCTGTGGCGCGTGACCTGGCAACACGGCACGGCATACGGCGTTTCGTACAAAACCAGCGCACCCGAAGGCACGCCCGAGGATACCGGCGAGTGGACCGCCACACTTTACAGCAGCGAGGATGCGCTGAAATGGACGCCCGTCTCGACGCTCGCGGTGACCGGACGCCCGAATGAGACAACGCTGCGATTTGACATGCACGGCGACTGCCATGCGCTTGTCCGCCGCGAATCCGGGGACAAGCAGGGATGGCTCGGCACCGCGAAGCCGCCATTTACCGAATGGAAATGGGCTCCCATCGGACGCGCCATCGGCGGCCCGAACCTGCTGATGCCGCCCGGCCAGACTGTGGCCGCCGGGCGCGATTATTTGCCGGAAGGCCCGAAGACGGCGATTGGCCCGATCGTCGAGGGAAAATGGAATCCCACGCTCACGCTGCCGAGCGGCGGCGACTCCAGCTATCCCGGCCTATTCTGGAACCGCGGCGAGTGGTGGGTGAGCTACTATTCTTCGCACGAAGGCAAAAGCGCCATCTACCTCGCGCGCATTCGCGGGCTCTAAAGGTTCGACATCATGAAGCAAAAGCGTCGCGACTCTTCATGCTACCGGATCGTTCTCACCGGCGGCCCCGGCGGAGGAAAAACCACCGCTGCCGATTTGTTCCGGCGCGAAATCGGCGACCGTGTGGTCATGGTTCCGGAAGCAGCGACCATCCTATTTCAAGGCGGCTTCCCGCGTTCCTCGAATCCCGAAGCTGCGCGCGTTTCGCAGACGGCGATTTTTCACGTTCAGCGAAACCTTGAGGACGTCCAGGCATCACTTTTTCCCGGGCGCATTCTCCTTTGCGACCGCGGAACCGTGGATGGCGCAGCCTACTGGCCCGATGGGGACGGCGACTACTTCGCCAAGGTCGGAACCACTTTCGAGGCGGAGCTTCAGCGGTACGATGCGGTGATCTTCTTCGAGACGGCGGCCGTGGGCGGTTCCTCGATCGCAAGCGGGAATCCGGTTCGCAACGAAACGCAGGAGGAGGCCGTGGAATTGGACCGACGCCTCCGGAAGCTCTGGGCGGCGCATCCCAATTTCACGCTTGTCCCGCACAACGCATCCTTCTTCAAAAAGATCAGCTTCGGCCTCGCGGCACTGGAGAGCATCGTGGCGCAGATTTCCTGCGGCACACGAAGTCCCCGCACGCGAGTCAAACCCGCAAGAAAATCGTAATCACCGCCATGTCGCACGACCATCCGCATTCGCCCGAGCCACGGTCACCCAATGCGCAGAAGTCGTGCTGCGACTCAAAGCCCCCGGAGCCCGTGCACTCGTGCTGCACGCCGAAACCGCCGGAGCCGGTTCATTCCTGCTGCAGCGGCGAACATCCACCGGTGAAGCCCTCGGCCACCGCAAAGTATTTCTGCCCGATGTGCCCGGGCGTGGAATCCGACAAACCGGGCATCTGCCCGAAATGCGGCATGGCGCTTGAGCCAAACACGATCACCGCCGAGACCGATGACTCGGAGCTGCGCGACATGACCCGCCGCATGTGGATAGCCGCGGGCCTGACGCTGCCCGTCTTCATTCTGGCGATGGCACACATGATTCCGGGCGCGCCGCACTGGATGATGGGCGATGCATCGCGGTGGATTCAGGCGATTCTCAGCACGCCTGTCGTGTTCGTGGCCGGGCTCCCATTCTTCCAACGTGGGTGGCAATCGATTCGGTCACACCACTTCAACATTTTCACGCTGATCGCGCTCGGCGTCGGCGCTGCATTTCTCTCTAGCGCGGTGGCAATGCTCGCGCCGGGACTTTTCCCCGAAGCAATGCGCGGTCATGGCGGCGTAGGAATCTATTTCGAGGCGGCGGCGGTAATCATCGTGCTCGTGCTCGTCGGACAGGTTCTCGAATTGAGGGCGCGCAGCCGGACAGGCTCTGCGATTCGGGCCTTGCTGAATCTCGCACCGGAAACCGCGCGAATCGTGGATGCAGGCGGCGAGCGTGACGTGCCGCTGGAGTCGGTGAAGGCCGGCGATGTCCTTCGTGTACGTCCTGGCGGGAAGATCCCCGTGGACGGCGTCGTGGTCGAAGGTTCATCGTCAGTCGATGAATCGATGCTCACCGGCGAGCCGATTCCTGTCGCAAAGACCACCGGCGACACGGTTACCGGAGGCACCATGAATTCCACCGGAACGTTTCTCATGCGCGCCGAGCGGGTCGGCGCAGAAACGGTGCTCGCGCAAATCGTCCGGATGGTCGCAGAGGCGCAACGAAGCCGGCCGCCCATTCAGAATCTCGCCGACCGCGTGGCCGGATGGTTCGTTCCGGCCGTGCTCTCCTGCGCCGTAGTCACCGCAGTGTTGTGGTATGCGCTCGGCCCGGAGCCACGCATCACCCACGCATTGGTCAACGCAGTCGCGGTCCTCATCATCGCATGCCCGTGCGCGCTCGGACTCGCGACGCCTATGAGCATCATGGTCGGCGTCGGAC
>SXGQ01098775.1_pt1 | contig 14610 bp, 11 predicted proteins | sample 3178371 | NCBI WGS metagenome assembly SXGQ01 (sample SAMN11356859, study PRJNA531348) | freshwater metagenome | isolation source: freshwater sample F1-20 | place: China: Fuxian Lake, Yuxi | collected 2017-12-25
ATGCCCGGCAGGGTGAAGGTGACGTCCAGCGAGCACATCACCGCGAGGAGGATCAGGACGTTGAGGACGAGCGCCACATTCGCGACGAGACCCGCCATCATGTAGTAGACGAGCATGAAGGCCGCGACCAGGCCGACGGCAATGAGGCAGGCCCGGATGCCGCTCTGAACCTGTTCGGCGCCGAGACGCGGGCTGACGCCGCGCTCCTCGATGATCTGCAGCGGGGCCTCGAGGGGATTCTCCAAGGCGGTCGCCAGCTCGAAGGCCTCCTTCTCGGTGAAGGAACCCGTGATCTGGCCCGCACCCCCTAGGATTGCACCATTGATGCGCGGGGCCGAGATGACGACACCGTCGAGGACGATCGCGAGCATCTGGCCGACGTTCTTGCGGGTGATGTCACCGAACACCGTGGCGCCCTCGGAATTGAGGGTGAAATCGATCTCTGGCTGACCGGTGACCGGATTGCGGGACACCCGGGCGCTTGAGATCGAGCGTCCCGTCAACGGCTCGGCCTGACGTTTCACCAGGATTGGGATCACCGCCTCCTGCCCGTTGCGCGACCGTATCTTCATCGGGAGACGGATGTAGCCTGGCGGCACGAGGCTCGAATTGAGATGGGCGTCGTTCTCGGGGTCCACCATGCGAAACTCGAGGAAGGCCGCCTTCTTGAGCTGTTCGCGGGCCGACTCCTTGGTGGATTCATCCACACCCGGCAGCTGGACCAGGATGCTCTTTTCACCTACGGGCTGGAGGATCGGCTCCGCCACACCAAAGGCGTCGACACGCTTCCGGAGCACCTCCACTGCCTGCTCGGCGAGGAACGTGTTTCCGGCGAGCGAGGCCTGTCCGTTGGTGGCACGGCGCGACAGATCCATTTCCAGGAGGAACGAGGTGCCACCGCTGAGGTCGAGCCCCAGCTTGAACTCACCTGCCGCCTCACGCTGCACACGGTTCAGGATCGAGCGGGTGGGGTTCAGCTCGGCACCCGACTGGTAGTTGGTCGGGAAATACCGCCGGATGTCGTTTGTACCGATCGCCTCGATCAGGTTCTTGTAGCCGCCCCGATCCGGGTAGGTCTTCTCGAGCTCCTGCGCCTTGGTGATGATGGTGTTGAAATTCGTGTCGCTCGTGACGGCCAGCCGATCGAACTCAGTGACGAGGTTCTTCGGTCCCGGCGGAAGGATCTCCGAGAAGGACCAGACGATGACAAAGGCCACGAAAATGGCCTTCATGAGATGGGAACGATTCATGGAACGGAGAATGTTGGCTCTGCGGATGGGCTCAGGCGGCGCGCTCGAGGATCTGGACGACGCTCGATTTCTGGACGTCCAGCTTGCTGTCCGCCGAACGGAGGGTGACCACCTCGTCCCGGACATTGGTCACGATGCCGAGGAGACCGGCACTGGTGACGACCTTGTCTCCCACCTTGAGGGCCTTGAGCAGGTCGCCCTGCTCCTTGGCCTTCTTCTGCTGGGGACGGATCAGGAGCACCCAGAAGATGACCAGCATGAAGACGATCATGCCGACCTGCATCAGCATCGCCCGCTTGGCATCCTCGGGGGATGCACCGGCAGCCGGAGGCGCCAACGACAGGAGGTAGGAAAAGGACGGAATACCCATGATGAGCTGCAAGTGAACCTCAAGCCTAGAAACGGAGACCGCTTTGGCAAGAACTCGCTTGGATCAATTGGCCGGGGCACGGGACAGCCGGCCGGACAGGGACGTCACCGGGGAGTCTTGTCGCTGAATCGGTTCCCCATCCGAACCATCTCAATGTCCCATCCGTCGACACAGCAGTTGGGTCGGAACATCCGATCCGTGGACGGAATGGGCCGCACCCCACGACCACGGCGCCCCGGCAATCCCTGGACCCCAGGATCCTTGACGCCTTGAAACCTCCCTTGTGCTGGAAACCTGGATGGATTTTGGGATGATCGCAACCATGTCGCTGCTGGAGCAGATTGAATCCGTCAAACACGCCGCCCTGTCCGAACTGCGTTTGGCCCCGGACCTTCCCGCCCTCGAACGCGCCAAGGGCGCGGCGCTCGGCGCCGAGGGGAGCTTCACCAGCCTCATGAAGCAACTGGGCTCCCTCGCCAAGGAGGAGCGCCCCGCCGCCGGTAAGGCCATCAACGCCGCCAAGCAGGAACTCGAGGCGGTGCTCCAGGAGCGGCGATCCGACCTCGAACTCAAGGCGGCACTGCCCAAGGACCCCACCGACTTCAGCCTGCCCGGACGCCGTCGTGCCCCCGGCCGGATCCATCCCCTCACCCAGACCACGGCCGACATCGTCCGGGCCTTCCGTCGGCTCGGATTCGCCGTGGCCGATGGTCCCGAGATCGAGGACGAGTACCACTGCTTCGACGCCCTCAACACCCCAGCGGATCATCCCGCGCGCGACAGTCAGGACACCTTCTTCCTCGCGGGAGGCGCCCCTGGCCAACGCCCCCTGCTCCGGACCCACACCTCCTCGGTGCAGATCCGGGTCATGGAAAAACAACCCCCGCCGATCCGCATCGTCGTCCCGGGCCGTGTATTCCGTCGCGACAACGCCGATGCCACCCACAACCCCACGTTCCAGCAGATCGAGGGACTCTACGTCGACCGCGGGGTGACCGTCGGCGACCTCAAGGGCACCGTCGCCGAGGTCTTCCAGTCCCTCCTTGGCAACGAGGTGAAGCTGCGGTTCCGGCCGCACTACTTCAGCTACACCGAGCCCAGCTTCGAGATCGATTTCACGAGCCCCCTGGTGAAGAAGATGGGCAAGGAATGGCTCGAGATCGCCGGCTGCGGCATGGTCCACCCAGAGGTCTTCGAGCGGGTCGGCTACGATCCCGAGGTCTGGAGCGGCTGGGCGTTCGGCTTCGGCATCGAGCGCATCGCGATGATCCGCTACGGCATCAACGACATCCGACTGTTCTACGAGAACGACGTGCGCTTCCTCGCTCAGTTCTGACAGACCCGACCCCTGTTCCCCGCCTTCAGCCCTCCCACTCGCGGATCGTCTCCCCGATGAACTGGAGGAGCTCGAACCGGCCGACACCCGTCTCGGAAGACGTCCGGAAGACCCGGACCGGGCTGAGCCCAAGATCCTCGAAGGTCTTGGTGAACAAGCCGATATGACGTTCGAGTTCGGCCGGTTTGACCCGGTCGATCTTGGTGAAGACGAGGGAGAACGGAACGTCGACCTGGAGCATCCAGCGCACGAACTCCTGGTCGATCGCCTGCGGAGGATGTCGGGAATCGATGAGAACGAACGCCTGGGCGAGCGGCTCGCGGTGTTCCAGGTAGTCCAGAATCAGCCGCTCAAAACGGGCCCGGGCCGCGGCGTCCTTCTGGGCATACCCATAGCCGGGCAGGTCCACCAGGGTCCAAAGCCCATCGACCGAGAAGAAATTGATCGTCTTGGTGTGGCCCGGGGTCGGCGAGACCTTGGCCAATCCCGGACGCCCCGAGACGCGGTTGATGAGGGATGACTTCCCGACATTGGAGCGGCCGATGAAGGCGAACTCAGGGAGATCACTCTCAGGGCACTCCCGAAAGGTGGGGGCGCTCGTCTCGAACTCGACTTTCTGGGGGGTCATCATCGTCTTGGCAGGGTGACGCGGGCCTTCTGGTCTTGGTACTTGCCACGCCGGGCCGCATAGCTGGTGGCACAGGGTTCCCCGGAGAAGAACACGATCTGCACGATGCCCTCATCGGCATACAGCCGGCAGTCCGCGGCGCTGCTGTTGCTGAATTCCAGCGTGAGGTGACCCCGCCATCCGGCCTCGACCGGGGTAACGTTGGCGATGATCCCACACCGGGCGTAGGTGCTCTTCCCGACGCAGATTGCCGTGAGATGGTCCGGCATCTGCAGGCGCTCCACCGCCACACCCAGACCGTAGCTCCTAGCCGGCAGGATGAAGTACTTCCCGTGGGCATCCCGATGGATCGGGGCCGACTCCAGGTTCCGTGGACTGATCGCCTTGGGATCCAGGACCGTCCCCGGCACATGACGGAAGAGGTGGAACTCCTTCGCGGACAACCGGAGGTCATAGCCGAAGCTGGACAGTCCATACGACAGCACCGGGTGTTGGGTTCCCGTCCGACGGACCAGCCCGCGCACGAACGGCCGGATGAGCCCGCGCCGGGCGAGTGCCTTGATCTGAAGGTCGTTGAGGATCATGTCGAAGGGCGTGTCCCGTACTGATCGAGGACCCATCAGTCCTAGAGTGCTAGGGAGTCGTGGGTCAATGACCATCAAAGGAGAACCGCAGGTCCATGACACTCCCACGACATCACCGGCTAAGGTGATGAGGGGCCTGCTGCCATGCAGAATCCTGTTCCCGCAGGACGCCCACGTCCCTAGCTTCCCCGCCATGTCCTCAACGATCGACACCCTGCTTGCCGGGAACCGCCAGTTCATCAAGAGCGAGTTTCAGCCGAATGCCGAGTATTACCGGACCATTGCCACCAAGCAGACCCCGAAGGTGCTCTGGATCGGCTGCTCGGACTCCCGGGTCAGCGAGCACCAGATGACCGGGTCCAAGCCGGGCACCATGTTTGTGCACCGGAACGTCGCCAACATCATCGCGTTCAACGACGGCAACATCTCCGCGATCCTCGAGTACGCCATGGTCCACCTGAAGATCGAGGACATCATTGTCTGCGGACACACCCGCTGCGGCGGCATCGCGGCGATCGAGGACGGCGTCCACGAGAACTACATCGCCGACTGGCTCTGCATCGGTGCGGGGGCGAAGGCCAAGGCCGACGAGATCGCCCGTGCGCGTGGGCTCTCACGGGAGGAAAAGCTGGTCGTCCTGACCGAGGAAAACGTCAAGCTGCAGATCCAGCACCTCAAGAGCCTCTGCATCATCCGCAACATGATCGAAAAGGGCCCCCTGCCCCGGATCCACGGCTGGCTCTACCGGGTCGAGGAAGGACGGGTCGACGTGCTGGTCGATGGCCGCAATGCGGCCGGCGGACCGAGTCCGGTCACCGTCCCGGCACGGCGCAAGACCCGCACCCGTCGCTAGACGGGGCCAGCCCACCGTCCCATGGAGGGCCTGTTTTTTCGGTTCTGGAGAATCTGCGTCTGCACCCTGCTCCTCGCGGTTCCTGCGCCCTCCGGAGCCGAAGGCCACCCGAGTGAATACGCAATCCTTCGCTCCTTCCCGCCCGGGCGCCTAGACGCCCTCACGACATCGGACATGCCCGATGAACAGGGCCTGACCGGGAGCAACCGCGGCGTCGGTCATTGGCTCGAAGCGGGACCCCAGCGAGGAAGCTGCCGCGCCGTCATTGGCGCCGTCGCGGCCGGTGACCTGCCACGCGCCGACCGTGCCTGGCGCGGCATAGAGGTCGCCTTCGCCCACCAACGCGAGGACGGTGGCTTCACTGCCGAGGCCCGGCCCAACGGGTCCAGTGCCGCCACCGGAGGCGCCGCGGTCGAGACCGCCTACTTCTTCCTCCAGGAATACGGACGCGCCGTCCTCGTGATCCAGGAATCCCCCCACGAGGCCCATTTCCACGACCGCATCGAGGCCCTCCGGCCCCGACTCCGCAGGGCCTGCGACTTCATCGCCGCCGGCGAGGCCACCATCCTGCAACGCAGCCGCAAGGCGGTGAACCGGGTGCTGATCGCCGCCAAGGGCTTTGGCACCTGCGGCAAGGTCCTCGGCGACGACTCCCTCGTCGCCACCTCGAAACGCCTCGTCGCCGAGGCGCTCCAGCTCCGGGACCCGAACGGCGTCTTCATCGAGCACGGTGGCCAGGATTCCAGCTACAACGCCGTGTCGCTCCTGTTCGGACAGGTCCTTGCCCTCCACGTTTCCCTGCCCGAGCTCGATGCCGCCTTCCCCGCTGCGGCCGAATGGCAGATCGGACGCGTCCTGGTCTCGGGCGAGGTCGACAACCGCGGGAATACGCGCACCGGCGTAGGACTCGAGCCCGGCTTCAACGGCCAGCCCAAGGGCATCAACCACAACGAGGTCATCCTGGCACTCCAATACCACGGTCTGGTCCACAGGAACCCCGCCGCCCTGGAGACAGCCGACCGCATCTTCGCCTGGACCCAGCGGGAACGACAGCGGACGGCGTGGATCTCCGGGGAGAACCGGGTGGTCCTCGACGGACGCGAGCGGAGCGTCCTGCTCGACCTCGCCCCGGAGAGGGCGCCAAAGGCCCCACTGGTCCTGGCGTTCCATGGGTTCACCGGTTCACCCGGGGATCTCCGGCAGAAGAGCGGGCTCACAGCCGCGGCGCTCAAGCGGGGCTGGGTGGTCGCCTATCCGGAGGGCACCCGCGACGACAACGGCCACCGGTTCTTCCAGGTCGGCTATAAATTCCATCGGAAGAGGTCCGTCAACGACGTCCAGGCCGCCCACGAACTGGCCGGACGACTCGTCCGGGACCTCGACCTCGATCCCAGGGCCGTGTTCGTCACCGGCTTCTCGAACGGGGCCGACCTGAGCTTCTTCCTGGGCTCCCGGCCCAACCCGTTCCCAAAGGCCATCGCTCCCGTCTGCGGCACGATGATGGCGGACTGGACCCCATTCATCGCCGACTCGGCCCATCCTTCCATCCTGGCGGTGAATGCCGTGGATGATGCCATCACCCGCTGGGCCGGGGATCGGCAGGATCGCGATGGCTGGGGCTCGTATTGGAGCACCGATGACGTGATCCAGGCCTGGGTCCGCCATCTTGGCCTGCCCCAGGAGGGTCCGCCAACCCTCGAGGGCGGGATCCAACGCACGCTCTGGCGAGGGGCAAATGGACGTCCCGAGCTCCGGTTGCTTGCGATCCAAAAGGGTGGCCATCGCTGGCCGAAGACCCTAGGAGAACCGGGCCTCTCCTCCGCCGAGACACTGCTGGAGTTCTTCCAGTCCCAGCGGGATCGCTGAGGCGACTCGACCCTTCGCGAGGGACCATTCCGAGCGGTCACCGACTGAAGCATTGCCCAGCCAGCGTCGCTGCCGTCAGTCTCTACGCATGATCCCCCCGCCCTCCCCCGTCAGCTCCCGCCGGGTCGTCCCAACACTCCTGCTGCTCTTGGGACTGCTCCTCGGCTCCAACCTCGCAGCCGCGGAGATCGAGTGGACACTCCAGACCCGCGACCCGGCCACGGGTGAGGTGATCCTGAAGAAGGAGCGCGTCGATCCCAGGCGCGTCGGTGTCGTGGCGGTGGACGTCTGGAACTTTCACTGGTGCAAGACCGCGACGATGCGCGTCGACGCCTTCGTGCCGCGGATTGACCGAGGGCTCGAGGCCGCGCGGGGCCTCGGCATGACCGTGATGCTCTGCCCCAGCGACGTGGTGGACAACTACGCGGGTTTTCCGCAGCGGGAATCGGTCCTCGCCCTCCCGAACGTCGAGGTCCCCAAGGCCGTCGACGTCACCTGTCCGCCCGTGCCCGACGCGGGCGGCTGCGCCTGCGGTCGGGAGCGCTGTGGGGGCAACTACGGCTGGGACGGCATGCATCCGGCGCTCCGGATCGGGGAGAACGACCTGATGCCGGACACCCAGGCCGAGGTCTATGCAATCTGCCAACAGCGGGGTCTGACCCATCTGCTCTATGTCGGGTTCCATACCCAGGTCTGCCTGCTCGGCAAGCCGATGGGCCTCCGGGCGATGAAGGCGGCCGGCCTGCGCTGCGTGCTGGCCCGCGACATGACCGACGCGCATCCGGGTTATGATCCGGCGCGCGGCTTCACGCCCGACCTCAACACCGAACAGGTCGTGGCCCACTTCGAAAAACACCTGGCCCCGACGATCCAGCTCGAGGAAGAACTCACCCGGCTGGGACGCTGGAATAGCTCGCACAACTCGGGTCGTCCGGTCGATCCGGTGCGCATTGCCCCGTGGGGGACCCGGATGCGACCGCACCTGTTCGAGCAGCCCATCACAGTCACTCTCACCGCACCGCTGCAGCCGGGGGCCGAGATCCGGTACACCCTGGATGGCTCCGCACCGGGACCACATTCGAGCCTGTACACCGCCCCGCTGGTGTTCACCAACACGACCCACCTCCGGACGATGGCCTTCCGGGGGGGACTGCCCGTGGCGCTCGAGTCCGAGGGCTCCTTCGCCCGAATGATCCCGGCACCACCCAACCCGGACGTCTTCATCGGGGACCTGAACCCGGTCCGATCCGTGGGTTTCGGACATACCTACGGCGGCACGGTCCGATACTCCGGCACGACACAGGCCCCCCAGAAGGACAAGTCCAACATGGGCAAACCGCTGCGGGTGGACCGCCGCACGCCCGAACACGGGCTGGGAGTCCACGCCCCGTGCGCCGTGTCGTATCCGATTCAGCCCAACTATGAGCGGTTCGTGGCCTATGCCGGGATGGACGAGAACCTGATCGACCTCAACAACGGCTCCAACCTTGCCAAATACCCGAGTGGCGTCTTCAAGGTGTTCATCGATGGCAAGGAGGTCGGTGTGAGTCCTGTGATGCGGATTCTTTCACCCGCCTGGCGCTTCGACATACCGATTCCCAAGGGATCCAAGACGCTGACGGTCGTCGCCATGGATGCCGGCGATGGCTCCCGGGAGGACCTGGCCGACTGGGCCGACGCCGGGTTCGTCCTGCGCCGCTGATGCGGGCGCCTCGAACAAGGATGCCGGATCTGTTCGACCCGGGGTCCATCTCGAATTCCCAACTCTCGATTCCGTCCATCGTCCTTTGAGGATTGAGAGTTCGTGTCGCCCTCCCGATCCTCCCCGGCGTGTCCGTTCGGTTCACCATCCTGGGCAGTGGCAGCAGTGGCAATTGTGCGCTCCTCGAGGCGGGGGACACCCAGCTGCTGATCGATGCCGGGTTCAGCGCCCGACAGATCCGCGAGCGCCTCGCGGGCATCGGGAGGACCCCGGAACGGCTGTCAGGCGTCCTCGTCACGCATGAGCATTCAGACCACATCAAAGGGCTCGGCACGCTCTGTGGACGCCTCGGCGTCCCCATCTACGCCAACCGCCTGACCCGCGAGGCGATCCAGAAGGAGTTCGACGACACCCCCCTGCCCTTCGTCACCTTCGAGACCGGCAGCCGATTCAGTGTCGGAGCCGTGGAGGTCCAGACCTTCAGCGTTCCTCACGACGCCATGGACCCGGTGGGGTTCGTGCTGGAGACCCACGCGGGATCCATCGGGTTCCTCACGGACCTCGGCCACGCCACGAAGCTCATCCTGGAACGCGTCCGGCAGACGCGACTCCTCCTGCTCGAGGCCAACCACGACCTGAGGCTTCTCCAGGAGGACATGAAGCGTCCGTGGAGCCTGAAGCAACGGATCCTCAGCCGTCACGGGCACCTGTCGAACGACGCCGCGGCGGAGGTTGCCGGACACCTGGCCGAAGGTCCGCTCGAGGAGATCCACCTGGGCCACCTGAGCCGGGAATGCAACCGACCGGAACTGGCCTTCAAAACCGTCAACAAACGACTGACTGCAGTCGGCGCCACACGGATCCGGGTCTTCAACACCAGTCAGGACCACCCGTCCCATACGGTGGTGCTGGATCCACCGGTCCCGACCTCCATCCCGGATCCGAACCCCGGGATGATTCCAACGGCATGACCCCGCTTCAGGCCGCCTTGCGGCCCATGAAGTCGAGATAGGTGATCAGCTTGGCCTTCAGGTCCCGACGCGGGACGATGGCATCGATCAGCCCATGGGCCTGGAGGAACTCCGCGGTCTGGAAACCCGGAGGCAGCTCGGCCTGGGTGGTGTCCTTGATGACGCGGGCCCCGGCGAAGCCGATCTCCGCCTTGGGCTCGGCGATGATGATGTCCCCGACCGTGGCAAAGCTCGCGATCACCCCTGCGTAGGTCGGATGGGTCAGGATGGAGATGTACGGGAGCTTCAGCCGGGCATGGTAGGCCAGGGCCCCACAGGTCTTGGCCATCTGCATCAGGCTGAACATCCCCTCGTACATGCGGGCCCCGCCGCTGGCGGAGATGATGATCACAGGAATCCCCCGATCCGTGCCCGCCTCGATGAGACGCGTCAGCTTCTCACCCACGACGGAGCCCATGGAACCGCCGAGGAAGCTGAAGTCCATGACCCCGAGAGCGACTCGGTGGGTTCCGATGAGACCGACCCCGGTGACAACTGCATCTTTGAGCAGAGGGGACTTCTTCCGGTTGGCGGCGAGCTTGGACTGGTAGCTGGCAACCCCGGTGAACTTCAGGATGTCGACCGATTCCAGGTCGGCATCCATCTCCTCGAACGAACAGGTCTCCACGAGGGAATGGATGCGTTCGCGGGCCCCGATCGGGCAGTGGTGCTCGCACTTGGGGCAGACCTTGAGGTTGTCGTCGAATTCCTTGTCGTAGACGAGGGCCCCGCACTCCGGGCACTTGAACCAAAGGCCCTCCGGCATGTCCCGCTTGCGGGACCGGGAGGCGATCTTGGGACGCCGCAGGAAACTGGTGTCGTTGGAGGGCGGAGGGGGAGTCACCTTCGGCTCCACCGGATCCACCACCACGCTTTTCTTCTTCAGGGAACGTGTCGCCATGAGTTGCACCGCGCGAGGCGGCTCTTAGAACGTGTTGGGGATATCACGGAGATCTGCCGTTGGCCAGCGCAAGTCCCCACTTCCCTCGCCGTCGCCCACACCTCACGCTCGTCGCAACCATGCGCATCCTGACCGGCATCCAGCCCAGCGGAGCCCTCCACCTGGGCAACTACTTCGGCGCCATGAAACCCGCCATCGAACTGCAACAGCAGGGCGAGGCCTTCTACTTCATCGCCGACTACCACTCGATGACCAGCCTCACCGACGCAGGGCTGCGCCGGCAGTACACCCTCGACGTGGCCCTCGACTTCCTGGCCTGTGGACTGGATCCCAAACGCTGCATCTTCTGGCGCCAGAGCGATGTGCCCCGCGTCACGGAACTCGCCTGGCTCCTCAGCACCGTCACCCCGATGGGCCTGCTCGAGCGCGCCCACAGCTACAAGGACAAGAAGGAGAAGCTCGCCTCAGGAGACCTCGACAAGGTCAACCATGGCCTCTTCGCCTACCCCGTCCTCATGGCGGCGGACATCCTCCTGTTCGACTCCAACATCGTCCCGGTCGGGCGCGACCAGAAGCAGCACCTCGAGATGACCCGGGACATCGCCGCGAAGTTCAACCAGCTGTACGGGGAAGTCTTCGTGATCCCCGAACCCCGCATCCGCGATGAGGTCGCCGTGGTGCCAGGGGTCGACGGCCAGAAGATGAGCAAGAGCTACGGGAACACCCTGGAGCTCTTCGGCGAGGAGAAGGCGCTCCGCAAGAAGGTGATGGGGATCAAGACCGACAGCCGTCTTCCGGCGGAACCCAAGCCGGATGCCGACCAGAACATCGCGATCCAGCTGCTCAAGCTGGTGGCGCCGCCGGACGTGGCGCTCGACTGGGAGAACCGGCTGAAGGCGGGCGGCATCGGCTATGGCGACGTGAAGAAGGTCCTGTTCGAGCACTACTGGGAGTTCCTCGCCCCCGCCCGCGCCCGCAGGGCCGAGCTGGCGTCGAACCTCGACCACGTCGAATCCCTCCTCCGGGACGGCGCCCAAAAGGCCCAGGCCGTGGCCGATGGGGTTCTGTCCCGCGCCCGCAAGGCCTGTGGGCTCTGAGGGCTGACAGCTGAGGGTTGAAGGCAGCTCGTGGGGGCCGTTTTGCCAAGGGCGATACCAGGACCTTGAGACGCTTGGTGAGCTGGAGGATCGAGCGGAGTCGGTGCCTATCTTGGGCTCAGACAAGAACTCTCAACACTCAACCGGCCCCTTCCCCATCCCCTACGGTTTCACCAGCCGCTCCACCCATCGCTGACGCACCTCGGCCGGGACCGAGCTCCGGTCGAGCCAGGACTGGGCCGAGGCGGGATCCTGCTGGGACCACCACTGGAACTGCTCCTCCTGCGACTGCTGGCGCTGGGTTGGATCCTGGATGGAATCGATCCAGGCCGAGGCGGCGTTGGGATCGTACTCGCGAAGGTTGCGCGCGAGGGCCGCGGTCGAGGCATCCCGCATCCCACCCTGGGGCTGGTCCTTGAGCCAGGCCGCAGCGGCGTAGGGATCCTGGTTGGACCACTGCTGGATCAGGACCGATTCGGCCTGGTCACGCAGCTCCCCCGCGGGGAACCGCCCCACCCAGCCGGCGGTGTCGGACGGGTCCTCGCCCGACCAGTGGCTGACGATGCCGATGACGGCCTCGCGCTGGCGGTCCGGCGGCAGGGTGAGCGCCAGTTCGGCGGCCTTCTCGGGTTGTGACTGCGCTAGGGAAATCGAGACCGCCGCCAGCGCCGTATCCTGCAGGTCACCGGCGGGCAGGGTCCGCACCCACGCCGCGGCAGCATCGGGATCGCTCTGGGCCCATCGACTCGCGAGTCCCGTGGCCGACGACGATACGGCGCCCGGGTTTGCATCGAGGAATCGGGCGGCCGCGCTGAAGTCCTTCTCTCCCCAGTTCTCGAGAACAGACGAGAGGAGCTGCTGCTTCATCGGTCCGTCCTCGAGGGACTGCACCCACTGGGCTGCGGCGTCCACGTTCGAGTTCGACCATGCCGAGACGAGGGACGACGCTGCCATGGTGCGGGCGGGGCCTGCTGGGAGCGAGTCCACGAGGGCCACGCCGATCTGGGGGTCCTGGTTGGCGAGGCGCCAGGAGAGCTGGGCCACGGCATTCTGCTGCGTCCGACCGGGCGGCAGCTGCTGGACGAATTCCCGGGCGGCGTTGGGGTCCTGTTCCCCCCATTTCACCACGGCCGACTGCAGGGCCTGGTCCCGTGCCTGTCCGGGCGGAAGCCCCAACGCGGCGGTCGAGGCCGCCCGCGGATCGTCCTGGGCCCAGGCATCCATCAGACCCGTCAAGGCATTCACCCGACCTTGGGGGTGATCCAACTTCGAGGCCCACTCGAAGGCAGCCCGGGGATCCTTCTCCGCCCAGGCCATGGCGGTTTCGCGGAACACATTCGCCTGTCCGGGACCGATTCCCGTGCGGTCCAGAAGGGCCGCTGCAGCCTCAGGGGATCCCTCCGACAACCCCTGGGCGACCGCCACGGCAAGACGCGCCCGGGTCGGGGTGTCGGGCATCTGTTCCAACCACGCCATGGCCGCCTTCGGGTCCTGCGCCGCCCACCCCTTGCCCACCACTCCGAGAAGCTCGTTCCGACCCGGACCATTCGGCAAACCGGCCACAATCTGGGCCGCCCGATCCGGATCCTTCTGGACCACGGACTCGATGACGGCATTCCAGAGCAATCCGAACCGGGGATCGGTCGGGGACCGGTCGCCGATCCACGCGATGGCCGCGTCGACGTCGACCGAGGCGAGTTTCGACAGGACGAACCCGAGGGCCACCTCCTGGCCATCCAGCATCTCCCGGGTCACGGCACGGGCCGCCGCCACGGGATCGAGTTCAGCCCAGGTCTCCAGCAAGTCCATGTGGAACTGGCGGCGGTCTGGTGACTCCGGGAGTCCCTTCAGATACCCTAGTCCCTCCTCTGGAGCAAAACGGCCGAGGGCCTGAGCCAGGGGCTTCTGGGCCGCCTTCCGATCTGGTCCCTTCGGAAGGGCCGAGAACCATCGCAGCATCGCGGGGGCGTCCGACCGGACCCATCCATTGAGGACCGCGTCGAGCATCCACTCACGGTCCCCACGAACGCGGAGGGACTGGGCCCACTCGAGGGCGGCCTGGGGAGCCCGGGAAGCCCACAGTTCCAGGAGACGGTAGCGGAAGAGGAGCAGGGACTCCGGTGACAGAATCGACTGGGAGATCTTCAGACAGGCCGGGGCGTCGGACGGGGCAATCCGGGCGGCCAACACCCGCAGCTGGTCACGTCGGAGCTCGGGATCCGGCTCCTTCTGGATCTCGGCCAGCAGACCCGCCAACTGGTCGGGTCGGATCAGAACCTCGGGTGGTACGGATCGCTCGGCTCCGACGCCTCCGACGCGGGGTTCCGACGCCTGGGGCGTCGGCACGGCGACACCGACCGGGGGCACGACGGGCTTGCGGGTCGACCCGGCAAAGAACCCCACGGCACCGCCGGCCACGGCAGCCAGACACACCGATGTGATACGGCCATTCACTGTCCCGTAAGCAGCGCACGAAAACCACCGTCCGGCAACGGTCCGGAGGCGAAACTTGATGACTCCACAGGCCGCTTCCCATACGACGACCTCTGAATAGAGTTCCTCCATGCTCCGGACCCTGATTGCCCTGGCCACCGTCACACAGATCGTCGCCGCGATCCCAAAGCCCGAGTGGATCTGGAGTGGCCCACAGGCCGACCAGGAGATCCGATACTTCCGGAAGTCCTTCCAGGCCCCCCCCGGCGTCAACAAGGTGAGCGTGATCGTCGCCGCCGACAACCAGGCCGAGCTCAACCTCGATGACCGGCACCAGATCAAGAACAACCTCTGGGACCAGCCCACCCGCGGGAACCTTCCCGGCAACTTCCCCCCCGGCCCCCACCTGATCCAGGTCAAGGCCCGCAATGCCGCCGGCGCCGCCGGCCTCCTCGTCCGGCTCGAGATGATCCAGACCAACGGACTGAGCCAGGTGGTCGTGTCCGACGGAACCTGGGAGACCTCGGCCAACGGCACCGATGGCTGGAAGCCCGCCACATCACTGGGCCCGGTCGGAGTG
>SXGQ01159775.1_pt1 | contig 14610 bp, 14 predicted proteins | sample 3178371 | NCBI WGS metagenome assembly SXGQ01 (sample SAMN11356859, study PRJNA531348) | freshwater metagenome | isolation source: freshwater sample F1-20 | place: China: Fuxian Lake, Yuxi | collected 2017-12-25
GCCCACTGCCGCTGATCCTTCAGCCCTGCTAGGGGTTTGGCAGCCCTCATTGCAAGAAAGCATTGTGGCGGCCTATGCCTTCCGTGAGGAGCTCAGCAATTTAATCCTTGATGTTTCAATTGCCAACTCCAATGCTAATAGCGCCCTCGGTAATGTTCAACCATTTTTAAGTATTTTCAGCACATCTGGTTGGGATAAAACCTTTGGCGAGGCAAACGTTGATGGCCCTGCCAATATGGGTTTGGTTGTTGAGCAGTTGCGAGAAACAGTAGGCCTCAATCTCAAATGGAACATCTTTGATGGCGGTAGATCTGCCGCCCAGGCTCGCCAGCAGCGCCAGTTGGCAACCGAAAACACTTATAAATTTTCAAGTCAAAGGGATGCAATTCGCTACGAAGTAGAGCAGGCCTATTTCTCTCTGCAGGCTCAAATCCGTAATCTAATTACCACCTCGAGGCAAGTTCTATCCACCCGCGAATCCCTACGCCTGGCTCGTTTGCGCTTTCAAGCTGGGGTTGGCACCCAACGCAATGTTGTTGATAGCCAGCGGGATGCCACCACTGCAGAGGTTGAATATTCCAACGCAATTGGTAGATACAACACCAACGTTGCCCAATTGCAACGGCGCACCGGCCTTGATCGGGTGTTGCGCTGCACCCCAGCCCAATTGCCCACTAAGCCCACGAGGGATCCAATCACAGACGTACCCGTTATTCCAGTGCCCACCAATTCCCCTTGCCTGATTCAAGCGGCACCCCAATAGCCTCTAAAATCTTGCCCTCTTCCCGCTTGCTGTTTTTAGCCCTCAGGCTTGGTTTATTTCAGGCCTGTTTAGGTGCCCTGGCAGTGCTCACCCTGGGGATATTTAATCGTTTATTGATTGATGATTTCCAGGTGCCGGCTGTGTTAACGGCCCTTGCCTTGGGTTGCCAGCAATTGGTTGCTTTTACGCGGGTGTGGTTTGGCAAGCGTTCTGATCAGTGCCGCCTCGGTGGTTTACGCCGCACCCCATTCATCCTTGGCGGTGCAGCAGCTTTTTGCCTTTTGTTTTGGCTTGCCGGCAGCACAGTGCTGTGGGTGGCGGCCGCTGCCCAGGCAGGCGATAGCGCCGCAGTAGTAACTCGCTCGCTTGTGCTGGCGTTGGTTTTTCTGCTCTATGGCACAGCTATCTCCGCCAGTTCCACCCCCTTTGCTGCCCTTTTGGTTGATGTCACCAATGAACGGGAACGGCCCGCCCTGGTGTCGGTGGTGTGGTCGATGCTCACGGTTGGCATTGTTGTGGGTGCAATTTTTGCCAGTCGTTTTTTAGGTAGTGCCTGCGCCAGCACCGATTTAAGCCTGGTGATCTCCGCCGTTCGCGAGCTCACCGTAATAGCGCCAATTGTTATTTTTTGCTTGATTTTAATTGCGGTAATCGGAGTTGAACCCTCGCTTACCAATGGCCTAAAACCAGCAACTGCGATTTCACGCAAGATCCAAGAGTTGGGTTTTAGCGATTCGATTAAATTGCTGCGGGCCGATCCCCAAGTGGCCTATTTCTTTTGTGTGCTGTGTTTATTTACATTCAGTTTATTTCTGCAGGAAGCCGTACTTGAGCCCTATGGCGGCGCTATTTTCAACATGACCGTATGTGATACCACCAGGCTAAATGCTCTATGGGGCATCGGCACTTTGGTGGGTATTGCCAGCACCGGTTTTCTCCTGGTGCCAAGGCTTGGCCCCCAACGCACGGCCCTCATCGGTGGGGTGGTGTCGGCTGTTTTTCTAGTGGCAATTGCCGCCTCTGGCCTGTTGCAATCGGTGCCACTTTTTAAATTTGCCCTTGTTTTGTTTGGCTACGGAGCCGGTGTTGGCACAAATGCTTGCCTCACCTTGATGCTTGGCCTCACCTCCCCCCAACTGGCGGGCACCTTTATCGGCTTGTGGGGATTAGCCCAGGCCTATGCCCGTGGGTTTGCAACAGTTGCTGGCGGTGGATTACTTAGTTTGTTTGGCGGTTTCTTTGGCAATCAAAACAGCTATGGCGCCTATGCCAGTGTGTTCCTGCTGCAGGCCTTTGGTTTGTTGCTGGCGGGCATCCTGCTTTTACGAGTTGACACCGCCTTATTCCAGCAAAGGGTGCAACGGGCCCTTGGCGATTTACTTGCCCTAGACCTTGATGCCTGAGCTTCACCCCTCGCCCCAAAACACTTTCCCTGTTGATCACCAGTGGCAAGCCCTATTTGAATTGGTTGATCTGGTGGCTGATCGCCAGCGGGAGGATTTCGGCCAGATCGGCAGTGCCCTTAAAGCCGATGGCAGCCTTGTTACCGCCTGTGATCAATGGAGTGACAGCACCCTGGCCGCTGGCCTTGCTCGGATTTATCCCGGCGATGGCCTTTTGAGTGAAGAGGGCAGCACCGTGGTGCCTGCGGAAGATTGTTATTGGGTGGTGGATCCCCTTGATGGCACTACAAATTTCTCCGTGGGTTTGCCGATTTGGGCAATTTCCATGGCCCGTTTTGCTGGCGGTCAGCCCGTGGCGGCAATTTTGGATGTGCCGCCCTTGCGCCAACGCTTTGTTGCCATCAAGGGCAAGGGGGTATGGCGCGATGGGGTTTCCCTGGCTAGCCCGGGCGGCCCGCGCCACGGCTGCAGTTGCGCCAGCCTTTGCACCCGTTCAATCAAGGTTTTAGGCAGCCTTAAACAACCATTTCCAGCTAAAACCCGCATGCTTGGTGTGGCAAGCCTCAATCTGCTCGGGGTTGGTTTAGGCACCATGCTGGCGGCCTTGGAAGCAACGCCCAAGGTGTGGGACATCGCTGCGGTGTGGCTGATGCTGCAGGAATTGCAGTGCCCCCTGCGCTCAATTGCAGCACCGCCTTTCCCTTTAACCAAGGGATCTGCAGAAGCTGATGCCAGTTATCCAACCCTGGCGGCCTGTAATCAAGAGCAATTGGAGCGATTCATGCCCTGGGCCAATCAGTTGGTTTGATTAATCAATCAATTTCCCAGTTAGGGATTTTCAATGCCAAGCTCTAGCCACACCGCTTGCAGCAAGCTGGTGAGGCCATATCCGGTGGCGGCTGAAATCAAGGCAACCTTTTGTTGTAGAGCTGTTTCCAGGTTTGTTTGGATTTCTTTTTGCTGTTCCGTATCGATTAATTCGCTTTTACTTAGCACTGTGATCCTGGGCCGCTCCGGTAATCCATGGCCATAGGCCTGTAATTCATTTAATAGTGTAATTGCATCAGCTTGGGGATCACTGGTTGAGCAATCAACTAAATGAATCAATAACTTTGTGCGTTCAATGTGCCGTAGGAAATCATGGCCAAGCCCAGCCCCCCTGGCCGCCCCTGCAATTAAGCCAGGGATATCGGCAAATACAGTGCCATCGCCGCTGGGACGGCGCACCACGCCAAGGTTTGGCACCAGCGTTGTGAAGGGGTAATCGGCAATTTTTGGCCTGGCACTTGATAACACTGAAATAAGGGTACTTTTGCCGGCATTTGGCATGCCCACTAAACCCACTTCAGCTAAAAGTTTTAGTTCTAATTGCAATTCTCTTTGCTCGCCCTCTTTGCCCTCTGTGAATTTCTCCGGGGCCCGGTTGCGGTTGCTCAGGTAATGGGCATTGCCAAGCCCCCCCTTGCCACCCTTGGCAATTATCAGTTTTTCCCCCTCATCCACCAAATCACCAAGCAACATGCCGCTTGGTAACTCACGCACTTCAGTGCCGCAGGGCACTTTGATCTCAAGGTCGTTTGCACTGGCTCCGGTGGATTTGTTAGGCCCTCCCCTGCGGCCATCATTTGCTTCAAACAAACGCTTGTATTTGAAATCAAGCAGGGTTTGCAGATTGCTATCCGCCACCATCACCACATCACCACCCCAGCCGCCATCACCGCCTGAGGGTCCCCCGGCTGGCACATATTTCTCCCGGCGAAAAGCAGCGATGCCATCGCCCCCCCGGCCGGCCTTAACGGCGATCTTGGCCTGGTCGATGAACTGCAAAATGCCTTAGCCAATCCCCCATTAAAGTTGAACATCTCGCCCTGCCCATTTGGCTGAGGTTGAATTTCAAAACCTGCGCAAGCAATATCCCCCCCGCCGTGGTGCTGCTGCGGTGGAGGTTTTACGCGGAATTGATTTACAGATTAAAGATGGTGAATTTTTAGTGCTGGTGGGCCCCTCCGGTTGCGGTAAGAGCACCTTGTTGCGCCTGTTGGCCGGTTTGGAAACCCCAAGCGCGGGGGAGGTGTTGGTGGGGGGGCGCACCGTAACCAACCTGCCTCCTTCCCGCAGGGACGTGGCAATGGTGTTTCAGAGCTATGCCCTGTATCCCCACCTATCGGTGGCGCAAAACATTGCCTTTGGGCTCAGGCGCAGCGGTCACCGTGGTTGGCAGCAACAGCTGCGGGATTGGTTGGCTCGCAACACTGCATTTGTGCATTCCCCCAGGGAGCAAGCCATCACAAAGCAGGTGCAGCACGTGGCGGAAATGCTCAACCTCGGCCCATTGCTGGATCGCTTACCAAAAGAATTATCTGGTGGTCAAAAGCAAAGGGTGGCGCTTGGTAGGGCGATTGCCCGGGAACCGGCTGTGTTTTTGATGGATGAACCGCTCAGCAATCTGGATGCAAAATTGCGGGGTGACACCCGGCGCCAAATCGTTGATTTGCAGCGTTCCCTCGGGGTGACCACCGTGTATGTAACCCATGATCAAGTGGAAGCGATGACCATGGGCCATCGCATTGCCGTTCTCAATGGCGGCTGTTTGCAACAGCTCGGCACCCCCATGGAGTTGTATCAAAAACCAGCAAATTTATTTGTGGCTCAATTCATTGGCTCACCGCCGATGAACCTGCTCAGGGTTGAAGTGGTTTCAGCAGAGCAGGTGCTATTGGGGGGGCGCCGCATAACCCTGGAGCCAGCGGCGGCCGGATTGTTGCATAACCATTTAGGGAAACAGCTTACGGCTGGTTTACGCCCGGAAAAATTGCGGCTTGCCCCTGCCACCAACCGCAATCTGCCAGCGGAGGTGGAACAGATTGAAGCCCTAGGTAATGAAGTGCTGGTGGCAGCGGTGCTTCAGGAAAGTGGCGAAAAAGTGCAGTTCAGGGCCCTGCCGGCGGCGGCTTTGCAATTGGGGCAAGTTATTCACTTGGAGGTGGATGCCAGCGGCTGGAGCTTGTTTGATGCAGATGGGCTTGCCCTAGGGAAGGTTCTCTAGTTGCAGGGTTGAGTGGGCGATGCCGAGTTCAGCCAGGGCTTGCTTGGCCTGGTGGATTAATTCCATATCGTTAACGGCTTGGGGATTCCTGAGTAGATGGGCGGTGAGGGCGGTTTGGGATGTGCTCATGCCCCAAACATGGATGTGATGCACGTTCACCACCCCAGGTAGGGATGCCAGGGTGGTTTCAACCGCTTCCATATTTATGCCTGGGGGCACCCCGTCTAGGGCAACTACCACGGATTGACGCAGCAGTTTCCAACCGGTCCAGGCCACTGCCAAGCCAACCAAGATGCCGGTGAAGGGATCCAACCAGTGGATGCCGGTGAATTGAACCAAAAGGGCACTTACAAGAACCGCTGCGCTAACGGCGGCATCGGTTAACAGATGGAATACTGCGGCTTTTTTATTGAGGTCGTGGCCGTGGTTATGGCCAAATAAGCGAGCGGAGCCAAGATTTACGAGGATGCCGATGAAGGCCGCCACCGCCACCGGGCCCGCTGTAATTTCCACCGGTTTTGCTAAGCGCTGCAGCCCCTCAACAATCACCACAGCGGAGGCCATCAAGATCAGTGCCGCATTTGCCATGGCGGCCAGCTGGGTGCTGCGGCCAAAGCCGTAGGTGAATTGTTTGCTGGCGGGCCTTGCGCTTAATTGTTCAGCGCCCCAACCGAGCAACAAACCAGCCACATCGCCGAGGTTATGCAAGGCATCACCGATCAGGGCAAGGGAGCCAAAGCCGATGCCAATGGCTAACTGCAATCCAGAAAGGCCACTGTTTAGGAGCACACTCCAGCGGAAAGCGGCGGGATTGCCATCCCGATGTTGGTGTTGGATTTCGTGGGGATGAGCCAATGGTGGGGTTAACGCAGCCAAACAACGCTGCATCCTGGTCCACCTTCATCTTGGTTGGCATCACAAACTTTGTCCACGTAATTGAGCCCCTCCAGCCAGCTGCGTAGGCCCCGTTTTAAGCGACCGGTGCCAACGCCATGCACCACCCAAAGGGTGCCGCGGCATCGGCGCAGGTGTTCTTCCACCACTGCTTCCGCCTCATGCACCCGCATGCCGCGCACATCAACGCTGTTGTTGCTGGTGCGCGGGCTGCTGCTGGCAGCGCTCGATTTAACAACTGTTGTTGGAGTTGCAGTTGGAGCTGGAGGTGGTGCCACTGGTTTTTCACCGTGTAAACCTTCGATGCCATCAAGGGGCACCGTGAGTCGCAACACACCGCAGCGCAACTGCAGGCTGTTGCCCCCATCGCCAATGGCCAGCACCTCAGCTGCTTTACCGAGGCTTAGCAAGCGCACTCGATCACCCACCTGGGGCAGCCAGCCCTTTACTGGTTGGGGGGCGATTTGGCCGCGGTGAGCCGCTTCTAAAACTTTTAACCTCTGGCCCGCTTGGCGGGCATCCTCTCCGCCGGCATCACCACGGCGCAGCCGTTTGATTAATTGCCGCACCTCTTTTTGACCTTCGCGAATCGATCCCACCAGTTGGTCGCGGGCCAGGCCCTGTTGTTCGATTTTGATTTGTTGTTGTTGCTGCCAGCGTTGTTGCAGTTCCTCGTGCAACAGTTCTGCTCGCATCAAAAGGGCGGCTGCTTCTTCAGCGGCCTCCTGTTGCCTTTGCCTTTGCTCTTCAAGGCCAAAGATAACGCTATTAACAGAGCTGGCACCTTGGTTTTCAAGCATGGTTTCAGCTGCCTGTAGCACCGGTTCAGGCAAGCCCAATCGCCTTGCTACCGCTAGGGCGTTGCTTCTCCCCGGAATACCCCAAAGCAACCTGTAGGTGGGCCTAAGGCTGGCTTCATTGAATTCAACCGAGGCATTTTCAAAGCGGCGGTCGTTGTATTTGAGCGCCTTTAATTCACCGAAATGGGTGGTGGCAACCGATAACTGCACCGTTGCCGCCAGTTGTTGCAGTAGGGCGGTGGCTAAGGCACTGCCTTCACTGGGATCGGTGCCAGCACCCACCTCATCAAGCAGCACTAGGGCCGGAGCTAGGCCACCGTTAGCTGCCGATTGCAGATTGGCGATAGCAGTAAGGATTCTGGCAATGCGTTTCACATGGCCGCTGAAGGTGGAAAGGTTTTGCTGAAGCGATTGTTCATCGCCGATATCAGCTAACACCGCCGCACACCAGGGCAATTTTGCAGTGCCTTGGCAAGGTAAAAACAGCCCCGCCCTAGCCATCAGTGTTGCTAGGCCAAGGCTTTTAAGCGTTACGGTTTTTCCGCCGGTGTTGGGGCCTGTGATGGCAACCACCCGCAAATTGGGCTCGATCTGCAAACTCACCGGCACCACAGGCGCACCCCCCTCCTGCCGCTCTTGCCACACCAGTAGGGGATGACGTAATTCCAAAAGCTGCCAATACTGGCTGCCAAGTTCTGGTTTCACCGCCCCAAGCCAGGCGCTGTAGCGGGCTCTTGCAAGGGCGAGATCCAACCGGGCCAGGCAGGTTTGCAGGGCCGCGAGGCCATCGGCTTCAGCCCCCACAGCTTTGCTGAGGCTTAGCAACACGCGCCGCTCCTCCTGCCGTTCTTGCCCTTCCAGCTCGGCGATGCGATTGCCAAGGGCCACCACCGCTTGGGGTTCAATAAATAGGGTGCTGCCGGAGGCAGAGCTGTCGTGCACCTGGCCTTGGATTTGACCAACGGCGCTGGCCTTCACCGCAAGCACCGGTCTGTTGTGGCGTTGGGAAACCACGTTGTCTTGCAATTGAGCTGCCCAGCGGCGGATTAATTCCTGGAGGCGCCGCTGCCGCTCGAGCCGTTGGGCAGCCAATTGACGCCGCAGGGCTTCTAAAGCTGAACTGGCGCGATCCGCCACGCGACCGCCCTCCTCTAGGGCAAAACGCAACTGTTGTTCCAATTCCGGCAGGGTGCGCAAGCCCACCAGCAAAGCGGTGCAAACTGGCCTTAGCAGGGGATCATCGATTTGACGCCGCAGACGCCTGGCGGCAGCAAGGGTGTTTGCTAATTGCAGTAGGGCTTCACCATCGCTGCAGCCGCCTTTGGCGCATAACTGCACGGTTTCAGTTGTGTCTGCAACGCCAACAAAACTGAGTCCACCCTCTAAAAGGCCATCGAGGCCAAGTATTTCGGCGGTTTCCTCCAGGCGCCGCCGCGCCTCTTCAAGGTTGGGGGCAAGGGGGATGGCCTCGCATAATTTCCGCCCCAAAACGCTGCCGGCGAATTGGGCCAATTGTTGGCCGAGCCTGCCCCACTCCAGTAATTGGAGTGCTTCTGCTTCGATATCAAGCGTGCTTGGCATCCCTTTCCAGGTTGCTGGGGATACCACCGGGGGGCTCGTAGAGCATTTCGAGCCAGTTGCCTTCCGGGTCTTGGAGGTAGAAGCTGGCGGTGCCATCGCGATGGTCATGGATGGGCCCACAGCTATGGCCTGCCGATTGCAGTTCTGCGTGCAGGGAATTCAATTCGGGGCGATCTTCAAAATGAAAAGCAAAATGGGGCCCAGCTGCTTTGTAGCTGGGCCCGAGTAGGGCTAAGCCGTCGGCGCCTGCCATCAGGTAGGCCCAGTCGGGGGCATCCCACACCAAACGCATCCCTAATTGTTGGTAAAAGTGCTTAGCCCTAGTCATGTCAGCCACTCGAATGGCCACATGGCCCAGCCTTTCCACTCCCATGGCAATGATGCGAATACCCCCATTGTTGAGGCCAATGGTGCCTAGTGGTGATTCCAGGCAAACTGCAAGTTAAGTGGCCTGCTTTTTTGGTGTTTGATGCCCCTGGCTATCGCCCTGTGGCGCTTTCCCTCACTGGGATGGCAGCCCTAACTGCCGCTTGGGTGCTGCTGTGGCCTGTGCCCACGGAAGTTGTTGGCCGTGGGGTGTTAACCGTGCCGGGTGATGCCACCTTGCTGGATGCCAGGGCAGCTGGCCAGATCCTTGATTTATTCATGGAGCAAGGTCAATTGGTGCGCAGGGGGCAACCGCTGCTCAGGATCTACCTACCTGCCTTGGAGCAGGAATTGCAGCGTCAAAACCGTGATTTAGCAGAGCTGATTGCGATCAATGCAAACCTCAACCGCCGGGATGGCAGCCGCTTAATGGCAGCCCAAAACCTTAAAAACACCGCCCTGGTGAAGTTGCGAAGCGATGCTGCCAATTTACGCCAGTTGAAAACTACTTACGACCAAAAACTTGCCGATTATCGCTATCTCGCTGCCCGGGAGGTGGTTGCACCATTAGCTGCTCCGGTAGTGAGCACAGAAGATCGATCCACCCAATTAGCAGTAAATATTGCTGATTTGCGCATTCAGGAGCGGGCTGCCCTGGATCAATATCAAAAGATCAAACTTGAGATCGATAGTGAACAGCAGCAGCGCGATTACCGCATCAACGATTTGCGCCGCACGATTCGTGTAACCCAGCAACGGCTTGCTTTTGAAGGCACCCTAAAAGCAAATAGGGATGGCAGGGTTTTGGATGTGCAGGTGGTGCGCGGTCAAACGGTGAAGGCCGGCCAAAGGCTCGGCACGCTTCAGGGCCTACGGCCCCTGCCCCTGCGGGCGGTGGCTTATTTCTCCCCCGCCGATGCCAGGCGTTTGCGGCGGGGCTTGCCTTTGGAACTAGTGCCTGATTGGCAGCAGCGGGGCCGCTTTGGTGGCGTAGAAGCGGAGGTTGAAAGGGTGAATTTGCTACCTGCCACTGAGGAAGACGTGAATACAACCCTTGGTAATCCCCAGTTAGCCCGGGAATTGGTGAAGGATGGCCCCGTTATGCGGGCTGAATTGTTGTTGAGTCGCAACCCTGCCACAAAAGATGGCTATCGCTGGACCCTTTCCGCCGGCAGCAGGGTGTTTCCGCTTAGGGAAGGGCTTACCCTCACGGCCCATAGTTATGTGGAATGGCGGCCGCCAATTAGTTATTTAGTGCCGGTGTTGCGCAATCTCACCGGTAGCTATCGCACCCTGCGGCAATTGCGTTGGGATCGTTCAAATCTGCGTCAAAATCCAGAGGAACTTTGATGAATTGGTTCCACACACCATTGCGGCGGGAATTGCCTTGGTTGGCCTTAGCTGCTGTGCTTTTGGTGGTGCTGCTCCATGCCAACGCACCGGAGTTGTGGTTTTGGTTTTTATTGCTGGTTTTGTTATTGATTTGGCGTGGGATTAATTGTTGGTGGCATGCGAATCAAGTTGATTCAGGGGAGGGCTAAGTTCCCGCAGCAAGCGGGCATAGCTGAGGTTTGCCTGGGTAATTGCTTCTGCTTTTGCTTCCATGGCCACAGTTAATTGGCGCAGGCTGTCGCTCACATCGCTGTAATCGGCAAGGCCAACCCCATAGCGGGCCCTGGCATCCCGCAGGGCTTCCCTGGCGGCGCGGTAGCCATACCGAGCAGCCACTACTTGCGCTAACGAAGCTTCGTAGTAAAAAAATGCGCTTTCCAATTCTTGGCGAATGCGATTGCGTTCCCTTGCGCTGGCAAGGCTCAACCGTTCAGCTGCGGCGCGGCTGGCGGCCACCTGGCCGCTGGTTACACCACCATCAAAAAGCCGCCAATTGAATCGCAAGCCTGCGGCCCAATCTGCCTGTTGGTTTTGCACTACGGGGATGTGGGTGGCAGCGCAACAACCCTGAAGTTTTACGCCAAAGTTACTGATGTTGTTTTGGCCGTAGCCCCCTTCCGCAAATAGGCCCAGGTTTGGCAGCAGCTGGGCAGCTTGACTATCGGCTTGGCGCAAAAGGGCATCCCGCGCCGCTTTTAGGGCTAGCAACTGGGGATTTTGATAGAAGCCCTGCACCAGGGTGTTTTCGAGGCTGAGGGGCCAGGGGGGTTGCAGATTGATGGGCCCGGCGGCGCTGAGGGTGGTGTTGAAGGCAACGTTGAGCAGGTTGGAAAGTTCCCGCTGGCTGCTGCGGCGATCAGCCATTGCTTGCAATAGGCGTCGTTTGCCCTCCTGGCTACGGGCTTCGATGCGGTATTGATCGAGCCGGGGCACTAGGCCTGCCTGCTTGAGGGCAGTTACCTGGCTTTGGATCACCAGGTCGTTTGCGAGCACCGCTTCGCGAATCCGCACCAACTGTTGAGCTAGTTGCAATCTGTAAAAGCTGCTGCTCACCGCTAATTGGGTGGCCCGCAGTTGATCGCCATAGCGAGCAATCGCTTCTTGGCGTTGGGCTTGCCTTGCCGCCAGGGTGGGACCACGGCTGAGATCTAAAAGGTTGTAATCAAGCCGTAGGCCAGCAGAAATATCAGCAAAACCAGTGGTGAGTGCATTCCAGCCATCGCTTGTAACTCGAAAGCTGGCACTGGGGGCATAGGTTTTGATACTGCTGCCATTTGCTTGGCTAACGCTGCTGTATTCGGGATAAAGCGAAAAGTTGTTTTGGGGAGCGAAATTGTATTGACTTTGTTGGCTGTAACCACCGCGAGCTCGAAAGCCGATGGTTGGTGCAAATAAACCCTTGGCACTTTGCACATACCCTTGACTTTCGTTTATTTGGGCTTGGCGTTCCTTTAGGGCTAAGTCGTTTATTAAAGCCAGTTCTTGTGCTTGGGCCAGGGTGAGGTGCAATTCCTGGCGAATCGTTAGTGCATCGGCTTGATTTGGAATGGCTGAATTGGCTGGCGCTAATAAACTGCCGGCCGGGGCATCAGCTAAGGAGGCAAGGCTGATTTCTTTGCTGTTTGGTATTTCCCCAAGGGCCCTATCTAGCTGGCCTAATTCCCGCTCTAGCTGCCCTAGTTGACGCAATAGGGCAGCAGAAGCTGCAGGAGCTTTTGTTTGTATTTGCGCTAATGGCCCCACCATTGCCAAGCCAAGGCTTGCCGCCACCAGGATGGCTGCGGTCACTTTTGATCCTCAGCTGAGCGCAGGTTGTGTAAACCCAAGCTGGTGCGAGCTAAGCAGCCGATACTGAAGCAAATCAGGCCGCTGCCCAGCAGCCCCCAATGCACTTTGCTGCGCTGATCAGCCAATTTCACAACTGCAAGTAACACCACAAGGGCCGCTACCCAGGGAAGGCTCACAAGTAAACGCAGCACCTGGCGGTTCATGGCATCAACGTTGCTGGGAGGCGGCTTTGCTGAGCTTGGCTAACCCCCAAGACACCTTGCAAACACAACCAATGCTGAAGCAGATGGCGCCATTACCGATCAAGCCCCACCCGTGGCTGTGTTCACTGAACTGGTCGATAAAAAGCAGGCGCATGGCGATCAGTGCGCAGGTGGCGGCAGCCCCCCAGGGGGCATAAACCCAACCAACAAAAAAGATCAGCCTTGGCGGAGCCATGTTGCTGCGTCGCAGGCGTGATAAGTGAGGATTAAATCAGCACCGGCCCGCTTGAAACAAAGCAAAGTTTCGAGCACCACGGCTTTTTCATCGATCCAACCACGTTCGGCGGCGGCTTTAACCATGGCGTATTCCCCACTTACGTTGTAGGCAGCGATTGGTAGTTCGGTTTCTGCCCGCAACCTATGAACGATGTCTAGGTAGGCCAAGCCTGGCTTCACCATCAAGATATCGGCCCCCTCCTGTTCATCCAGCAGTGCTTCAGTAAGGGCTTCCCGGCCATTGGCGGGATCCATTTGATAGGTGGATTTGTTAGTTGGGATCGGCTTGGCTGTGGTGCTCCGCGGGGCTGAATCCAGGGCTTCGCGGAAGGGGCCGTAGTAGGCGGAGGCGTATTTAGCGGTGTAACTAATGATGCCCACATGTTCAAAACCCTCAGCATCTAGGGCTTCACGAATCGCCCCCACCCGGCCATCCATCATGTCGCTGGGGCCAATTAGATCGGCACCGGCCATGGCTTGGGTAACCGCCTGGCGGCAGAGAATTTCAACGGTTTCATCATTTAGCACTATTCCTTCTTGGCTAACAATGCCGTCGTGGCCATCGCAGGAATAGGGATCGAGGGCAACATCGGTCATCACCGTCATGGCGGGATGCACTTCTTTTATGCGTTTGATTGCCCTGGGGATAAGGCCGCCAGCATTGAAGGATTCACTGCCATCTTCAGTTTTAAGGCCATCGGCCACCTTGGGGAATAACACCACACAGCGAATGCCTAATTCCCAAGCTCTACCCACCTCATGGATTAAGCCATCCAAACTCCAGCGCTGGCAGCCGGGCATGGCGCCGATCGCTTCATTGGTTGCCCCTTCGTGCACAAAAAGGGGATAGATGAAATCAGCGGGGCTCAGCTGGGTTTCCCGCACCATTGCCCGCAGGGCAGGGGTACGCCGGAGCCGGCGGGGACGGTAGGAAAGTTCCATGGCATAAAACCTGGCTAGGGGAATCCTAGAGAGAGGCGGAAACGGCGATTAAACCACTGCCAGCAATAACACTGATTTGATAGATAAGATCTATTCGATTTATTTTTAACATAATAGTTTGCTGCTGTTCTGCTGGAGCGGCTTCGTACAAATTGCTGCCCCAAACAAATAGGGCGAAAAGAACAATGGAAGCAATGTATCCAAACAGATAGAGCTGATCGATGAAGGTGATGTAGCTTAGTTTTGGTAAATCTGAGCTTGTGCCAAGTTGCAAAAACACCAGGGTTAAAAGGGCGGTGGAAGGAATAGCTAATCGCAATTCCGTGAATTTACCTTCAAGGTTGGGCGCTAAAATTAACATTGCCATCACAGCAAGCCAGGGCATTATGTATTGGTAAAAAGAAGGCCAAAATTCCGTTGAGTAATTAACTACATATTCAACTCGGCTGAATTCACCCCCCTTTTCGCCATTGCTTTCACCAAAGCTCGTGCTGTACGCATAAATTGATTTATTCAAAGATGAACCTTGCAGTTCAAAGCCATTAAGTGTTGCAAATTGGCCTAAAACCCCTTTGCTGCCAAGTTTTGGATAGAGGCTGATTGCTTGATCAGCCATGGAAAATATTGTTGGCCTGGTTTCAACCGTGATCGGTAATTCAAGGGTTTCAAAGGGAAAACGCTTGAGATTCTGAGCGTCGTCATAAAACTTTGCTGAAAAACGCACCAGTTGCAACCTACTTCCATCAGCCTGCAGTTCTGGTTCATTGCTATCTAATTGAATATTGGAATCCCAGGTTTCCACCTGATTCACTAATTCAACAATTTCTAAGATAGGTATTTTGTTTTTGGTGATTATTTCCTGCACCGCTTCCGGCCACTTCAGCCAAAACCAACCCTCAGCGTTAAATGTTTTATCCTTCAGGGATAAATTATAAATATTCTCAATATGAATGCCAATTTCTATATCCCGCTTGGGATCTAATGGCCTAGCGGTCAAATTGGATTCTGTGTGCCTAGGGGTTGCGGCAAAGCTGTGGTGCTGAAGCCCCAAGCCAAGGCTGAAACTAAAGAATAAGCTGATAAAAAATAAAATGATAATTCTTCTAATTGCCATTTTAATCCGCTTTCCGGGCTATTTATGATTTAATCATATCAC
>SXGQ01072339.1_pt1 | contig 14608 bp, 15 predicted proteins | sample 3178371 | NCBI WGS metagenome assembly SXGQ01 (sample SAMN11356859, study PRJNA531348) | freshwater metagenome | isolation source: freshwater sample F1-20 | place: China: Fuxian Lake, Yuxi | collected 2017-12-25
GCGGCCACCGCAAAACCTACATTGGCGCCATGCCCGGCCGAATCCTGCAGCAAATCAAAAAGGCGGGCGCGTCCAATCCCGTGCTCGTGCTCGACGAAATCGACAAGCTCGGCATGGGTGCCCAAGGCGACCCTTCAAGTGCGCTGCTCGAGGTGCTCGATCCCGAGCAAAACCACGCCTTCCACGACCACTTCCTCGAGATGGGGTACGACCTGTCTAAGGTGCTTTTCATTGCGACCGCCAACAACTTGGGCGGAATTCAGCCGGCGCTGCGCGACCGCATGGAGCTGATTGAGGTCACGGGCTACACCCGCGAAGAGAAGGTCAAGATTGCCCAAAACCACTTGATGCCCAAGCAGCTGCGCGAGCACGGCCTCGAACCCAAGGCCCTCAAGCTCGAGGGGTCGACGGCCTCGGCACTGATCGAAGGCTACACCCGGGAGTCGGGCGTGCGCCGCCTCGACCAGCAGCTGGCCAAGCTCGCCCGCAAGGCCGCTTTAGCCCGCGCCGAGGGCAAGGACTTTCCTACTAAGCCCTCCGCGGCCGACCTGACCGAGATTTTGGGTGTGGCGCGGTTCCGCAAAGACGACTACGCCAACGACGGCGTGGCGGGCGTGGCCACCGGCCTCGCCTGGACCCCGGTGGGCGGCGACATTTTGTACCTGGAATCCAGCATTGCCCCAGGGTCGGGCCGCATGAGCATCACGGGCAACCTAGGTGACGTCATGAAGGAGTCCGCCACCCTAGCGCTGACCTTTCTCAAGGCCAATGCGGCGGAATTTGGTTTGGAGCCCGAGCACTTCAGCCAGTACGACATTCACCTTCACGTACCTGAGGGCGCAGTACCCAAAGACGGTCCCTCGGCCGGAATCGCGCTCTTGACTGCCCTGACCTCGCTCTACACGCAGCGTCGCGTGCGCAACGTGCTGGCACTGAGTGGCGAAATCACGCTACGCGGCAAGGTACTTCCGGTGGGCGGAATCCGTGAAAAACTCCTCGCCGCCAAGCGGGCCGGAATTAAAACGGTACTGCTCTGCGCCGACAATGAGCGCGACGTGCGCGAGATTCCCGAGGTTTACCTCAAGGGGCTCGAGGTGCGCTACGTCAAAACGATGCGCGAGGTCTTGGCCTATTCAGTGACCGATAAAAAGGTCAAAAACGCCAAGGTGCTCAGCGTGCGCAAGCCCGCGCAGGCGACCGAAGCAACCGGATCGTTGTCAGCAAAAGCGTAACTTACTGCGGTGCGCACAGGTCTCATTTGTATCGCATTGGCAGTTTCGGGTAGCGGATTCGCCCAGACGGGATCGTGGTCGACCCTGAATTCGGCGGGCTCAGCGCGCTGGAACGCCTTGGCGGGGGCGGCTTGGGCTTTTCCTGCCGACGCGGCGTCTTCCACCTTTAATCCGTCGCTGGCGGCGGGTCTCGACCGCAGCCAAGCGGTGCTGAGTACGGGGCGGCTACCGAGCGGACTCCGCCTCGGTCACATGAGTGCGGCCTTTCGGCGCAAGGGCTGGTACGCGTCGGTCGGCGCGGACTACCTCAACACTGGCGCGATGCCCGAAACTAACGAGTTAGGTACCGTCATCGGAACGTTTCGCTTTCAGGAGTCCCGTCCTCGGGTGACTCTTGCCCGATCTTGGGCGGTGGGCGACCGCGGCACACAGCTCCTGGTGGGTTCCACGCTGCGCTGGACCCTGCAGACGGCCTCGAACCTTGTGGGCCAGGCGCTTAGTACCGACTGGGGCGCCACCTTGGTGGCCGACAGCGGGCGCGTGCACGCGGCTCTGGTACTGCAGCACGCCGGCATGAGCCTCGATCCTTTAGGCTCTACCGCTGAACCGTTACCCACGGCGCTTCACGCCGCGCTCAGCCGCAAGTTTCGCTACGCGCCGTTTCGCGTTCACCTGGCGGCCCGCGACCTACAGCGCTGGAACCTGGCGGGCTACGAGCCCTTGCGCGACGTGCGCGACCCGCTGACCGGCCAGTCGACCTACAACGCGCCGTCGTGGACCAACTTGGCCCTGCGGCACCTGGCGGTCGCAGTGGAGGCCGAGCTGGGCGGACGGCTCCGCGCCCAAATAGGCTATGATTTTCGCCGTCAGCTCGAAATGCAGTTGCCAACTCGTCGAACCAACGCGGGACTGAGCTTGGGCTTTGGACTCAAGGCGGGCAAGAGCCAAATTCAATGGTCGCAGTCGGTCTACCACGTGGCAGGCCGATTCACTCAGTTTTCCTATACCCGCTCGCTATGACCCCGATTCGAATTGCCGTCGACGGATACGCCTCGACCGGAAAGTCCACGTTGGCCAAGCGCTTGGCGGCCGCCCTCGGATTTTTGTACATCGACACCGGCGCCATGTACCGCATGGTGGCCCTTCACGCGATTCGGCAGGGCTGGGCGTCGCCCGAGGGAATTAATGCCGTCGCCATCAACGCTTCCATGGAACAGCTCCACCTCGGTTTTGCGCGCGACACCCAGGGCCGCAACCGCGCCATCCTCAACGGCGAAGATGTCGAAGATGCGATTCGGAGCATGGAGGTGAGCCGCGTCGTCAGCGCGGTGTCGTCGCTCGTCCCCGTGCGCCGCAGGTTGGTCGCACAGCAGCAAGCCATGGGCCGAAGCCACAGCGTGGTCATGGACGGCCGCGACATCGGGACTGTGGTGTTTCCCAACGCGGAGCTCAAGCTTTTTGTGACGGCGGATGCCGACGTGCGGGCCCAGCGCCGATTTGCCGAAATGGACGCCGCCCAACCCGGAGCGGTGAGCCTCGCCGAGGTGAAGTCCAACCTTTTGCAGCGCGACAAGGAGGACCGCGAGCGGCTCGACAGCCCACTGCTGCTTGCCGACGACGCGGTGGTGCTCGACAACTCGCAGGTTTCGCCCGACGAGCTGTTTGACGCGGCCATGAAGCTCGTGGCTTCGGTAAATTCCTAATTCAGGCTATTGGCCGACGGCCTTGAGCCGGGCTATAACCGTTTCACCCCCGCGGGGCTTGTCGCCGATTTGGCAAAGCACCTCGGCGTCTAAAGGGAGGAAGAGGTCGACGCGCGATCCGAAGCGGATGAAGCCCACGTCTTCGCCCACCGAAACAGGTTGTCCGGGTTTGACGTACACGGCGATGCGGCGTGCGACGGCTCCGGCGATTTGGCGAATCATCACTTCTCCGTGGTTGAGGGTGTCAAAAACCAGGGTGGTGCGCTCGTTTTCGGTGCTCGACTTGGGGTGCCAGGCCACGAGGTATTTGCCTTTGTGGTACTTGGCAAACACCGTTTTTCCGCTGACGGGTGCGCGGTTGACGTGCACGTTGAGCGGAGACATGAAAATGCTAATCTGCTTGCGCGTTCCGTTGAAGTACTCGGATTCTTGGGCTTCCTCGATCACGACCACCGTGCCGTCGGCGGGCGCAATCACGTCTCCGGCTTGGGCGACGGCAGTCCGCGTGGGGTTGCGGAAGAACTGAAGCACCAGCCCCAAAAGGACCAGGCCCACCGCGAGGTACGCACTCACGGCCCATTCAGGGGCGCCCAATTGGGTGAGGAGCACGTAGGGCAGGGCCAGAATCAGGAGGCTGACAAAAATGGTTTGGGTTCCTTCGCGGTGCAGCATGAGGGGGAGTTAAAACGTTTGAACGGCAATCAGGATGAGGACGAGGACCACGCTCGAGAGGAGGTAGCTGTCCAGTCGGTCGAGGAATCCGCCATGGCCGGGCAGAAACACGCCCGAATCTTTAACTCCCGACACGCGCTTGAAGTAGGAGCCCACCAAGTCGCCCACCGGCGCGGCCGCAGCCACGGTCCCCGGGAGCAGAAGGGAAAGCGCCATCGAGGTGTGCAGTACGGAATGAAGCAGGACATGGCCCACTCCGAAGGTGCAGATTAGGCCTACTGCCAAGCCCTCCCACGTCTTTTTGGGCGAAAGCACCGGCGCCATCGGCCTGCGGCCCCAAAGGCGTCCGCCCACATAGGCCATGGAGTCCGAAAGCCAAATGAGCACAAAGACCGCAAAAATGGACTGACCGCCACCCACGCCCCATAACCAACCGGTCGCGAGGGCGCTGGAAAAGGCGTAGAGGATTCCTGCCGAGCGAAGCTTGGGGCTCAGGTTCGGGAGTTGGATGATTTCGTAGGCGACTCCGGCCAAAAGCAGGAACAGCAGGGCGGGCGTCCACGAGAAGCCGAGGCACAAGAACGCGACGACTAGGGCATACACGAGGCCCCAGAGGCTGCGCTGCATCATAGGTCGGCAAAAAGGTGGTCTTCGACGAGGAAGAAGTACAGTTCGCGGCCCTTGTTGGGGTCGACTTTGGCTTGCAGAACGGCCTCGTCGCGCTTGCCCTTGAGGGTGATGATGCTCAGGGGGCGCTGCTCGCGGTGGAATTTGTTGATGGCGGCCATTCCGTCAGACAGGCTGTTGACGACCTGGGACACCCGGGCGACCACCAGGTGCACGGCAGGAAGTTGCGCAAACTTCAATCCTTGGGTTTGGGCGTCGGTGATCATGATGCCTCCAGTTTGGGCCACAGCCGCATGGCAGGTGGTTGCCATGGCGTCGGCTTCGAGGGGATTGTCGTGAACGACCTGCAGTCCCGCCTGCTGAAACCACGCGTGCAGGTGTTTTTCAGGAACAAAAAACTGGGTTTGGCCGGTTTCAGAGCCAACGGCTTTCAGGTTGTCGACGACCTCGTCAATGCTGCCGCAGTATAAAAACAGGCCACCCGACTGGGTGAAGTGCCGCACAAAGGCCAGGTCTACGGGATCTTCGAGCGCAGCGTACTTGCCCAAATTGGGGTCCGCCACTTCGTCTCCCCCAGTTTGAGGAGCGCCGCTGAGCACCGTAAGGAATTTACCGATCCAACCCGCCATTTACTGGCGAAAATAACACATAAATGCTTCGCAGCGCGCGTCCACCTAATTAGGCTTCAGGTTGCCCTTCGCTCTCGGTTTCGGTAGGTGCGTCGGCCAACGGGAGTTCGGTGGGGTCGGGATCAGCCTGGGGCGTAGCTACCGCCTCAGGCGACTCGGCAGCCTCGGTCGCCTCTAACCTAGCGGGCGCCTCGGCCGCCTCGGCTGAAGGGGCCTCTTCAAGTGCGGCAAGGCGTTCTTCGCGACTCTTCCAAGGGCGCTCGCCAAAAATCTCGACGAGGTTGTCCCTGAAGATAACTTCTTTGGTTAGCAGTTCCTGTGCAAGGGCCTCGAGTTTCTCTCGGTTGCCGCGGAGCAGATCTTTGGCGCGCGCGTACTGGCCTTCGATGAGCTTACTGATCTCTTCGTCGATGACCTCAGCGGTCCGCTCTGAATAGGGCTTGTCGAATTGGTATTCGTTTTGGCCCGACGAGTCGTAGTACGTGATGTTACCCAGACGATCATTTAAGCCATAGACGGCTACCATGGCTCGAGCCTGTTTGGTGACTTTTTCAAGGTCGCTCAGGGCGCCCGTGGTGATTCGACCAAAAATGACTTCTTCTGCGGCTCGACCGCCCAGGGTAGCGCACATTTCGTCGAGCATTTGGTCGGTACTGTTCAATTGGCGCTCTTCGGGCAGGTACCAGGCGGCGCCCAGGGACCGTCCGCGCGGAACAATCGTCACCTTGACCAGCGGCGAGGCGTGCTCGAGCAGCCAGCTCACGGTGGCGTGACCCGACTCGTGGTAGGCGATGATCTCTTTCTCTTCGGGCGTAATGATTTTGGACTTTTTCTCGAGTCCGCCCACGATGCGGTCTACGGCGTCTAGGAAGTCCTGCTTTTCCACCACGCTTTTGTTCTTGCGGGCGGCCACCAGGGCGGCCTCGTTGCACACGTTGGCGATGTCGGCGCCGCTGAATCCCGGGGTTTGTCGGGCCAAGAACTCGACGTCCACGTTTTCGCCCAATTTGAGCGGACGCAGGTGCACCTTGAAAATTTCAATGCGCTCGGTGACCTCGGGAAGGTCCACATAGATGATGCGGTCGAAGCGGCCGGCACGCATTAAGGCCCGGTCCAAAATGTCGGCCCGGTTAGTGGCAGCCATCACAATGACGTGCTCGTTGGTGCCAAAACCGTCCATTTCAGTAAGTAGCTGGTTAAGCGTGTTTTCGCGTTCGTCGTTACCGCCGCCAAAGGCATTGCGGCCGCGGGCACGCCCGATGGCGTCGATCTCGTCAATGAAGATGATGCTGGGCGACTTTTCCTTGGCCTGCTTGAACAGATCCCGAACCCGGCTGGCACCCACGCCCACAAACATTTCTACGAAATCGGAGCCGCTCAGCGAAAAGAAGGGTACTTGGGCTTCACCGGCTACGGCCTTGGCCAGTAGGGTCTTTCCGGTCCCCGGAGGTCCGCTCAGCAGCACCCCTTTGGGTATTTTGCCTCCTAGGTCGGTGTACTTTTTGGGGTTTTTAAGAAAGTCTACGACTTCAAGAACCTCGTCTTTGGCGCCGTCGAGGCCGGCTACGTCTTTGAAGGTCACCTTTACGGCGTTGTCGGCGTCAAACATTTGCGCACGGCTCTTGCCAATGTTGAATATTTGGCCGCCGGGTCCGCCCGCGCCGCCGCCGCCCATTCGGCGCATCAAGAAGAACCATATGGCGGCAAACAGTAAGATGGGCACTATCCAGGCCAATGCCTCGCCCCAGTAGTTCGGTTCGTCTTTGTACTCGACGTTGATTTCGGCCACCTCGGGGTGCTGGGTGTAGAAGCGCTCCATCGCCCGGTCAAATGACTCGGCGGGCATTTCAAACACATAATGAGGACCCTGGTTGGGCGCGTCGCCCAGCTTGGTCTTAGCGAGTTCGGCGTACTCGTCTAGGGCCGCCAAACTGTCGGCGTTGATGAAGACGTACACCTCTTTGCTGTTGACGACCTTGACTCGGTCGACGTGTCCGCGCTCAATGCGGGCACTTAGCTCGTTAAAGGTCGACGGATTGGTTTGGTTACCGAACTGGCTTTGAGCGAATTGCAGTCCAAGCAGGCCTACAAAAACGGCGATGTACAGCCAGCTGAAATTGAACTTGGGAAGGCCTCCTTTGGGCGATTCGCCCGGCTTGGGGCCTTTATTTTTTTTGCTCATCAGAAATTAAACAGCTTCAACGAGGTATTGTTGGGGAAGGGCAACCGAAACCGCATCGGCCCACAGGCCTTCGAGGTCATAAAACATGCGGGCTTCGCGCTGAAAGAGGTGCACCACCACCGACACGTAGTCCATGAGAATCCATTCCGATTGCTGCGCCCCTTCGACATGCCACGGCTTGTCGTTGGCCTCTTCGCGCACCCGTTTGTGCACGGCTTCAGCCATCGCGCTGACTTGGGTCGTGGATTGGGCCTCGGCCACAATAAAAAAATCGCACACGGCGTTTTCGAGTCCGCGCAGGTCTAGGATTACGAGGTTCTCCCCCTTAATGTCGCTCACGCCTTCGAGGGCGCTGCGCACGATTTGGGGAAGTTCGGCAAAGGATGCAGTCATTCGGTAAAATTACCCGCCCTTCAGCACAATTAAGGTGCCAATTTGGTCGATCGGCGGAATTGCAGGGTAATTCGCCGCATTTTTGCAGCATGCCCGCCGAGGACCAGTTGATAAAGTATCTTAAATTCAAGGAGTTAGACTCGACGCAGTCGTGGGCCCACGCGAATTCAGATTCCTGGAATCCCCAAGGATGGACTGCCATAACGGCAGGCACGCAGCGCAAGGGCCGGGGAAGCGGGTCCGCCACGTGGCATGACGTCGCTGGGGCGAGCTTGCTGCTGACCTTGGTAAGTCCGCCCTTGTCGTGGTCGGCCTCATGGGTCTTTGTGCGCCACGCACAGGCCTCGTTGGCCACGGCGGAATGGCTGTGCGCCCAGGGTTTTGCCGTACGCCTTAAGTGGCCCAACGATTTGTACCTGCACGGGCTCAAGTTGGGCGGATTTTTAACCGAAGCCTATTGGAACCAAGGACAGTGCACGCGGTGGTTTCTGGGCTTGGGCCTGAACGTCACTCAGGCGCCCGAGGGGTCTGCGCACCTTGAAGGTATGTCTCTGGAGGGTATGGCTGAAGCGGTTTCGGCGCACTTGGTCAATGCACTTGGCGGACCTATTCCCGAGGATACCCTCGGCCGCTACGCCCAGCAGCTGCTCGGCTGGCAGCACGAGTGCGGATTTACCGACGCCGCCACGGGCGAAGCTTTTAGGGCGACGCCGCGTTTTATTTCGCCCGACGGAAGGTTGGGGATTCAGCTGGCCTCAGGGGTCCTGCGCTGGGTCGGCCACAAAGAAGTGGTTTGGACCGACTGGGGCGGCCCCGAAGTTCGGCGTTAGCGTGCGCAGAATGCCTCCGACCACGCCGCCGGGTCGTGGCGCCAGCCGGCTAGGGCCTTGAGCTCTTCGGCGTTCAAGGTTCCGCGCGATTCCGCCGCCTTGAGCAGGTGGTCGTAGTCGCTCAAGGTGTGCAGGCTGCACGACGCGGCAGCGAACGCCTCGCTGGCGAGGGGGAATCCGTAGGTGAAGATCGCCGTCATGCCCAATACTTGGGCTCCGGCCTCGCGCAGCGCTTCCACGGCCTGGAGCGACGACTTACCGGTGGACACGAGGTCTTCAATGACAACGACGCGGGCGTTTTTGGGCAGTTCGCCCTCGATGAGGTTTTGACGTCCGTGCTCCTTAGCTGACGAGCGCACGTACACCATGGGCAGGTCGAGCTCCTGGGCCACCAAGGCGGCTAGGGCAATCGCGCCGGTAGCGACGCCGGCGACGACGTCTACCGAGGGGTGCTGAGCCTTAATTAGGGACGCCATGTGCTCGCGGAGGAAGGTTCGTACGCGGGGGTGAGAGAGGGTAATTCGGTTGTCGCAGTAAATTGGCGACTTTAATCCCGACGCCCACGTGAAGGGCTCTTCGGGACGCAGTGAAACTGCTTTAATTTGCAGAAGGAGTCCGGCAAGTGTTTCGGCCGACTTGGCATCAAAAATCATGGCACAAAAGTACAGCGAGCAGGCGGTCACGGCCGCGGGGGGGTGGGTAGAAAATTCCCACGGAGAAGTTTTGTGGATCCATCGGCTCGGCCGTTGGGACCTTCCCAAAGGCAAACTCGAAGAGGGTGAGGAAATTGCATCCTGTGCCCTGCGCGAAGTCGAGGAAGAATGCGGGCTTGGCGGACTTGTATTGGGCCCGAAATTGCTTGAAACCGTGCATGCCTACACGCAAAACGGCCAGAAGTACGTGAAAACTACTCACTGGTACCGCATGTCGGTTTCAGGGCGGCCCGAGCTGACGCCCCAAATCGAGGAGGGTATCGAAGCGGTTCAATGGCTAACCGAGGAAGCGTGGCATGAGGCCGCCGCCGAAACCTACCCGAGCATTCAGGAGGTGATGCGCACGGCCGCGGGCACAAAGAGCGTGTAGTCACCACGGTAGCGGATGACTTCGCGCACGTGGCTCGAGGCGATGTAGGAAAAGCGGGCCCGCGTTTGAAAAAACACGGTTTCGATTTGGGGCTCGAGCTCGCGGTTGGTTTGGGCGATCGCCTTTTCAAACTCAAAATCGGCGGGGTTGCGCAGTCCGCGCACCAGGTATTGGGCCCCGAGGCTCCGGGCGTAGTCGATGGTCAGGCCTTCGTAGCTCGCGACTTCGACGTGCGGGAGGTCGGCAAAGGCCTGGCGCACCCATTCCATGCGCTGCTCGAGCGAAAACATGTACTTCTTGTCGGCGTTGACTCCGATTCCGACCACCACGCGGTCAAACAGGGTGGCGGCACGGCGCACGATGTCGTCGTGGCCCAGGGTGAGCGGATCAAAAGATCCGGGGAACAGCGCGGTCTTCATGGCGGTTGAGGGTGGCTTCGGCAAGGTCGGCGATAAAATGGCGCATCTCGATGCCGGAAGCCTTGAGCTGGCGGGGAACGATGCTTTCGGCGCTCATTCCCGGGATGGTGTTGATTTCGATGAGCACCGGGTCGCTACCGTCGGCGGGCAGGATGAAGTCGGCGCGAACGAATCCGCGCAGGGTCATGCCCTCCACCAGGGTGCGAGTTGCCCGGCGCACGGCCTCGGCGGCGGCGTCGGGGATTCGGGCCGGGGTGATTTCTTCAGAGGCGCCTTGGTACTTCGCTTCGAAGTCAAAAAACGCTTTTTTGGGTACGATTTCGGTGATGCCTAAAATGCGGATTCCGTCGGTCGCGACGAAGGCGCCGCAGCCCAGTTCGGTGCCCGCCACGCCCTGCTCGACGACGAGCTCGGGGTCTTCGTGCCACGCGAAGTCGCGGGCTTCGGGCCACTCAGCGGCCGAAGTGATGCGGGTGACTCCGTAGCTCGAGCCGCTCCGGCACGGTTTGACGAACAGGGGAAAGGCGTGTTCCGCCATAAAGCGGTGGACCGCCGACTCGTCGGCTCCGCGCCGAAGCGGAACCGAAGGCATGACGCGCACGCCGAGCCGCTGGGCCACGGCGTTGGTCCACAGCTTGTGAAAGGTGAGCGCAGACGCCGCGGGACTGCAGCTGGAGTAGGGGATTCCGGCGAGCTCCCAGGCCATGGCAAGGCTGCCGTCTTCGCCCGGATGTCCGTGGATGAGGTTGAGGATGGCGTCGAGGCGGCGTTCGCGGCCGTCGACGTCAATGATGGTCCAGCTGCGGTCGCTGAAGCGCAGGGGCAGGCCCGAGGCATCGAAGGCCTTCCAGCCCGCGTCGGGATGCAGTTCGAGGCGCACCGGGTCGTAGCGCATGGGGTCGAGGACGTCAAAAACATGGCTTCCGCTCAGCAGCGAAATGCCGAATTCACTAGAGTAGCCGCCCATGGCTACGGCAACGAGGGGACGCATGGGCCAAAGATAGATGCCTCGGACTACCTTTGTGCCAATGGGTGATTTGTGGCTGTTTCTCAAGAGCAAGACCTTCGCGGTCAATGCCGTGCTGGCGCTGGTGTTTTTTATCGTGCTGGGGCTTTCGGCCCAAACGGTGCTGAAGTGGATTACCGGCTATGGCGAAGTGAAGACGGTGCCCGACCTCACGGGGATGAGCTTTGACGAGGCCGTTCAGGCCCTGGACGAAGTGGGCCTCGAGGGGATGCTGCTGGATTCCGCGCTGTACCGCCGCGAACTCAGGCCCCAGGAGGTGTACCAACAGTACCCGGTTGCCGGAGCCGTCGTCAAGGAAGGCCGCCAAGTGATGCTCACCATCAACCGTTCGAAGGCCGAGCTGGTGAGCCTGCCGGCGATTAAGGAGCGCACGCTCGCTCGGGCCGAGATGGACCTGCGGTCGCGCGGACTTTTGGTCGCCGACATTCAGTACGTGCCCGACCTCACCGACGGGCTGGTGCTCGAAGTAGAATACAACGGCCGCCTGCTCGAGGCCGGAAGCAAAGTGCGCAAAGGCGCCGGGCTGACCCTGCGGGTGGGCATGCGCAGCGGCGAGCTCACGCAGGCCGTTCCGGACCTTACCGGTTTGAGCTACGGCGAGGCCAAGGCCCTGCTCCTGATGTCGGGGCTGGGCATTCAGCTGATGGAAGGCGACAGCATCTCGGGCGCCGTGTCTACGCAGAGTCCGGGGCCGTCGAACGGTGCTCCGGCGCTTCCGGCCCAAGCCAACGTGCGGGTATGGATCAAGTAAGGGCCTGGGCGTTCGGTCTGGGGTTGTCGGCCGTGGCTTTGACGGCCCAGCCGGTGGAGCACCGCTTGCTGCCTTGGGGCGGACGGCCTTCGGCGCAGGTCGCCGCCAAAACGACATCAGATACGATGAGTTTGCCGCTTCGCGCGGGTTTTGACCAGCGCATGCCGGCGGGATGGGTTTCGCGCGGAGTCACCCGGTCGCAGAGCCTGGCCCGCAATCCGCTCAGCTTGGGGGTTGCCGTTTGGGACGGAATTTCGGCCTCGGGCGCGGCCTACCTCCCCGGAAGCTACGCCACCGACACGCTGGGCGACGCCCTGTTCAGCCCCTGGTTTGCCGCACCCAACGGGGCGGTACTGCGCTTTCACCTTCAGCAAGGTGGGTTTGGAGACCCCTGCGAAGCCAGCGACAGCTTGGTGGTGCATGCCTGGAGGAGTTCCGACAGCAGTTGGGTTCCGATGGGCCGTGTTTCGGGCGGACAACCCTACGACGCGTGGCGGGCCCATTCGTTTGCGCTCCCCGCGGATGCGGTGGCCTCACCCGCCACCCGGGTGCGGATTGGCCGCTGCGGCGCGCCGTCGGGCGCGTTTGACGCGTTTATTGTCGATTACCTCGAGTTAAGCGCTTCCCTCGGGCTGTCCGACACGCTGCTGTTTGACCCGTCCTGGATTTCGCCGCCCGCGCGGGTGCTGAATGCCTACCGGGAGGTGCCCTGGTTTCACTACAACCGCATACTGCTCGAGCGGGACTCCGTGCGCACCCCGTACCGACGCAACGGCGTCGTGCCGGTGGGCGGATGGCAGCTCAACCTCGGCAAACTGAACTGGACCGACGGGAACGGGTCGCTCGTTCAAAGCCGCTTGACGGTGCCCGTCGTTTCCAACCTAATCCACAACGTGGCCACGCCCTACAACCTGTCCCTGAACCGGCCCCAGTTGGTGCCTACGGGTCCGTTTGCGTGGAACCTGACGTACTGGTTTGACGGCGAGTCGGTGGGCGACCGGAGCAACGACAGCGCCACGCTTCGATTAGAATTCGGCGACCGCTACGTGGTTGACGACGGCAGCTGCGAACGAAGCTACGGGGTGGCGCAGGGGGTGCAGCCGCGCTGGGTGCAGCGCTTTCAGTTTCTGACGTCGGACACGTTGCGCGGAATGGACCTCGAGTGGATACCCTCAGGTCCCCAGGGGCTGGGCGAACGCTTTCGCATGGGCGTTTGGAAGGTCGACTCGGCGGGCTTTCCGGGCGATCCGATCTACGTGAGCGATTCGCTGTACGAAGTGAGCTGGAACTACGCCGGGCAGTATGGGCGCCACTACGTGCTCGACACGCTGGGCCTGAAGATTCCCACCGAAGTCTTTTTGGGCGTGGTGATGGACGGTCCGAACTCGGAACAGGGAATGCCCCGCGCCGCCCTCGGGCTCGACGTGCACACCGAGGCGATCAAGGCCTTTGGCGAAGTGGGCGCCTGGTTTCTGAGCCAAATTCCCGGCGCTTTGGCCTTGCGGCCCTTCTTTCGCGGAACGCCCGACGACCTCGGCAGCCCTGAGTCGCTTCGAGCCGCGGGACTGCGCGTTCAGCCCCAGCCCGCCGGAGACTGGGCCTCAGTAGACGGACCGGGAAAGCAGCTCGAAGTCCTCAATGCGCTGGGCTCCCCCGTCGCAACGGCCGCCCGCCCCGACGACGCACAGCCTTGGATTTTGGATCTGCGCCAGCTCCCTGCGGGAATGTACTTGCTCCGTAGCGATTCCGGCCACGTAACCCGACTGATGAAGCAGTGATCGAGTTCGACGACGAGCTCGAAGAGGGCGCTGGCACTGAAGAGGAACTCTACGTTCACCACCGGTTTGTGGCCGACGCGGGCCAAAAGCCGCTGCGCGTCGATAAGTTTCTGTTCAATTTTCTGGAGAAAACTTCGCGCAACCGCATTCAGAAGGCGGCCGAGGCCGGCGCCATTCGCGTCGACGGCTTGCCCGTGAAGTCCAACCACCGGGTGAAGGCGGGCGAAGAGGTGACGCTGGTGCTGGCGCAGCCTCCGCGCGAATTTGTACTCGAAGCCGAACCCATCGACCTCGATGTGGTCTACCTCGACGACGAACTCGCGGTGATCAACAAGCCCGCGGGCATGGTGGTGCACCCGGCATTCGGCCACTTCACCGGAACGCTGGTGCACGGCCTGCTCTACCTCTTCCAGAATTTGCCCGGCGCGAGCGGCGAAGTGCGGCCCGGCTTAGTGCACCGCATCGACAAGGACACGTCAGGCCTGCTGGTGGTGGCCCGAACCGACTTTGCGCTCGCTTTTTTGGCGAAGCAGTTTGCGGACCACAGCTGCGACCGCGAGTACCACGCCCTGGTGTGGGGCAACGTGCGCGAGGACCGCGGAACCGTGACCGGCCACATCGGACGCTCGCTGCAGGACCGCAAGGTGCAAGCGATTTTTCCCGACGGCAAGCACGGAAAGCACGCCGTCACTCACTACGAGGTGCTGGAGCGCTACCACTTTGCCACGCTCGTAGCCTGCCGGCTCGAAACGGGCCGTACCCACCAAATCAGGGTGCACATGAAGTACTTGGGGCATCCGCTGGTCGGCGACGCGGTCTACGGAGGCGACAAGGCTCCGCACCGCCCCGAGCTGCCCAAGTTTGCGCAGTTCGCCCACAAATCGCTCGAAATGCTTCCGCGCCAGGCGCTGCACGCGCGGCTGCTCGGTTTTGAACACCCGTCGCGGCCCGGCGAACGCCTTGTGTTTGAGGCTCCGCTGCCCGAAGACATGCAGGCGGTGCTGGAGCGGTTTCGGCGGTACGCGGCGTTGAACTAAGCGTTTTGCGGTAAGGTAAGGCCGTTTTTATTCGACCAAAACGCGGGTAGAGAGCGTTTGATGGGTATCAGTTAACCCTTCAAAAGTCCATATCCCTTGAGGTAATCGGTTCACGCGGATTGAAGTCGTGGGCTCAGGTAGTTGAACCTGGCGTACGCACTGCCCCGCAAGGTTGAAAATTCGGTAGCTACGAATCGCCTCATTGCACAGGATTTCAAAGTCTCCGTTGTTCGGGTTGGGCCGAA
>SXGQ01396253.1_pt1 | contig 14608 bp, 15 predicted proteins | sample 3178371 | NCBI WGS metagenome assembly SXGQ01 (sample SAMN11356859, study PRJNA531348) | freshwater metagenome | isolation source: freshwater sample F1-20 | place: China: Fuxian Lake, Yuxi | collected 2017-12-25
ACCAGGAACCCGAGCTCGCGCGGGTAGCGGTCGGCCATGCGGCCGAACAGGACGAGCAGCGACGCGTAGACGATCGCGTAGGCGTTCAGCACCCACGACAGCACGCCGAGGTCGGGCTCGTTCAGGTCGCGTGCGAGGTCCGGGAGGGCCACGTTGACGATGAAGAGATCGAGGCTCGCGACGATGACGCCCGCGCTGACGATGAGCAGCACCGTGGTGGGGGAGGCGTCCGCACGGCGGAGCTGACTTAGGAAGACCATAGCCAGACCAGCGTGGCAGGCTGACTTAGGACTTGTCAAGTCAGGTACGATGCGAGGCATGACCGAATCCGCCGCGATCCGCCTCTCCGGTCCGATGGACCCCCGCGACGGGTGGTCGGCGGAGGGCTGCCCGATGGCTGCCGCGTTCGATCTCGTCCGCACGCGGTCCGCGCTGCTGATCCTGCGCGAGGCGCTGTACGGCGCCACGAAGTTCGGCGACTTCGCCGCCCGTGCGGGGATCTCAGAGCCGGTCGCCGCCGAGCGGCTGAAGGAGCTCGTCGCCGACGGGCTGCTCGTGCAGGAGGAGTACCGCGAGCCCGGTCAGCGCGCGCGGCGCCGCTACACGCTGACCGACAAGGGCGCCGAGCTGGCGCCGGTCCTCCTCGCGCTCAAGGACTGGGGCGACCGCTGGGTCTACGACGGGAAGAGCCCGATCGAGCTGCGCCACGTGGGCTGCGGGGCGCCGGTGCACGTCGAGGTCCGCTGCACCGAGGGGCATGAGGTCGAGCACGCGCACGACCTCGAGCTGCTGCCCGGGCCGGGGTCACGCAGGCGCCGCAGCTGAGCGCGCCGCGCACAGCGCGTTGCGGCGCGCCGGCGAGGTGATCCCCGTCCGGTACTTGAACGTCTCGACGAACGTGTTGGCCCACGCCACCGCGTTCAGCTCGATCCGGCGGACGATCCGCGCCCGCGCAGTCGGGGTGCGGGCCTCCGTCAGCGCCACGGCGTTGGCCCACACCAGATCGCGCCAGGCGTCGACCAGCGTGACGGCGACCTGCTTGTCGAAGTTGTTCGGGAACTGGAAGATCCGCATCTCGGGATCGTCGTACGCGATGGCGTCCGCGAGGATCCGGTCGTACTGGCGCGCCAGCACCTTCATGAAGATGTCGTGGTCGCGGCGGCGGCTCGACCCGTCCGGCGCGCGGATCCCGGCCGCCTCCACCATGAACGCCATGTCCTGCTGGACGTGGGCGTTGATGCCGAGCAGCAGGTTGCCGATGCCCTGCACACGACCCCGGTCGGCGGCGCCGAACGCGATGCGCCACGCCTTCGGGACCTCGCTGAGCCGGCCGGCCTTCCAGCGGTCCTCGGCCTGGAAGTACTGGGCGGCGAAGATCGCGTCCTCACGGGCGAGCCAGTCGGGGTCCTCGAAGAGCTCGGGCTCCTCACGCAGGCTCTTCGCGTACGCCTCGGTCACGTTGATGTAGTTGCGCAGGAACAGCCCGTTGTGGTTGCACGTGCGGTCGTGCCCGGCCAGGCGCTCGCGCATCTCGGTGAGCGTCACGTCGAGGCAGTTCGGCGCGGCGGTGGGGCAGATGGCGAAGGGGTCCACGTCGGCCCAGTCCGCGGCGGATGCGGGGGCGGCGGACAGCAGGCAGGCGGCGGCCGCGACCGCGGCGAGCCGGGTTCGTCTCCTCATGTGCAAGACCGTACACAAAGATGACAACGAGCGTTGCCGGAACCGCATCGCGGGTGGCGTCCGTCCACCGCCCGGCCGATTCCTCACGTCGGGCGCTCCCACGGTCGAGGGCTGTGCCCTATGTCTTTCTCATCCCCGCCGCTCGGCCTGGCCGCACTCGCGGTCACCGGCCTGGCACTCCTGCTGCCCGCGACCGCCGGCGCTGCCGATCGCCGCGCCGTCGTCAGCTTCACCACCGTCGACGTCGGTGCGACGAAGAACCCGTCCGTCGCGATCGTCCCGTTCACCGACGCGATCTACTCGTCCTGCGCGAACGCGCCCGCGGCGAAGTCGACCTGCCAGACCATCGGCGGCGTCGACTACCGCTACGGCATCGGCCAGGTCGAGGTCACCGTGGGTCAGTGGGTCGACTTCCTGAACACCGTCGATCCCAGCGGGCGCGACCGCCATCGCCTGTACGACCCCACCGAGAGCGGCACGGCCTGGCCGAAGTTCGGGCAGATCAACTTCTCGTCGTCACGCCCGCGCGGCCGCCACTACTCCGTCGCGTCGCCGGCCTGGACGAACAAGCCCTACGGCTTCGCGAACTTCCTGCGCGCGGCACGCTTCGTCAACTCGGTCGAGAACGGCCGCGTCCTCTCCCGCACGACGGGGAAGGCCAACGGCGTCACCACGATCACGCGCCGGGTCCGGCTCTCCGCGAACACCGAGCGCGGGATGTACGACATGCGCCGCCCCAACGCCACGCGGTCGAAGAAGACGGGCTTCGTGCTCCCCAGCCAGGACGAGTGGACCAAGGCGGCCTACTACGACCCCAAGGGCGGCGGCACGCTGTCCTACTGGAAGTACCCCACCAACGCCGGCGTCTTCGGTGACGGCACCGCCACGGCACCCGCCCCGACCACGCTGAACGCCTCGACCGGCGACGTCACGAACGGCGCGACCCAGCCGATCGCGACCTACCATGCCGCCAACCTGCCCGCCCCGACCTGGTGTCCGGCGAAGGTCCAGCCCGCGAGCAACTGCGCGAACGTCAACCCGTTCGGCATGGACCCCGCGACCTACGACAAGGCCTACCAGGGCTCGCTCAGCACCATCGGCCAGGCGCGCACCGTCTCGCCGTGGGGCACGCTCGACCAGGGCGGCAACGCCGTGGAGTGGACCGACACGATCACGCCGACGCCGCTCGGCACCAGCAAGAGCCGCGTCTGGCGCCGCCTGCACGGCGGCATCGCCAACGCCCCCGGCTACCAGATGTGGCCGTCGGCGGTGGGCGCGCAGCCGCAGGACAACGCGCTGTTCACCGTCACGTACCCGTGGCTCGGGCTGCGCATCGGGGTGCTGGGCAACCCCAAGCCCTAGACCGTCACGACACCGCGCGCGAGGAGACTCCGCGCGGTGTCCTCCACCGCGTCCTCCACCGGCCGCGTCGACCAGCCCAGCAGCGTCCGGGCCCGGTCGCTGGAGTACTCCGTCTTGCGCCCGAGGTCCCCGGTGATCGTGCGGATCGCCGGGTCGAACATCCCCATCGCGCGGACCGCGAAGTTCGGCGCGACCCGTGTCGGCACCTTCCGGGCCTCGTCGCCGAGGCGCTCGCGCAGGATCGACGCGGTCTCGCTCGTCCAGAGGAACCGGTCGGTCGCGAGGAAGCGCTTGCCGCCCGAGTCGGGGTGGGTCATCGCACGGACGTGCAGGTCTGCGACGTCGCGCACGTCGACGTAGGTGAAGCCGAGCTTCGGCGCCGCGGGCACCTTGCCGCCGAGCAGGCGCTCGATGAGCTGGACGGAGTAGGAGAAGTCGTCGCTCAGCACGGGGCCGACGATGAGCCCCGGGTTGACCACGGCGAGCCGGTCCTCGGCGCCGCGCTCGCGGACGAACCGCCAGGCCTCGCGCTCGGCGATCGTCTTCGAGCGGACGTACGGGGTCAGCGACGTGTCGTCGCCGTCGTTCCAGTCGTCCTCGGTCAGCACCTCGCCCGGCGTGCCGGAGACGGCGGCGATCGACGACGTCAGGACGATGCGCTCGACCCCCGCGTCCAGCGCCGCGCCGAGCACCCGCAGCGCTCCGTCGCGCGCGGGGACGATGAGGTCGTCGGGGTCCTTCGGCTGCGCGGGCGGGAACGGCGAGGCGACGTGCAGGACGTAGCGGCACCCCGCGACCGCGTCGGCCCAGCCGTCGTCGGACAGCAGGTCGGCGGCCACGACCGACAGGCGATCGCCCGGATCGGCGACCGCGCCTGCGAGCGCGGCACGCACCGCGTCCTCGCGGGCCACGTCGCGGACGGTCGTGCGGACGGTGTAGCCGCGGTCGAGCAGCGTGGCGATGCACCAGCCGCCGAGATAGCCCGTGCCCCCGGTGACGAGCACGGTGTCGTCTGTAGCGCTCATGGGCGCACACTACCTGCGACAGCCGGCCAGCCCGCGGCATCACCGCGCAACGCCGCCGGGCACGCTGCCGACAACGGCAGGGCGATGATCTGCCGCCTCGTTGTCGTCCTGCTCTGCGCCGCCGCGTGCGCGCTCACGCCCGCCACCGCGTCGGCGTTCGTGCTCGATCGTCACACCGGGCCGTTCACCAATCCGCCCGCGGGCGGGGTGCGCGCGAGCGTCCCGATCACCGGGAGCGCGGCCGGCGCGCCGTACATCCCGGAGCTGTGGAAGGCGTCGGTGCGCTACTGGGGCGGGGTCCCGAAGAGCTGCGCCCGCGGCATCCGGATGAAGCTGTCGACCGACGACAGCGACGCCGACCCCGCGGACACCGAGACGTCGGCCTGGGTCTACGACACCGAGCTGTGCTCGATCTACCTCAACGTCCACAACACCGAGTGGCCGATCACCCCCGAGACCGCCTACACGTGGTGCGTCGTCATCACGCACGAGGCCGGGCACATGCACGGCCTGAACCACAGCCACAACAAGCAGAACCTCATGTCCGGCGACTGGATCCCGGACGCGACGCCCGAGTGCAACCGCTTCACGCTGGACGGCGAGGTCTACCTGCCGAAGATCGACGACCCGTACTACGACAAGCAGGGACGCCGCCGGACGGCCGCGCAGCGCAAGGCGTACGAGCGCAAGAAGGCCGCGCGGGCCAGGAGGCGGTAACCGCTAGCGGTTGAGGTCGAGCACGTCGCCGGCCGCGCGCAGCAGGAACGGCTTCATGCTCTCCCAGCGCGCGTTGAGCTCCTCGCGCCCGGAGATCGGATAGGCGATCACGAGCCCGCGGATGAGTGCGACCGCCGCGTCGATGAGCGGCACGAAGTCGGGGGACTCGGCCTCCTCGGGGAAGAGCGTCCCGGCCGTGACGTGGACGATGGTGTTCAGGCGGTCCTCGAGCTCGTGCAGCGGTTCGGCCAGCTCGGGTTCGCTCCAGACCGCCGCCCACACCTGGACGGCGGCCAGCGCCCGCGGGGACGTGAACGTCTCCCACGCGCGGTCCAGCACCGACTCGCGCTCGGCGGGGGTGCGCAGGGCGGCGAGGTCGACGGCGTCGAGCGCCTCGTCGGCCAGTGCGGTGGCGAGCTGCGTGACGGCGTCGACGAGCAGGACCTCGCGCGTGGCGAAGTGGTGCATGAGCGTGCTCTGCGCGATGCCCGCTCGCTCGGCCACGCTGCGCGTCGTCAGGGCGGCGTAGCCGTCCTGGACGAGGCACTCGGCGGCGGCCTCGACGATCGCCAGGCGGGTCGCGGCGCGCTGCTCAGCCCGGGTGATCCGGCGCACCGGTGACGTTTCATCGATCACGTGAACGATGATGCTACTGTTCCGCTTCGTCGATCAAGCGATCGGCGAAATGGACCCGGACCAGGACGAGTGCGATCGTGAGCAAGATCAAGGGCGGACGCCTGCGGCGTGCCGCGGCAGTCACCGGCACGGCGGCCGAGGTCGCCGCGCGCAACGCGACCGCGCGGGCGGTCGCGAAGACCAGCTCCAACGAAGCCCGGCGCACCGCGGCCAACCGGCAGCAGCTGAAGTCCGCGCAGGCGCTCGTCAAGGTGCTCGGCGGGATGCGCGGCGCGGCGATGAAGGTCGGGCAGACGCTGTCGGCGGTCGACCTCGGCCTCGTCCCGGAGGAGATCCGGCCCGAGTTCCAGGAGATCCTCGCCCAGCTCCAGCAGGACGGCAAGCCGATGCCGTTCGCCAAGATCCGCAAGGTCATCGAGGAGGACCTGGGCGACACCCTCGACGCGCTGTTCGCCGACGTCGACCCGGAGCCCCTGGCGGCCGCGTCGATCGGGCAGGTCCACCGGGCGCGCACGCTCGACGGCCGCGAGGTCGTCATCAAGGTCCAGTACCCCGGCATCGCCGAGGCGATCCACGCCGACATGCAGAACCTCAAGCTCGGGCTCAAGCTCCTGAGCGCCATCGCTCCGGGCATCGACACGGGCGCGATCGCCGACGAGGTGCGCGAGCGCATCGCCGAGGAGCTGGACTACGAGCTCGAGGCGCAGAACCAGCGCGCGATGGCGCGCGTCTACCGCGACCACCCGTTCATCCTCGTGCCGGACGTCGTGACCTCGCTGTGCAGCGAGCGGGTGATCGTCAGCGACTACGTGGCCGGCCGCCGGTTCGCCGAGCTGCGGGACGCCCCGCGCGAGGTGCGCGACCGCGCGGGGGAGATCCTCGTGCGCTTCTACCTCAACGGGCCGTTCCGCCACCGTCTGCTCAACGGCGACCCGCACCCCGGCAACGTCCTGTGGGCCGACGACGGGCGCCTCGCGTTCCTGGACTTCGGGTTCTTCAAGCGGATCGGCGACCGGGAGCTCGGCGAGCTGCTGGCCTCCAACCGCGCGGTGCACGAGCAGGACGCCGACGCGCTGTTCGCGGTCATGACGTCGGCGGGGGTGGTCACGCCCGACCCCGCGCTCGCGCAGCCGTTCCTCGAGCACTACGACGCGATCCTCGGCTGGCTCATGGTCGACGAGCCGCTGACGATCGACAGCTCGCGCACCGCCGACATGATGCGCCGCTACACCGAGCTGCGCCGCGCGGAGGGCTTCGGGTCGCTCGAGCTGCCCGCCGAGCACTTCGTGATGATGCGCGCCGTGATGCTGCTCATCGGCCTGCTCGGGCAGCTCGGGGCGACGAACGTCTGGCTCGACTCGGCGCGCGAGTGGCTGCTGGGCGACGAGCCCGCGACGGAGCTCGGCCGCCAGGAGGCCGCGTTCTTCGCCGACCTCCCGTATTCGGAGGGCACGCCCGTCGCGCAGCCCGCGTAGGGTCGGAGGCGCATGCCCCGGCCCGCGCACCACCTCGCGAGCCTCGCGCGGTTCGCCACCCATCGCGAGCGGCGCGTCCGCGAGGACACCACGGCGATGGCGGCGCTCACCGCCGTCCCGCTGGACCTGCCCGCCGGCCTCGAGGTCGTCTGGCTCGGCGTCGCCGGGTACCGGCTGACCTACGAGGGGCAGACGATCTTCCTCGACCCGTACGTCTCGCGGGTCTCGTTCGCCGACACGCTTCGCGGCCGGCCCGCGCTCCCGGACCCGGCGCTGATCGAGCGGCACATCCGCCCGCCCGGAGACGTGCTCGGGGTGCTCGTCGGGCACACCCACTTCGACCACGCCGTCGACGTCCCCGCGATCGCCCGGCGCTACGACTGCCCGGCCTACGGCAGCGACTCGCTCGCCCACCTCATGGCGCTGCACGGCGAACGCGAGCGGGCCGTCGAGGTCGACGTCCACCGGGCCTACGAGCTCGGGCCGTTCACCGTGACGTTCGTCCCCAGCGTCCACAGCAAACTGCTGCTCGGCTACCGCGTCCCCTACGACGGCGAGCTGACGTGCGAGCACCTCGGCGGCCTGAAGACCGGGGCGTACCGGTGCGGCCAGGTGTACGGCATCCACATCGAGGTCGCGGGCACGACGCTCTACCACCAGGGCAGCGCGAACCTGCTCGACGACGAGATCCGCCACCGCGGCGTCGACGTCTTCCTCGCCGGCATCGCGGGACGGAGCTTCACGCCCGACTACTGGTCGCGGATCATCCGCGCGCTGGAGCCGAAGACCATCGTCGCCAGCCACTTCGACGACTTCTTCCGGCCCGCCGACGCGCCGCTCGGGTTCTCGCTGAACGTCAACCTCGCGGCGTTCCCGGAGGAGATCGAGGCGGTCACGCGCGACGTCACCGTCGCGGCGATGACACCCGGCACGTGATCAGTTGTCCGCCGCGTGGTACTCGGCGAGCAGCCGCTGTTCCTCGTCGTGCTTGGGAAAGAGGAAGAAGACGAGGGCCGCGCCGAGCAACGTCGCGATGACGCCGGCGAGGTAGGTCCAGGCGTCGCCGTCGACGAACGACTGCTGCGCCGCGGCGATGATCTGCTGCTGGTACTGCGGGTACTGCTCGGCCAGCGCGGCGGCGGAGGAGTACGACTTCGTGAGTGCCGACTGCACGTCCTCGGTGATCTTCTCCTGGGCGGAGGAGGGCGCCGCGGCGATCTGGGCGTTGATCGACGCCGCGTAGCCGGCGGTGAGCAGCGCGCCGAAGATCGACTGCATGATCGCGCCGCCGAGGTCGCGCTGGAGGTCGGCCGTGCCGGACGCCATCCCCGCGCGCCGGATCGGCACCGAGCCGGTGAGCGACCGTGACGCGGGCGTGCCGGCCAGGCCCACGCCGATGCCGACGAGGATGTAGCCGAGCGACACGTGCCAGTACTGCGCGTCGGCCGTCCACAGGACCAGCATGCAGACGAACCCCAGCAGGACGAAGACGTAGCCGAGCAGCAGCGTGTACCGCGCGCCGCGGGACTCGACGAGCTTGGCCGAACGCGGGGCCACCAGCACGAGCGCGACGGCCGCGGGGAGCATCGCGGCGCCCGCCTCCAGGGTCGAGTAGCCGAGCACGTTCTGCAGGAACTGCTGGCCGACGAACATCGCGCCCATGAGCGCGCCGAAGACGATGATCCCCGCGACGGCCGCGACCCAGAAGATGCGACGGCCCGCGATCTTCAGGTCGTACAGCGGGTTGGCCGCACGGCGCTGGCGCAGCACGAACGCGACGCTCGCCGCGAGCGCCACGAGGAGCAGGCCCCCCGCGACCGCGAGCATGCCGGGGACCGCCGCGAAGTTGATGCCCAGCACCAGCGCGGCGACGAGCACGACCGAGATGATCCCGCCGAGGTTGTCGACGGGCTCGGTGCCCTCGTTGACGTGCGCGGGGACGAGGCGCAGCGCGAGCACGAGCGCGACCACGGCAAGCGGCGCCGTGAAGAGGAAGACCGAGCCCCAGTCGAACTGCTCCAGCAGCGCGCCCGCAGCGAGCGGTCCGATGGCCGCCATCGCACCGCCGACCGCCGACCACAGCGCGATCGCGGTCGTGCGCGGCGGGCCGGTCCAGAGCGCCGTGATGAGCGCGAGCGTCGTCGGGTACGCCATGCCCGCGGCGACGCCGCCGAGCACCCGGCCGGCGAACAGCACCTCGAGCGACGGCGCGAACGCGGCGATGATGCACGCGGGCACCGTCAGCGCCATGCCCCCGACGAGCATCATCTTGCGCCCGCGCCGGTCGCCCAGCGCGCCGAGGTACAGCACGGAGGCCGCGAGCCCGAGCGAGTACCCCACGGCGACGAGGTTCAGCCCCGTCTGGCCGGCGTCGAACGCCTTGCCGATGTCGGGCAGCGCGACGTTCGCGGCAGCGAGATTGATGTTCGCCACCGACGCGACCAGGATGAGCGTCGCGAGGACGAGGGGGGCGCGGGGAGGGCTCCCGGCGGGCTGGGCGTCGGCCATGTCGCCGGATCCTCGCACCTGCGTCAGCGGCACCTGACCGCTCCGGGGAACCGGGGGGCTCCGACAGGTCGCGCGGGTAGGGTCGCGCACATGAGCACGTCGCCTCCGCCCCCGCCCGGTGACCCGAACGACCCGACGCGGCAGATGTACCAGCCGCCGGCCCAGCCGCCCGGCGGCACCCCGCCCGGCGCGCCGCCCGCCGGTGATGACGGCGGGCGTGGCTGGATCATCGCGCTCGGGGTCGGGCTCGTCATCGCGATCGGCCTGCTGGCCTTCGTCCTGCTGAGCGGCGACGACGACGAGGACACACCCGCGTCGACCACGCCGACCTCCATCACGGTCGTCCGGCCGACGGTCACCGACGAGATCCAGACGCAGGTCGAGACCACCGTGCAGACGGTGACCGCGCCGCCGCAGACCGTCGTCACGCCGCCGCAGACGGTCACGGTGGTGCCGCAGCGGACCGCGACGGTGAGCCCCGGCGAGCAGGGCGGCGCGACCGTCCCGTAGGTCGTCAGCCCACGAGGGCGACGCGCAGTTCCGCGGGGTAGGGACCGTCCCACCGCAGCCGGCCGGCGCGGTGGACGGTCGGGCCCTCCAACAGGGCCGTGAGCATCGCGGGGAGCTGGCGGCGGTTCAGCTGCTCGCCGAAGCAGGTGTGCAGGCCGTGGCCGAAGTGCAGGTAGGTGTCGGGCGAGCGGTCGAGGCGAAACGCCGCCGGATCGTCGACGGCGTCCTCGTCGAACATCGCGGCCTGGGTGGCGCAGAACACGATGGCTCCGGCCTGGATGGTCGTCTCGCGGTCGGTGCCCGCGGCGATGGTCCGGTCGTGCGCGCAGGTGCGCAGCAGCGCGACGGTCTGCGGCCGGAACCGCAGGGCCTCGAACGCGTAGGCGGCCACGAGATCGCGGTCGCCCGCCCGCGCGGCCGCCTGCACGCCGGCGAGTTCGGCCGGGCGTTCCAGCAGCTCCTCGACGATGCAGGCAAGCGCCTTGCCGACCGTGGGGATCCAGCCGGAGATCAGGCCGATGAGGTTGTGGCGGATGGCGATGTCGTGCAGCCCGCCGTTCTCGCGCTGGCCGCGCAGCAGGCGGGTCAGGACGTCGTCAGGCACGTCCTCGCCGGCATCGCGCGCGGCCTGCCGGGCTGCGATCTGCGCGTCGAGGTGCGGGCGCCACAGCGCGGCGTCGGCGTGGGCGCGCTCGCGGATCGTCTCGAGGTTCGCGACGTTCAGGAAGATCTCCTCGAACAGCGTCCGCGCCCAGCGCAGCTGCGTCGCCCGATCCGGCCCGGGCGTCCCGAAGTACGACGCGATGACCTCGTCGACGACGGGGTCGCACAGGTCGCTGACGATGTCGAGCTCCGCCCCCGCGTCGGCGATGCGCTCGCGCGCCGATGCGAGCACCGCGTCGTCGACCGCCGGGAGGTCCTCGGCGCGCACGGCGGCCCGCAGCGCGGCGTGGTCGTGGCGGTACAGCGGCGTATCGTCCAGCCCGAGGATGAACGGCCCCGTCAGCGCCTCCATCTTCGGCGCGTACAGCGCGACGGTGAACGCCTCGTGGTCGGCGAGCACCTCGCGCACGTCGTCGGCGCGGGTGACGATCGCCACCGAGCGTCCCGCGATGATCGGGCGGTGGCGGCGCAGCCCGCGGATCGCGTCCAGCGAGTAGCGGTCCAGGGCCCGGGCCGCGAGGTCGGCCGCGTGCTCGGCCGCGCGGCCGGCCTCGTCGCGGACGTCGTCGACCAGGTCGGAGAGCTCGTCGACGAGCGTCACCCGGTCACCCCGTCGGCGATCGCCGCCAGCCCCGTGATCCCCGGAACGAAGAGGTACTCGCCGCCCTTCGTGGTCACGAACGGGCCCTGCGGCGAGAGGTACGCCGGCGGGTCGCTCTGGATGACCAGGCTCCCGCCGTTCGTGCCGCCCAGCAGGTAGTCCGCGTCGTGGCCCAGGCCGAAGATGTTGCCGTCGTTGAGCCACTGCACCTGGATGCCCTCGAACTGCCGCGCGATGCTCGCGTTGAAGCAGACGAACACGAGCCCGCGGTCGGCGCCGTCGTCGGTGAGGACGTCGGGCGGGAGCATGTCGCCGTAGGGCATGCCGCGCCGGATGATCCGGTGGCGGAAGCTCAGCCGTCCCTCGAAGCCGAGCGCGTCACGCGGGTTCGACCGGCGGACGTGCGCGCCGAGCGGGCAGCGCATCCCGGCGTCGTCCTCGTCGGCGTAGCCGAAGTCGTTCGCGCCGTCCGCGCGGCCGTCGAAGGTCGCAGGCTGGGCGTCGGGGTGCGTGACGAGCGGCGCGCCGTCGTCCCACCGGCCGACGATCTTCGCGCGCAGGCGCTGCTCGTCGTAGCCCAGGCGCGCGGCGGCCTCGCGCACGGTGCGGCGGAACAGCGCGACGTCCTGATGCAGCTTGCGCCAGACCATGTAGGTCGAGCCCTTGCCGAGCGGACCCGACGGCGCGTTCGGCAGCCGGCCCTTGCGGTCCACGCGCGAGTCCTCGTCGGGGTAGCCGAGGACGAACTCGCCCGGCGCCAGCGCGCGCCAGCGCCCGTCCCCGAGGGGCACGCCGCCACCTGCGACCTTGTCCTCGCTGACGCCCTCGATCGCGGGCTGCGCGAAGCCGTCGGCGAAGCCGAAGTGCTCGCGCGACTGAGGCAGGAGCTGCGCGGCCTGCTCGGCGACAATCTCCAGGCCGTGGCGGACGACCTCGGTGCGCAGGTCACCGAGCGCGCGCTCGAGCTCCGGCTCCCCGAGCGCGTTGACCGTGACCAGCACGTGGGCCTGCCCGGTGCCGAGCCCGGGGTCCCAGTGCGCCGGCGCGCTCGGACCGGTGTCGCCGAGCACGCCGGCGCGACCGGCCATCCCGGCCAGGAACGCGTCGCTGAAGGTGGACATGACGCGCTCGGGGACGCCGAGTGCGCGCAGCCCCTCGGCGGTGAACGCGATGTTCAGGGCGAATGGCGGCTTGCCGCCCTGCGACCACGGCGCCGCCGTTGTGGTGCGGTCGACGAGGACACGCAGCCAGTCCCGCCCGCGAGCGGCCTCGGTGATCCCGACGAACACGTAGGTCGTGCGCTCGTACGCGTTGCCGTACGCGCGCAGGATGTCGCCCTGGACGTCGGCGAGGTCGATGACGGGCGGCGCGGTGGTGGTCGCCATCAGCGGACCTCCGCGAGGAACCGGCGCTGGAGCTCGGCGGGGTCGAGCGACGGCGCGTCGACGGCGAGCATCCGCAGGGCCGCCTGCTGGTGGAGCACGCGGCGCACCTCGCCGACCGTCACGTTCGGATAGGCGCTGTAGAACAGGCCCGTGTCGATCTGGTTGTGGCGCAGGTAGGCGTGCAGCTCCGGGCCCTCGGCCGGGTCGGGCGCGTTGATGCAGTGCCGCCAGATGCGGCGCGTCTCCGGTGCGAGCTCGGTGCACAGCTCGGCGAGGTAGGAGTCCGGTTCGCCGTCGATGCAGACGCTGAAGATCAGGTACTGGCAGCCCAGCGGGTCGGGCTCGGGCTGCTCGGGATCGGTGACGAAGTCCGGGCAGATCACCCACCGGCCGAAATGCGTGCGCGCGAGGCGCGCGAGGGGGCTGACCCCGTCCGCGCCGAGCGCCTCGAGCTCGGTGCGCAGCAGGTCCTCCTCACCGGGGACGATCGGCATGAGGAACGTCAGCGCGTACGCCTGGCCGGCGCGGTTCGGGTCCCGGATCGCGCCGAGATCTAGCAGCATCGCTGCGCCCTCGTCATGAGTTCGCGGAAGGCGGCGGCGAACTGGTCGGGGTCCATCCCGGCGGCGCGCTCACGCAGCTCGGCGACCATCGGGTCGAGCTCGAGCGCCTGGCGCACCTGGGTCGTCGTCGACGCGGGGTAGGCCGAGTAGTAGTGGCTGGCCTCCATCTCGTTGCGCTTGATGTAGGCCTTGAACGGCGCGGTGGGCAGGGCGCTCGGGAAGCCGTAGGAGCTGCCCCAGAACGTCCACATGCCGCGGGTGAGCACGTGCGAGAACGCGTCGATGTACTCCTCCCAGCCGCCGTTGAAGTTGCTCTCGAAGTACAGGTGCGGATAGCGCAGCTTGACCTCGGGCTGAGGTGCGCCGTTGTGCGGGATCTCCGTGACGAGGCTCCACCGCGCGTAGTGGATGAACGACAGGCGCTGGAGGGTCGTCAGGGTCTTCGGGGCGACCTTCGGCGCGAGGAAGACGACCGGCAGGACAACACGTCCCCACCACTTCACCGCGCTGAACACGGTGATCGCGATGGCCTGCCCGTCGACGTTGCCGTGGCGGGTGCCGGTGGCGGTCGTCGGGGCCGGTGCTGGGGCAGCAACACGCACGGTTCCCCGACGCTACGCCCCGATCCGAAACCCCGTCAACCGGCCCCAATGTCACCCCGGAAAGAGGGTGCTGCCAGACTCCTTTCATGGCCGACCACCTCGCCACCACGAAGACCGGACGCCTGGACGTCAGCGACGACCGCGTGCGCGGCCTCATCTTCGTCGGCGTCATGGCCGTGATCATGTGGTTCGCCGAGATCCTCGACACCGCGCTGGGCGGCGATCTCGACGCCTACGGCATCCAGCCGCGGGACACCGACGGCTTGGACGGCGTCGCGTTCTCGCCATTCCTGCACGGCGGGTTCGACCACCTCATCTCGAACACGATCCCGTTCCTCGTGCTCGGCGGCATGATCGCCCTGAGCGGTCTGCGCAAGGTCGTCTCGGTCACGGTCATCGTGGCCGTCGTCGGTGGCCTCGGCACCTGGCTCATCGCCCCGGCGAACACGATCCACATCGGCGCGAGCGGCATCGTCTTCGGCTACGCCGCCTACCTGATCGCGCGGGCGATCTACACGCGGAGCTTCCCCCACCTCGGCGCGGGCATCGCCGTCGCCGCGATCTGGGGCGCGACCCTGCTGGGCGGGCTCGTCCCGCAGGAGGGCATCTCCTGGCAGGGCCACCTGTTCGGGGCGCTCGGCGGCCTGGTCGCCGCGTGGTGGCTGGACGGGCGGACCGCCCGGCGGCGCAAGGCCGCCGGGGACGCCGCGGTCGCCTCGTACTAGACCCGGCTCTTGTTGCGGCTCTTCTTCTTGGGCGTGCAGGTGCGGTACTTGCGCGTGCCCGAGATCGTCTTGCCGAGCACCGTCTTGGCCGTGATCTTCACGGTGTAGCGGCCCTTCGGCAGGCCGGTGAGGTTCACGGGCGCCGTGATGCGGTCA
>SXGQ01830634.1_pt1 | contig 14608 bp, 17 predicted proteins | sample 3178371 | NCBI WGS metagenome assembly SXGQ01 (sample SAMN11356859, study PRJNA531348) | freshwater metagenome | isolation source: freshwater sample F1-20 | place: China: Fuxian Lake, Yuxi | collected 2017-12-25
GCGGTGGAGCAGCTGCGCCAGGTCGTCATCGAGCTCGGGATGCTGCCCACCCGAGCGCAGGTGGCGATCCCGCGCGTGTACCAGGCGTTCGAGGCCGGTCCTCCGGATGCGTCCCACCTCCGGCGATCCGCCGCCGGTGTCCTGGACGAGGTGGTGGCGCTGGCTCGCCGCCTCCGCTGACCATCAGGGGCTCGGCGGTCCGAACAACCCGTCCCGCACCGGCTCCAGCGCCTCGACCAGTGCCTCGACCCCACCCTCGGGGAGCTGGTCGATGAGCAGGCGACGCACACCGTCGACGTGGGTCGGTGCGGCGCGCTCGAGCAGTGATCGACCGCGTGCGGTGAGCGCGGCCTGCACGCCGCGCCCGTCGTGCTCGTCGGGTTCCCGCCGGACGAGGCCCCGCTCCTCGAGGCGAGCGATCGCGTGGGTCAGCCGGCTCTTGGACACGAGTGCCCGACCAGCGAGGTCGGTCATCCGCAGGCGACCGTCGGCTCCGCTCGACAGGTGGGCGAGGATCTCGTAGTCGCCGAACGTCAGGTCGTGCTCGGCTCGGAGCTCGGCGTCGAGTCGGTCGACCAGGCCGAGGGTCGTCCGCAGCAGGACCCGCCACGCCGCCTGCTCGTCGGGTTCGAGCCATCGGACCGGCGTCACCGGGGGATCTTCGCACGGGTGACGGACGGGGTCAGCGGCGCAGCTCGCCCGCCGCCCGGTCCCACTCCGTGAGGGCGCCGTCCGCCGGGTCGCAGTGCTCGCCGACGGCGTCTGAGGCGCGCCGGCGTCGGGTAGGTGCGGCGCTCCCCGACACCCCGGAGCGCACCGTGGACATCACCCAGCTGATTCTCGACGACCACGAGCAGCAACGCCGCATGTTCGCTGCGCTGGACGAGGTGGACCGTGCCGACGGCGAGGCGCTCGGCGCCCTGTGGGACCGGCTGGCCACCTTCCTGGAGGTCCATGCCCGGGCCGAGGAGGAGCTCTTCTACCCGCCGCTGCTCGAGCTGGGGCAGGGGGCCACCGATGCCGAGAGCGCCGAGGAGGAGACCGAGGACGCGATCGGCGACCACAACGCCATCCGCGACGCGGTGGCCGAGTCCCGGCGCTGCGAGCCGGGCAGCGACGGCTGGTGGCAGGCGGTCGACGCCGCCCGTCGGGCGAACAGCGTCCACATGGGTGAGGAGGAGCGCCAGGGCCTGGCCGACTTCCGTCGCCACGCCGGCGCCGACCTGCGCCACGACCTCGGGGTGCGCTTCGCGGCGTACGAGGCCGAGCACGCCGACGGCGTCGAGCCCGAGGAGCTCGACCCGGCGGAGTTCGTCGCCGAGCACGGCTGACCTACGTTGGCCCGATGGCGACCGGGTTGACCCTCAGCGAGCAGTTCTTCCGCGACCAGGCGGCGTCCGCCGCCACCGGGGACCTCTCCACCGTGCTGAACCGCGTCAGCCTCGCGGCGCGGATGCTGGCGGCCGAGATCATGCGGGCCGGCTTCGTCGGTCGACTCGGGCTGACGGGCGACCGCAACGTGCAGGGCGAGCAGGTCCGCGAGCTCGACATCATCAGCAACGACATCATCAGCCAGGTCATGGACCACGCACCGATGATCGCCGGCATCGGGAGCGAGGAGCTCGAGGACGTCTACGCCATGGACGGTTCCGAGAACGGCAAGTACGTGCTGACGATCGACCCGCTCGACGGGTCCGGCAACGTCGACGTCGACGGCGCGCTCGGCACCATCTTCGGCATCTACCGCCGCCCGGCGCACCGGGCCGGCGAGCCGGCCGCCGCGCAGGACGTCCTGCAGCCCGGACGGGAGCTCGTCGCCGCCGGCTACGTCCTGTACGGCCCCTCGACCATGTTCGTGTACTCGGCGGGGAACGGGGTCCACGGCTTCACGCTCGACCGCTCCATCGGCACCTTCTTCCTCACCCACCCGGACATCCGCATCCCGGAGGGCACCGGCAGCTACGCCGTGAACGAGGCCAACGAGATCGACTGGGAGGACCCGGTCCGCGACATGGTCGCCACGTTCCGCCGACAGGAGTCCCGTTGCGGGAAGCGCCAGGCTCGCTACACCGGAGCGCTGGTCGCCGACGTCCACCGCATCCTGCTCAAGGGCGGGGTGTTCATGTACCCGCCGACGGCGACGAAGCCCGAGGGGAAGCTTCGCCTCCTGTACGAGAACGCACCGCTCGGGTTCGTCGTGGTCAACGCCGGCGGCGCCGCGACCGATGGCCGGACCGACGTCCTCGACATCACTCCGACGGAGCTGCACCAGCGGACGCCGCTGTACATCGGCAGCAGCGGGGACGTCGCCGAGGTCCGTCGGCTGCTCCACGGGTCCTGACCACCGGACCGTGGGGACCGCCGCATGAGCAGGATCTTCGAGGAGCTCGACCGGCAGCAGACGCCGATGGGGGAGATCAGCGTGCGTCGCCGGCTCGACCCGGTCCTCGGCGTCGACGTCTACGAGGTGAAGCTCGGGGAGGAGCACCTCATGTCGAACGTCTTCACCGCCGCCGAGATCGCCCTCGCCGACCTGGCGCTCGCCGATCTCGCCGGCACCGACCTCGACGTCGTGGTCGGCGGGCTGGGCCTCGGCTACACGGCGCGGGCCGCGCTCGCGGATCCGCGGGTCCGGACGGTCGCCGTCGTCGAAGCGATCCCGGCGGTCATCGACTGGCAGCGTCGCCGCATCCTGCCCGGAGCGGGCGACCTCGTGGACGACGTCCGCTGCCAGCTCGTGGGAGGTGACTTCTTCGCCCTGGTGGCCGACGGCGCGCCGTTCGGGCCCGGACTGCCGGACCGCCACGACGCCATCCTCCTCGACATCGACCACACCCCGACCCACGTGCTGCACCCGAGCCACGCCGCCTTCTACGACGCCGACGGCCTCGGCCGGCTCGCTCGTCGGCTGCGGCCGGGTGGGGTCTTCGCGCTGTGGTCCGACCGGGCCGACGATGCCTTCCTGGCCACGGCACGGACGGTGTTCGACACCTGCGACGAGCACGAGGTGCGCTTCCCGAACCACCACACGGGTGGGGAAGGGGCGAACGTGGTCTACGTCGCCCGCGCCGCCGCCTGAGGCCAGGCGGGGCGACGAGGGTCAGGGCGGGGTGGCCTCGACCGGCGGCCGGTGGGCCCGGTAGCGGTGCGCGGCAGGCGTGGCCGAGGCGTCCGGGCCGAGGTGGACCACGACGCGGCACTCGGGGTCGCCGACGGCGATCCGCTCCTCGAGGGTGACGGCCGACTCGCCGTGGCTGTTCGCGGCGATGCCCCCGAACACCGCTGACGTCATCCGGCACAGGGCGGGTGCCTTGCGGACGACGTCGCCGAACGGGCAGCGGGTGTTGCCGAGGATGATGCGCTCGGGGGTCAGCTCGATCACGTAGAAGCCGCCGTCGATGGCGTGCTTGAGCCGCACGAAGCAATCGGCGAGCTGGGCGGGATCGAGGCGGCCGACGACGTCGGTGGCCACGCGGTACTCGGCCTCCATCTGGGATCCCACGTCGATGGCGACCTGTGCGATGCAGGCCTCGGCCAGCGACGGACCGCCGTTGCGCTCGACGGCCTGGGCGAGCTGCACGACGAGCGCCCGGAGGAACGACTCCTTGCCGAACCCGCCGTCGGCCAGTGCCTCCTCGAGGGTGGGGAGCAGGGGCCCGGTCGACGGCGACGGATCGAAGCTCGCCGAGGGTGGACGCTGGACGTCGAGCACGGCCCGGACCGTGGTGCCCCCCGCCCGCCGAGAGGCTGCCTCCATCGAGCGCACGAAGACGCTGGCCAGGAAGAGGCCGCGCCCGCCGGTGCGGTCGACCGGCGGGACGTCGGTCACGTCGAGCGAGAACCCGGGCCCGAGGTCTCGCACCTCGAGCAGCGGTGACTCGTCGGTCCACGTCAGGCTGACCCACGCCGGCCCCGGGCGCGTGGCGCGGCAGGTTCGACAGCAGCTCGGACACGACCACCTCGGCCGAGTCGATGTCGGACGCCGGATCCGCGTGGCGCTCCAGGTGGCTGCGGATCTCCTGGCGCAGCGCCACGGTGGCGGCGACGTCCTCACCGTCCAGGTACCAGTCCAAGGCCCTGACGGTACCCCCTCGTGTTCTCCGGGTGGCGTGCTGGCGGGTCAGAGGAGCAGTCGGACGAGGGCGTCCCCGAGCCACTCGGCATACCGCTCCTGGCTCCAACCGCCCTCGACGACGAGGGCGTGCCAGGTGGTGTGCCAGGCCATCAGTCGCAGCACGTCGGCGATCTCGTCGACGGACAGGTCCGGGCGCAGGTCGCGCAACGACGCGGCGGCTGCCGTCTTCGTGTCCGAGCGGATCGCCTCGGTCAACGACTCCCGGAGCGCCGCCACCGACGGATCAGCGCCGCTCACGGAGTGCACGATCTCGAGGACCCGACCGACCCGCTCGTTGATCCGGGCCGCCTGCTGCGCGATCGCTCGGAGGCGGGCCGCGGGGTCGGCGGCGGACACCGCCTCCCGGGACTCGGGACGGTCGCGCACCAAGATGTCCTCGTCGTCGCCGCCCACGGCGACGTCGACCACCCGACCCAGGATCCCGGCCTTCCCGTCGAAGGCGGCGTAGATCATCGGCGCTGACACGCCGGCGGCGCGGGCGATGTCGGCGATGGACGTCGAGGCGTAGCCCTGCTCGAGGAACAGCTCGCGGGCCGACTCGACGACGCGCCGTCGCCGCTCTTGGGCCTCGGCGCGACGACCGCTCGCGTCGTAGCTGCGACTTCCGCCACTCGCTCTTGACGACGTGGTCGATGGTTGCATAGAACTCACTCTAACCAATATAGCGAACTCTGATCAAATGTCGACCGGTGCGGTCGACGACACAGGAGACATCGACATGCTCACCTTCGCAGCCCTGCTCATCGCCCTGGCCGTCATCCCCCCGCTCGAGGCGCGGTTCGGCTCGCACCCGCGCTCGCGCCCGATCCGGGCCAACCTCGTCCTCGTCCCGATCGTCCTCGCGGCGAGCGCCGTGTTCGGGCTCGTCGAGGTCGCATCGCTGGACCTGGTGGAGTCCCGGGGGTTCGGTCTCATCCCGTGGCTCGGCCTGGACGGCGCGGCGGCGCTCGTCGTGGCGCTCATCGGCCTCGACCTCGTGGCCTACACCGGTCACCGCATCCGCCACCGGTTCTCGCCCCTGTGGGCGATGCACCGCACCCACCACACCGACCTCGACGTCGACGTGACCACGACGCTGCGGCACCACCCCGGCGACATCGCGATGCTCGTGGTGATGGGTGCGCTCGGGATGCTCGTCCTCGGTTGCACTGCGGCACACGTCGCCGCCTTCGCCGTGCCGTCGCTGTTCTTCGAGGTCTTCGACCACGTGCGCTTCCAGCTGCCGCTCCGGGTCGAGCGGGTGCTCGGGCTCGTCTTCCAGACGCCCGGCCTGCACCGCGTCCACCACTCGCCGAACCGGATCGAGACCGACTCCAACTTCGGCCTCGTGCTCACCCTCTGGGATCGCCTGTTCGGCACCTTCACACCGGTGAGCACCTGGGGCGAGGTCGGGCTGGACACCCTCGACATCCAGGAGCGGCAGTCGGTGGGGGCGATGCTGCTCGAGCCCTGGCGGCCCATGGTCCGCCCGGCTCCGGCCGAGCCGGTCGCACCGGTCGAACCCCCGCTGGTCAGCGCAGGGGTGGCTGGCGCCTGACCCGGCCGGCGGTCACTGGTTCCAGTACCTGCTGGCCTGCCACGCCTCGGCCTCGCCCCGAGCCTTCCGCATGTGCTCCGGACGCCCTTCGGGATCGCGGTCGTCTCGGCGGTGACTGCGGAAGTGGGAGACGGCGAACACCAGGAGTGCGACGAGGACGAGCCCCAGGAAGATCGTCTCGGCCATGTCAGGACGATACGTCCAGGCGCATCAGCACGTCGCGCTGCTCCTCGTCGCCGAACAGGAAGGTGTGGTCGCCGAACGGCACGAACCCGAGGTGCTCGTACACGGCGATGGCGCGGGCGTTCCGCTCCCAGACGCCGAGCCAGACGAACGGGAACCCCTCGTCACGCGCCGTCCCCATCGCATGCTCGAGCAGGCGCCCGCCCAGGCCGCGGCCGTGGTGGGTGGCTCGGACGTAGAGCTGCTCGACCTCGAGCCCGTCGGCGAGGCCCGGTTCGGTCTGCGCCCCGCCCCGGTTCACCTTCAGGTAGCCGACCAGTGCCCCGGCCTCCACCAAGCACCACGTCGTGGAGTCGGGTTCGGCGAGGCTGCGCTCCACCGCCTCCGGGGTGAAGTGACGGGCCACGTGGTCGCGGACCTGTTGGGGATCGTTCTCCGCGCCGAACGTCTCGACGAACGTGTCCGCCTTCAGGGCGGCGAGCGCTGCCGCCCGTCCGGGTCCGACCAGCTCGAGCTCGATGGGCACCTGCACACACTGCCCGAGCCGGCCCGGTGCGCCTGCCACACTCCCGACCCATGCGCACCCGCCGTCTCGTCGCACCGCTCCTCACCGCCGTCCTGATCGCCGTCCCGGCGGCGTGCTCGGACGACGCCGAGTCCGACGCCACGTCCACCACGACCTCGACGACGGCCGCCGACACCACGACCTCCACCACGGAGGAGCCTGACGCCGCGTTCGCCGGGTACGCCGACCACGAGAGCGGGCAGTACGCCGGGACCGACAGCTGGATCTGCCATCCGGACCTCGCCGATGACGAGTGCACCGACCTCAGCACCACGGTGATCGAGCCGGACGGCAGCCGGAGCGAGGAGCAGGCGGAGCGGGCGCCGGCGGAGGACACGGGCTTCGACTGCTTCTACGTGTACCCGACCACGTCGTCCGACCCCACGCCGGTCGCCGACCTGGACGTCGATGCGTCGGAGCTGGACACGGTGCGGGCCCAGGTCGGTCGCTACGCCTCGGCGTGTCGGGTCTTCGCCCCGGCCTACCGCCAGGTGACGCTCGTCGGTCTCGGCGCTGCGACCCCGGAGGACCGCGAGCTCGGCTACGCCGACGTCCTCGACGCCTGGAAGACCTACATCGTCGACGAGAACGATGGTCGTGGCGTCGTGCTGGTCGGCCACTCCCAGGGTGCCGGCGTCCTCCGCCGGCTCATCACCGAGGAGATCGACCCGGAGGTCGGGGTGCGAGACCTGCTCGTGTCCGCCCTGCTCCTCGGCTCGGCCGTGCCGTCCGAGGGCTTCCCCGAGATCCCGCCCTGCACCTCGGTCGACGACGTCGCGTGCGTCATCTCCTACGCCGCCTACCCTGCCGCCGAGCCGCCCGCCGAGGGTGCCCTGTTCGGGCGGGTGCGCGACTCCGGCGAGCCTGCGCTGTGCGTGGACCCGCTGTCGCTCGATCCGGACGGCGACGGGCTGGGCGACGCGGTGCTCGTCACGTCCGATGGGCTGCTCGGCTCGCTGACCGCCGGTCCCGCCGACGTGACGACGCCGTTCCTGACCTACCCGGACGCAGTGCGGACCTCGTGCGCCGACCAGGGCGGGTACCGCTACCTCGCGGTCGAGGTGGCCCAGGACGATCCCCGTGGCATCGGGGGTCTCGTCGAGCAGCGCCTCGGTCCGACCTGGGGGCTGCACCTCTTCGACGCCAACCTCGTCCAGGACGACCTGATCGAGATCGTGACGAAGCAGGCAGACGCCTGGGCCGCTCGCTAGCGATGAGATCCGGTCGCCCGTAGCGTCTGGCCACCATGGACGACATCACCGAGCGCTTCGAGCGCATCACCGGACGGTTCACCGACGTGGTCCGAGGCGTGCCCGATGGTGCCTGGGACGACCCCTCGCCGTGCGAGGGCTGGACGGCGCGCGACGTCGTCGGCCACCTCGCGGAGTGGATCCCGGGGTTCTTCGGCTCCCAGGGCGTCGAGTTCCCGCCGGTCCCGTCGGTGGACGACGACCCGGCTGCTGCCTGGGAGGTCGTGCGCAGGACGATCTCCGACGCGCTGGCCGATCCCTCCGTGGCGGCGAAGCCGGTCGAGACGCCGTTCGCCACGCAGCCCCTCGCCGAGACGGTGGACATGATCGTGACCGGCGACGTGTTCACCCACACGTGGGATCTCGCTCGGGCCACGGGCCAGGACGAGACCCTGGACCCCGAGCAGCTCCGGCGGATGATGGCGGCGATGGCCGAGATGCCGGAGGAGGCCATGCGGACCGACGGCATGTTCGGACCCCGCATCGAGGTGGCCGACGACGCCGACGAGCAGACGAGGTTCCTGGCCTACGTCGGACGCCGGGCGTAGCGCCGACCGGCCCCCGGGGACCGACGTACTGTCGCTCGCATGGAGCACTTCGACGACGTCGACGAGTACCTCCGGAGCGCAGAGCTCTGGCACGACGAGATCGTCGCGCTGCGTCCCACCCTGCTGGGGTGCGGCCTCGACGAGGAGATCAAGTGGGGCAAGCCCTGCTACGGCCAGGACGGCCGCAACATCTGCATCCTCCAGGAGATGAAGGACTTCCTCGCCGTCATGTTCTTCAAGGGGGCGCTGCTGTCCGACCCGGAGGGCGTCTTGGTGGACCAGGGCCCGAACTCCCGATCGGCTCGGCGCATCGAGCTCACCTCCGTCGACGACGTCCGTCGACTCGCCTCCACCATCGAGGCCTACGTGGCCGAGGCGATCGACGTCGAGACCCAGGGGCTGACGGTGCCGCCCGAGGAGCTCGTCCTGGTCGACGAGCTGCAGCGGCGCCTCGACGGGGACGCGGAGCTCGCCGCGGCGTTCAGTGACCTCACCCCCGGGCGGCAGCGGGAGTACAACCTCTACGTGTCCGACGCCAAGAAGGCCGAGACGCGAGAGGGTCGGGTGGATCGGTGCGTCGACCGCATCCTGTCCGGCAAGGGCCTGCGCGACCGCTGAGCCGCTGCCGGCCGAAACCCGGGCCGGCCGCAGCGGTGCGGCCGGGGAGACTCGCGCCGATGCCGACACCGATGCACGACGACGAGGTGCCGGTCGACGAAGCGGTGGTGCGACGGCTGCTCGAGGCGCAGCTGCCAGAGCTGGCCGACCGACCGCTCCGGATCGTCGAGCCCTGGGGCACCGACAACGCCATCTGGCGACTCGGCGACGACCTCGTGGTCCGGCTCCCGCGCATCGGGTGGGCGGCGGGACAGGCGGACAAGGAGGAGCGGTGGCTGCCGGTGCTCGCCCCGCACCTGACCGTCGACATCCCGCTGCCCGTGGCCGTCGGTGAGCCCGACGACGGGTACCCGTTCCGGTGGGCCGTGCACCGCGGGCTCGACGGCGAGATGGCGGGACCCGACCGGATCGGCGACCCGATCGGGTTCGCCGACGACCTGGCCCGCACCGTCGTCGAGCTCCGGTCCGTGCCGTGCGAGGGTGGGCCGCCAGCCCACAACCGGGCCCGTCCGATCCAGGACTACGACGACGCGACGCGACGTGCCGTCGAGTCGGCCGCTCACCTGGTCGACGCGGACGCCGCGCTGGACATCTGGGAGCAGGCGCTCGCCGCAGCACCCCACGCCGGTCCTCCCGTCTGGGTGCACGGCGACCTCGAGGGCAACTGCCTGGTCTCCGCCGGGCGGCTGTCGGGCCTCGTCGACTGGGGGTCGGCCTGCGTCGGGGACCCGGCCGTCGACGTGCAGGTCGTCTGGTCGCCGCTGTGCACCCGGGCCTCGGGGGAGCGCTTCCTCGAGGCCGTCGGGGCCGACGACGCCACCATCGCCCGGGCTCGCGGCGCCGCTGTCAACCAGGCCTGCGCGGCGCTCCCGTACTACTTGGCCACGTACCCGCTGATCGTCGATCGCTGCCGGCACAAGCTGGCCGCGCTCGGGATCCCGCTGCGCGACGGAACCACCCGAACGGCCTATTGACCCACGGGTCAAGGATGGTCGATGGTGTGGCGGGCGGGCACCCAACGGGGACGCGCGGTCTGACGGCCGCACCCCATCGCAGACATCCGACGCACAGGACGGCACAGATGACCATCGCGATCGACCACAGCGAGGTCGAGCCACGGCTCGCCGTCTCTTCGCTCACCGGTTGGACCGGCATCGCCGGCACCGCCTCCCTCGGCGCCGGCGCGATCCACGCCGCTGCGATCGGCGTGCACGCCGAGCACCGGCAGGCGGTCATTGCGTTCACGGTCGTCGCCGCCCTGCAGCTGGCCTGGGGCGGTCTGGCCCTGCTGCGGTCCGGTCGGCTCGTCAACCTGCTGGGGACGGTCATCGGCGTGGGAGCCGTGGCCGGCTGGGTGCTGGCCAAGGCCCAGGGGATCGCCTTCATCGACGGGCTCGACCAGGCCGAGGGCGTGCAGCTCGCCGACGGGCTGGCCGCTGCCCTCGCCGTCGCGAGCGTGGCGCTCCTCGTGCTCGCCATCGATTCGGGCGAGCGCTCGACGCCGACCCGTCGGCCCATGACCTTCGCCGCCGTCGCCGTCACGGCGATCGCGTTCACCGGCATGGTCGCCGGGAGCTCGCACTCCCACGCGGCCGGCGGCCACGGTGCCGGCGGGCACGGCGGCGAGGTCGCCGCCGGCGCCGATCACCATGCCGGTGACGACGACCACGCAGGCGAGGAGCACGCCGAGGGCGACGCCCACGCGGAAGGCGAGCACGTGGCCCAGGCGGTCGCACCGGTGCCCTACGACCCGGCCAAGCCGATCGACCTCGGCGGCGTCGATGGGGTCACCCCGGCCCAGCAGGCCATGGCGGAGAACATCGTCGCCGTCACGCTGATGCGCCTGGGCCAGTGGTCCGATCCTGCCGTGGCCGAGGCAGCGGGCTTCCGCTCGATCGGTGACGGCGCCACCGGGGTGGAGCACTTCGTGCACTCGGAGTTCCGTGCCGACGGCATCTTCTTCGACCCGGACCGCCCCGAGTCCCTCGTCTACGACACGACGACCGGCGAGCGCCGCCTGGTCGCTGCCATGTACATGGTCGACGAGGGCACGCCGCTCGAGGACGTGCCGGACTACGGCGGCGCCCTGATGCAGTGGCACATCCACGACAACCTCTGTTACAACGCCGAGGGCCAGGTGCGGGGCCTCACCGACGGCGAGGGCAACTGCGCCCCCGGGCTCGTCAAGCCGGTGCCGACCCCGATGATCCACGTGTGGATCGAGTCCCACAAGTGCGGCCCGTTCGCCGCCCTCGAGGGCATCGCCGGCGGTTCGATCAAGGAAGGCGAGGAGATCCTCTGCGACCACGCGCACGGCGCGTGAGGCCTGGCGGCTGCGTTCAGGCGACGGCGGCGGCGCCGGCGACGACCCGCTCCCGGACGGAACGCAGGGCGCAGAGCAGGGCGGGGACGTAGCGCTCCGGGTCGTTGGCCACGGCGAGGTGGTCTCCGTGGACCTCGAAGGTGCGTGCGTCCGACAGCGAGGCGGCCAGCCTGCGCTGCCGGCGGGTCGGTACAACGTCGTCCTCGGTGTGGACGATCACGGCGGCCGGGACCGCGAGGGAGCGGATCCAGTCGCGGCTCGTGAACCGGCCGAGCCGCCGCGCCGCGGCCAGCACCGCAGGCGCCTCGTGGCCCCTGATCTCGTTCGCGGTCCTGCTCAGACGTCGCAGCCGACCCGGCAGCGGCGGGGCAGGGAGGACACCGAGCGGCGGGATCAGGTGCGCCGCCGGAGCGATGGCAGCCAGTGCGGCGTACCGGAGCCGGTCAGCAGGTGCCCCTCGGAAGTCGCGCGCCGTGGCGCTGAGCACGAGTCCGGCGACGAGATCGGGGTGGCGGCGGGCGAGGAGCTGCGCGATGGGGCCGCCCATCGAGTAGCCGACCACGATCGCCGGTCCGCTGCCGAGCGCCCGGAGGACGTCGGCGGCGTCATCGGCACACTGCTCGAGGCGGAACCGCCGGCCGATGCGAGCGCCGCGACCGTGTCCTCGGTGGTCGGGTGCGATGACCGGACCGAGGCGCTCGAGCGCCGGGAAGCACTCCTCCCAGTTGAGTGCCGCGGTGGCGCCGAGGCCGTGGAGGAGGAGGGTCGGGATGCCGTCGGGCCGCCCGCCGACCCGGACGAACGTCTGGGCGCCGTCGGACAGCTCGACCTTGCGGCCGGCCGGGATGTGGGGGTCGCGCCGCCGGTCGTCGCGGCCTCGGAGACGGAGGCGGGACGCGGACAGGTCGATGACGGGCACACCTCTCGCTACCCGGGCATGCCGCTCGCCAGCCGCCCCACCGGTGTCGCATCGGGCACAGCGGCTCGTCAGGGGACGACCCGGTGCATCCACAGGGTCCAGCGGGCGAGCGGGAGGTAGCCCATCCGCTCGTACACCGGCCGACCGTCGTCACTGGCCAGGAGCACCGCAGGGAGGTCGGGCCGCACCCGCGTGGCCGCCCACGTGACCGCAGCTCCGTAGCCCCGTCGGCGGGCGTCGGGACGGCTGGCCACGAAGGGCACGGCGTTGGTCCCGTGCGCGACCACGGCCGACGAGATCGCCACCGCCCGACCGCCCGCCCACGCCGTGAACAGGTGGACGTCGGGGTCGGACAGCACCGACGGGTCGATCACATCCTCGGGGCGGTCGGGCAACGGGTACCAGGCGACCGCTGCGTCCCCCCAGCGGCACGCGTCGTCCACGCTCCGCACCCGATCGACCCGGACGTCGGGCACCGGGCCTGCTGGTTGCGGACCCGCCGGGCGCCACATCGCCGTCGGGTGCCCGGACAGGGTCCACCCGAGGTGGCGGAGGTCCGGGGTCGGGAACGGGCTCCAGACGTCGATGTCGCGTGCCGAGCCGCCCGTCGCGAACTCGGAGAGCTCCTCGGCGAGGGCGGCCCAGCCGGCGTCGGTGAGGGGTCGGAGGACGACGGCAGCGTTCCAGTAGCCGGCGCCGCGACCGAGGTCGGTCGCCACGACGTCGCCCGTGCGCAGCAGTCGCGCGCCCATCGCCACCGAGGGGCGGGCGGTGGACTCTGCGAGCGCCAGCGCGGCGCGACGGGCGATCGAGTCGTCGACGGGTGTCATCGAGGACCAGCCGTGCTCGAGGTCGGCACCGTCGACGTGGAGGCCGTGGCGGTGCAGGGTTGTCGGCGTGGGCATCGGTGGAGAGGTGGCGGACATGGTGGCCTCCTCGGGCGCGGGCTCAGCGGTGGAGCCGGGAGAAGCGGAAGAAGTCGTGGTCGATGGGCAGGACGGTGACCCTCGAGAAGCCGGCGGCGGCGGCGTAGCCCTCGAGCGTGTTCTGGCGCATGACGGTGCCGGTGGCTGCGGAGTGCTCGTGCGACCGGCCGTCGAGCAGGCAGCACGTGATCGAGTAGCCGTACATGAGCCGCTCGACCTCGTCGCCGGTTGCGTGGAACTCCGGGGCGACGTTCTCGTCCATCACCACGACGACGCCGTCCCGGCCGGCGAGCTCGCCCATGGTGGAGAGGACGGCGACGGGGTCCGGCAGGTCGTGGATGCACTCGAAGGCGAAGACGACGTCGTAGTCCGACTCCGCGGTCCGGAGCGCTGCCGCGTCCCCGTGGTGGAAGCGGACCCGGTCGCTGCCGCCCGCCGCCGCTGCGTTGCGGCGGGCCGCCTCGATCGAGGGTGCGTCCACGTCGAAGCCGTCCACCGTGATGTCGGGGAACGATCGGGCCAGACCGATCGCTGACCACCCGTGACCGGTGCCGACGTCGGCAACCCGCGCCCCGGCTCGGAGCCGGGCGTGCACGTCCGGCGCCTGAGGCAACAGCTCCTGGCCCAGCTGGTGCAGGAACATCGGCCGGTTGGCCGCAGCCTGGGCTTCGCTCACGTGCGGTCCGAGAGCGGACCAGCTCACCCCGGCTCCGGTGCGGTAGGCCTCGGCGATGGCACCGAGGTGCTCGCCGACGCCGGCGACGAACCAGGCGAGCGGGGCGACGAAGTCGGTGCTGTCTGCGTCGACCAGCACCTCCGCGTGCTCGACGGGGAGCGTGAAGCGACGCCGGTCCGGCGCTGCGGTGGGATCCTCGACCACGAGGTACCCGCAGACGGCCTGGTGCTCGAGCCACTCGCGTGCGTACCGCTCGTCCGTGCCGGTCGCCGTGGCGAGGGCCCTGGCGTGGAGCGGTCCGTCCTCGGCCAGGCATCGGTACCAGCCCATCCGGTGGCCGAGCGCGACGGCCTGCACCTCCTGGGCGCCGAGCACGGCGGCGAAGAGGCGGTCGGCGAAGGGCGGCGCATCGCTGGTCTGCTGCGGCGGTGCGGTGTCGATGGTGGTCATCGGGGTCCTCCTGGTCGGTGTGCTCCTGCACCATCGCGGGCGCACGTTGCGCGCCCGCCGCACCCGTGTCGCAGCGCTGCGACCTCGTGCCGGCCCGTCGACCCCTCGTTCCGTACGATCGGGTCGTGCGGGTCCGGGTGCTGGGCACGATCGACGTGGTCACCGACGCTGGGACCGAGGAGATCACGAGCCGCAACCAGCGGGCCGTGCTCGCCGTGCTCGCCGCCCGCGCCGGGTCGGTCGTGCCCGCCGACCTCCTGATCGACGCGGTCTGGCCGGAGGGCGCCCCACGCACCGCGGCCTCGACGATGCGGACCTACGTGTCCAGGCTCCGGCGGCTCCTCGGGGACGCCATCGCCGGGGCGGCGGGTGGGTACCGCTTGGACCTGTCGGCCGACGAGCTCGACCTGCGTCGGTTCGAGCACCTGCTCGAGGTCGCTGCCGGCGCTGCGCCGACGGACGCGCTCGCCGCGCTCGA
>SXGQ01319649.1_pt1 | contig 14606 bp, 13 predicted proteins | sample 3178371 | NCBI WGS metagenome assembly SXGQ01 (sample SAMN11356859, study PRJNA531348) | freshwater metagenome | isolation source: freshwater sample F1-20 | place: China: Fuxian Lake, Yuxi | collected 2017-12-25
AGCTTCATCAAAGGTGAGGCGCTCCTTCGCTGCATCAGCCTCATCAATTGACTTGGGTCGGTGTAGCGAGACGAAGGCTTGCATCCGCGTGGGAAAGCCGAGTACATGACGCAACTCATCACTGATTAAGTCCTCAATCTGATTCGAACCATGGTCAGTCTCGCTAGGCGCGAGGATCGAGACCTCCAGTGAGTCGATGATGACAGCCATTGCCTGTTCGATTTTCCAGGAGGGCAGTTTCGAAGTAGCAGGGTAAATAGGAATTAATTTGCCCGCAAAGCCATCAATTGCTCCATCAACATCATCGCCATCGGGAATTAGTTGATATTCGGGATGAGTCAGTTGTCGCTTGCCATTGAAGAGAGTTATCTTCCCAGCGAAAAGTCCTTGCTTTCCCGGACGAAGTTCTTTCTCGCGCCAGACTTGATTGAAGAAAGTGAGGGAGAGTTTTGCGTCGCCATCGGTGACGATTACTTCAAGTAGGCCACCTTTGCGACCAGGAATTCGACGACTCTTAGCCGAAAGCACTTGCGCAAGAATTGTCGCCTCACTTCCATCCGGGATCTCATCAATGGGGGTGAGTTCGCCTCGACGCAGATACCTCCGCGGAAAATGTTGAAGCAGGTCGGCCGCGGTTTCGTAGCCAAAGGCGGTTTCGAATGCACGGGCACTCTTTGGGCCGATCAGTCGGTCCAATCGAGTTTCTAGAAGCGCTCTCTCTTGCATATCACGCTCACTCTAGGGGCATCTCGCTTCGATTTCCCCGAACTACCCCTTTGCGACTACCCTTTGGCGCTTAGTCCAGATCCAAAACCGAATCCAAAGAAGCAAACTTGGATTCACATCTTCAAGGAGTAATCGTGGCGTCAGTATGCGACATCTGCGGCAAAGGCCCTAGCTTTGGAAACAACGTATCTCACTCGAAGCGTCGCACTCGCCGTCGATGGAATCCAAATATCCAGAGCATCCGAACTTTGGTTCGTGGTTACACCAAGCGACAGAATGTCTGCACCTCCTGTCTCAAGGCTGGCAAAGTCTCCCGATAGTTCGCTTTCACCGAACTTAGTTCAGTTGCCGGTCTGCTTCTCTCTTATGAATTGAGCTACTTGAGCGTCCTGGCGCATTAACTCTAAGTCCTTCTCATCAGGGAGTGTCGGCCTATCCCGGTCCACCTTCACAAGACACAAGAATCCTAGAAATTCATCTTCAGCGGCCCTGAACTGGTGCCATGCCCAGGATGGGACATGGATCATGTCATTGATTGATAGTTCGAAGATCTGATTCTCGACCAGGCAACTGCCTCTGCCACGAATAGGAATCACAAGATGCATATGGTCGTGCTTCTCTAAAGTCGTGTGTCCACCAGGTGCAATCTCAAAATATCTTAACTCAATCCCGCTCTCGGCTGATTCGACAAATAATTTTCTTCTGCTGACGTCCTTGAAGGTTGCAGGCCCATCGTCGGCTTTATAGATGTGCTCGTGCACGCCATGCCAGCGAAATGGCTCAGATTGGGCCAGGTTTATTGGACGAAAACTATCCTGAGCTGAATGTTTCGCTCTTGCGTGCTCGATCTTAAAACAGCGATCTTGAACTACAGAGATTCCAGATTGATTGGCTATTGCCGAAGAGTCATCATCACGAATCCCCAATTGAAGCCAGAGCACTCTTGGCCTTAGCGCGAGAATTTCGGGCAACAATTCTTTAATCGCCTCGCTTCTTCGAAAGACTATGACAACATCAATTTTCGTTGAGATCTCTTTCAATGAGGGAAGGGACTTCAACCCATGAATGTTCTCTTCATTTGGATTAATTGGAGATATCTCAAAACATCCCTGATCAAGAAGGTATTTCAGTACTTGATTAGAGGCACGACCTGGATCATTTGAAGCGCCAACAATGGCCAGCCTCTTTGAGTTAAGGACAATGGCATCAATTTCACCGGTTGAGGGCTGACTCCAGACCACTTCTCCTCCTTAACTTACTGCGGTGCTTTCTAGACTATTCGCTAGGTGAGAGCTCAATACACGTTGCACCCTACTCAAGGTTTCGAGATTTCGCACTCGGTTATCATGCGCCATGCCGTTTGAGATCAGTTATGAGATCGACTCTGATTTGAGCGCTCAACTCATCGAAGCCATCCGCACCGAGCAGACCATCGAATTCCCGCTACAGCTGGCCCCGACTTGGATTCAACAAGAAGTCGTCGGTCAAGTAGTTCGGATTGAGGATCTCGCTGGGGCAAGGAAATCTGTGACGATTTCTTACGATGATCGAGTTGTCGGCCAAGAGCTTCCACAACTGCTCAACTTGCTCTGGGGAAACATCTCACTCTTTCCAAAAGTGCTGATAACTGCAGTCAAGCTTCCCGATTCTTTCCTTGCATCCTTGAAAGGTCCGCGTTTTGGCGTAGCGGGAATGAGAGAGCGGCTTGGCATAAAGGATCGCCCCTTTCTCATGACCGCGCTCAAACCGATGGGGTGCTCGACTGATGATCTTGCTTCAATGGCGTGGACATTGGTTGAAGGTGGAATTGACATCATTAAAGACGATCACAATCTTGCAAATCAACCATGGTCACTCTGGCAAGATCGTGTAGAGATCATTTCTACCGCAGTCGCCAAGGCAAACCATGAGTTCAATCGAAGCGCCATCTACGCTCCTAGCCTCAATCGCCCTACTGAAGAATTGTTTCAGTCAGCACGTTTCGCACGAGAATCTGGTGCTGGGGCTCTTCTCCTTCTTCCTGGAATTTGCGGTTTCGACACGATGCGTGCCATCGCAGATGATGACTCGGTGGCTCTCCCAATTCTTAGCCATCCGGCCCTTATGGGTTCTTTCGTGATGAACCCAACTCATGGCATTAGCCATGAGTTGACCTTCGCAACACTGGTGCGCCTTTCTGGTGCGGACTTCACGATATTTCCTAATCACGGCGGCCGATTCAGTTTCACCCAACAGGCATGTGCAGCGATTGTTCGGAATTGCTCTTCATCGATTTCTGGCATCTCATCGATCTCCCCAGCTCTCGCAGGGGGGATGACCATTGCGCGAGTTCCGGAAATCATTCGTGACTTCGGGCTGGATATAACCTTGCTGATTGGTGGTGCGCTGCATGATGGCGACCTCCTGACAAACACAAAGAGGCTAGTAGAGAGTGTCAAAACCTCATCGGCTAGCTGAAGTGGTCGAACCCCTCAACTTTCAATGGCGCACCATCAAGAAGAATTTCTCCTGCTCGATCTCCAGTAACTCCCCCCACTCTATGGGCAAAACTCTCCACAAGACTTCGGTCGCTCGGTGAAGCAGTAAATAACGGGGTGTGCTCTTCCCCGCTACTGAGAATTGTTTCAAGCGCTTCTAACCCAAGCTCTGATGCAAGTTTTGCCACAGGGGGAAAGTCGGGATGCTCAAACAAGAGCTCGCTTTCAATTTCGAGGCAAACTCCACTTGCTTGAGCAATTTCGAGCCCATCTTTTGCTACACCATCGCTGATATCAATCATCGCCGTCGCGATCTCTCCTGCTTTCTCAAAAGTTGCCCAGTCGCACTCTGGAATTAAATGAAAATTGACAGATTCCGGATTGATCCGAATTCCCTTATTCAACTGAGTCAGGCCGAGTAGGGAGCGCCCCGGAAGTCTCGTCAGATAGAGATCATCCCCGGGCTTGGCATCACTTCTTCGGACCGAACGATCTCCCTCACCAAAGGATGTTATCGAAAGAGTCAATCCTTGGCCTGAAGAGAGATCGCCACCAATAACTTGTGCACCCACTCGCTCCACTTCCAGTTGAATCCCCTGAGCAATCTCAAGAAGTGTTCCATCATCAAAGTTTTCGATTGTGGCCGAAACGAGAAGGAAGTTTGGTCTCATTCCCATTGCGAAGATATCGGCAAGATTTGCAATCGCGGCTTTACGGCCTATCGTCTTTGCATCGCTCCAAGTTCGATTGAAGTGAACACCTTCGGTTAGAACATCAGTCGAAGTGGCAACAAGAGATTTACCTGGAGCGAAGACTGCGGCATCGTCACCGATACCCACTCGTAATTCGTTAGCGAGTCGATCGGAAGGCTTGAAGATCTCACGAAGAAGTGTGATGAGCTCGCGCTCTCTCATCCCAACACCTCCTAAGCCCATAGCGTTACTGGAACCGAATCTACTTCTCTCTTTCGTGCTTGCCCATTCTGCGCTACCTTCTGGGCATGGCGATTCAGGCATACATCTTGATTCAAACTGAAGTTGGTAAGGCAAACAGCGTGGCCAAAAGCGTTTCGGCGATTGCAGGAGTGACTATCGCTGAAGGAGTCACTGGCCCCTACGACGTAATCATGCGAGCTGAGGCAGCATCAATGGAGGAATTCGGTCGATTGATCCTCTCGAAGGTTCAGGCAGTCTCGGGGATCACAAGAACTCTCACCTGCCCAGTAACTTCCATGTAACGAATAGAAACTTGAGCAGAGAGCTAAGCTTGATGTAAGAGTTCTCAAAGATAGGTATTAACTCGACTTCGGGCGCGCTAATGCCTCTTCAATCAACACGGAAACGACCTCTTCATAACTTTTACCGCTAGCCTTCCAGAGCATGGGAAAGACTGACTTCGGAGTGAAGCCCGGGAGTGTATTGATCTCATTTATCACCACTTCTCCAGACTCCTTGAGAAAGAAATCGACTCGCGCAAAGCCTTCGCAACCCACTGCCTTGAAAGCAGCAATCGCTTGCTCACGAACCTTCTGACTTAAACTTTCATCGACCGGCGCAGGGACAAGGTACTGCGTTGCGTTATCGAGGTATTTGGCTTCGTAGTCGTAGAACTCACGCCCACCGAGAACTCGGATCTCTCCAACGACCGAGCTCGTTACTTCACCATTTTCCACAAGAATCCCACATTCAATCTCACGACCGATGACTGCCTCTTCAACTAGAACTGTCTCATCGAATCGAAATGCAAGGTCAAGGGCGCTTTCCATCTCAGCCTCAACTTTCACCTTGACTGTTCCGCGACTCGACCCGCCCCTGGCAGGTTTGACGAATAATGGGTAGCGAAGGCTTCGCCATGCTCCCTTACTCCTCTCACTCTTTTCCACAATCACGCCCGGTGCAGTAACCAAACCACTTCTTCTAAAGACTTCTTTTGCGATGGACTTATCCATCGCAATCGCAGAAGCGGAAATTCCCGAACCCACATAGTTGAAACCTCTATCTTCGGCGTAACGTTGAAATACGCCATCCTCGCCATTGGTTCCGTGAAGAATCGGGAAGAGAAGGTCTACATCTGGTGGAATCTCCGCAAAACTGCCACGTTTTGGGACAGTAGGTAATGCATTCACATCGCTCTCAAAATCTGCTCTCTCATTGAGTGCGATGAATCGACTCCCATCAGTGGCAATGCCAAGGAGTATCGCCTCAAATTTAGTCCTGTCGATAGCTGCGAAAATTCCTAAGCCGGAGAGGCAAGAGATTTCGTGCTCAGGACTCTGGCCACCACAGATGACTGCAACTTTCTTCCGTGAACTCATCTCAACCCGGTCCGCTGAGATCAATCTCTGCACCAGTATCAATCTCGCTCAAAGTCGCCATTGCCTTCATTGGCGAGATCTTCCCTGAGACTACTTCTGACACTGCTTCAATAATCGGTATTTCCACCCCGACCATATGCGCCATCTCGACCACTGCACCAGCGCTAGCAACACCTTCAACAGTCTTACCGAGAGTTTGTCTGACGCTATATGAGTCGCCACTTTGCCCAATTGTTTCGCCAAATGAACGATTTCGTGAGAGCGAAGATTGGCAAGTCGCAACAAGATCGCCCATTCCAGCAAGTCCGGCGAAGGTGAGTGGCGCTGCACCAAGTGCGACGCCCAGACGCGTCACCTCATTTAGGCCTCTGGTGATAATCATCGCCTGGGTATTTTCACCAAGCCCCATACCGACAACAATCCCCACTGCAAGAGCGACCACATTCTTGAGCGCTGCCGCCAATTCACATCCCACAATGTCATCCGAGGTATAGACACGAAAATATTTTGTCTTGAAAATCGTGACAATCAACTCTGCAACTTCCGGATTAGTCGATGCACCTACCGCTCCCGCGGGTTGGCGTTGCACCAACTCCCTGGCAAGGTTTGGTCCAGTGATGAAGCCAATTTTCTCTTGCTCCATTTCAATCACTTGTGCCAAGACTTCAGACATCCGTAAATGAGTACTGACTTCGATTCCCTTGAGAGTTGAGATTGATGGGATAGCGGTTGGATATTGCGATTTCCAACTTACTAAATTCTCACGGAGGCTCTGCGCGGGTAGTGCGAGAATGAGCGCCTCTGCACCGGCAAAAGCCTCGTCAACCTCAATTGTTGCTCGGATAGATTTCGGAAGATCGACTTCGCCCAAGAATTGATGGTTTCGATGCAAGGAATTGATTTCATCCACGACGCTCTTATTGCGGCCCCAGATGAGAACTTCGTGTCCAGCATCAGATGCCACCTGAGCAAGGGTGGTTCCCCATGCGCCTGAACCGAGAATTGATACCTTCATCGGACTTTTCCAAAACGCTTCTTCTTTATGAAATTTCCGGTTCGTGGAAGATCGGATTTTCGAGTATCAAATCGCACCGCGGGAGCCCTCTCGCCTCTGAGCTCTTCCAGCAAGACGGTGATTGCTTTCATGATTGCTTCGCTCGCTTCTTCAAGTGCGCGATTGTCATGTGCCATGCCACTCCACTTGGAAAGATCGACTGGGTCGCCGACGATGATGCTCAACTTGGTGCGAGGAAAGAGTTTGATCCGCTTTCCATATCGAGGGATGACTTTCTCTGGACCCCAGGAAGCGCAAGGGATGACCGGTGTACCGGTTAGGAGGGCAAGTCGCGCTGCTCCCGTCTTTCCAACCATGGGCCAGAGATCGGGATCTCGGGTCAAAGTGCCTTCTGGATAAATACCGATCATGTGCCCAACTTTGAGCGCTGCGACTGCGTGATCGAGCGCCTTAACAGCGCTAGCGCTCTCTCGATCCACGGGAATCTGTCCTGCCTTTGTAACAATCCAGCCGATGATGGGAAAGTCGAAGATTGATTTCTTGCCAAGGTAGCGAGGCGCCCTGCCGTTGTTGTAGAGAAAATGAGTGAAAGAGAGCGGGTCGAGATAGGAAATATGGTTGCAGACAACAATTGCAGCGCCGTTTTTCGGAATCTTCTCACCACCGCGCCAATCCTTCTTCGTGATCAGCGCGAGAATGGGCCTTAGGACATTCGCCGCGATTCGATACCAGGGTGTCGCTCCAAGTGGTTGACCCACTGGCGCGTCAAAGTGAACTTCGTGCGAGCCTTTGACCGAGGTCATGAGTTAAGGATAGGCATGAAAAATGGGCTGCATCGAAATGCAGCCCATTTTCTAAGCGAAGAAAATGCCTAGCGGCGCTTGCCCTTCTTGGCCTTCTTAGCAGCCTTCTTTGGCGCCTTCTTAGCAGCCTTCTTTGGCGCCTTCTTAGCGACCTTAGCGGCGGCCTTGACTGGCTTTGGTGCTGGAGGCTTTGGAGCAGCCTCGAGCTTGCGGGCGCCTGCGATTACTTCCTTGAGTCCCTTTGCAGGAAGGAAGCGAACCTTCTTGGTCGCCTTGATCATGATCTCTTCGCCGGTGAAGGGATTGCGGCCTTTTCGAGCCTTGCGATCGACCTTCTTGAACTTGCCGAAATCGTTGATGGTGACGTCTTCACCTTTGTGAATGTTGCGCACAATCGAGTCAAATACGATCGAGACTGCGTACTGTGCTTCCTTCTTGCTGCCGTTGAAATATGGAGCCAACGACGCAATGAATTGGGCCTTATTCATCTATTCCCCTTATACCCGTTCCGGTGCAAGTTAAGCGTTCGCTTAACTTTGTATCAAACTTACGCAGGAAATTGAGGGTTTTCGTGAATGTGCTTCGGTGTGTCGCAAGAAAAAATCACCCCGAATCAGCGAAAAGAAGTGATTTTCCGCGTGAAAAACTCTCTACTCGCAGTCGAGAGTTTGGGACTAATTCAGCACAGGAAGCGTCTTTGGCTTGAAATTCGCTCGTTTTGACTCGAATTGATCGACTGATTCGGTATGACGAAGCGTCAATCCGATGTCATCAAGCCCTTCCATCAAACGCCAACGCGTGAAATCGTCCATTTCGAACTGGATAGTGACCTGCTTTTCACCTGCCGAATAAGAGACGGTGCGAGAAGTGAGATCAACAGTTATCTCTGTTGTGGGAACGCGTTCAACAGTCTCCCAGAGGGACTCAATCTCCTCCTCCGTGAGTATCACTGTGAGAAGCCCACCTTTCAGTGAATTCCCTCGGAATATGTCAGCAAATCGGCTTGAAAAGACGACTTTGAAACCATAGTTCTGTAGCGCCCAAACAGCATGTTCGCGAGAAGAACCGGTTCCGAAATCGGCCCCTGCAATGAGAATGGTGGCACCCTGATATTCGCTTCTGTTGAGCACGAACTCAGGATCACTACGCCAAGCTGCAAAGAGTCCATCTTCGAAGCCAGATCTCGTTATTCGCTTGAGGTAGACCGCGGGGATTATCTGATCGGTGTCGACATTGCTCCGACGAAGCGGCAAAGCTCGGCCCGTGTGTGAAATGAACTTCTCCATTTCAATCACTCCCTCTCATTACTTTTTCCTTCTTTTTCATTCGTTTGCCATCTCTCTACAAATCACTTGGGGATGCAAGGGTCCCCTTGAGGGCTGTTGCTGCCGCTACAAGCGGGCTCACTAAGTGGGTCCTTCCACCTTTGCCTTGACGTCCTTCGAAATTTCGATTGCTAGTAGAAGCGGCTCGCTCCCCTGGTTTGAGTTGATCGGGATTCATACCGAGGCACATGGAACATCCAGCGGAGCGCCATTCAGCTCCCGCCTCAAGAAAGATCCGATCGAGGCCTTCACCCTCTGCCTCTAATCGAACTCGCGCAGAACCTGGAACCACCAGCATTCGAGTATCTGGCGCCACTTTCTTGCCTTTGATGATCTCAGCGGCCGCCCTCAGATCTTCGATTCGCCCGTTGGTGCAAGAACCGAGAAAGACAGTGTCAATCTTTATTGATTTCATGGGAGTCCCAGGGCGAAGGTCCATATATGTGAGTGCTCGTTCAGCAGCACTCCGCTCTTGCGGATCTCCGAAGGATGCGGGGTCTGGTACCTCTCGGTTAAGTGGAAGGCCTTGTCCGGGATTCGTTCCCCAGGTTACAAATGGTTCAATCTCATCAGCATGAAGAATCACCTCAGCATCAAATTTCGCATCTGCATCACTTGGAAGTGAGCGCCAATAGGCAACCGCCTCATCCCATTCTGCGCCCTTGGGGGCATGAGGCCTATCTTTGAGATAGGCAAAAGTGGTCTCATCAGGTGCGATCAATCCAGCTCGTGCACCGGCCTCAATAGACATATTGCAGATGGTCATTCGAGCTTCCATGGAAAGTGCACGAATCGCTGATCCACGGTACTCGATGACGTAGCCCTGGCCTCCACCAGTTGAGATCTTGGCGATGATTGCAAGGATTATGTCTTTCGAAGTAACTCCTGGTTTCAATCTGCCATCTATCGTGATCGCCATCGTCTTGGGCCGTTGTAATGGCAAAGTTTGAGTAGCGAGTACATGCTCTACCTCGCTGGTACCGATGCCGAAGGCGAGCGCCCCGAAAGCTCCATGAGTCGAGGTATGTGAGTCACCGCAAACTATGGTCAATCCAGGCTGAGTGAGGCCAAGTTGCGGCCCAACGACATGAACGATTCCCTGTTCGACATCACCGAGTGAATGGATTCTGACGCCAAACTCAGCGCAGTTCTTTCGCAACGTATCGACTTGAAGTCGCGAAATCGGATCGGCGATTGGCTTATCTATATCCAGTGTCGGGACATTGTGATCTTCGGTGGCGATAGTGAGATCAGGGCGTCGTACTTTCCGATTCGAAAGACGAAGGCCATCAAAGGCTTGAGGGCTCGTAACCTCGTGGATGAGATGAAGGTCGATGTAGAGCAGATCAGGCTCACCGTCAGCGACTCGAACCAAATGATCAGCCCAAATCTTTTCAGCCATCGTCTTGGCCATCTCTGCCCCTCCGCCCGAGAAATCAAAATTTGTTGCGTCTCAACTCTTGAGATGCCAGTATTGGATTATGGACAAGCGAAAGAATAGCGGAGTTGGCGTTCTCGACAAGTCCTTCCATATTTTGAGCGTCCTTGAGAGCGGTCCGCACTCACTCGCAGAGTTGGTCGCCGCGACCGGAATAGTGCGTCCCACTGCCCACCGCCTAGCCATGGCTCTTGAACATCACAGACTCGTCGCGCGTGATCTTTCTGGCAGATTCATATTAGGTCCGCGCTTTAGTGAACTTTCGGCGGCGGCTGGAGAGGATCGACTCCTTGCCGCGGCATCGCCCGCACTTATCGCGTTACGTGATGCGACCGGAGAGAGCGCCCAGCTCTATAAGCGACAGGGCGAAGTTCGAGTCTGTGTTGCGGCAGCGGAACGGTTATCCGGCCTTCGCGATTCCGTACCTGTTGGAGCGACTTTGACGATGCAAGCCGGCTCTGCCGCACAAGTGCTACTTGCTTGGGAAGATGCCGATCGTCTCTATCGGGGACTTCAGGGCGCACGTTTCACTGCCACAAATCTCTCTGCTATTCGAAGGAGAGGATGGGCTCAATCAGTAGGAGAACGAGAGCCGGGAGTTGCATCTGTTTCCGCTCCAGTTCGCGGTCCCAACAACAAGGTAATTGCAGCGGTAAGTATCAGTGGTCCAATTGAGAGATTGGGCCGACAACCCGGTCGTCTCCATGCAGCTGCAGTTGTTGCAACTGCCGCAAGACTTTCGGAAGTAATCGCAAAGCGGTAAAGCAGCCCCGAAGGGATTCGAACCCTCGTAGCTGGCTTGAGAAGCCAGAGTCCTAGGCCGCTAGACGACGGGGCCCTAGTACATTCCTCACAACATTTTTTACAACACTTCTTGCAACATTCGCTGCGGTACCAGGACTCGAACCTAGACAAGCTGAACCAGAATCAGCTGGGCTGCCAAGTACCCCATACCCCAAAAGAGCATGCGAACTTTACCGCCTCTTATAGGAGTGCGGAAATCCTTGCAAGTGTGCGCGTCTTTCCAAGGAGCGCGAGGGACTCAAAGAGTGGAGGAGAGATATGACTACCAGTGACTGCGATTCGAACCGGCGTGAATGCAACTCGTGGTTTCAGGCCCATCTTCTCTATCAGTTCAGCGCGAAGTGCAGCCTCGATCGAACTCTCACTCCACTCCGATACCTGCGCAAGAGCTTCTTTGGCTGCCTTAAGTGTGCCTAGCGAAACTTCATCGCTGATCTTCTTCGCCTCTTCATATGCAATCACAACTTCGTTCCCAAAAAGGAAACTCACCATGGGAACCACCTCGCCGAGGGTGATTATCCGTTCCTGAATCAAAGGCAGGGCTTTGCTGATTACCTCTATCTCCTCTGGGTTGCCAGTGATCACCTTTGAGTCAATGAGGAATGGCAAGGAACGCTTGAGTAACTCTGAAATAGGTAGGGCTCGAATCTTCTCGCCATTGATAGCTTCAAGCTTCTTCATATCAAATCGTGCTGGCGATGCATTGACTCGAGAAACATCGAAGAGTTCGGCAAGTTCATCCAATGTGACATTCTCGCGATCATCCCCAGGTGACCAGCCAAGCAGAGCGAGATAGTTACAAATCGCTTCGGGCAAAAATCCTCGCTCGCGATACCAAGCGATTGACACCTCGCCATTTCGCTTTGACAGTTTGGTGTTGTCAGTCCCCATGACAAAAGGCAAGTGGGCAAATACTGGATATTCATCAACGCTCATCCCCATCGCCTGGTAGACCCGGATCTGCCTCGGTGTGGATGAGAGCAAATCTTCACCACGGAGGATATGGGTGATCTTCATCAAGACATCATCGACTGCGACCGCCAAGGTATAGAGCGGCGAGCCATCGTTTCTCATCAAAACGAAATCCGGAACGAATCTGTGTTCGAAGGTCACTTCACCTCGAATCAGATCATTGAAGGTGGTTGAACCTTCTGGCATCCGCATTCGAATCACAGGCTTTCGCCCCTGATCACTTAATCTACTTCGATCGCTCTCACTTAGGTCACGGCATGCTCCGTCATAACCTGGTGGGCGATTGGATTCCTTTGCGGCCTCACGCCGCGCTTCCAACTCTTCATTGGTACAGAAACAGAGATAGGCATCACCTTGAGCGAGGAAGCGTTCGGCCCATTCTTTATAGATATCTAGTCGTTGTGATTGAAGATATGGGCCATGCGGGCCGCCCACTTCAGGGCCCTCATCCCAGTCAAGGCCAAGCCATCGCAATGTATCCGCAGCCGCCTGAATATATTGATCGGTTACTCGCTCGCGATCCGTATCCTCGATTCGAAAGACGAACTTACCTTTCGTATGTCTTGCATAGGCCCAATCAAATAGCGCAGTACGTATGTTTCCCACATGCAAGTCGCCCGTTGGTGAAGGTGCGAATCGGACTCTCACTTCGCGCTTTTCGCTCATCACTTGGACACCTGATTGATGAGCGAGCCCAATCCATCAATACTCACTCGTACCTTCCCACCCCGTTGCAGTGGACCGATTCCTGCAGGAGTTCCGGTGAGAATTACATCTCCTGGAAGGAGGGTCATAACTGCAGAAATGAACTCGATGATCTCTGGCACCTTGAAGAACATATCCGAAAGCTTCGCCGCTTGCCGCTTCTCATCCCCGACAAAACAGGAAATTCCTTGTTCGCCGGGCACGAATTCTGTATCAATCCATGGGCCGAGCGGACAGAAGGTGTCAAAACCCTTCGCCCTAGTCCACTGCCCATCGATCTTCTGAATATCTCGAGCGGTCACATCATTTGCGAGGGTGTAGCCAAAGATCACATCTTGGTACTTATCTCGTGGAACGTGACGGCAAATCTTCGAGATGACGATTGCAAGCTCGGCTTCATGATCCACTCGATCACTTTCGTTCGGCCAGATTATTGTTTCCTCAGGGCCAATGACTGTTGTATTGGGTTTGATGAAGATTATTGGCTGTTTCGGGACCTCTCCACCCATCTCTGCAGCATGATCCGCGTAATTCTTGCCGACACAGACGACTTTGCTCCTTGGAATGACGGGAGCCAGCAACCTAACCTCATCCAAGGTAAACCTCTCATCTTGTGGCGAAATGCCAGCATAAAGCGGATCGCTTGCCACTGCGCGGATGAGATTGTCGGATTCGAGGATGCCAAATCGCGGATCCTTTACTCCTGCAGATGCACTTCGCTCAACGAAGCGAACAATCTTGGTCACGGTTTCACTTCTTCGCTCACTTGATCCATTTTCTCAGCAAGAATCGAGGTGATCCTATGTCGCCTTCCAGCGGGACGCTCAGCAGTGAAACGCCATCCCGAAATCTCTATTGCACTACCGGGAATAGGCACACGACCTAATAGTTTCGCCATATATCCACCGATAGTGTCGATATCGCCATCACCGGCATCCTCAATAGAGATGTCAAGCTCTTCGGCAAGGTCTTCGATATGCATACGAGATGCAATACGAGCGCTACCCGGATCGATTCGCTCGAATTCTTCACCAAAGTCGTCGTACTCATCGGCAATCTCACCAACGATCTCCTCAAGAATATCTTCGATAGTGATGATTCCGGCAGTCCCACCATATTCATCGATAACAATCGCAAGGTGGATTTGTTCTCGCTGCATCTGCCTCAGTAAATCTGCAGCATTCTTTGATTCTGGGACGAAAGTTGCTTGTCTGAGATGTTCCGAAATGTTCTCACTGGTCTCAGATTTAGGGTGATCATGCACCCGCCTCACTATGTCTTTGATATAGGCGATCCCAATAATTGAATCGACATCCTCGCCGACGACTGGGATTCTCGAATATCCAGAACGCAAGAAAAGCGAAAGCCCTTGACGGAGGTTCTTATCCCCCTCTATCCAGACCATCTCAGTTCGTGGAATCATCAATTCCCGAACCATCGTGTCGCCCAATTCGAAAACCGAATGGATCATCTCGTGCTCAGATTCCTCGACCAGTCCACTCTCATGTGCTTGATCGACTAAATCGCGCAATTCGGCTTCGTTAGAGAATGGACCTTTTCGAAATCCTTTTCCTGGAGTTAAAGCATTACCAAGGGCAATCAAGATGACGGTGACTGGTCCAAGAATCTTCGCGAGTATCCATGAGATGTACGAAGCCGGAACAATCCATCTCATCGGATTCTGCTTGCCGAGTGTCCTTGGCCCAACACCAACAACAACATATGACGCAACTACCATGATCAAAATCGCTAACGCAACGGCAGCGAGATCATTCTCCATCGCCACAATAAGAGCTTCTGCAACTAAGACGGTTGCGGTGAGTTCTGCTGCCTTACGCACCAAAAGAACCACGTTGAGATAGCGCGCAGGATCCTTAACGATGCGTGCGACCATTGCGCCTTGAGCCTTTGAACGCTCCGAGATGGCATCAACGGCAACGCGGCTCATCGAATTGAGGGCAGCCTCACTACCAGCCAGAAAACTGGCAAGTGCGAGCAGAAGTATCACCGAAATGATCATGGGAGAG
>SXGQ01447888.1_pt1 | contig 14601 bp, 11 predicted proteins | sample 3178371 | NCBI WGS metagenome assembly SXGQ01 (sample SAMN11356859, study PRJNA531348) | freshwater metagenome | isolation source: freshwater sample F1-20 | place: China: Fuxian Lake, Yuxi | collected 2017-12-25
AAAAAACGAAATAATGAATAATGGCAAAAAGTGTAGTAGCGTTTAGTTTAGCAGAATTTGACCCAAGTTATACGAGGGTTTTAATTGGTGATGCCGATTTTAGATATACCGATTTTACCAATTTAGGTACGTTAGAAGTAATTACAGGTATTGCTGTTTTTCGTAATAGTCAAGTAGAAGATTTAGGTAATTTAACTACCATTGGTGGTTATGCTGATTTTGATGGAAGTAAAGTAGAAAATTTAGGCAATTTAACTACGATTGGTCGTGATGCTATTTTTCGTAATAGTCAAGTAGAAAATTTAGGCAATTTAACTACGATTGGGCGTGATGCTATTTTTCGTAATAGTCAAGTAGAAAATTTAGGCAATTTAACTACGATTGGGCAAAATGCTGATTTTTATGGTAACGAAAAATTAAAAAATTTAGGTAATTTAACTACCATTCGTGGTTATGCTAATTTTATTAAAAGTCAAGTAAAAAATTTAGGCAATTTAACTATTATTTATGGTGATGCTGATTTTCGTAATAGTCAAGTCAAAGATTTAGGCAATTTAACTACGATTTATGGTGATGCTCTTTTTGTTAATAGTCAAGTGAAAGATTTAGGTAAATTAAAAACAATAAAAGGGTTCGTTTCATTTGATAATCAAGAGTTGGCTGACCAATGGAAAAAAAGAAGCAATAAAGACAATTTTAAAACAGGCGGACAACCTTTATCAAAAACTCCTGCACCGAAAAAAATAGATGAAAAAGTAGGTAAAGAATTTTGGTTTGAATATCATTGTTTTGAAAGTCCTACTTCTTGTGATTCTGAAATATGGTATAGGTCGCACCAAAAAGTAAAAGTTTTAAAAGTTGTTCATTGGTCTTATGACGATAAAAGTGAAAGATTAGAAGATGGAAACCCAAGAGTTTATTTAGTAGAGTGGGAAGATGGCTTTCAGTATGATGTTTTTGAAGATGAATTGATGCAATCTCCTAATGAATTTTACAGACCCGACACACCAAAAAGAATGAAAAAAGGTGGTCGAACCATAGCACAAACACCTGCACCAAAAAAAGATAGGGTGTATGGCAGTAAAAAAAATAAACCCGAAAGTTCAAAAGATACCAAAAGTGCCGAGAAAATTGAATTTAATGAAAAGACATTAGAAACAATAAAAAATAAGGTCGCTGAACACAATGAAAAGAATCCAAAAAAGAAAGTAACCCTTGCAAGTGCAAAAGCCGTTGTAAGGCGAGGAATGGGGGCATATTCTTCAACACATAGACCAACAATTAGTGGCGGTAAACCAAATAGTCGTGTTGCGTGGGGATTAGCACGATTAAATGCTTTTTTCTACAAAATAATAAATGGTAAAAGCAAGTCGGGTAAATATAGTCAAGATGATGATTTGATTAATGAACTTGGATATAAAGTAGCAAAATATAGTGATGGTGGAGATATTCAAGCGTATGAAGAAGCGATGGGTATTTCACAATTTGATGAAGGTGGCGAAACGAAACCAAAAAAGGTTTATGTATCAATCAAATTACCTAATAAAATGGATTATGTTTCTAATGAAAAAGGATTATGGGGTGGTGATAGATTTTCAAAATATGACGACCAACCTTTTCAAGAATTAAAAAACCATCAATTAATTGGTATTAGGGGTGTATCATTGTCGCCAAATAATGTAGGCGATTGGTTTTCATATAAGGATTGTTTAGTTGTAATGAATTATGATGAATTTTTCAAATTAAATGATGCAACAAAAGTTAAGTATGATGACCCTTATCAATTAATGGCAAATGATTTAAAAATCTTTAATCGTTTGTATGGTAATTCTGAATATACTGATGAAAGAGAAAAGAAAACAACAAGGAGAGAAAATCTTAAAAAAATAATTGAAAAAATTCCTTTTTATTTTGATAAAGCCAAATATGAATACTACTATGACGATGCTCAAAAAAGAGATGAACTTCAAAGATATTATTATATCGTTGGAAATTATGGATATAAATTTGTTGATTGGATTATTGACAACAACTACATAATTAATAGTCCAAACGACCTAACTGAACGATTAATTGAATTTGCTCATTTGCCTAATTCAGAATCGGGTATAGACAATTATCGTAACTTCAATTTAGAAAAATATGTTTTAAGTGCCGAAGATATATTTCCTATTGTTATGAAAGGACTTCTAAAAGCAGGAAGCACATATACAGATGAAGCAGAAGTAATAATTAACAACAAATTATTGAATTTGCCAAATAAAACGCAATTATTTTTTAAGAAAGAAGATTTTGAAAATTCAGATTTACAGGATTTAATTGATAAATATGAATTGGAAAAAACTTATAGAGTGTATTCTATTAAAAGCCAATATATAAAAGAATATCAAGATAAATTATTGGTTAGTAGAACAAAAAGAGATATTGCAAAATGGGAATTAGGAAAAGAGCAATTAGAAATTAAAAAGGAATTGGTTTTAAATGATTTACAAAAATTATTTTTCGATAAATCACTTGATAAAATAAACAAAATACTTGATGAAAAATACCCATCAACATATTATTTTGATTGGGAAGGCGATGAAACAAAATATTTTCGTTGGAATGAAGTAATTGAAGTTCAATTTTTACTTAATAAATTTTTTGACATTACATTAAGAGATTGGAAATCAATATTTCAAACAAAAAAAGCCAATGAAATATCTTCGATGTCATTTTATGCCTTATATAATAGCATAGAACATTTTTTAAGGCAGTTTATAGAACAAAACAGAGATTACCTTGAAAACATAAATAAATACCATAATGAAAATGGAGATTATTTGTGGTTATACGACATTGAAAGAGCCGTTTTAGGTGTTGTCAGTTTAACTTGGGATGAAGAAAATGGTATATCACACGATACATTAGCAAAAAAATATTTTCAAATGATTGGTGGCGAATTAACTACCTATTACAAGCAAGATGAAATTGTTATGCCATCAATTTATATAAATGGTGGAAAAACCGATGAACCTACTGAATTTTGGGGTACAGAAGCAGGGGGTGTTTTAGTTTATTGCTCAACAACTCAAAGATATTTAATTCTTTTGCGAAGTGAATGGGTTTTAGAGCCGAATACTTGGGGAATAATTAGTGGCAAGTTAGACGATGAAGAAAATGTCCAAGAAGCAGTTTTTCGTGAAGCAGAAGAAGAAATTGGATATAAATTACGAAATTTAATACCTACATATATTTTTGAAAAACCAAAATTTAAGTTTCATAACTTTATATCTATTGTTGATGAAGAATTTATACCCGAATTAAATTGGGAAAATACTGACTACAAGTGGGTGAAAATAAACGAAATGCCCGAAAATTTGCATTTCGGATTAAAATTGCTTTTAGAAAAAGGCGATATACCTAAACTTGTTGCTAATAATGTTTATGTTGAAAAATATTCTAATGGTGGTTTAATTGCACCCAACGGAAAGCCGAGTAATTTAACTCCCGAACAATATAAGTTAGTTCGCACACCTGCTTTTAAGGATTGGTTTGGCGATTGGGAGAATGACCCTGCAAATGCGAGTAAAGTTGTCGATGAGAACGGAGAGCCAAAAGTTATGTGGCATTATTCTCCAAATGAATTTACAATTTTCAATCCAAGTGCAGAAAGTAGGTGGGTTAATCAAAGGAAAGAAAATGTACTTTGGTTTGGTGGTAATGAAAAAGTGATTTCATATTCAGAAGGCGAAAAAGGATTTCTATATCAATGTTTTTTGAATGTAAAAAAACCTATCATTGTTGATGCAAAAAAATATGATGAATACGATTATTACAAAGATGAACAAGGGAATAAAAATTATAGTATTCAAAGAATTAAAGGTCGTTTTGTATCAAAATTAGGAAGCGTAAGTTGGGATGGTAAAAGAAATGAAAATGATGGTGTAATTTTTTACAATGCTTGGGATAATATATCTCTTGGCGTTGTGGTAGCAGTTCCTAATCCCAACCAAATAAAACTTGCAGACGGAAGTAATACCACATTCGATTCAAATAATCCCGATATTCGTTTTATGGCAGGGGGGCGTACCAAGAAGGCGAAAACAGATAAAAGTGGTAATCCCATAGGCGATGGAAATTTTCACGTTGATTATTTCGTTGAAGATATGACTGAATATCCACAGGTAAAAATATCGGTATCAAAAAGTGATTCAACTGAAAGTGTTTATGTTCGTTACTTTAATGAAGATAATGCTGAATCAATTACTTTAAGATTTTCAATGCACGAAAATAATGCAGTAAAGTTTGGCTATCAATTAAATGGATATACAGCATCTAAAAATGACATTTTGTATGAATTAGGTTTAATTAATCGAAAATTTGTACCAAATACATATTTGTCAATTACTAAAAGACAAGTCAAAAAAGTAGATTTACCAAAATATGAAGAATCTAATTTGAGCATAAAAGAAATGTATGATTTAGGAGAGGGTGCAGATATTTCTATGCACAAAGGAAAAATAGCAAAAGGAAGTAATTATTTAATACAAGGTGATACAGTAGAAAAAATAATTGCAGATACAGGTCGCTTTGAGTATTTTGTGAATGGGGGTGTGCCTAAAAAATTCAAGTTTGATATTGAAGAAGATGAAGATGAAGATAGAACTGAAATATCAATAAATGGCGTTGGAAAAGTAATTTTAACAATGACCTATCCCGAATATGAATTTATGGATGACATTGGTGAAGATGGATTAGAAGAATTAGGAATTGAAGAAGGTGAAATAATTGGAAAAATAGAACACATTGAAATTAATGATAAATATAAAGGACAGGGTTATGCTAAATTGCTAATGAATAAAGCAATAGAGATAGCAGAAGAAAAAGGTTTAATGCCTTTGTATATTAATGCTTCGCCTATGGGTAGTAGGGGTCTTAATATTGATGACTTAACTGCATTTTATGAAAGTTTTGGTTTTCAAGTATTTTTAGAACAAGGCAACAATAACTTGATGATTTTGAAATAAAAAAAGGGGCGTAAACCCCTTAATTAAAAAAACCAAATATTTTATGGTCGGGCAAAATTATCCCACCAATCGTTATGGTTCAATCTACACCGAAAATACTCTTTCACTTTTGAAACTGCATCTTCTATTGTAATTGATTCTCTTTTATCAATACCACGCATTTCAATCATCATATAAACCGAAAAACGTAAATCCCAACATTCAATATAATACCACTTCAAATGGGGCATTTCTTCACAATCTTCAAAACGCAAACCTATCTCAAAATCTCCAAAAACTTTTTTTTGCTTGTTCATAACACAAAAATTAAACTTGGGATTAACTTGCCGTAACCCCTTCGGCTCATTGACAAAACAAAGATATAGGGGTAGTGTGCAACCAATGTGCATAGTTGCAAAAATTTTTCGTAAAGTGTTGATTATCAATCTAAATCATCCCTAACCCATATAGGAAAGTTATCACCCCCCAACGAGTTTACATTAAAGTAAAAATAGTCCAACGCATCTTCATACGACATTGTTTCAGTCAGTATGCTGATACCTTTCGTAAAAGAATATACCACTTTATTTTCTTGCATAGACAATCCAATAATTGCTTCATCAAATCCATCAAGGAAAATTAAATTTTCGGATTCATCTTGTAGTTCTGTAATTATTTCTCTTAAATTATTCATCGTTACTTTTATTATTAAACAATTTTACCGCTTCTTCAATTTTTGTAAACAATAACTTAAATTCTTTTACATTATCCACCGCCCATTCTTCTGTTTTTATGGTAAGAAAAAATGAATCGTTCCCAATATCACCCAAATCACTTTTTGCAGTAATTTCAATAATTTCATTTTCATCGTGCGACATACAATTTGCTTCCTGTGAAAAAGTAAATGTTACTTCATCTAACCTGCAACCAATATGCTTTTGTTTTTTTTCTTCTTTCATATTCATTGAATTTAATTATCATCAAAAATAATAAATAATCAATTAGGAAAATTAAAATGTTATTTTCTTAAAAGAATTTTATTTGGGTAACTCCAATTTATTATATTAAATATATTATTTACATAACTTTCCCTATCTGCTTCATAATTAAGATAATAAGCGTGTTCCCATACGTCTATTCCCAAAAGTATTTCACAATCAATATACATTAGTGGATTATCTTGGTAAGGCGTTTCAACTATTGCCGTTTTTCCATTAGGATATAAAATCCACCAAACCCAACCCGAACCGAATCGTTTTTTTGCGGTTTCTTTAATTTTCTCCTTGAAATTTTCATAACTACCAAAATCCCTATCTATAATTATTTGCAACGAATAAGGTGGTAAATTTTTTGACATTGTTGTATTAGGTCGTAACATATTCCAAAACAACGAGTGATTAAAATATCCCCCTGCATTATTTCTAACATCGGTAGAATAATCATCTATGTTTATGATTAAACTTTTTATTGGTAGTTGTGAATACACTAACTCATTCAATTTATTCAAATATCCTATGTAGTGTTTATTGTAGTGAACAAACATTGTGTTTTCGCCAATATAGGGTTCTAATGCTGAATAGGAATAAGGAAGTTTTACAAGTTTATACATAGGGTATTTTTTGAATAACAAATATATGTATATTTTTTAACCTTATTTTTTTTGTAATTTAGTTCCTTAAAATAAAAAATATGGCAACAAAAATAGAAAAAGGCATTTACGATAGTCCTACAATGTATTCTGTTAAGGTAATAAGTGTTGTAACAAGAAATGGAAAGAAATACGCTGAAATGTATTTTACCAACAATCCGAATTATGGTAAAAGTCGTTTTGGTATGGAAGGAAAGTATTTGTCAAATTTTATGAGGTCATATAAAAAGAGAAAATAGTAATTGTCTAACTTCAAATATAAATTACCCCCTTCATACGTTGGGGATTTTTTTTGTAATTTAGTTCTCTAAAAATAAACTATGCTACCCTATTTAATTGCAGGTGTTATTGGTTACGGAATATCGAAATTATTTGACGATAATAAAGCACCTAAATATAACGATGGTGGTTTAATTGCACCTAACGGAAAGCCGAGTAATTTAACTCCCGAACAATATAAGTTAGTTCGCACACCTGCTTTTAAGGATTGGTTTGGCGATTGGGAAAATGACCCTGCAAACGCAAGTAAGGTAGTAGATGAAAACGGAGAGCCGTTGGTAGTATATCACGGAACAAATGAGCAATTTAATATTTTTAACAAAAAAGGAAAAGGTAATAGAGTATTAGGTTATTTTTTTACAACAGATAAAGATTTTAGTAAAAATTATGGAGAAAGTAAATTGTATTTTCTAAATATAAAAAAGATTAAGAATTTTAATTCTGAAAGATTCGATTCATTAAACACAAGAGAAAATGCTGAAAATAATTATTGGCAATTAGAAAAAGATAAATTATTAGAAGAAATGTATAATGGTGTTCTAATTGATAGAAATGATTTTTTTGCAGATATTAATTTCGTAAGAAAAGATTATGTTGCATTTGAACCTAATCAAATAAAACTTGCTGATGGCACAAACACGACATTTGATGGCAATAATCCCGATATTCGTTTCGATGGTGGGGGTTTAGTTGATTTTACATTTGAAAAATTACCCGATGACTATAAAGATTTTTACCAAATTAGAGCATATAAAAACATAGGTGGTGAAAGGTATTATTTTTCAAGATTAAACACACACGCTGAAAAAGATGTGTTCACAATAGAAACAAAAGAAGGAAAGGAAATAGCAAGGGCAACATTAAACGAAACTGAAAATTACTTGATTAACATACGGGTTAATGAAAATTATAGAAGAAAAGGGTTTGGATTAAATCTATATAATTTTATTGAATATGTTACAGGTATAAAACTAAAACCTTCCCCTATTAAAATATCACAACAAGCAAAAGCATTATGGAATAAAAGAAATCCCGATATACGTTTTATGGCAGGGGGTGAAACTGCTAAACAAAAAATAGTCAATAAAACTTATGGTTGGTATTCTTCATTTAAAGATAGATATTACAAGGACTTAAATTCTGCTTATAGTGATATTGAAAGAGTTGTTGAAAATAACAATAAACAATTCGGGTCTTTATTTGGAAATGATAACCCAAAAGATATTATTAATCTGTTTAATTTTATTGAAACTCAAAAAGGAGTGGTTATTAAACCTAAATTAAAAAAAATAGAGCCAAAAAAAAATATAGAATATAATACAGATATAGATTTAGTAAACAAGCAAAAACAAATTTGGGAGTATGGTCACGGAATAGAGATAGGTAGATATATAGGTAATTTACAATACTTAAATACTAATGACGAAAGGATTTATGGAACTGAAAAAACCGATGAACAAAATATACTTGCAATAATAAATAAATTAAAAAATGGTGATGAATTACCACCCATTTTACTTGATTATGATTATGGTATTTTAGATGGACACCACAGATTTGAAGCATCAAAAAGATTGAAAATTAAAAAATTACCTGTAATAATTTATGAATATCCCGATAATCCCGACATTAAGTTTATGGCAGGGGGTGAATTAACAAATAATGATGTTTTAAAAAATTTTGTAAATCAAGTTGAAGCATATCAATCTAATCACTACGGAACTTTTAATCGTGATAATTTAGTTGAAAGTTACCACAAATTACCCGATTCAATTAAGGAAAAGATTAAGCCGATTTCTACGAAAAATTTATTTAGAGGGGCGGATGGCACGTCATATAAATCAGCAATATCATTTACCAAGAATCAAGATTACGCAAAAATGTTTGGTGCTTATGCTTTTCCATTTAATATAGTTAAAGAAAACAAAGGACTTATTGATACTAAAAGGTTAAGTGCTTTGTTGAGCAAAATGCGAATAGCAAATGAAATAGGCGATGATGAAGGAGAGGTTATTGTAATTGAACCAATTTTTTCCAAAGATATTATTAAAAATATTGAAAAATTTAGATTTGATAATGGCGGTTTAATAGCACCTAACGGAAAGCCGAGTAATTTAACTCCCGAACAATACAAATTGGTTCGCACAAAAGCGTTCAAAGATTGGTTTGGTGATTGGGAGAACGACCCCGAAAACGCAAGTAAAGTAGTAGATGAAAATGGTGAGCCATTGGTGGTTTATCACGGAACGGAAGAAAAATTTACTATTTTCAAAGATGAGGGGGTGGTTGCAAAAACTATGGGTAAAAGTGTAGGTTTTTATTTTACACCGAGTAAATGGTCAGCAAGTAGAAGGTCTATTGATGGTGATTACATCGAAGTATTTTTGAACATAAAAAAACTTTTCAAATTAAAAAAATTCAGCAACGATGAAGATTTTATTAAAATTTTAGGAAATGAATTAAAAGAAGCAATCGGATTGCCCGAAAGAGCAGAAACATATTGGTATTTAAAAAATGGTAGTGGTTACGATGGTCGTGAAGAATATAATGTTGGTAGTGTTGTAAAAGAATTATCCTTAAAAAAAGGTATTGAAGGATATTATTTTCTTGAATTTATGAGTTATGATGAAGGCGTTGTTCCTGTATATCAAGTTTTTGAAAGTAAAAATGTAAAACTCGCAGATGGAACGAATACTACATTCGATGGTAGCAATCCCGACATTCGTTTCGATGGTGGGGGTAGTTTATCAAATTACAAAGATTTTTGGAATAGTGTTATTATAGAAGATGGTTCAAAATATATTGGTCAAAAATTCGCTGATGTATTTCCATTTATAGGAAAAAGAACAACACCTGCTCAATTCCGAATTTCAATTAAAGAATACAACAAACTTTTAGGTCGTTTAGATAATGATAATTATACTACAAAAGGTTTAAAAACTGCTGATTTGAATAAATTAGAAAAAACGAAAAAATATATTGATAAGATAATGTATTTATCAAGATTTTATTTAGACCCAAGTGGAACAATAATTGGTTTTGATAATACCGATAATAAATACAAAGATAGTGGCGTAGATGATGTTTTTACGATTAATACATATTCCGTTACAAGTGGTAGTGATGATTATTCACACGAAGAATATACAGGTGATAATTATGATGAAGCATTAGATAAATACGAATCAATTACTTCAAATGATTTTGTTATACCTAATGGAATAGGCAATCACAAGGTACTAACAAAATGGACAAAAAAATATAGATTTATTGGAGAATTGGAAGAAGGATATGAAATTTCTGATTTCACCGATGATTTAGAAGATGAAGATTATTGGGAATTAATTGGTGAAGATTATGAAGATATATTCTTTGAAAGTGTTGAAGCAATAAATAAAGTAACAGATGATTACATATATGAAATTCAACAATATATAAATTATGAATATGTGGGTGATAAAATTGGTTCAAAGTATATGCGAATTGATGTTTATGCCGATGAAGAAAAAGAAAATTATTTAGACCACATAACTATCCGAACAACAGACCATAGCCAAAACCCTGCTAATAAAACAGGTTCATATAACTTATCTTTCGTTATCGCTGATGCTAATGATACAAAACACAGATGGAGAAGCAGGGATGAATACTATTTCGATAGTTCAGATGATTTAGAAGATATTAAATCAGAAATTAAAACAATTATTGAAGAAAAAATACAAGAGGTAAAAGAAGATTATGAGTAAATTTTATATCCCCTTCATTTATTCGTTGGGGATTTTTTTTGTAATTTAGTTCATTAAAAATAAAATTATGGCTTTAAAGTGGACAAAAACACGAAAAAAAATAATGCTTGACGATGGCAAAAGCGGAACAAGAGAAATTTATTTTGCAAAAGGCAAAAAAAATGAATATTTATTTGTTAGAGAATATCATAAAAAGAAAACACACTTTGATTATAGAGATAGTTTATTTGTAAATGGAAAGTTAAAATATGATTATGTTTACGGATTAGGTTCAGACCGTATGAAAAGAGATTCAGAAGCAATAGAAAAAAAACAAATAGCATCTGCAAAGAAACGACTTGAAACAAAAAAAAGTAAGTTATGAGCATTTGGAAATATCTTCTCGCAGGTGGTGTAGGATTCGGTGTCGCTAAATTAATTGGTGGTATAAAAAAAACACAATTAGAATCTTCATCTTCAAATAAATCAACTAAATCTTCATCTTCAAGTGATTGGAAAGAAAAATTAAAAGGTATTTTAATTAATGAAGGTACAGTATATACTTTTACAGATTATTCTGATTGGAAAGAAATAAAAAGCAAACCATTTCAAACGGCTTTATCCAACTATAAAAAAGACCTAAAAGCATTTCAAAGTGTAATTAAACGATTGCCAAAAAATCAAAAAGAATATGTTGAAGATGTAATTGATAATGAAGGATTTGATTATGCTTTTGATGGGTATTCTGATTTTGATATATTTTATGAATATGATTCTTATGGAAATATAGTAAATGAGAAAAAATTTACTAACGCTAAATTTCACAATGCAAGAAAACAATATCTGAAATCATACAAAGCATTACATAGAATAGTTAATAAATAATTACTTTCTCCAAGCATAAAATTATACGCTTCATTCGTTTGGTATTTTTTTTGTAATTTAGTTTTTTAATAATAAATTATGAATAATTTGTTGAAGGGTCTTTTAGCAGTAATTGGAATTGGCGGTATTTTTTACATCTATAAATCACAAAAAAATAATAAAATTAAAGGTGGTGAGCAAAAAGCAAAAACACCAAATTTTGACAAAATAACATTAAACGATTTTCCTACTTATGCCGAATATGAAAATAATGTTAGGTTTAAAAAGGGTAAAAATCTTGATTTATTAGTGGTTTCAAACAGAGAAGAAATAGATTCTTTTTCTGAAAAATTCATAAACGAAAAACAGTTAAATGATACATTAGAAATGCTAAATAATGACCAAATAAATGTGTTTACAAAAGAAAACAAAAAAAGAGCAAGAGAATGGTTAATTAATTATTCTGATAAATATATTGAACTATCAGAAGAATTAGGCATAAATAATATAAATAAAAAGAAAAAAATATTCAAAGAAGATATACAAAATGAAATGGAAAAGATAAGCAGAGAAGATTTTGCGAGAATTAATAGAAAATATATTCCAATAGAATATTTAAGAAAAAAAGAATATAAAGATAGAAGTGCTAATCGCAGACGACCTAAAAATAAATAAACTATGCTACCCTATTTAATCGCAGGTGTTATTGGTTACGGAATATCGAAATTATTTGAAGATAATAAAGCACCTAAATATAACGATGGCGGTTTAATTGCACCCAACGGAAAGCCAAGTAATCTAACTCCCGAACAATACAAGTTAGTTCGTACAAAAGCGTTCAAAGATTGGTTTGGCGATTGGGAAAGTAAACAATTCAAAAATAATCATAAACCACACTCTGAAATATATTCATACGATACAATAGCATTAGATGAAAATGGTGAGCCGAGAATTTGGCATAGAGCAACAAATTACGATTATACTGAATTTGATACCGAATATATTTATTTAGGTTCAAAGAAAAGTTATGTTAAGCAATATGGTAAATCAAAAGAATTTTTCATAAAACCACAAAAAACAATTTTCATAGATAATCAAGATATTGAAAGACAAAAATTAGGAATTAAGTTTGATTATTTAGCAGAATATATTTCGGATGAAAATGGAATAACACGAAAAGGTAAAAATTATGATAAATTAAAAAAAGCGTTTGAAAACCAAAAAGAAGTTTTATCCGTATGGGAATACTTTACATTAGTAGGCAACAAAGAAATACTTGATTTATTTAAAAATTGGTTTAACGAATATGGCTTTGATAGTGTGATGTATTGGGAAACAGGATTGAAAAATAATTTTGGTAAATATCCTGTTGGTCTTATTTGTCTTTATTTTGGCAACGAAATAAAACTTGCCGATGGCACAAATACTACATTTGATGGTAACAATCCCGACATTCGTTTTATGGCAGGTGGTCAAGTATTGAATCTAAATAAAATTCGTAAAGGTCAGTATGAAGCAAAATCCGATAAAATTGAAATTTATTTAACCAATCCAAAAGTATTAAATGGAATAGGAACTAATAAATGGCAATTAATAATTGAGTATAGCAACGATATTATTGTTAATCAATGGTTCGATACAATGAATGAAGCACTAAAAACAGGTGCAATTTTATTAAGTGATTTTTTAGATTCAAATAATACAGAAACTCGGTTTATGGCAGGGGGGAATGTTCCTAAAACATCGAAAGATGAATATGGAAATTGGAGTGGTGAGTATTTGGGAAATAAATTTTCTATTTACAAATTAAACGAAGGGTGGAAATTTTCTTTTACTTATTATTCACCTTTAATACAATCAGAAAAAAATTATTTCAGTTCAGATGATTTTTCTCCATTCAAAACGAAAAAAGATGCGGTGAACACATTATTGGAAAAAATAAAATAAATAAATGAAGAAAATGAATCTATAATTGCCCAAAGAAAATCAAAATATAACGATGGCGGTTTAATTGAATTAAATGACTTTAATAAAAAGGTAAAAGGAGAACTAAAAAAATCAGATTACGATTACGCTAAAACAAAAGATGAAAAACGAAAAGTTATTACTTTTTTATATGCCCACGAATACTATCAAAAAAATAACATTATTCCATTGGCAGAACCCGACAACGAATCTTCAATGTATTGGCAACGTATTTCAATAAAGGGTAGAGAATATATTATAGGCATATATTTAACTTTTCACGATTTTGATAATCCTTTGAAAATAACTGATTCTGATGTTACATTTTATGATGAAGATTACAATGAATTACCTAATCCAATTAAAATGCAAAATGGTGTTTTAGTAGCACCCAACGGAAAACCAAGCAATTTAACACTCGAACAATATAAATTGGTTCGCACCCCTGCTTTTAAGGAATGGTTTGGTGATTGGGAGAACGACCCCGAAAATTCAAGTAAGGTGGTTGATTCTAATGGAGAACCACTTGTAGTATATCACGGAACAAAAGAAAATTGGTGGAAGGATTATTTTGTATTTAATCCACAATATGAAGGAAAATCAAGTAATATTAAACGCAGGAAATTTGGTTCTATATACTTTACATCAAAAAAAAAGGTTGCTCAAACATTTGGAAACATTTTAATACCTGTTTTCTTAAATTTTAAGAATCCAATAGTTATTGATGGTGATTATCACGATATAATGTGGGTGGATGATGAATTAGAAACAACAAATTACGAGGATGATATAATTATTAAAAATACATACGATTATAGAGTAAGTAATGTTAAATTAGATGCTGATATGTCGTCTGATATATTTTTGGTATCTCAAATATTTAATAAAATCAAACTTGCCGATGGCACAAACACAACTTTCGATGGGAGTAACCCCGATATTCGTTTTGATGGTGGGGGTAATGTAAATGATAACTTGAAAGAAGTTAAAGTAAATAAAATTATTTATCATCAATCAAATCCAATGTTCCGAAATGACATAAAAAAAATGGGATTAATTCCACAAGGTAAAAGTGAAAATTGGCTTTCAGATACAAAAATTCAAGGCAAGGTAATTTTTGCTTCTAATAACG
>SXGQ01492269.1_pt1 | contig 14601 bp, 10 predicted proteins | sample 3178371 | NCBI WGS metagenome assembly SXGQ01 (sample SAMN11356859, study PRJNA531348) | freshwater metagenome | isolation source: freshwater sample F1-20 | place: China: Fuxian Lake, Yuxi | collected 2017-12-25
CCATGCGCTCAACCTCACAGAGTCGGGCATCAACGTTGTTGTTGGCCTGCGCGAGGGTTCGTCCTCGAAGGCCAAGGCCGAATCGGAAGGCCTGACGGTCATGTCGATTGCGGACGCCACAAAGTGGGCCGACGTGATCATGATCCTGCTTCCCGACACCGAGCAGAAGTCGGTGTACGACGCAGAGATCGCTCCGAACCTTTCCGAAGGCGATGCGCTGTTCTTCGCTCACGGTTTCAACATTCGTTTCAATCGCATCGTTCCGCCGGCTGGTGTCGATGTCGTTATGGCCGCCCCCAAGGGCCCAGGTCATCTCGTGCGTCGTACCTACACCGAGGGCGGCGGCGTTCCGTGTCTCATTGCGGTTGAGCAGGACGCAACCGGCAACGCCCGCAATGTTGCACTTGCCTATGCCGATGCAATCGGTGGCACTCGCGCTGGCGTTATCGAAACCACGTTCACCGAAGAAACCGAAACTGATCTGTTCGGTGAGCAGGCTGTTCTTTGTGGCGGCGTGGCTGCACTTGTGCAGGCCGGATTCGAAACACTCACCGAGGCTGGTTACCAGCCCGAGATGGCGTACTTCGAATGCCTCCACGAGGTGAAGCTCATCGTTGACCTCATGTACGAAGAGGGCATCAGCGGTATGCGCTATTCAATCTCCGACACTGCCGAGTACGGCGACGTCACTCGTGGTCCGCGCGTCATTACGCCGGCCACCAAGGTTGAGATGAAGAAGATCCTCGAAGAAATCGTTTCCGGTCAGTTCGCCGATGAATGGATCGCCGAATCAGAGTCGGGTCGCAAAAACTTCAACGCCCTGCGTAACGCTGGCGCTGAGCACCCAATTGAAAAGACCGGCAAGGAACTGCGCGCCATGATGCCGTGGATCTCCGCTGGGCGGAAGAGCGTTGCCGAAACTTCAGGCGGCGCTCAGGACTAACCCACTTGGGTTGACACTCGTCAACTTCGGTTGACGGCGACGGATCGATACGACGCACCCTTTGGTGTGAAGTTCAGCGGGTGGAGTGCGCGAGGGGCCTTCGGGCCCCTCCGTCGCGTTTTGCCGGTCATCTCAATTGTTGAGTTGATTGGTCGGGATTAGGCCCCTAGAGTCTCGCTCCTGTCCGACCGGGCTGTGCCGGTCGATTGATGAGGAGTGACCATGAGCGACAACTGGGGTTTCGATACCCGTCAGATCCACGCCGGCCAGGAGCCCGACCCGACCACCGGTGCGCGCGCTGTCCCGATCTACCAAACGACCTCGTATCAGTTCCGAGACACGACCCACGCTGCGAACCTGTTTGCACTTGCCGAGATTGGCAACATCTACACCCGCATCATGAACCCGACCCAGGGTGTATTCGAAGCTCGTATCGCGTCGCTTGAAGGTGCAACTGCGACTGCTGTTGGTCTTCCCGGTGCACTTGCCGTTGCATCAGGTCAGGCTGCTGAAGCTCTTGCTATCCAGAACCTTGCCGAAGCGGGCAGCCACATCGTTGCGTCCGCAGCGCTGTATGGCGGCACCTACAACCTTCTTCACTACACGCTTCCGAAGTTTGGTATCGATGCAACGTTCGTCGATGATCCCGACAATCTCGATGAATGGCGTAATGCCATTCGCCCGAACACCAAGGCGTTCTATGGCGAGACCATCGGCAACCCGCGTAACGACGTGCTCGACATCGAAGGAATTTCGAAGGTCGCACACGAGGCTGGCGTTCCGCTCATCGTGGACAACACCGTTGCTTCGCCGTGGCTCATTCGTCCGTTCGAATGGGGCGCCGACATCGTCGTGCATTCGGCGACCAAGTTCATTGGTGGCCATGGCACCTCAATCGGCGGCCTTGTCGTCGATGGCGGTTCGTTCGACTTCTCGGCGAACGACAAGTTCCCGATGTTCACCGAACCCGACCCTAGCTACCACGGCCTTCAGTACTGGCCAGCGCTTGGTGCCGGCTCGTACATCATTAAGGCCCGCGTGCAGTTGCTTCGCGATCTTGGCCAGGCCATCACGCCGTTCAACTCGTTCCTGTTCCTCCAGGGCCTCGAGACACTCAGCCTTCGTATGGAGCGTCACAACGAAAATGCCGTAAAGGTCGCCGCGTATCTCGCCGGGCACTCGCAGGTCGAAGAAGTGCAGCACGCCAGCCTTACCTCTTCGCCGTGGCATGAGCGCGCGAAGAAGTACACCGCCGGTAAAGGCTTCGGTTCGGTTCCCGCATTCATAATCAAGGGTGGCAAGGAAGCCGGACAGAAGTTTGTCGAGGCGCTTGAGCTTCACAGTCACGTTGCGAATATTGGTGACGTGCGCAGTCTCGCCATCCAGCCGGCAACGACGACGCATTCACAGCTCACCGAAGCCGAGCAGATCACCGCTGGCGTGCAGCCGGGCCTCGTGCGTCTTTCGGTTGGCCTCGAGTCAATCGACGACATCATCGCCGACCTTGACAAGGGCTTCGCTGCTGCGAAGTGAGTCATCGGTAGTTCCAAGTTGCAGAGAAAGGCCCGGTCATCGACCGGGCCTCTTTGCGTCCCGGAGCGGCTACGTTCGGGATCTGATCAAGGGGGAGTTATGCAAGCAACGTTTGATTTCAGCGGCAAGGTTGTCATCGTCACGGGTTCGACGAAAGGGTTGGGTCGGGCCATGGTCGACGGTTTTGCTGACGCTGGCGCAAAGGTGGTTGTAAGCAGCCGCAAGCAAGATCTGTGCGATCAGGTCGCAGCCGAACTCACAGAACGCACTGGCGCTGAAGTACTGCCACTCGCATGCCACGTTGGAGATTGGGACGCGATTCCCGCATTTGTCGAACAGGTCATCGACCGATTTGGCCGTATCGATGTTCTCGTGAATAACGCCGGCATTAATCCCACGAGCGATTCGCTGATGGAAACGAATATCGATCTGTGGCGCAAAGTGTTTTCGGTAAATCTTGAAGGTCCGTTGCGCATGGCCACCTGTGTAGCGCCACATATGCGCGCAGTTGGTGGCGGTTCGATCGTGAACATCGCAACCGTCGGCGCCTACAGCGGTGGTCCGGGCGTTGGTGCCTATGGAGCATCGAAGGCAGGACTCATCAATTTGGGACGCACCCTTTCAAAGGAACTCGCGCCGTGGAACATTCGTGTCAATACGATTTGCCCGGGCCCGGTGAAGAGCGAACTCACCGAAGGCGCGGAACGAATGGCGCCTGGTTTCTATGAACGAGCCGCGTCAGCAACATCATTGAAGCGAGTAGCTGAGACCGCAGAGATCATTGGTCCGGTGTTGTACCTCGCCAGTGATCTTTCATCGTTTGTAACCGGTGACGACATCGTCGTTGCCGGTGGCATGCCTCGTGGCTGAGGGCGCTGTCTTTGATCTACAAGTTCACCCGATTGGAGCCGGACGCTGCGGCCCGCAGCCAACTGCTTGGTCAGATGTTTTCGACCACGTAATCGACGCACTTAGTAAGTGCTTCGACGTCCTCGGGATCGATGGCCGGGAACATGGCAACACGGATTTGATTGCGACCAAGTTTGCGGTAGCTGTCGGTATCGACAATGCCGTTGGCACGGAGCACCTTGTTGACCTCGTCGGCCGAAACTGAATCGTCGAAGTCGATGGTGGCAACGACGTGGCTGCGCTCATCGGGATTAGCGACGAATGGCGAGGCGTACGACGAGGCTTCGGCCCATGAATACATAATCTCGGCAGAGCGGTCGCATCGTGATGCAGCAAAGTGCAGGCCACCGTTTTCATTCACCCATTCGACCTGTTGCACGGCAAGGAACACGGTTGCGAGTGCCGGCGTGTTGTAGGTCTGGTCTTTGCGAGAGTTGTCGAGCGCGGTTGTGAGGCTGAGCGATTCGGGAATCCAGCGCCCTGATGCACCGATCTTTTCGATGCGTTCAATAGCAGCGGGGGAGACGGCTGCGAGCCAGAGTCCGCCGTCGGAGGCGAGGCACTTCTGCGGGGCGAAGTAATAGACATCAGTTTGTGATGCATCGAAACGAAGGCCGCCTGCAGCCGATGTTGCATCGACAAGCACGATCGCTTTGCCTTCGGAGCCAACGGGGCGCACCAACGGCATCGACACACCGGTTGAGGTTTCGTTATGAGTGAACGCATAGGTGTCGATTGCATCGTCGACGATGGGTGACGGGTGCGTACCGACATCGCTCTTGATGATGACCGGGTCATCGAGGAACGGAGCGGCGGCTGCGGCTTGGGCAAACTTCGACGAGAACTCACCGAAGGTGAGGTGCTGACTGCGACGATCAATGAGGCCAAACGTTGCGATGTCCCAGAACACCGTGGAGCCACCGTTGCCGAGCATGATCTCGTAACCGTCGGGAAGAGCGAACATTTCGGCCAGACCATTGCGCAGTCGGCTCACCATGTACTTCACGGTGTCCTGACGGTGGCTGGTGCCGAGGTAGTCGCGGCCCGCTTCAGCAAGGGCAGCAACGGCCTCGGGGCGAACCTTCGAGGGTCCGCAGCCAAAGCGGCCGTCGGCGGGAAGGAGATCGGTGGGGATGATGATGGGGGATGCGCTCACCTCTCCATCGTCTCACTCCAGCGAGAGGGTTGCGTAACGCCGTGAGTCACACCCAATTCGCTGCAGGAGAGGGCCGCTGAACCGGTAGCGTGCGGTCGCCCACTTCAGTCGATCCAAGGACTTCCCCCAATGGCCACAGAGCGCCTTTCTCGCCGAGTCTCCGCCATCACCGAATCAGCGACTCTCGCCGTCGACGCTCGGGCCAAGGCACTGAAGGCTGCCGGTGAGCCGGTCATCGGCTTTGGTGCTGGCGAGCCCGACTTCCCGACGCCCCCTCATGTGGTCGAGGCCGCGGTGGAAGCTGCTCGCGATGTCAAGAACCACCGCTACACGCCTGCCGCTGGACTTCCGGAATTGAAAGAAGCGATCGCCGCCAAGACACTGCGCGATTCAAAGGTCAAGGTGTCGGCAAGTCAGGTGCTTGTCACCAACGGCGGAAAGCACGCGGTCTACAACACGTTCGAAGCGCTATTGAACCCTGGCGACGAGGTTCTGCTTCCGGCGCCGTACTGGACGACCTACCCCGAGCCGATTGCGTTGGCCGGTGGTGTTTCGGTTGTCCTTCCGACCGACGTTGAATCCGGATTCCGCGTCACGGTCGAACAACTCGAAGCCGCTCGCACTGACAAGACCAAAGCGCTTGTATTCGTCTCGCCTTCGAACCCCACCGGCGCGGTGTATCCGCCCGAAGAAGTTCGCGCCATTGGTGAATGGGCACTGAAGCACGGCATTTGGGTCATCACCGACGAGATCTACGAACACCTCACCTTCGATGACAACGTATTCACCTCGATCCTCGCCGAGGTGCCCGACCTTGCCGACACTTGTGTGATTCTCAACGGCGTGGCGAAGACCTATGCCATGACCGGTTGGCGCGTCGGTTGGATGATCGGCCCTGCCGACCTCATCAAGGCCGCCACAAACCTTCAGTCTCATTCGACCTCAAACGTGGCGAACGTTTCACAACGTGCCGCCATCGCTGCGCTCGAAGGCGGACTCGAATACGTCGAGGAAATGCGCGAAGCGTTCGCGCGTCGAGCGATACTCATCCACGGACTGCTCAACAACATTCCTGGCGTCACCTGCATGGTGCCCCAAGGTGCGTTCTATGCATTCCCGTCGATGGAAGGTTTGTTCGGCCGTAACTTCGGCGGTGTAACGCCCACGACAACTTCGGAACTGTGCGAGGTCATTCTCGACCAAGCAAAGGTTGCCCTTGTTCCCGGTGAAGCATTCGATGCACCGGGCTATGTACGTATTTCCTTTGCTGTCAGTGATGCTGACATCGTCGAAGGCATCGGTCGCATCGCAGAACTCGTCGCAAAGAGCAGCTGACCAACACATGACAACTGCACCGTTCGGTTCGTGGTCCTCGCCGATCACCGCCGATCTCATCGTTTCCAAATCGGTTTCCATTGGCGAAGTCTTCGTTGGTGACGACGATGTCTGGTGGAGCGAAGCTCGGCCCGAAGAGGGTGGGCGCGTGCAGCTGGTGCGACATCGTCCTGGTGGCGCAGCGGTTGATGTTCTGCCCGAAGGTTTCGGGGCGCGCACTCGCGTGCACGAATACGGCGGTGGCGCATGGTGGTTGCACGGTTCCGATGTCGTGTTCGTGAACTGGACCGATCAGCGTCTCTATCGATTAGCTGCTGGCACCTCAACCCCAATACCTCTCACGCCTGAACCAGTCGATCGTCACGGCGACCGCTACGCCGATGGTCGATTCACAGCCGATGGCCGTTGGATTGTTTGTGTGCGCGAACGCCATGCGAGCGCTGATGCCGAACCGGTCAACGAAATCGTTGCGGTGCGCGTCCATCCCCACGGTGAACTCTCTGAACCAGTCGTGCTTGTTTCCGGTTCGGACTTTGTTGCTGCGCCCCGAGTGAATCCTTCCGGCAACGTGCTCACGTGGTTCCGTTGGAATCACCCCGATATGCCGTGGGACGGCACCGAACTTTGCGTCGCGTCAATGTACGACGATCAATCTGATGACGGGCAGATCGTTGTTGGCGACACTTGTGTTGTCGCAGGCAGTCGCGACGAATCCATTACCCAGCCTGAATGGGCGCCCGATGGCTCGTTGCTTTTCATTTCCGACCGCACCGATTGGTGGAACCTTTACCAAGTCTCCGCTGAAGCAGTTCACGAACTTGTTGCGAACGGAGTTGCCGCTGACCCAATGCCGATTGCGCCAGTCGATGCCGAGATTGGCGTTCCCCAATGGGTATTCGATAACTCGCGCTACGCGGTGCTGGCTGACGGTCGCGTTCTCGTTGCGTGGTTCAAGCTGGGCATTGATCACCTCGGCGTCATTCCTGCTGGTGGCGGAGCGATGGTTCCGCTCGAGTCGCCGTTCACGGCACTTTCATCGGTACGCGCGTTTGGTTACGGGGCTGTCGTCATTGGAGCATCGCCGACCTCCGAAGCCGTTGTCGCAGTGCTCGACATTCCGTCGAAACCCGATATCGACGGTTCAACCGCAGTTCTTTCGGCACCGTTGCGGCCCGCACGCGACTTGGGCGTCGGCACCGAGTGGTATTCCACACCTGAATCGATCACGTTCGCCACATCTGGTGATCGGTTTGCTCATGGCCTCTACTACCCACCAACAAACCCAGACTTCACAGCGCCCGACGGCGAGCGCGCACCGCTCATTGTTCTGAGCCACGGTGGGCCCACGTCAGCTGCTCGACCGCAACTGAACCTTGGCGTGCAGTACTGGACATCACGCGGCTTCGGTGTTGTCGATGTCAACTACGGCGGCTCCACTGGCTACGGCCGTTCCTATCGCCGCCGCCTCATCGGCGAGTGGGGGATTGTTGATGTCGACGATTCCATCGCTGCAACGCGCCTTCTTGTTGATCGCGGTGACGCTGATCGCGATCGACTCATCATCCGTGGCGGAAGTGCTGGCGGTTTCACCACGTTGAGCGCACTTACGTTCCGTGACGTTTTCGCTGCTGGCTGCAGTCTCTACGCCGTGGCCGATCTTGAAGCCCTGGCCCGCGACACACATAAGTTCGAAGCCCGCTATCTCGATTCACTCGTCGGACCATGGCCCGCTCGTAGTGACATCTACGCCGAGCGTTCACCGATCCACCATGTTGAAGATCTCGAATGCCCACTGATCGTGCTTCAAGGCCTTGAAGATGAAATCGTTCCGCCGAACCAATCGCAGATGATTGTCGAGGCGCTCGATGCCAACGGCGTGCCGTGGGCGTATCTCGAATTCGAAGGTGAACAGCACGGTTTCCGCCAGGCCGCCACGATCAAACGAGCTCTCGAGGCCGAGGCCTACTTCTACAGCAAGGTGCTTGGCTTCGATCTTGCTGACGATGTCGAACCAATCGACATCGCTCATCTCTGAGAATCGATGAGGCGGCGGGTGGATTCCGGTCGTCGCGGAGGGCGGCGTGTTGCGGGTGCGGCACTGTCTCTCGTGTTGGTGGCTGGCGGCGTCGGTGTTGGCTGGTGGTTGATCGGCGACCTCACTGAAAGTGGAGTCTTGGTCCCGAGTTACTTGGTGCGTGCGCCCGAGTGGGCTGAACATCATCCTCGGCGTATCGGATTGGTCGGATGTCTCCTCATAGCGGTTGGCCTGGTCGCAAATCGCTTCCTCGTGACTCGGAGGCTTGAGCGGTCCGCTCAGACCCGGCTGATGATTGTTCAGCTCCTCTGTATCGTCGACGGTCTGGTCGTCGGGTTGATCCTGAGGCTCCTGACTATTGGTTACGAAGGAGCGAGTTTCTTTGGCTTGGCGATTTTCTTTGGCGTACCGCCCGCTCTCGTCCTCACTGTCGTTCTCTTGGTTGTGGGCGACAGGTTGATCGGCTCTGCGCAGCAGCGGTGAATGGTGACCCCTGATCTGGGTTGGCGACCAGACGGTCGGCCCGTAAGGATGGACCCCTATGGCACGGATCCTTGTTACTGAAACCATCGCTGACGGCGGCCTCGACCGCCTTCGCGCTGCTGGCCACACCGTCGACGTGCAGGAGGGTCTGAGCCCCGAGCAACTGATCGAGGCCATCAAGGGAGCCCACGCGCTCATCATCCGCTCGGCCACCGATGTCACCGCCGAGGTGCTTGCTGCTGGAACCGACCTCATCGTGGTTGGTCGCGCTGGTATTGGCCTCGACAATGTCGACACTGCAGCCGCTACCGAACGCGGTGTGATGGTCGTGAACGCGCCGCAGTCGAACATCCTTTCCGCCGCCGAACACACCATGGCGCTGTTGCTGTCGATGGCCCGCAATATTCCCCAGGCTCATGCCGCTCTCGTTGCTGGCCGTTGGGAGCGCAGTCGTTGGACCGGTGTCGAACTTTCCGACAAGACCCTCGGTGTTGTCGGGCTTGGTCGCATCGGCAAGCTCGTCGCCCAACGCGCAATGGCATTCGGCATGAAGATCGTCGCTTACGACCCCTTTGTTGCTCCCGAGATGGCGCGCAAGATGAACATCGACATTGTCGATCTCGACACATTGCTTGCTGTTTCTGATTTCGTGACGCTGCATGTGGCCAAGACGCCCGAAACTGTTGGCCTCATCAATGCCGAGCGTTTGGCCAAAGCCAAGAAGGGCATTCGCATTGTGAATGTCGCTCGTGGCGGCATCATCGTTGAAAGCGATCTGGCTGACGCGATTCGTTCTGGTCATGTTGGTGGAGCGGCCATCGACGTGTTCGATAAGGAACCCACCACCGAATCTCCGTTGTTCGAACTTCCCGAGGTCGTTGTTACGCCGCATCTCGGTGCCAGCACCCACGAAGCACAGGACAAAGCCGGCGACACCATCGCCGAAATGGTTGGCCTTGCTCTTGCTGGTGAATTTGTTCCGTTTGCCGTGAACGTGAACGCCGCGGAAGCCAGCGAAACCGTTCGTCCGTTCCTCTCGCTTGCTGAACGTCTCGGCGCAACCTTTGGCGGGCTTGCTACTGGTGTTGAGTCGCTTGAGATTTCTTATGAAGGCGAAATCGGCGGTTATGACACACGCATCTTGACACTGTCGTTGCTCAAGGGTTTCTTTGGTCGTATCAGTGACGACCCGGTGTCGTACGTGAACGCGCCCAAGATGGCTGAAGAGCGCGGTATCACTGTTACCGAATCGACGACAACGACGGCGCACAACTTTGTGAACCTCATCACTATTCGTGGTGGCGCTCATTCGCTGGCCGGCACTCTCATGGGTCTTGATGGCGAAGCACGCCTTGTGATGGTCGACGATCACCGCGTTGATGTTCCGCCGGCCAATCACATGCTCGTGGTTCGTAACGACGATCGCCCCGGCATGATCGGTCTTGTGGGCACCATCGTTGGCGAAGCTGGCCTCAACATTGCCGACATGGACGTCGGTCAGGCCCCCAATGGCGCCTCGGCGATGATGGTCCTCTCGATCACCGGTGCAGTGCCGGCCGAGGTTTGCGAGCGCCTTCGTGGCATCGAAGGCATCGTTTCCGTCGACGCCATTTGAGGTCCCTCTACCTCGCTGGGACAGCGGGGGAATGGACCATGGTTGCAATCGGAGCGCAGGCCCGGCAGACTCTCTCCATGCGTTCTTTTGCTCTGGAGCTTCTACTTCGATAGGCGGGTGCCACATATGGCGCCTGCCAACCTCCTGCGCCCTCGGGCCGGGAGGTTTTTTCGTTCTCCGGCCAGTTTCTGTTTGATCCCCACAATGCAGCACATGCCCCGAAAGGCACCGTTATGAGTACCACCGACATCACCGCAAACAACGACAGGGTCATTATTTTCGACACGACCCTTCGTGACGGCGAACAGTCGCCGGGAATCTCGCTCGATCAAGGCGAGAAGGTCGAAATCGCAGAGCAACTCGCTCGTCTCGGTGTCGATGTCATCGAGGCCGGATTCCCGATCGCCAGCCAGGGCGATTTTGAGTCGGTGCAGGCCATTGCGAAGTCCGTACGCGGGCCTGTCATTTGTGGGCTGTCTCGGACGGCACTTGGCGATATCGACCGTTGTTGGGAAGCGGTCGAACCGGCCGAGCGTCGCCGTATTCACGTGTTCATCGCCACCAGCGAAACGCATATGAAGCACAAGCTGCGTATGACTCCCGATCAAGTGAAGGCCGAAGCGGCATCTGGTGTGGCTCGCGCTCGTTCGTACACCGAGGATGTTGAGTTCTCGCCAGAAGATGCGTCGCGTTCCGATTTCGACTTCATGTGCGAGGTTCTGCAGATCGCTGTCGACAATGGCGCGACCACATTGAACATTCCCGACACTGTCGGTTTCGCAGTGCCGCAGGAATACGCCGAGCGTCTGGCCAATGTCCGCAAGGTCGTCAAGGGCGACTACATCATCTCAACTCATTGCCACAACGATCTGGGTATGGCCGTGGCGAACTCGCTGGCTGCAGTGCAGTTGGGTGCACGTCAGGTCGAATGTGCCGTCAATGGTCTGGGCGAGCGTGCCGGTAATGCTGCACTCGAAGAAATTGTCATGGCCCTGCGTACTCGTTCTGATTACTTCGGCGGTATCGACACCGGCATTAAGTCAGAAGAGTTGGCTCGCACCTCACGTCTGGTCAGTCGACTGACCGGTTACCCGGTGCAGTACAACAAAGCCGTTGTTGGTCGTAATGCATTTGCGCACGAATCAGGCATCCACCAGCACGGCGTGCTGAACGAGCGCACCACCTACGAAATCATGGACCCAGCCGCCGTTGGTCAGGGCGAGTCGAAGATCGTTCTGGGCAAGCACTCAGGCCGTCATGCGTTCGCCGACACATTGAAGAAGATGGGTTATGACCTGCACGGCGATGCGCTGAATCAGGTGTTCACTCGCTTCAAGGAATTGGCCGACCGCAAAGTCGAACTGAGCGATGCCGATCTTGAAGCGTTGGTGGCCGAGGAAATGGGCGACACCGTTCGCTACGCATTCTCGCTCATCTCACTTGATAGCCACGGTGGGTCGTCTTCGACGCCTACGGCAACGATCGTGCTTGATCACGACGGCACCAAGATCGAAGCAACTGCGGCAGGATCGGGAATGGTCGACGCCGCGTGTGCCGCAATTCGTCAGGCCACAGGCATCGAAGGAACCCTCACCGATTACGCCGTCACCTCGGTGACTGGTGGCGTCGATGCACTGGCCGACGTTGCCCTGCGCTTTGAGGTCGATGGTGTTTCGATGCCAGGTCGTGGCCTGTCCACCGATGTGGTCGAAGCTTCCGCCCGAGCACTGCTCAATGCACTGAACCGCATCGTACGGGTCCGTGACACCGGCGAAGACCCGACCGCAGTGTCGCGGCCGGGTTCGCTGACCTGATGCAAGTGCATCAGAGTTTCCTCAGGGTGCGGGACTCGGTGCACACGGCTGGCTAGGGTGCTCAGAGGCGAAGCAGAAAAAGACGGGCGGCGGTTTTTGGCGGGCGCAGTTCTTACTACTGAAAGAGAAAATCGTTCTGATCTCTGGATCTCTGTTTCGGCTGGGGTCGTAATCGCCATGCAGGTTGTTGCTCTTGCGTGGGTCGTTTCAAGTACGTGGTTTAAGCAAGACGATTTTGTGGTGTTGTTTCGAACGACTTCGGCAGGTGGATTCCCCGGTTCGATGCTGACTGTGCATGGAGGGCACTTGGTGCCAGGCATTGTCAGCGTTTTTTGGGTTCTCCGCAGTCTCTTTGGAATGCAATGGTGGGCATTCGTTGCAGTTATCGCAGCGTCTCAGGCAGTTTGTTCCTATCTGACATGGCGGGTATTGAAGTCGTTTTTCAGATCGAGACCGATTTCGGTCTTGCTCCTCGTTATCTACTCAGCATCAGTGTTGACGGTCAGCGCAAACATGATCGCAATGTCGGCGATTCAGTATCTGCCAATGCAGTTGGCCTTTCCTGCGACGCTTCTTTTACTTCAGCGATATAGCAGGCATCCAAGTTTCAGAACAGCAGTGGTGACGATCGCACCAGTGCTCATTGCGACACTATTTTTCGAAAAAGCGCTCACGGTCGTCCCATTTGTTGTGATTCTTTGTGTGATTACCCCTTTGACCAAATCCTCGGCGGCGACGTGCAGGGGTCGTTTGCGAGAACTCCGAACGCCGCTTGCCATGTTGGTGGCAGTAACGGTTGCCTACGCGATTTTCTTCCCGGTGTTTACCGGCGGATCCAAAGGCCAGGCCCACTTCACATTTGATGCGGTAGCGAAGTTTGATTTGGGTCCATTTCTTAAGAATCTTGTCCCAAGCTTTTTCGGTGGGCCGGGTCAGTTCGATTCCAGCGGATCTATTTCGGCACCATCGGACTTTGAAGCCAGAGCCTCTTTCATTGCGTTCTCCGCGCTGTTTGTTTGGTCGATGATCCGTTGTTGGAAGTCAATCAAGTATTGGGCCCTCTTGCTGGCCATGGCCGGGGGAAACCTTGTACTCATTGCACTCGCCAATCGCACGTGGGTCGAAAATATGACTCGTTATATGTCTGATCTAGTTTTTCCCTTGGTGTTGTTGGTTGGTTTGGCGGTTCTGGGGAACTCGAACGACGAGAACGATGGGTATTCGCCGATTGTCCGAAAGGTTCTTCAACGTTCGAAGGCTTTGGGTTTGGTATTGATCGTGGTTGCCGGAATTTTCGTTGTCGCCCATTCTGGGAATAGTCAGTCAGCCATGGTGGCCGGTATGAAATTTGCACCGGGGAAAAGTTATGCAGAGACAGCGCGACGCACCACAGAAACTTTGGATGATGCCCCGATGCTTCTGTCTCAAGGTGTTCCTCCCAAGGTCGTTTCAGGAGCATTTTGGGGAACGAGTAATTTGAATACGACGCGAGTTGTGTTACTGCCGGCTGGTTTAAATGTTCGTTTTGGGAGTGTTGTTGAGAACCCTTTTATGGTTCTCAACGATGGTTCGGTGGTCCCAGCTCGATTCGATCGAATCTCTAGACCGATCTCAACGGGCGCTGGGTGCTTGAACGTTCAAGAGATGACGACAACAACACTCAAGTTGGTTTCTTCCCCAATAATTTGGGGTTGGTATGGGCGCGTTCGTTACACCTCAACAAGGGAGTCCAAAGTTGCCTTGATGTGGTCCGGTCCGAACACGGTCATTGACCTTGAATCAGGTTCCCACACTATTTATTTCCCGATCACTGGTGGTGGAAACGCCCTCACTATTGGCCTTGATGACAGCGGCGTGTGTCTCCAAGAAATCGAGTTCCTCAGATTGAGAGCAGATCAATAAGCAACGGTGCACTGCATCCAGCGGGCTGAACAACGAGCGAATTTACCAGTCTCATTGATGCCGGAGTTGTCTTATCGCTGGATTTCAGTGCTATTAGCGAGTGGTTGCCGGCATCCACGCTGGACGGGTTGCTTCGAACGCAGTGATCGCGTCGACGTGCTGCAACGTGATGCCGATGTCATCGAGCCCATTCAGGAATCGATCCTGAGTCGAATCATCGAGTGGGAACTCGATGTCGATGTCGAGCGATGGCACTGAGACGCGCTTGGTGGCGATGTCGATAGTGATCTCGGTGGTGGGCTCGGCTTCGACGGCGCGAAGTATTCGTTCGCTCACGTCGGCGGGAAGCACAACGGGCACGAGTCCGTTCTTCGCTGAGTTGTTGCGGAAAATGTCGCCGAATCGAGGAGCGATCACGGCCGCAAATCCGTAATCCATGATCGACCACACGGCGTGTTCACGTGATGAACCCACACCGAAATTCGCGCCGGCCACAAGGACCTTGGCGCCGGCGAACTGTGGGAGGTTCATGACAAATTCCGGATCTTCACGCCACTCTGAAAAGAGGCCCTGGCCGAAGCCGGTGCGTTCGACGCGCTTGAGCCAATCGCTCGGGATGATCTGATCGGTATCGACATCCGATCGATCGAGTGGAAGTGCGGTTCCGGTGATGGTGATTACTGGTTCCATGATGTTCTCAGTTCTCTCAGGCCAGATCGCGGGGATCGGCAAAGGTTCCAGCGATGGCGGTTGCTGCAGCGACGGCGGGGGACACGAGGTGTGTGCGGCCACCCTTACCCTGTCGTCCTTCGAAGTTGCGGTTCGAGGTTGACGCAGAGCGTTCCCCCGGTGCCAACTTGTCGGGGTTCATGGCAA
>SXGQ01025884.1_pt1 | contig 14599 bp, 7 predicted proteins | sample 3178371 | NCBI WGS metagenome assembly SXGQ01 (sample SAMN11356859, study PRJNA531348) | freshwater metagenome | isolation source: freshwater sample F1-20 | place: China: Fuxian Lake, Yuxi | collected 2017-12-25
GCGGCCGTCGCCGTCGCCGCGACCAAGCTCCCTCGCCGCCCTCGTAGGCGCCATTACCCCCGCCGCTGCCGCCGATGTCAATATAGAATTGAGAGGAGCCGTTCATAATAAAGATATTAATAAACTAGGCAATATCGTTATACAAGATGGCGTCGATCCCATGGAAAAAGGTAACGATGGTAAATCCGCCTTAGATATTGCGGGTGAACTACCACAATCAAATATTAAAGGTGATATAATCATGATTTTAGAAGCTACGGTTGAAAATAATAGAGTATATGCGCAGCAAATACTTGGGCGAGTTGCCGATTTAATAGCTACTGGAGAGGCTGCCGCTGCTGCCGCCGCTGCTGCCGCCGCTGCTGGCGGAAATGCCCAAGCCATCAATACTGCTATCGATGAAGCCAAGGCCGCTGCAGACGCCGCCACCAAACTATTCACAAAGAATGTTCTTGATACCGCCCACCAGGATGATTTTCGCAATGCTGTCCATCGTGTGGTGCTTGCTTACCATGCCGCTGCCGCAGCTGCCCCTGCCGCACGTGCGGCTCCAGCTCAATATAACGATGCGGCAACGACAAATTTAGGGTATGCCATGGAAGAGATAGAAAATAATCCAGGTAACCCCCGAAATGCTGTAATTGACCAAGGTATTATACCAAGGCTTCAAGCAGGGGCTAATCCAAATGCTACTGGCGGCTCGTCAGATTGGCCATTTATTGTAATCGCAGCGTTTGCCAATAATACAAGGGCAGTAGAAGTCTTTGTAAACACAGCACATATTAATGTGAACGCACATGAATCGATGGGACAAACTGCCCTATGGCATGCTGCTAGAAATGGAAATGTAGGTATGATTAGAATATTGGCTCAAAATGATGAACTGAGACTTATACCTCCTGATATGCCCGCAGCGCCTAATCCAAGAAATGTTATTAAAGGGAGTATAAATGCTGCTATGCGGAATGAAATAATAGCGGAGTTAGATCAAATAGAGGCTAGAGATGGGCCAGCTGTAGGCGTGGCTCCTATTCAGCATGTTGTCGTCCCTCCACAGACAGTACACAATCCTGTATTAGCTGCTCCTAGCCCAGAGGGGCTGCGTATAAGAGTGCCTCCTAACAACAGGAGCAACGGCAGCAGCAACGGCAGCAGCACAAGCACCAGCAACAGCAACAGCAACAACAGTCCTCGCGGGCTTACAGCCGCCAAAAGGCTTTTTGGGGCTAAACCACAGTCTGTACCTGTTGCTCAAATCATAGCCAACCAGGCCCGCCAGCGACAAGAAAGGCGCGCCGCCGCCGCCGCCACTCTTAATAGTAGGCGTGCCCGAGGTGCCCCACCCTTATTTCCTCGGCCACCCCCTCCAGGGTTCAATAACGATTTAAGGACAATCAGAGGTCGTCCCGCAGCCCTGCGCGCAGCTGCCGTGGTGCCCCCGCCCCTTGCGGCGCTGCCGCCCCCGCCGCCCCCGCCGCCCGCAGGCCCGCTTCCACTCGGTGCAAAAGAAACAGATGGCGGCTATAAACACAAACTACGTCGCCGTAAAACACGTCATAAGCGCAAAACACGCCGCAAGGCCCGCAGAACTCGGCGCAGCATTAAATAACTCCATTTTATTTCACTAAACCCTTCAGAATGGGTGACCTTACAGGGAATCTCTCCTACGCACTGAGTTACATAGGACTCGGTAAATCCCAGTTTCCTCTTGTGAAAGTTGTAAGTACCGTCGACAATCAAACATATAGTGTTCGCGATATGCCCGATAAGCAAAAGGCGGCCGATACAATGGCAAAAGTCCGCCTCAAGATGAACAAACTCAAGATTCATTTGGAAACTACGGTTCCAGATAAACCGCAAGTCCAACAACTTACACGGAATTTCGAAGCCCAGGCCTATCGCTTCACAGAAGCTACTCCCGACGCTGAGCATACAAGCTACAGTGTCAACAAAGGCGAGGCCGTACATTTCTGTCTCCGACAGAGAGAGGGCGGCGACGAATCGCTCGTGGATGAAGAAATCATCACCTTCGTCGCCCTCCATGAAATGGGTCACATGATTACAAAAACAATCGGCCACGACGCAGATTTCTGGAACAATTTCGCCTGGCTCTTACAAGAGGCAGAGCGCATTGGTATATATAAGCACCGTGATTTCCGTGCGCATCCTGTATCATATTGTGGCATGAAAATCACCGACCAGCCCACATACGACGCCGCAAAAGAAGGAACAGATTTTTCTTTGGGATAACTGCGCCTATCTTCTGTAGAACACGATATCTGACTTCCATGTAGAGATGGCTGCTGCCGAGGTACCAGTAGCAGCAAACCCTATAGAGCAGATACCAGATTTTATACATGAAATATTTTATCCTAGTCCACTCACTACCTTTCGCGAATCCATGCCCAGTGGCGAGTTGGAAGTTCATCTTCACAGGTCACAAGGCGAGCCTGTACAACTCCGTCTTATCAATATGTTCCCTTTCATGACCCTACAGGACATTAAAGTTGCCCTTTTTATTGAGCTGAGGCGTGAGCCTATTGCCGTCCCTGATAATATATATCTTTGTCTACACGGAAGCGAGCCCGGTAAACGCTACATAGGTGGTCAAACAGCGCCGCTCGACTTTAGCTGGAATTTCCCCAATATTTCTGTAGCACAGCCCTTGCGTATAGCAGAGCCGTTCAAACTCGTCACAGGCGGAGTCGCAGAAGATGCGAGATTTGTTGACCCCGGTGGTGAACGCCGCCTCGTTTCCCTCATTGACCGTCGGCGTATGACGATTGAAGATGCCTGTTTCCGTAAACGGATTAGTAATGGCATCCCCGTAATACACGCCTACCTCTATTCCGATTTACTCGCCGCTCTCCGGTCAAAATCCGGCAGCAATCCACCCAGTATTCGCGATTGGAATGGTCGCTTATACCCGATATTTCCACATTTGTCGGCTTCCTCGGGGCCGGAGGGGGCTGCGGCAGATATACAGGAGGCGTCGCGCCTTGCCCTCATATTCGCACGCAAACAGCAGTTTCTTGTGCGGCTCGAGTCCATTCTGGAGAGTGGACAGCCGCTCGTGGCACTTACTATGGCGGGTATTAAGCATTTACAGCTGACATGGGATACAAAGCGCCAGATTCAGGGCATTGAGACGCAGTTTTACGAGGCGGATGTTTCGGAGCGTCGGCCCTTCGTGCGTCTTATACCTACAGAGGGGTCTGGTATCAGCAAGGTCTACTTGGCCGACGGGAAATCGCCGGATATTCAGGACCCGAAACTACTTATACAATGGGCGCAAGATAGGAGTCCCACGCCTGAGCAGGATTTCGCGTTTGCGAAAATCATGTTGCGCAAGGGGCTGATGAATGTTCCGCCGATTTATGCGACACTGCGTCTTTTCAACGATGGCACGGCGGATTGCGTCGTGGAGCCGCCAAAGGGGGTCAAGAAACTCGAGCCGCGCAATGACCTGGAAACATTTGGTGACCAACTTGTGGAAGGATTGCGCGGCCTCCCGTATCTGTCTACCATGCCCGAGTTACAACGCGGCATATTTGTTCTGGGCCTGCGTCTACGAAAGGGCGAGGACGCGGTTATTTCTCCTCGTATTCTGCGTGAGCGGTTGCCCATATTCTCTGCCATGTTTCAGGAAATCTCTGCTCTTCCTGGGGAGAGACCGCTTGTGATGTTGCGCTTTAAACTCGTGAGCAACTTTGCGCGCGAAGACCGTATACAGACATTTTTGACCCAGGTAATACAGCGGAAAGTTCTGCGTGGTGAGGGAGGTGTGGCGGATTTAGTAGCTCTTGTCGCAGATGAATTCCAGATTGATGAGGATGAGGCGCGGAAGCAGGTGGCCATAAAGTTACAGGCGCAGGGCGAAGTTTCCATGGTTGTCCCTGAGACGAAAGAGTATATGCGTGAGAATAACTTTGGGATTGATGTCGCTATTTTCGCGCAGCACCCCTTTTACACATTTCATATTTATAATGTGAACTCGCTGGAAAATCTCCAGCGGATTGTTACGGCGCTTTCTTTGTTAATGAGTGCGAGTACGGAGGATTTACAGGTGGGTGCGAAGGCTGTGAAGGAGCTCGTTACCGCGGAGGCGTGGCGGCCTCCCGTGGAAGAGGAGAAGGAGGCTGTGGCAGAAGCTGCCGCAGAAGCTCCAGCGGCGGCTGCTGCCGCGCCAGTAGAAGAGGCGGAGGATGTTGCTGGCGCCGAAGACATGCCCGACTACTTGGACTTTTTCGCGTTTGACCAGGGCGGTGAAGAGCTTACTTTGGAGGAGGCACATCAGAAAGAAGTAGAGGCCGCTGCGGCTATGGGAGCGGCAGCTAGACCAGACTTTCCTGCCGGCGCAGAAGATTCTGCGAAGGCTATTCCGAAAACCTCACAGGATTTGCGAAAGGGTATCGCTGCGGCGACCGTGAGTCCGAAAGAAGAACTGGCTACTCTGGCTCCAGCCGCAGCTGCACAAGAAAATGAAGATCAACCGGCCAGTACAGAGACAGGTATCGCGAATTTCTTCTTGAATAAACTAAAAGAGGCCGACTCCCGCCTATTCGATTATACGAAGTCCAATCCCTCTTTGAAGCGCTATGTAAGTCAATGTCAACCCACCTATGGTCGTCAACCGGCTGTCTTATCCGAAGAGAAATTCATGGAAATCCAAGAAGAATATGCGAAAGACAATGTGGCCTTTCAAATATACCCCCTACAGCCTGGAGAGCCAGAGAAACTGCCTGGCATGCCCGAGCGCGATTATTATACCGTTCTCAAATACGGCTCCAGCCCACAGCGCCAGAACTATTACCTATGCTGCCGCTATTTCTGTATTCGCGATGAAATGTTGATTCGCGAAGCCGAATTGCGCGGAACAGTTATGCGTAGACCCGCAGGTGCCCCGAAACAACCAGGTGAATGCCCCTTTTGTAAGGGGCGTGTAATAAGCAATCGTCGCGCACCTGGGCCCAATGAGACCATCATGGAGAGAGTCATCAAACCGCCGACACCGGATAAGCGACACCTCTATATTGGTTTCATCAAGAAAACTCCTCACCCTGAAGGGTTTTACCTCCCCTGTTGTTTTACGGAAGATGTCCCTATCAAATTCAGAGGAAATCCTGCCTTTGATAAATACAAGGAATGGGGACTCAGCCCGAGTACGAGTGCACGCCCAGTATCAGCCGCTGCGGCGGCGGTCCTAGAAGATGAAGACGAAGATGAAGAGCCCGTTATAGGCGATGCCTACAAAGCTCTTGATTATACCACGACACTTAACCAGATATCCAAAAAATACATTGTCGGCGCGGAAAAACTTCCGCTCGATATTAGTCCTGGTCCCGCGGGTAGAGTAGGAGAGGCGCAGATTGGCTTATTACCCACTATTCTGAACTCCTATTTCGACCAAGACCCCACGCAACTTGTGACTCGCGCATTCAATCCACAGAAAATCAAACCCGATGGCCAAGGATTTTTGCGTATTGCCGTGGAAAATCGTCATCGTTTCCAGGCAGATAGCTTTTTAGCTGCCGTTGCGCCACTCTATGGCAAAAATACCGCCGACCAGATGAAGCGCCATATTATTGAGTCAATACAACCCAAGGAGTTTCTTTCTCTCAACTATGGTAATCTCGCGATTGAGTTCTATGACCCCGCCGATTCTGTTATTAAACCCCCTGCTCAAGAGGCACTGCGTCTCTGGGCATCCAAATTCCTACAAGTCGATATGCAGGAGGAAAATGAAGAAGTAGTTCGGCGCGCCTATATGAGTTATCACACCTTTGTGGAATGGCTACTATCCGATAAAACAAAGAAGGAATACAGACATTTCGCACTCCTATTCGCACAATCGAATATTCTACGCCGTTCTTACCCGAAAGGACTCTCCATCATTGTCTTAGACATTCTTAAAAACGGTCAAATGAATGTTCGTTGCCCGCCCTATGGATTCAATACAAGTGTCATGAACAGGAATGACGTCGCATTTGTTCTACATCATTGGTCCGGTATATGGGAACCTATATTTTTCGTAGATAATCGCGAGTTCGATGTACGCAGTGACAATATATATACGATGGTGTTTCAGTATACTGCCAGAGCTAGTTGGCCGCCGATTGTACAACAGCGCTTAGGTGAATACATGGCACAGTGTAACTCTTCTGGACGCGCCATATATACTTCACAGAGTAAAGTTCATTCACTCGCGATGATTCCTGCGAGCTTCGCACGAGTAAACCTTGAAAAAGACCCGAACATTGTGTTCGATGGTATTCTGCGCGATGCCTATAATCACATTGGCGCACTTCTCTTTCATGAAAGAGGAGACGCTGCGGAAAATATGATAGCCCTGCCGGTTGTCGATGATGGCGAGCTTATTGTAGGGAAGACTCTTGTGCTGGACTGGGAAGACCCTGCCTTCCGTCCCGCGCCAGTAGAAAAGGTCCTCATTTTTTACAAGAAGTATGTGGAAACTCGTTTTTCATATTATCCTGGATTTGTGCCCACCTATATAATAAAGTCGACGACACAGGGAGGCGGTATTATTGCCATACAACTCCGTAATGGATTATACGTGCCCGTGAGCCCTCCTTCTTCGGAGGAGGCGGCGAAAGGACTTGTAGGTGCGCCGACGCGTATGGTTTCAGAGCTAGAGTGGACTAAAAATCACGAAATATCTCTGAAGGAGGCCGGTGTAGAGCTTCCAGGAGACAATGCGCGTATGGAAATATCGGAGTTTCAAGAAATATTTGAACATTTGCGCCTCACATTTTCGAACTGGTTGGCCGCGAAAGATGACGCAGGTGAATTCCGTAAGCGCTTAGAAGAAGTTATATTTTCACACAAACTGCCCTTATATGAGCGCAGAAAGCGGATGGAGATTTTACTCAGTCGCGAAGTAGAGAAATGGATTACGACCGATTTTTCCGATGAGGATGCCGCAGAAACAAGAGGAGTGTCGTTGTTGCGCGTGGACTGTAGCGTTCGAGGCGAAGACTCGTGTGGCGGACGCTGCGTATGGAAACGCGCCGCGCGTTTATCAGAAGAGGAGGAAGAGGAGGAGGAAGAGCCTGGTGGCCGCTGTATGCTGCATGTTCCTAAGGAGACACGGCTAGGTGAGGAAGAGCGCAAAGTATCTGCGCCCCGTGTTCTTTTATTCCGATTAATAGAAGAGTTGCTACGATACGGCGAGCGTCGTAAACAGCTTTTGGAGCAGGGCGTGGCTCGTCTGGCAAGCTTGGATAAACCTATAATGATACAGGAGCCAGGTGGTATCAGCAAACAAGTAATATATCCGGAAAAATCGGCGGCGTGGTATGAGCTTCTTCGGCTGGAATGGTCAAAAACGATTGACGAGAAGCCGAAGTTCTTGGAAGAGCTAAGTAAGGAGCGGAGCGAAGGGGCTCTCGCAGAGCAACTGGAAGAAACCGCGCTCCCTGAGCGTCTTGTAACAATAATGAACGGGCCTGGTGGGCCGCACCCGAAAACAAGTGCTATTCGCCTATTACGCGCCCCCTTTGAAGCGCTTCTTGTGCCGTTACGAGTGACACCTGCTGAAATAGGAGTTCTGAAAGAGACGGTCGCCTTGGACGACACGATGCTTCGTAAAATAGTGGAAGAGACAGGTGGTGTCGTGATACAATTCGATTTGCGTGAAGACCCGGTGCCACCTCCTGTAGGGAGAAAGCCCATTCGGAGCTTATATGATATCGACGCCATTCCCATATTTGTTATCACGGATGAAGGACCGGCTCTTCTAGTGAAAAATCCCTCTGCCCCGGAGATTTTGAAGAAGGCTGATATGCCTCCAGGCCTTCTCGCGACGGTGGAAGAAACTCTTGCGAAAACAAAGGGGATTTTGAAGTTGCGGCTAAAAGGCCCTCCTGTGGCGGCAGCTCCTGTGGCGGCCGCAGAGCCGAAGCGCCAAACACTTGCGGAATTCCGTGCGGCCAAGGCGGCTGCTAAATGACAACTACCTGCCCCTGCCCTTGCCGAACTGCCCGAAGGCGAGCCTCCAGCATTCCCTGAACCTCCTCCTCCAGACGATTTAGCCTAAATCGCTTATAGGTGTTATTATCCGGGTGAAAGATGACAGTATACATATCACTGATTCTCAGGCCGTAGAAGGTCTCTAAGAACCAGCGATATACATTGAGTTGTAGAGTGTAATGCCAGTAGTTCGCATCAGGGAGATGCGATACAGGGCCGAGCCCAGTTCCGAAAGAGTTCTCTTTCTTAATCTCTTTTGAGCGCTTCCAATCATAGATGACATAGGAGTCGTCGGATTTTCGGTAGAATATCATATCAATCGAGCCTGCGAGTTTGTGCTCCTCGCTCCATACCTCCCATTCACTCCGATAGGGCACTAGGTCATCGGACACCTCGCTCCAGAATTGCTGGAAATATTTCCATTCAGGCGTTGACAGAATAGAAGGCTCAATCATCTCGGGGTGGCCGTGTAGAAACTGCTCAATCGCGAGGTGCATGGCTGTCCCCGCGCCAGAGGCAGCCGCGCCATTATCGTCCCACAACTTCTTAATGGCCTCGGCTGTCATCCCGAAATACTTATTCTGCGGCCATTTGGGAGATGCCATCATTTTTGCGATAATAGCATCCGCATCGAAATGTGGAAAGAACTCGTGTAGAAACTTTGTACAGGAGACGATGCCCTTTGAGCTCCCGTTCACAGTATAGACGTGTGTCGGCTCGTCAATCTCGATTTTCGCATCACGAGGATGTATATTCTTAAAGGACAACTCTTGCCACGGCTGAGGCATTTCTATATTACAACCACGCAGGTGAATAGTTTCAAATTTATTGCGGGCAGCGGTAGCAGCGGCATCGCGCTAAAAAATACATCGGATATTCATAAAATATATTAGAAACGAATGTCACGCGCGTACGGCTATATGATTGTGCTGAAGGATAATGCGTCCGATAACTATACCTATGGAATCCCTGAGCAGGAGGATGCGCCGCAAGTTATCTTTACATCTTTGGAAGACGTGAAGGTAGCTATAAAGAAGGTGGTATCCAATATGGATAACTTCATACCGGTGGCATACGGCGAGGCATTCCCTTATGATTCCGTTACATTCGAACAACTCGTTGAAAAAGAGTCTTTTGCGCCCTATGGATGGAGTCTAGTGATCACAGATGAAGAGTCCTATCGCATTTGTATTGGGGTGCTCCGTCTAGATTTACAGAACTAAAATGCCCTTACTCGGGGTACCCGGCGAGTTTCATCATAATCTTCCCAATACGATTTTCTCCTTCAATGCGTCCAGACTGCAGGGAACGAACGCCACCCATATTGCTTGTGCTCGAGCCCGGCGTATAATAAAGCAGATACTTTCCACGGTCACGCGCTGCCGTTATAATCTTACGGAAGCGCGCGTCCTTTGTCCAGCGCTGTGTGATGGCTTCTTCTAGCACACTATCCTTCACAGTCGCCCATTTGGCCTCGTCGACAGTCGCCTTGTAGCGTTTCAGGAATGGAGGGCGCATCGCATCTTTTACAGCGGCAACTTCTGTCTCTAGGAGCCGCGCATCTTCTTCCTCCGAAAGGGGCTTTGTCCCCGCGTTTGTGAGTGAGAGGCGGTCCGTGAGGAACTTCTGGTGAATGGTCCCTTCGCGACTAAATATGGCCTTGGCCAGCTCTGGCTTCGGGGGGTCCGTAGCCAGCTTCACGCGCATGCCGGCAATGTAGTGATCAACGGTGGGGTAAATCACTGCCTCTTCGGAGCCCTCCTCCTTATCCTCTATAGGGAAGCGGGCAGAAGGCGCCAACCAACGCCCTGCGCCAGGGTCTTTTATGCCGAGCACATCCTTCTTCACACCGGCCTTGCTGTAGAAGAGGAATATTTCACCCTCCGTGTAAGAGCGCCCGGCCAAAGGATTTGCCGCAGGGCCGGGTGCCACAGGAACGGTTTTCGCAGGAGTTATTGTCGAGGCAGCCTTGGCCACTTCGGATACTCTGTTTTTATTCGCTGGCCTGAACTCCTCTTCTTGTAGGGCCGTAGCCGCAGCCGAGTTTGCCTCCGCTGCCGCCTTTAGAGCCGCAGAGCGCCCCTTGTTTTGATTTCCAGGAGCTGGAGCCGCTGCCGCAGGAGCAGCCGCTGCCGCTCCCGGAGCCTTACCCCTATTCCCAACAGGGGAAACGGAGGCCTCCGCCATCGTCGCAGCCGCCACAGATTCCTGCCGCTTCCGCTTGAAGATAAACCAACGATTGAGGAATGAGAACTCCTTAATCGCCTGGCTCATCGGAAACTTCTCACCCTTCTTCTTGGCCATCTCCCAACTTACGTCAAATGTCGCCGTGGAGTTTACCATCCCGACCTCCTTCAACTCTTCCGCGCTCAGCAACTCGCAGCCGATTAGCCGCATCTTGTCTTCCAGCAAGCGGAAGGGCACAAGATACTCGCGATGACCCTTGCCAATACTGATGAACTCCACATCGACACCCAGGCCAAATCCGTCATCGCCTTCGGGCATATCTTCCACATCATAACGCTTCGTAATATCCCACAATACTACATCGCCCTCAATACCCTTCTTCGATTCCACGCCCCGAAGAAGCTCAAATACTCGGTCGCCATCCGGGCAACACCCTATGAAGTATGATCCAATCTTCATCGTATCGCTGAGATTCCGGAGAAAGCCGTTGAACTTTGCCCCCGTCTCAAACATATAGTGAATGGCGAACATACAGCTCACGCAATCCGCGCCAGCTTTCAAACGCGAAGCCCCGTATTCTTCTACAAAGGGTGGCACAGGTCCTACCGGCTGTGACTTCCCAAAGACAGAGCGCAGAATATCTTTCTCTTCCTCGTTCATACCTGCAGAGCCATCCACCAAAGGCTTCGAGCAATCTGCGTTAGCGAATACCATGGGTGAAATATTCTCGAATCCACCCCTATTTATCATCTGACCCATATAGCGAGTATAGGCGCTATCCGCCGTATCCATAATATTCTTCGCGGCGTAATCGAGGCCAAGCACAAATCCCACATTCATGCGCAGCCATTTATGTAGGTCGCCCGCCACACCACAGGCCAACTCTAGGAGCGATTTGTCGCCGCCACGAAGCCCGACGTTATAGAGAATATTCTCCTTGATCCAGCGATTGTGAAACTTCTTCATCGTGGTAACACGACCCTCATCGGCCTCCGGGCCATCGCGGTCAAAGTATTGGCGCGCAGAAGATTCGCGTGTGCGTCCTCCAAGTGCGGCCAGCTCTTCTTCCGTTGGCTCCTCGTCACCCGTCTTAATCATCGTCTCCGTCACAGGGTCATAGATACTATTCCAAACATCCTCCGCCACAATGTCGGCGTTCAGTGTGCGGCTGATGATACCGCGCTGTAAGCGCTCCGTCTTGTCCATACGCACACGCAGCGGCCTCCATCGCCATCTAGGAGGCTGCGACGGGTCATAGGCCATTTCCACAATGGTCTTGTCCTGAATAGGCTCTTGTGTATGCTCCGTCATCACATATTCTTCGCCTGTATCGGGGTCACGATGGACAGGGAGGCACGCATAGGAGGCAAGGGGGTCAGGAAACTCCTTCGGAGTGAACGGAACAGGTTTATAATCACCCCCCTTCTTCCCCTCAAAGGTCCTATCTTTGCGCGGAAGGTCGCGCTTATTGAGAATAATGTCCCGTGGATTCGCCGTGCGTGAGCCTACAAAGAGGCGGAGTGTTTTATAGGTAACTGTTTCACCACTCTCGGGCTTGATACCGGTAATCACTTTGTCAATGCTCTTAGAGCCGGTGACCTTTTCGGTCACTACGAGGAAATCAATCGTATTGTCCTTCGGGGGCTTCCATTTGAACTGCTCGAAGAATGTCGCCGCGGGGCGAATAGGGAGGGGATTCGCATTCGGAGTAAAGATGAGGCCGTCCGTGTAATAGGGGCGAGCGGCTGAGAGAATGCGGGCGGCTGCGCGGAAGATGGATTTATCTCCCGCCTTGGCGAAGAGGAACTCTTTTGCCGCCACCTGGAGTTTATTCTGCGCTGAAACTCCGGGCATCACGGTTGGGCCATCGCCCTTGTTCCATGTAGCAATCCACGCCTTCAGCTGATTGTATCGACTATCTTCGGCCGGTCGAGGCTCGGCCGGAGGCGCCCCCTCTGCGACAGGCATCGTCGCACCTGGCTGAAAGGGAAACTGGCTCACATCGCGCTTGTCCGTCGCGTATAAGATATCGAACGCGAGAAACTGCTGCATTGGCTTCGGCGGGTCATCCTTCGTCTGTGTCACCCATTCACCGTCAATGAGCGATAGGCGGAGGTCAGGGCGCTGTAGGCCGGTACGATATACATTCATGCCCATATCAATCAGATACAGATTCCCTTTCGAGTCGACGAATCCCATACAGCGAAGTCCGTCCGCCTTGTCTGTTACATTATAGCCGTCGCGAATATTGGCCGTCTTCGGCGCATGTTCTGCGCCGAAGTTCTCCTTCTCGAGAACCTTCAGGGCAGGGCCGCGGAACAAATCCGTTCCCGCAAGTTCTTTATAGGCGCTCTTCACTTTCATCGCCACAGATTTCCGGATAAGAATGGAATTCTTTTGAATACCACGGAGAATCTCGCCTATGCCGCGAACAAGGCGCTTCGTCGCCTCGGCCACAGTATCATCGGGCTTCCGTAACAACTCCACTTCAATCTCGTATGTAGGCGGGGCGTTCATAATATCCTGGTCACGAAATCGACGCTGCCATTTGAAATCACCGGAGGCCTGCTTCTTCGTGCTGCGGACGATGGACATATCGATGCGTAGTCCGTCGCCGTCGAATGACCAGCGCCGAATCATGCGAAACGCCTTCTTTTGCTGCTGCCAGCCTTCAAACATGGCCATCACTTTCGCATCCTTGGGTGACAGAGTAGTTTCCTTGCGAAGCTTTATACGTGTGTCGTAATCTTCCAAATCCACTTGACTGTCGGCCGTCGCGCGGTCCTTCGTCATCACTTCATACGGCTTTCCGGCCATAGTGTCATCTTCGCAATATGCTTGGATGACACCGAGACTTCCAATCATAAAACGAAAGTGCTCCGGAGTAATAGTCGCCATGTAATCACCTTGTGCTAAAGCACGATACCCTTTTCCACGAAGGCGCTGGGCAACGGCGAGAAAGGTGACTGCGTCCACTTCTCCGAGCGTGCCTTGTTTTCCGAATGTGGCTTCGAGCTCATACCCTTCGTGGAGTGGGTGACTTAGCCAGTCTTCAACTCTTTTCCGTATGCTTTCAGCTTCTGCGGGAAAGAGCTCCATTGGCTGTGACTTCTATTCACCTAACTAGTTTTCGCTTTGGGCGGCTAACGGAGGCAATTTTACTGGCGATGTGCCGAAACGAAGAAGAGCCTTAATCGCCTCTGCGCGACCAAGGGCAGCGGCCCAGTCGGCCTTTTTCGGCTTATCTAGGCCGTTCCGGACACCGGTTCCGTGATCCAGCATCTTCTTCTTGATTTCCTCCAACGTTCCATCAGCGACTGGCCAATCAATCTTCCATCCCTCTTCTTCACGCCGGCCTAGCCATAGAGAGATGCCGTCCCCTACGGCCTCTTCACCGGGCCGATGAAGAATGGCGCGCGAGCCGGCTGTGGCCCCCCATACGGGGAGCTCTGTACTCCAGAGACGAGGGTCCGCCGGGAAGAACTCGATTTTCTTGTTGGCCTCATCAAGAGAAACCTTTTGGTATCCAAAGAGGGCGCATAGGGCAGTGTCCAGCTGCGGAGTGTCCATTGGCGGAGATACAGCCGATGTTTGTTGCGCTGCCACTTGTTCAATCACCTTTTTGCGCTGCCATTTTACGCTTCGGAGCTCCGCTTCCACGCGGTCAGTAATCTTCAAAATACTGTCCCGGAGAATGGTGCGACGAACAGGCGGAGTTCCTCCACGAAACTCTGGGTCTGTTTTCCATAGATAAAGGCTTAGTGGGCCGGGGGGCTCTAAAGGGGTAGGAATCCACCCACCAGCTACCGTGGCAGGGGCATCTTCACCCTCTTGAGTATCTGATACTACACAAATCTCAATCGGAATCACTTCGCGCTTCCGATTGGGATTCTCTTTTACCCATGCCTGTAACTGTCTTAATACCGCATGTGGCTGTTGCATTCTGCTTCTTAAAGAAAAGTAGCGAGAAGGCTTTAGTCCCTTCCATTTAAGAGTGCATCCTGTGCCTTACGATATTCTTCTTCATGATTATTGAAATCTTCGCGTGTTTTCTTGGAGAAAACCATGAACTGTTGTAGCTCTTTAAAAACATGTGCCGGAAGCTTAGAAACATCGAAAAATACTCCATTGCTATTTTCACTGAAGTCGGCATTATGTGTTTTGAGAATACGATACATTTCTTCCATTTCATTTTTATTAAGAAGTTTCACATCTTGCGAAAAAAGTTTTCTCTGTTCATATTCTTCTGCTGTTAATATTGCAGCTGAGGCACTCATTCTAATAATATAGTTATATCGGCTTTTTCATTGGATTCCGCAGAGCACATGCTAGTATTATTTAGCTATTGTATTCTGCGGGGGCTCTTCAACCCTCTCTTCATCCTCTTCGGCCTCCTCTTCACCCTCCTCAGCCTCCTCTTCAC
>SXGQ01425613.1_pt1 | contig 14599 bp, 13 predicted proteins | sample 3178371 | NCBI WGS metagenome assembly SXGQ01 (sample SAMN11356859, study PRJNA531348) | freshwater metagenome | isolation source: freshwater sample F1-20 | place: China: Fuxian Lake, Yuxi | collected 2017-12-25
AAGTTGGAAACGCCAGCGCATTTCTGCTGTCGCCACTTGCATCTGGGATTACGGGGCAGGTGGTTTATGTGGATAGTGGGTATGGCATCATGGGTCTTTGAGTACGCCGCGGCTATGCGCGGCGAGTGATGTTGTGGGGGGGTGCGCGCGCGTGCGCGCGCGTGCGAGAGCGCGCGAGAGCGCGAGAGAGTGCGCGAGAGTGCGAGAGCGCCGCGGAAAAGTTCGCTCGGGGCTCAGACAGTCCTCGGCGGCCGACACGATCTGTTTTGCGAATTTTTGATTGCAAGCGCAGTCGACCGCCTGCGGAACTCGCCCGAGCGAACTTTTTCGCGGCGCACACGCGGATCACGGCTCGCACGCGGATCACCGCGCGCACGCGGATCACGGCGCGCACGCGGATCACGGCGCGCACGCGGATCACGGCGCGCACGCGGATCACAGAGCGCAGAGGCGAATATGCAAAGGCACAACATCAATCGCCGCAGTTGGCGCGGCGTGGACTCAACTGATTTGTTTTGTTGTTCGAAAGCAAATCCAAACGCAGATGACGCAACCGAGAACACCGCAATCGCCGATCTATGTTCTGGCGATCAAATCAGGATGGAAAATCCACGGTTCATCGCTGACGAAATCTTCATCGAAAATCATCGCGCGGCGGATGGCGCAAGCAAGTTCAACCAATCCAGTTCGATGCGTCGCGCTGACATGCACGCTTGCTTCGCGCGCTTGCGCAGATTCGCGTTTGGGATCGAGATCGATGCGCGTGCAAACTTTGATACTCGGCACATCAGAATCAATCCGCGGGCAGGGCTGACCCGGCGCGGAAATCTCGAGAATCAAACTTGCGCCCGTTCGCAACTTCGCAGCGATGCTTTGTGCCGCGGCTTCGACAGGATCATCGGTCATTCGAATTCCTGGCGTATCGAACCAGTCCGCAACGAGTCCATCAAGTTCAACTCGCGCAGCGACCGCATCGCGCGTCGTTCCCGCAAAGTCCATCGCAATTGCAACCGTGCGGCCAGCGACTGCATTCAAGAGCGATGACTTGCCGACATTTGCCGCGCCAACTGCAACAATGCGCGGAGGATGAAGCAATCGAGAAAGTCGCTGTGCACGAGAAATCGAACTCGCATCCACCACCCATCCACGCGCAACTGCGGCGGCGATTCGCTTTGGCTGCGCAAGCAAGATCGGAATTGCGCGCGCACTCGCAGCGTTCGAAATTGCAGAAAGTGCGAGAGCCTCGCGAAAGCAGCGTGCTTCGGGATATGCCAGTTGACTGCGGCGAATTGCATCATTGAGCACATTGGCTGGCACTGCGTCATTCACCTCGCTGACTCCGTGGTTGCGCATCCACACATCAATTCGCGCAACAATTCGAGGCCCACCATGAGGCATGATCAACGCACTTGTCTCTGACAAACGAACGATCAATCCATTGTCGATGTCCGCGAAGTTGGCGTGGACAATCTGTCCCACTCTCTGCGCGGATTTTTCACCCAGAGTCCTTCCCATCAATTCGCAAAGCAACGCATCGAGCGCCGTGGCATCAAGTGAATTCAATCTGCCGATCGCCACCGCCCCCGCAGAACGCGGCGTCTCCCAGATCACTTCGATCTGCGAATTATTCTTCGTCTGCTGATTCATCGACGAATCCAGCGATGACGGAAACTGCGATACCAAGCAAGACCAAATCTGGAACAACGCGATCGACGAAGTCCTCGTTCTCCAAGATCGCTTGCGCGTCGCCGCCCGTTGCTACGACCATCGGAAAAGAACCGAACGAATCCGCGTAACGCTCGATCATTCGCTGTACAAGTCCGCGAATGCCGAAGAAGACGCCTTGCAGCATCGCTTGTTCAGTGTTGCGACCGTATGGTTCGTTGTCAGGTATCGCAAATGGAATCTCAGGCAGGGCATCAGTATGTTCGTGCAGTGCGTTCAATTGCATTTGCGCACCAGGCGCAATCACGCCGCCGTGAAAAGTGCCTACACCATCGACAAAATCGACGGTAATCGCAGTTCCAACATCGATGACAACGCACGCTTGCTTGAGACGATGAAACGCCGCGGTCGCACAGAGCAAACGATCAACGCCAGTCTTTGCCTTGGGATCAAGCTTCGTCGAAATCGCAGGCGCAATATCGCGTCCAATGCGAGAGACATCCACGCCCAGTCTTCCAGAGATGCGCGCTTCGAGAGGCTTCGCAAACCCATCATTCACGCTGGCGAGTGCGACAACGCCTTCGTCGTCATCGAGACTCTCCCAGTGATGCGCTATGCGTTCAACGATCAGTTCGACTTCGGTGTTGGGGATTTGCTCGCTTGCGTCGAGTTCTTCGGCGCCGTCAAGAAAACGGCCGATATGCGTGCGGGTGTTTCCGATGGAGATGGCGAGGATCGCAGTCACGAAGCGAGTATAGGGGCGGACGACGACGCGACGAAAGTCGCAAGTCCGCACTCGCGGCGCAAGCGTTGGATCAATGCCGCATTCGCTCGTGTAGCAATCGGTCCGATCATCCCGCATCCAACCGATTGACCATCGAGCAGTGTCACTGCGGAAAACATTCTGCGGCTTGCGGTCAAGATGATTTCTGAAGCACCGCGCAAATCGGCTTCGGAGATCGGTCGAACCGAGCAGGGAATGCCAGCATTTACACACGCTTCAAGCAGCCGAGTGCGCATCACGCCATTGAGAATTTCTGGCGCTGTGTCAACTGGCGGAGTGACAAGTTGGCCGCGTACGACTGCGAAAACATTCGATGTTGTGCCTTCGCTGACGAATCCACCGCGCACAAGAATGGCTTCTTCGTTTCCGCTGGATGCAACGGCAAGCATCGGCAAAATATTGCCAAGCAGTGCCGTTGTTTTTATTTCGCAGCGATGCCATCGTTCGTCTTGGACCACCGCGCATGATGCGGTTGTGGGCGTTTCGAGATCTTCGATTCCGCCACACTCCGATGCGCATGCAAAGACGGTCGGCACGAGTCCCTTTGGGGGCATATGCGTCCGCGTCGCGGCGGCACCGCGAGAAACTTGCAAATAGATTGATGCGTTTGGCCAACCGTTTTTTTCGATCAGTGCGTTCGAGATCGATTCGATTTGTGATGCGTCGAATCCTTCAATGTGAGTCAGCGCAAGACTGCGCCCAAGTCGCGCGATATGCAGATCCATTCCAACCGGCGCTCCGCCAAAAAAACGAACGACTTCATAGACGCCATCTCCAAAGAGAAAACCCCTATCAAAGACGCTGATCTTGGCATCCTGCGCATTGACGATTCGACCGTTGAGCCATACTTGCATAAGCAGACTTTACATCGTCACGGGAGCGCAAACTTGTTTATCTAATAATTCAAAATCACTGGCGCGCCGATTTCCGCACTTGCCCCTGCGCACGCCATTGTTACGGGCAAATCGTAATACTGCAGTCGTACTTCCTGCCCGTACGAGTGGGGAGCAATACACCACAAGATCATTTCACCTTGTCGCGGGCTCGGACCATCGCAGCGATTCGTGCGGGGTCGAGTTCGTTGGACCATAAACCATCTACTTTGAGCGCGCTGCCAACGATGATCGCGTCTGCGCTTCGAAAAATCCGCGCGAGATTTTCTGGCGTCGCGCCACTGCCCGCAAGCACTGGAAGTTTCGTCGCCGCACGAGCCATCGCAAGTTCTGCCGCATCTGGTTCAACGGCAGTCTCGGTTCCAGTCACGATCATTCCGTCGGCTTGAAAAAACTCCGCCGCGCGAACCCATGCCGCCATATCCAAGTCCGCAGTCAGCGCGTGCGATGAGTGTTTCTTGCGCAAATCAGCGTAAATCTTGATCGATTCTGCCCCGAGACGCTTGCGCTCGCGGAGCAATTCTCCCGCACATGCCTTTGCCAATACACCTTCGTCGGCAACTGCTGCGAAGACGAAGCCTTCAGCACGAACAAACGCCGCGCCAGCCGCTTGCGCCACCGCAAGCGCCGCAAGGTTTGCGCCCGAAAGAATCTGGACGCCAACTGGAATCTTGACTGCGTTCACGACAGCCGCAGTCGCCACGGCAAACATCGCAACTGTGTCCGGACTTGATGCATCAGCAAGGTATGGCCGGTCGTGCATGTTCTCGACAATCAGTGCGTCGAAGCCTGCGGATTCCAATTGCCGCGCTTCAGCGACGGCCTTCGCGATGATTTCCGCTGGTCGCATATTGGAAGAAGGTGTGCCAGGCAGCGCGCGAAAGTGGACCATTCCAATAAGAGCATGCGCATTGCCGAAGAGAAGTTGGCGGTCGTTGCGAGTCGCGTTCAATTTGATCCCTTCGAAGTTGTGGAAGAATCCATAGTTTGAGCGGTCTGGACCCACTCTGGTGATTCAATGATCTTGATGAGCGCAGAATTGATCTTGCGCTCAGTTTCAATGTCGAGTTTTTTGTTCAGCCCAAAACCAATGAATCCTCGAATGGCCTCGGTTGGAAGGACAAGGAGTTCTGAATCCCCTCGAATATTAAGCAACGCACGCAGTTCGTTCGTCGGATGCAGAAATCCCTCGATTTCATTCTTTTCAAGCGCGGTGAATGCATCGTCTGGTGTGGCGTAAACCCTTGGCAAGACACCAAGTTTGTTCGCGACATATCGGCTGTTTGGAGTCTCGATGATCCCCACAAGGTTTGCCTTCATATCTTTAATCGATTTAAAATATGGCCTCAACTGTCCAACAGTCAGGGTCGCAACAATCGTCGCAGAAAAAATCGCCACAAGAATGATGGAGATGAATATCCAAATTCCACCCACCAGTTTTCCCGCCCGACTCTTCGGTACAAAGTCTCCATATCCAACTGTGCTCAAAGTGCTGATCGCCCACCACAAGCCGTTCACGAATGAGTCTTTATGCGCGAAGTGAGCTGGATTATTTTTTTTCTCGACGAGACGGATAATGCTCCCCGAAATCACCGTGGCAATCAGCATAAAAATCAGCCAGATCAACACATCGAAAGTCATGACTCGTTTGATGATGGCTCGAGGAAGAGTGACTCCTCGAGTGTGAGTGACAACTGAATATCCGCCAGCATCAAATGGCTGAGAAAAATTGCAAACATTGTTTTGGTTCGCATTGATTTCGATGCCGCTCGCAAAGACATCAAGCGATCCATCCTCGTGATTCGATTTGAGTTGGAAAAAATTCAGTTCTTCAGATGTATAACCCTTCAATGTATATTCAAGGCCAGCTTCTTTGGCAATTTTTTCCCAGAGATGAATCGCTGGTCCAGTCCAAGTTCCATCCGATTGCTGCCACGAATAAGGTCTGCGCGTTGTCGTGCCAACCTGCAGGATTCTCGGAGTGGTTGTCGATGCCGCCGCTGGCGCAGTTGCCGCCGCTGGCGCAGTTGCCAATGGTGGCGCAGATGCCGCAGGGGTCGACTGCGCAAGCGCGAGCGCGATAAAAATTTCAGCAAGCATTGAATGCGCAAGATACGCCGACAAGCAGGATGGGGTGGTACTTTGCGAGAGTGACCTTTCCAATCCAAATGATCGATTCGGCATCATCAAGCACGCTTGTCATCGAACCAGATGCAGGATGCGTTGCGACAAGTTGGCGGGTGAATGGGCGCGAAGTGCTCGCGTTGCCATCGCCTCGCGAAGAATTTTTACGCGCGCCGCGCACAGGCGGTGTGCCGCTGCTTTATCCCTACGCCAATCGCCTGCGCAGCGATCATTTTTATGTTGCGGATCGCGCTGTCAATCTTTCAGTCGATGCGAAATTGAAGCGAGATCCAACTGGATTGCCGATCCATGGCTTGCTGCTGCGATGGAGCGATTGGAATTTGAGTCAGCCATCGCCGAGTCATCTTGAAGCGTCGATTCGCTGGAGCGATCACCCAACATTGATGGCCGCGTATCCGTTCGCGCACACACTGCGAGTGATCTGGCATCTCTCACACGATTCTTCGGCGGCGACATTGACCGTGACGACGATCATCGAAGCAGATCAAGATCAACCCATTGCGGTCGCATTCGGCTGGCATCCATATATATCAGTTGTCAATGCTGTGTCGGCGCAGATCGAACTTCCTCGGCGTCGGTCTGTTGCTCTAGCACCAAGCGGACTTCCAATTCTCTCCGCGCCAAAGAGTGCTTGGTCTGATCCATCGAAGGAGGCAATCGGGCAAAACCAGGATTCGCTCTTTGAAATTGACCCCAGCGCAGGAAAGACGCAGATCGCAATCATCGACGGAAGTGATCGCACTGAAATTCGCTTCGAAGGTGGATACAGCTTTCTTCAGGTCTATTCGCCAACTGGAGCAACTTTCGCGTGCGCTGAACCGATGACAACCGCGACATCCGCATTGACGGATGGGCCGAAAGTGATCGCGGGTGGCGAGCGGTCTGAATCAACTTTTCAAATCCGCAGAAAACTCTGCTGATTCTGCTATTTTGACTTGCGATGGCAAGAGCACTCGAAGGAAAAGTAGCGATCATCACTGGAGCGTCCAGTGGTATCGGCGCTGCAACAGCGCTGGCGATGGCGAAAGCAGGCATTGATCTGGTGCTTGTCGCGCGAAGACGAGACAAACTTGAAGAAGTGGCGAAGTCAGTTCGTCATTTTGGAAGAAAAGCGCACGTTGTCGTTGGCGATGTTTCTGACTCATCACATGTGGCCGGAGTACTTGACGATGCCGAGCTTCACTTTGGCAGATTCGATATTGTTTTTGCCAATGCGGGCTATGGATTGGAACGCCCCGTTCACCTGATGGAAGATGCGGAACTTCGTGCAATTTTCGAGGTGAACTTTTTTTCATCCGTCGCATTGCTGCGTGAATCTGCCAAGCGGCTGCGCACAGCAAAGCGACCAGGACACCTCTTGATGTGTTCAAGTTGTCTTTCAAAATTTTCGATGCCAGATCATGGCGCATATTCAGCATCGAAGGCTGCGCAAGAATCGATTTGTCGAGCGATGAGATTCGAACTTGCGGAAGACCACATCGAAGTTGCGAGCGTTCATCCGATAACGACAACGACCGAATTTTTCAGCGAGAGCTCACTACGCAGTGGGACACAAGGAGGAAGCGTTTCCGATCATGCGCCCAAGTGGTTCATTCAGTCGCCAGATCGTGTGGCAGATGCAATCATCGCCTGTTTGCGACGACCTAAAAGCGAAGTCTGGACAAGTCATATTGTTCGATACTCCTGCGCGCTCTTTACCGCGTTCCCTTGGATACTTGATGCGGTACTTCGCTCGCAGATCAAACAAAAAACCCGCCGAAGAGCGCACAATCTCAAGCCAACCGCCAAGGTGCACTAAACGAGCTATTCTTTTCTTTCGTTTCGATTATTACTTTCAATGACTATCACATAGGAGCCCCATGGCAATTCGAGTCGCAATAAACGGATTTGGTCGCATCGGTCGTTTGGTCTATCGCATCGCATCGCAGCGCAGCGATATTGAAATTGTCGCGGTGAACGATCTTGTTCCTGCGGACAACCTTGCTTACTTGTTGCGATACGACACGATGCATGGACGATTTGGGGAAAATGTTCATGCCGAAGGCGAGGAGATTGTCCACGGCGCTCATCGAACCAAGTGCACTGCGATCAAGGATCCATCCTTGTTGCCGTGGAAGGCGATGGGAGTTGATTATGTGATCGAGTCCACTGGATTTTTCACTGCGATTGAAGATGCAAAGAAGCATCTCGACGCGGGATGCCGGCGCGTGCTGATTTCTGCGCCGACCAAGAGCGAGAAAGAAGTTCCGACGCTCGTTTATAAAGTGAATCATTCTGCATACAACCCAGAGAAAGACCGCATCATTTCCAACGCATCGTGCACGACGAATTGCCTTGCGCCAGTGATCAAAGTGATTCTGGATTCCTGTGGACTTGAAGAGGGATTGATGACAACGATTCATGCTGTCACCGCGACGCAGCCAACTCAAGATGGTCCGAGCAAGAAAGATTGGCGCGGTGGCCGAAACGGATATATGAACATCATTCCAAGTTCGACAGGTGCGGCGAAGGCTGTCGCACTTTGCCTGCCTGCGGTCAAAGGAAAGTTGACTGGTATGGCCTTTCGCGTGCCAACAGCGAATGTTTCCTGCGTCGATTTGACTTTCCGCTCCGAGCGCCCGACATCGTTGGAAGAAATCACCAAGTCCATGCGCGCCGCCGCGGCGGGCCCGATGCAAGGTGTACTGGGTGTCACTGACGACGAAGTCGTTTCGAGCGACTTTGTTGGTGATCCGCGATCTTCGATCTTCGATGTGAAAGCGTCGTTGCAAATGAATGATCGATTCTTCAAACTTGTCTCGTGGTACGACAATGAATGCGGATACGCCAATCGCTGCGTTGATATGGTTGCGATGATGGCATCAAAGGATGGCCTGAAATGACTTGCTTGTTCGGTTCCACTTCTGAAAGAGGTCTTATGAAAAACCATTTCTTCCCCCTAGATTTCGCAGCTTTCGCACTCGCGATTTCGGTTTGGTCTGGAAGCGTTTCTGCGCAAACGCCGCCTGTCACCCCGACTCCGCCGGCACCGTCTGCGCCAAAAACTTCGGCGGTCGAAAAAGGTGCGCTGACAATCGTCACGGATCGATCGGGACGAATCGCATCATCGAAGAAGACGCTCGTTCGTTTCGAACCTGAAGCTTTTACCGGAGCGGTCACGGTGCAGAAAGTCGTCGCGCTCCCAGGTCCAGTCAAGGCGGGAGCAGTCATCGCCGTACTTTCTGGCAAGGACTTCGACAAAACACTCGCCGACCTTCGCACACAAGTTGCCGAATCAGTCGAGCGACTTGCCTCACAAGTTGAAGAGCAGGCGGTTGCTCGTGTGGCAGATGCAACCGCGCTCGAGCGCGCTGAACGCGGAGTCTTTCTAGCTGATCAGAAGCTGAAATTATCGCGTGATTATTACTTTGCTCGCGATCTTGATATGGCTTCGCTGCGCATGAAGGCACAGACCGATGGGCTGAAGGATCAAGGCGACGAACTGACCCAGCTCGAGCGGATGTACTCCGACACCACGCTTGAAAGCGAAACGAAAGACATCGTGATTGGTCGCGCCCGGCGTGCGATGGAACGGGGGCAAACGATGTTCAAGTACAGCACGAAGGATTATGAATTGTTCTTGGCAATCGAACATCCCAACGATGTTCGCGAGCTTGAAGACAATATGAAGTACACACAACAAAGTTTGGAACACTTGCGAATTCGCCAGCGCTTGCAAGCGATCACCGCAAAGTTGACCATGGCTGCTGCAGAGCGCACTCTTGAAGATGCAAGGTTGCGCCTTTCGCGAATGGAAAATGATGCGAAGGCGATGACGATCAAGGCGCCTGTCGATGGTCTGATGTCGATCAGCGTTCCAGATGCTGGAGAGTCCGTCAATGCGCGCAGTTTGATGGCGACTATTGTCGATCCTTCAGTTCTTGAGATCACCGGCAATCTCGACATCAATAGTTTGCGCGTGCTGGAAATTGGAGCGAAGGTTGATGTGTGGCTTCCATCGCGCCCCGAATTCTTGGGTACTGCGACCGTTGACGAGATCACGCCGATCGGCACGCCCGATGGCGAAGGTGCAAGCTATCCCTACGTCGCGAATGTTCGCACATCAAATGGGATGTGGCCACTGGGAGTTGAAGCGCATATTGTTGCGCGTAAAATTATTCCGGATTGCATTTTGGTTGATAGCAAAGCGGTCAAGGTTGAAAATGGGAAATGGACTGTCAATCTGTGGATCGATGGCCAGAAGGTTGAGCGCGAAATTCGTATTGGCGCAAGCGATGGCAAGAAGACACAAGTGATCTCTGGACTGGCAGTCGGCGATCAAGTGGTGATGTCGGATGGTTGATCGCGCAAGGGCGATCATCTTTGGTCCGTTGGCAATTTGCGCCAGTGTGCTGACTGCATCGTGTGGGTCGTCGAGCAAATCGGGCGAGATCATTCGACATAACTCGATTCCCAATTCTGTCATCGCGCCAAGTGCAAAACCAGCCATTCCATCGGCAGAAATCGCACGTGCAGCAAGCGAAGCATTTGAAAGGGGGCTTGGCTGGGCGATCACTAATCAACGCGAAAATGGAAATTGGGGATCGTTGGAATCCATACGCCGGCGCGAGATTTTTCTAGATACCCAAGCAAGTCATCTTGCTTTTCAGACAGCGACGACGGCCATCGTCACATGGGCGTTGATCGAACCTGCCCGAACCGACGCGCGCTGTCGATCCGCTCTCGAAAGAGGACTGAAAGAACTTTCTTCCCGTAAGCCACCTGGTCGCGCATCGGGCAAGACTTTTTACAGCGTGTGGGCTCACACCTATCTCATCTATCTCTCGGCGGCTGTGCAGGCGGATTCGAATCTGGCTGCTTTCCACGCGAGTTGGAAGACGATTGGCGAAACGGAGATCGCGCTCGTTCGCCGCGAGCAAGGTGCGGATGGTGGTTGGGGTTATTACGATTTCAACTTCATTGGCGAAACCCCAAGCGGTAATGAGTCCACGAGTTTCAACACCGCAGCAATGATCTTGGCGTTGAAGTCTGCCAGCGCGCAAGGCGCGGTCATTCCTATAGGCACGATCGAAGACGGGACGCGCGCGATTTTGCGAATGCAATTGCCTAGCGGCGCGTTCGCATATGGAACCTATGCAGAATTGACTCCTCGTGCGGATTACAACAAGGTCAGCGGATCGAGTGGTCGCCTTCAATCATGCAATGTGGCGCTGCATACAGTCGGCGCAGGAAAGGTGACGAATGAGACTCTCTTGCGCGGCGTGCAGCATTTGCGCGACACGCATCAATACATCGAGATCGGCCGCGGTCGTGTGATGCCACATGAAGCGTTTTATCGCAACAGCGGTTATTACTATTACTTTGATCATTATTACGCCGCGTGCGCGCTGGCGGCTGTACCGCCATCGGCAGAGCGTGCGGAACTTGTTCGTTGGCTGACCGAAGTGATGGTTCACGATCAGAACCCCGATGGAAGTTGGTTTGACTATCCGCTCTATGGTTATGGCAAGGCATATGCCACAGGGCTTGGACTGCTGACGATGGAAATTCTCATACCGCTGATCGATAGTGCTGTTGGCGCCAACACTTCCAATGTCAATTGAAACTTTCGATGCACTGATGAATCAACAGCGTTTCTCCGCAGCGTTGGAGTTGTCGCAGCGAATGAAAAACCAACAGCCCAGCAGTGGTCTTTGGTGGTCAGCAGTTGGTCGTGCATTGCTTGCATATGGTCGGTTGCACGAAGCAGTAGAGAATTTCGATCGTGCACAGCGATTGTTGCCGAAGGATCCACATTTGGCGTTGCAACGAGCGATCGTCGATCACCGGCTTGGTCGCAGCACTGCGGCCGCGGATCGACTTCGAAAATTGATTGCCAGCGAGCCTGTCAATTCAGTCGATGCGACGATTGTGCTTGCTGAAGTTTTGCACCGTTCAAATCAGCACGATGAATTGGATCATCTTGTCGCTGTTGGAGGTGAATGGACAAACGATCCACGCGCGCAATTGTTCGTCGCACGAAAACAGGCGATTTCAGATCGAACCCAAGCGATCACAACGCTGGACCAACTGGCTCGCAGTACTGCGCCCGCTCATGTGCGGCGAATTGCTGGATTTGAGGCGATTCGGATGTTGGATGCGCTGGGTCGATACCGCGAAGCATTCGACTTGGCTGCATTCATGCATTTCTCAACAGGGACTCGCCATGACATTGGAGGGTTGGAAAAGGAAATTGAAACGCAGAAAAATCTGCTTATGCGCGGCAAGTTTTTCTCTTCGCCGCGCGCTCCTCGCATAGAAGCAACGGCGATGATTCTTGCGCTTCCTAGAAGTGGAACGACATTAGTGGAGCAAATGCTTGATCGACATCCTGCGATTACGGGCATCGGAGAATATGGCGGCATTCACACCCTTGGCGAGCGAGCGATTTCGTCTGGAGTTTGGCCCAATGATCTCGCGCTGATTCAGTCGAGCGATGCTCTGGCGTGGCAGAAGGAGTACCAAACGGGGGCGGAATTTCTTCGCCGGTCTGGGACAAACTGGACACTCGACAAGAATCTTCACGCGTGGCGTTGGCTTCCGCTGATCGCAACCATTCTGCCTGGCACGGTGATGATCGCAATCGATCGAGATCCACGCGATACCGCGATCAGCACTTTCCTTGGAAACTTCCACCCAAATGCATTTGGCTGGTCAGGGTCAATCCAGTCCATTGGCAAGGTGATCGCAGCGCATCGGTCAATTCTGCCGCATGCGCTTGAGACGCTTGGTTTTGAACACGAGGCGATTGTGTATGAAGATTTGATCGCTGATCCTGCAGGACACGCAAGACGATGCCTAGCAAGGATGGGGCTTCTGATGGATGAAGCGACCCTTGCCCCAGAAGGCAATCTGCGCACGGTAATGACACTAAGCCACGATCAAGTTCGCAGTCCGATCAACAACAAATCGATTGGGAGATGGCGAAATTATGAATGGGCGTTCGATGAATCGTGGAAATCACTCGCCGCTGTTCATGATGCACGGCGAAGGCTCTGAAAAGCCAAGAATTAAATAAAGCCAACGAAAAAAGGGGACGCCGCTTGGACGTCCCCTTTTGAAAACAAACTTTGGAGACTGAATAAGGCAAGTAGCAAGACTTGCCGAAGATCAATCTAGAGTCATGATCGTCGTCGACGACCCACGAGACCTGCAAGACCCAAGAGTGCGATTGCTCCAGGAGCTGGAATCGCGGTCACGCCGAGCAGGGTGATGCTTCCAGTAAAAGTACCACTAGTACCTGTCTGACCATAACCGTTGCCAACCCAGATGCTGTTTGTATTGCCGGTCATATTGATGCCAGTGGTGAAGTTGACAGTACCAGTAACAGTTGTTCCTGGGGCAGGACTTCCACCGTTTGCCCAGAAATAGCGTTGAGCAGCTTGAAGGTTAGAGTAACCTCCGCATTGCAATTGGCCACCCAATGCTATGGGATTTGGAGCAACATAGATGGTCAAGTCGTCCGCGTAGGTAAAATTGGTCGACGCATTAAGCGTCGCATTGACGGTGGCACCAGTCAATGTTCCAGAGAGTGAACCAGCGGCAAAGGCTTCAGTAAAGTTAAAGCCTGTCCATGTTTGATTTGTAAAGGAATAGGTCACATCGGCTGTGGCGACGGAACCAACGATTGCGGCGAGCGATGCGCCTAAAAATGCTGTTTTCATTTGCGAGTCTCCAAAGTAGGGAAAGAACCGAACTAATTAGTTGGAATAATTGTCCAACACTCAATCCCTTTACCGAGTCCTCACTTACTGATAATGGTACGAAAACTGGTGTTGTCAAATATATTCAATAAGATTTGTTGCGCTTTTGAAAAAAAACATCTCAGAAGTTAAAGACAATAAGTCCGATAACTTAACAGGACTTTGCTTTTTTAGTGTCGCAGGCGAGCACCCAGGCTCGCAGCTTCGGCAAGTGCGCACGAACTTCCGCCGCATTTCGGCGAGTGACCAGCTTTCGCTTTTACGCTCGCCTTCATGGTCGCGCACGTGCGCTGCGACGAGCTGTGTCCCCAATGTCGTCACGAGATGCGCATCGTGTCGCTCATCAACGACGCCTCGGTCACGTCTGCCCAGAATCCATGCACGCTCACCTGGTGCACTGGCTGCTGAACCTTTCGTGCAAGCGGATGGGTACTGCCCATCCTGAATTCGCCGCCCGGAATCCAGACCATTCCTTCGGGTGCTGGCGCGGTGGGCGCAGGGACTTGCGGCGCCGGGGGCGCAAGCATCGGCGTTGCCAAGAGGCAAAGCGATAATGTCAGCGGGGAGTTCAGCATTGGTGCGGCTCTGACCCTCAAGAGTACAGCCAACGGCAGCGGTTTCGTGTTGAGTTGATTGCCGTCCAGCCGATCTGTATCTGCAATGGATCAGGTTCAGCACCAGCAGTATATGAGGCGAGCCATTGAGCTCTCGCGCACCAATGTTGCCAAGGGCACGGGTGGGCCGTTCGGCGCCGTGATTGTGAAGGGCGGCGAGGTGATCGGCGAGGGTGCCAACCAGGTGACTGCTCGAAATGACCCCACTGCGCATGCAGAGGTGGAGGCGATTCGCGCGGCGTGCGCGCATATCGGTAACTTTGATCTCTCCGGCGCCGTGATCTACACCAGCTGCGAGCCGTGTCCCATGTGTCTTGCGGCCATTTACTGGGCGCGCCTTGAACGCATCTACTTTGCAAACACCAAAGTGGATGCCGCAGCGATCAACTTTGACGATGATTTCATCTACCGCGAGTTTGCCAAGGTGCCCGCTGCGCGCACCATTCCTATGACGCAACTCCTGCGCGATGAAGCCGTGCAGGCATTCAAAGAATGGGGCAGCAGTACGGGAAAGATCTCATACTGAGGCGCCTTGATTGATGCGTATGCGCTGGCGTGAATGACTTTCTGCGGGATGCGTTTGGCGACGCGGACGGCGTTGGCAACGCGGCGCACGACGGCGTCCCAGCCATCGTCATGGCGATCCACACCTTCGGCGAATATCTCGACTTTCATCCGCACTTGCACGCGTTGGTGGCGGATGGCTTGTTTGATCGCGAGGGAAAGTTTCATGTGATGCGCGCTGGCGAACTCACT
>SXGQ01455738.1_pt1 | contig 14599 bp, 11 predicted proteins | sample 3178371 | NCBI WGS metagenome assembly SXGQ01 (sample SAMN11356859, study PRJNA531348) | freshwater metagenome | isolation source: freshwater sample F1-20 | place: China: Fuxian Lake, Yuxi | collected 2017-12-25
AAAAATGGCGTCCTCGGCGGGACTCGAACCCACAACCGCTTGCTTAGAAGGCAAGAGCTCTATCCGGTTGAGCTACGAGGACACTTTAACGTCAGCTAGTTGAAGGCACTTTCGGGGGATTGCAGCATTTTTTACAAATTGAGTGGGTTTGCTCTAGCTAAATCGCCCCACCGGGTCCCCTGAATGGCGGCTAAGGAAAGGGCTTGCATCACACCAAGCGGTGAGGCTTTTTGATCCCTCGTAGAGACGGGCTGTAGCGTAGTCTGGTAGCGCGCTTGCATGGGGTGCAAGAGGTCGTGAGTTCGAATCTCACCAGCCCGACCATTTTAAGCAGATCGTTGCTGGCTAAGGCGCAGGCTGATCGTGCTCATGGGTGAAAATCCCGCTCGCCGAGGATTTTATGATCTGCAATTATAAGCGGATGGAAGCTGCTCAATCGGTCTGGACGGAACGTCGGGCGCTCATCTGGCCGGTCTTACTGGCTGGAACCATCACCTGGTGTTCCGGCTTTGCTGTCGTTAATGTCAAAATAACGGCGTTCGCGCCCGACAAGGTGGGGCATTTTGCAATTTATGGGATGCTCGCCACCGCCGTGGTGCGGTTGCCAGCCTTGGCGCGGTGGCCCGTGCTCGGGGCTTGGTGGGCCATTGCCATAACGTCAGCCTACGGCTTGGGCGACGAATTCCGTCAGAGCTTTACGATTATGCGCCTGTTTGAGTGGGCCGACTGGCTGGCCGACAGCTTGGGGGCGGGGTTGGCGGTTGGGCTGTATCTACGCTGGGCCCGTTACCGTCGTTGGCTGGAAACGCCGCTCAAATTTAAACAAAATCAACCCAAGCCTAGAGCCACCGTCAGGAAATGAGGCGGCGCCTTTGGATAGCGTCTAATTACACCAAAGCTCCGGGTTGAAATTAAGCCCGAATCCGTGCCTACTCTCGACCGATGAATCCTGCTGAAGCTCAATCCCAGATGGCGGCCTTGCGCGCGCAAGTGGCGCGGCATGATGAGCTCTATTATCGGCAAGCCCAGCCCGTCGTGAGCGATTTTGATTATGATCGCTTGAAGCGTGAATTGGCGGACTTGGAGCGGGAATTTCCTCAATGGGCCACGCCTGATTCCCCTACCACGCAGGTGGGTGACGACCGCTTGGCGGGTTTTGTGACGTATCGTCATCGGCAGCCCATGCAGAGTCTCGATAATACTTACTCGGAAATTGAGCTCCGCGCATTTCATCAGCGATTAGTAAAACTATTTGGCCGGGAGGATCTCGACTACGTGGTGGAGCCAAAAATTGATGGCTTAGCCGTGAGTGTAACTTACGAAAACGGTCAGTTGGTTAAGGCGGTGACGCGCGGCAATGGGGTGGCCGGGGATGATATCACGAATAATGTGAAGACGATTTATTCACTCCCGCAGCAATTACAGGCTATCGAGCATCAGCCTTGGCCGGAGATTATCGAAATTCGGGGCGAGATTTTTTTAACCCTCGCCGAGTTTCAGCGCATTAATCAAGCGCGCGAAGAAGCCGGTGAACCGCTTTATGCTAATCCGCGTAATCTCGCGGCTGGGACGATTAAGCAGCTTGATCCCAAGGAAGTCGCCCAACGCAAACTCGAGATTGTACTTTACGGTCTGGGTTTTTGCCGACCAGCCGTGGCTGATTCGCAACTTAATTTCCATGCTTTGGTTAAGCAGTGGGGCTTGCCCACGGTGGAGCGTTATTGGCCGGCGAGTGGCGCGGATGGCATTTGGAGTGCGGTCGGTGCCTTAGATGCCCTGCGGCACTCTTTTGCCTATGGGACCGACGGCGCCGTGGTGAAATTAAATTCCTTGGGTTTACAACGCGAGGCGGGGGAAACGGCGAAAGCCCCCCGTTGGGCGATCGCTTATAAATTTGAGCCGGAGCAAGCGGAGACGCGTATCAACGCCATCACCGTGCAGGTCGGTCGCACCGGCGTTCTGACGCCCGTGGCGGAATTGGCGCCAGTCTTGCTGGCTGGCTCAACCGTGGCTCGGGCGACGTTGCATAACCAAGCGGAGATCGCCCGTAAGGATATTCGGGTGGGCGATTGGGTTATGGTCGAGAAAGCGGGGGAAGTTATCCCCGCGGTCGTGGCCGTAAATCTAAAGAAACGCACCCCAGAATGTCAGATTTATCGATTCCCCACGCATTGCCCGATTTGCCTGACGGCCACCATTCAACTGGAGGACGAGGTCGCGCTCCGCTGTCCCAATCTCAATTGTCCCGCGCAGGTTCGGCGACGCTTAGCCCATTTTGTCTCGAAGGCTTGTCTCGATATTGACGGCTTAGGGGAGGCGATGATTGATGATTTACTGGCGCAAGGTTGGGTGAAGGAGTTGCCGGATTTGTTTAGATTACAGCGCGAGAATTTACTAACGCTCGGCAAGAGCGTGGAGAAATCTACCGATAAATTATTAGCGGCTATTGCTGCGAGCCAGCATTGCGAACTTTGGCGCTTGATCCACGGATTGGGGATTCCTCACGTGGGCGTGGCCGCCTCCAAGGACCTCGCGACGCATTTCCGAGCTATTGAGGCTCTGGCGGACGCCCAATTGGAGAATTTTATTTTAAATAAAAAAAGCGTGATCGAGGGCATAGGCGAAACCATGGCGCGGGCGATTATAGGTTATTTTAAAGAGCCGCGAAATCGTGCGATGATTACCGCTCTCGCGCAGGCCGGCGTAAGATCGCAGGCCCCAATCCCACGCGTAGCTTCGAGTAGTCTGCTGGCTGGAAAAACTTTTGTGCTTACCGGGACCTTGCCCCAATTAACGCGCGAAGAGGCCGCCGCGCAAATTGAAGCCGCGGGCGGGAAAGTTTCTAGCAGTGTGAGTAAAAAAACGAGCTACGTCCTCGCCGGGGCTGAAGCCGGCTCCAAACTCGATAAAGCGAAAGAGCTCGGGGTGCTCGTCATCGATGAAGCTGAATTGCGGCGCTTGCTGGCCGGTAATGGGTCGACCTGACGGTTCAACCGATCGCGCCGATCGATGCTGGGTTGGCCAGCTCGCGGCGGATCTTTCAACGCTAGCGTCGAACTTAGTATCCCTGCCGCTGCAGTTGAGCCTGCAGTTCTCGTTGAAAGGTCTGCACATCGGCCGGGCTGGGCTGATAACCCTTTTGCGGGGTATCGAGCATCAGGCGACCCTGCTGGTCGAGGGCCCATTTGCCGGAGATGCCGTCGCTGAATGTCACCGTCCCGCTCACCACGGTACCAGGGCGCATGATGCGATCGACTTCGAGGGTTAGAGTGCTCGTGCTAGGGGGGGCGTCGCCTTCGGCCGGCAAATTAGCTTCGTCCGAGGCCGGAGGGACCTCATCAGCGGCGGCGGTATATTCATCGCCCGCTGGCTGCGGTGGAGGGGTCTGGTTGGCGGCCAGAGCTGTCTTCGTGACATCGGAAGCATCCGCTTTTGGGGCGGCATTTTTCAATTCTAGGCCCAAATCATCCACGAGGAAGCGCACATCCATATAGGTCATGGAGACCTTAAATTGCTCAGTTAGCTTCTTTTGAACTAAGGACAGATTATCGCCAGCGGCGACCCAGCTGGCGACGGCTTGTTTTTGTTCAGGAGGGAGGGACATCTGATTTTTAGGCTGAGTACTTTTAGGGCTGACCGAGAAAACAAGGCAATGCTGCGGTTAATCGCAAAACGCGAAAGGGCCCCGAGCTTACTTGGTCAGCTGGCTCTTGAGGAAATCAACGCTGCCCTGAACGGAGTTATCTTGCTCCATCATATTCTCGACCGTTTTCACGGCATGAATAACGGTGCCGTGATCGCGACCCCCAAAAGCTTGGCCAATTTCTTGGAGCGAGTGGCGGGTGAGTTGCCGCGAGAGGTACATTGCGATCTGCCGAGGAAAGGCAATGGCACTGGGCCGGCGCTTGCTGGTCATATCGGAGTGACGGATCTGATAATGATCGGCGACGCGTTTCTGGATCCCCTCGATATTGAGACGATTTTGCGCTTCCTCCATCAACACGTCTTTGAGCAACAATTCGGCGGAAGCGAGGTCGAGGGTTTTGCCGGTCAAGGCGGCGTAGCTCGAAATTTTAATCAGCGCACCTTCCAGCCGGCGGATATTTTTTGAGATATGCTGCGCCATGAATTCAATCACCGGCATCGGCAAGGTAACCTTGAGGGTCGCCGCTTTGGTTTTTAGAATAGCGACGCGCGTTTCAAAATCAGGCGATTGGATATCGGCGGACAGGCCCCATTGAAAGCGGGAGACGAGGCGTGCTTCGAGCGTGGCAATTTCCGTAACGGGGCGATCGCTAGAAATTACGATCTGCTTTTGTGACTCGAACAGGTCGTTAAAGGTGTGGAAAAATTCTTCCTGAATGCGCTCTTTACCCGCCAAAAATTGTACATCGTCAACCAGGAGAACGTCCACGCTGCGGTAGCGTTGGCGGAACTTGGTCAGCGCATTTTCCTGAATAGCGTGAATGTATTCGTTCGTGAATTTCTCGGTGGAAAGATAGGCGACTCGCGCCTCGGGATTGCGCTGGAGGATGCTATGGCCAATGGCATGCATCAGGTGGGTCTTGCCGAGCCCCGTCGACCCGTGAATGAAAAGTGGGTTGTAAGCTTGGGCGGGGGCCTGGGCGACTGCGAGCGAAGCGGCGTGCGCCAATTGGCTGTTGGGACCGACCACAAAATTCTCGAAAGAGTTGCGCGGATTAAGTGAGCCGGCGGAGGCGAGGCGCTCGTCGTAGCGCAAGGTGCGCTTGGCCTGCGGGGCGCGGTTTTTAGGCTCGGTGATCGGAGCGGAGGCTTCCCCGCCAGGCTGATCGGCTTTCTTCAGGGACACATGCACCATGCGCCCGGCCGCTAGTCGAAGACGCTGAGAAATGAGATCGAGATAGTTGTCGTGAATCCAAATCGCCGCAAAATCGTTGGGTACACCTAGCACCAGAGCGTCTTCCGTAGCGGCGAGGTAGCTCAGCGGCTCAAACCACATCTGGAATACGTCCTCCGGGAATAATCCCTTAAGGTCACATTTTACTGTTTCCCAGAGATTGGATTGGAGGGTGGCGTGGGGCATAACGGAGATGAGATAGTTGGTGATTAATTCACACCTCAGCAACTGCATTTGCGACAACTACCGTGGCTTCTACCATAAGCCGTAAATCACAAGGGAAAGGGGGGTGGCGATCACTCATCATTAGACCAAAAATGGTCTTTAGACAGGGTGATTTTGACCAGAATCTGGGAAAACCTTGGATGAACCGGAGTACGGAGTACGCGGGGGAGTTGGCAAAGAACAAGCGAAAGGAAGGAACAGTAAAAGTGACTCCGCGACTAACGTGAATCACAAAATACCTTTCAAGCGCAACTTTCCGACATCTTGCTCACAGTGGGGCGGGGGATAACTTTTTCGATTTTAGGCTTGCGAATGTTCGCGCTTCCCTCGCATCCGCTGGCTAGAGGGATTTTCCGCTGTAGGTGGGAGTCGCGGCCGAGGATTCTGGTTCAGCCCACTTGCCGTGTGCCCGCATGAGAGCAATAAGCCGAGCGTCAGCTTCGGCCTCGGGAATATTATATTGGACGCAATTTTTACCAACGTAGAGGTTGATTTTTCCAGGGGCTCCGCCCACGTAGCCAAAATCTGAGTCCGCCATTTCCCCGGGGCCGTTTACAATGCAGCCCATAATGGCCAATTTGACGCCCTTCAGATGCCCCGTCTGGGCGCGAATGCGTTGGGTCGTGCTCTGCAAATCAAAGAGGGTGCGGCCGCAACTTGGGCAAGCGACAAATTCTGTTTTGGAGAGGCGAGCGCCAGCGCCTTGGAGCACATTATAGGCGAGGAGGGTGGCGCGACCGACATCGGGTTCAGTCTCAATGCTGATTAAATCACCGAGACCATCGCACAAGAGACTACCGCTGAGGAAACTCGCTTCGAGTAAACGTGAAAGATAGGTCGGGTCATTTTGTAGCGCGTTGGCGGACGTGTTACGAATCCAGATGGGGGCCTGACTCCCGAGCGCAGTTAAATTCTTAGCCAGCTGCCGGTACGCACCCAAGGCATGGCCCGAGGTTGGGGTGGAGTGCCGCGTGGCCAGGGTGAAGATCAGGCTAGCGTCACCGAGCGGTCCCAGGAGCGGGGTGTAGGCAGGGAAATCCTCTGGTGCGATTTGAGCTGCGAGCAACTGCCCGTGGCGACGAACGAGGGTGAGGAATTGGGAGAAAATGGTTAAATCGGCTGGACCAAATTCGCGGGTCAGCATGAATCGGCGGGGGGCGCCGGCGAGCGTGGACTCCAAGGCTATCGGCGATAGTTGCAAATTAAGATCGAGGACTAAAAATTGCCCCGGCTGATCAGCTGAGAATTTAAATTCCGCCACGGCCGCTAAATCAGCCTCGGTATTGATTGGCACCAATAATCCTTCGGCGGGAGTGTCTTTAAATTTTGGCGCGGCGAGGGATTGGCTCGTGGCGGCCAGCGCGTTTAAGGTGGTGGGGACGATAACCCGGGGTGGTTGGGCTGGCCCGACTAAGCAAGTCGGTGCCAGCGGCAGAGTGGTCGTGAGACGACGCGTAAAATGGTACGGATCTAGTTCTGCGTTTTCGGCTGCCGCTAACGTCAGGGGTCGCGGGGCTGCGGCATGGTTTTCTCGCCATTGCTGCATCGCTTTATCGGCGATCGCTCGAGCGACGGGAATTTCGTAAACCGAATCTTCGGTCAGTGATATGCGGATGGTATCACCCAGACCATCGAGGAGTAAACTGCCGATGCCGATGGCGCTCTTAATGCGGCCATCTTCCCCATCGCCGGCTTCGGTGACGCCGAGATGCAGCGGGTAGTGCATGTCTTCTTGCTGCATGCGATCTACCAACAAGCGGTAAGCTTGAATCATCACCTTGGGGTTGCTCGCTTTCATCGAAAGCATGATGGCGTGATAGTCATGCGCGCGGGCAATGCGGAGAAATTCTAGGGCACTCTCAACCATGCCGAGCGGCGTATCCCCATAGCGGTTCATGATCCGATCCGAGAGCGAACCATGATTAGTGCCAATGCGCATGGCTCGGCCTAGCGTCTTGCTGCGGATCACGAGCGGGGAAAATAAATCATAGAGCCGCTGCAGCTCGGAATCATAAGCCGCGTCGGAATACTCTTTAACGGCAAATTTTTTTTTATCCGCGTAGTTACCGGGATTGACGCGCACTTTTTCTACGTGCTCGACCGCTTCCATCGCTGCGGCCGGCAGGAAATGAATATCTGCCACCAGAGGCACGTGCGCGAAACCCGCCGCCGAAAATTGGGTGCGAATGTCACGCAAGCATTTCGCGGCCGCTACATTCGGCGCCGTAATTCGGATAATTTCGCAACCGACTTCGGCGAGCGCGATAGACTGCCGGACCGTCGCGGCGACGTCTTGCGTGTCGCTGGTAGTCATCGACTGCAGGCGAATCGGCTGATCTCCGCCTACGCCGAGATTGCCCACTAGGACGCCGACGGTTCGGCGGCGAAGCGTATGCGAACGGGATGCGCAGTAAGACATGACCGAAAATCAATCAATAACCGGCAGGGGCTGGCAAGCGTTGGTCACTTGGCAGCATAATAAATTGAACTCGGCGGAGGCAGGCATCCTGCAGGGCGGACGACCAACGGTTTAGGGTTTGGCGGGGCCGGCGATTTTTTTCGACTGCTCGGCGGCTTCCTTCGCTTGCGTCGCCGCTTTGGATTCTCGAGCCATCCGCGGTAAATCACCAAACAGCGTGACGTAAGCCATCATCGAAAGGAGTAAGACCACAAACACGCTCTGAATAGTCGCGACCATTTTAATGGGCAGATCTTTGCCGCGTAATTTTGCGATTGTGGCAAAGGCGATATGTCCACCATCCAGCACGGGAATCGGCAGCAGGTTGAAGATCGCGAGGTTCACATTAATCAGGATGATGAACCAGAGCAAGAGGCGGAAATCTACTTGGGCAAATTGGTGGACGCGGTCAGCAATCCCGAGGGGGCCACTCAGCTTGGAAATGCCAATATTCGAATTGGGGCTGAGTAGACTTTGCAGCGTGCGCCCCGTCCACACCGCCTTATCCCAAACCTGTTCCCAGGGGGGCGTACGGATAGTTTTTAACGTGAGCGCCCCGCGCAATTGAACGCCCAATCGGTAGACATCTCGTTTAGTTTCTGGATCGTTTATTTTAGCCGGTACAACTGTTACTTGATTAATTTGGCTCTCGCGCAGGTAGGTCAGCGTTACGGGCTTTTCACCATTCAGGCGTAAATAATCAGCGATGAAGCCAACGTAGCCGACGGGTTGACCATTAATGTGGGTAATGACATCACGAAATTTAAGACCAGCGGCTTCGGCGGGGCGGCCCGCTTGGACTCCAGCGATCGTTACTTTAGCTGCTGGTTCAATACCGATTTCGCGCACTTCTTCCGCGCCAACTAATTCAGGGACTAAGGTGGCACGCTGCGCTTTGCCTTCATGGGTGAATTCAATTTCCACACTCGGTCGGCCTTGCGGAGTGCGGCCGCTGCCGAGGACCACTAATTGGCCGATATCGCTGAGCGTTTTAACCGTCTTGCCGTCAACCGTTAAAATAACATCGCCACTTTTCAGCCCGGCCAGAAAGGCCGGTCCCGGAGCTGATTTTCCGTTGGGCAGTTCGATGGTCGGGTGAACAAAGCCAATTTTTGTAGTTTGTTCCTCCTCAACCACCGGCTGGCCCACGATCCACAAAACGGAGGCGAGGGTAAAAGCAAAGAGTACGTTGAAGACCGCCCCGGCGACAAAGACGATGAGCTTGGTGCTGTAAGAGATCGGGGGCAGTTTAGCTGCGCTCGGGTCAACTTCACCCTCGAGTCCACTGAGATCGGCGAGCTGGGGTAGGGCCACATAGCCACCTAGCGGCAGCCAGTTTATACGGTATTCAACGCCGTCGCGGCCGGTGTGGGAGAACATGGCCGGCCCGAAGCCAATGGAAAAGCGCGATACTTTCAGCCCTCGGCGGCGAGCCGCGAGGAAGTGCCCCAGCTCATGCACAAAAATCGATCCGCCGAAAAAAAGGATGATCAAGAAAATTGACCAAATATTGCCGAGCAAAGCAGTGAGAGTAGCAGCAGACATTAGGGGGAGAGGAGGTGGTGAGCGATTTGGCGAGCTTCGGTATCAGCCGCGAGGACGTGGTCTAAAGAAGTTGGCTCGAATATTTTTATGCGTGACAGAGTCTGTTCGATGATCTGGGGAATCGCAAGAAACGGTGCTCGTTTTTCTAGGAAAGCCGCCACGGCTACTTCGTTGGCCGCATTAAATATCGCGGGGGCGATTCCGCCGGAGATCATGGCTTCCCGGGCCAAACGCAGGCAAGGATAGCGCTGTTCGTCGACTGGGCGAAAATCAAGCGATAGCAACCGATCTAAGGGCAGCCCCGCGTCCGTGCTCGTGGTCGCGCGCTCGGGGTAGAGTAAGGCGTGCTGAATAGGGAAAGTCATCGAGGGCGGACAGAGCTGCGCGAGGAGCGAACCATCGGTAAATTCCACCAGAGCATGCACGATGCTTTGCGTGTGGAGGACGGCCTGACATTGCGCCGGCTGTAGACCGAAGAGGTACTGGGCCTCGATTAATTCAAGGCCTTTATTAGCAAGCGTCGCTGAGTCGATCGTGATCTTAGGACCCATGGCCCAAGTGGGATGGCGGAGCGCATCGGCGGGGGTGACCGCACTCAGCTGGTCGATTGGCCAATCGCGAAAAGCACCACCGGAGGCCGTTAAAACCAACCGGCGTACCGCGCTGGAGTGCTGGCCTTCGAGACATTGAAAAACGGCATTGTGCTCGCTGTCGACTGGGAGCAAGCGACTGCCGCTCGCGCGGGCCGCGGCCATGACAAATTTTCCCGCGAGCACGAGAATTTCTTTGGCGGCGAGCGCGATCGTTTTTTTGGCCGCAATGGCCGCGAGGGCGGGTTGCAGACCGGCGGTGCCGACAACCGCGATTAAAATAATATCCGCTTCAGGCAAAGTGGCGAGTTCACTCAGGCCACTCGCGCCGCCGTAAAATTTTGTGCCGGCCGGAAAATCTGCACTGCGGCATGCAGCGCTATGGGCGGCGGAGTCGTAAAGCCCAACATGGCGCACGCCGAATTGCCGCGCGATAGTTGCCAGCTCCGCCTGTTTGTGGTGGGCCGCTATGCCGACTAACTCCAGGCGGTCGCTTTGGGCGGTGATGACGCGCAGGGTGCTGGCTCCGATGGAACCAGTAGCTCCGAGGAGCACGACGCGGCGTTTAGGTGTTTTTATCACAGCAGAAGAAATTTTAAGCCCCGCCGCTCAAGGGGGCAACCCAGCCTGCGCTGCCCGAGTGGCTAGGGCCGTGTGGCGTCGGCGATTCATTATTCTACAAACAAGAAAATGAAGTAGGCGACGGGAGCCGTCAGAATCAGACTATCGGTCAGGTCAAAAGCGCCGCCGATCCCAGGAATAAGTTCACCCGTATCCTTGGCATCAGCGCGACGTTTAATCACCGATTCGAGTAGATCAGAAATGATTGCCACGATGGCCAGCGGTATCGCGATGAGTGCGGCGAGGGCAGGAGTCAGGCTCTCCGGGAGCAAATCAGCCGCGAAAAAAGCGATGGCGGCGCCAACGACTGCGGCAATCAGCACTCCGCCGACCGCGCCTTCCCAGGTTTTCTTCGGACTAATATTAGGCGCTAATTTATGCCGGCCAATGGCGAGGCCCGTGAGCAGCGCACCGACATCGCAAAATTTTGCCACGGCAATGACCCACAGACAGAGCGAGAGATTAGCGGTGCTGTCGTTATCCCGCATCAAAATGCCGGTGAGAAACTGCAGCATGAAAGGAATATACAGTAGGCCCCCCAGGGTGGCCGCGACCGTTTCAACGCGATTGTGGGCGTCACGCTCGCGCAGCACACGCCCACAGGAGATGAGTAAGGCGAGGACGAGTAAATCAGCTGCGAGGTTGGTGTTTTCGTAATTTTCCTGCAGAAAAAAAGCTAGATAGAAGGGCCCCGCAGTCATTAAGCCGCTCACGCACAAACCCATCCAGCGGAAGGGGCGGGCGCCCATTTTTTCCGTGAGTCCATAAAATTCATGGAGGGTGAGGGCTGAGAGTAGGGTCAGCAGGACCACCGCCGCGTGGGCACCGAAAAACCAGAGACTGGTCAGAATAAGGCCCCAGAGAACTAGGGTGCTGAGAATACGGGCAAGCACGTTGAAAGTAGGTTGGGCTGGGTTAACGGGGGCCAGTCTTAATTTGCTCGCTGGTTAGACCATAACGACGTTCGCGCTGGGCGTATTCCGTAATGGCCAACTGCAGATCAGCTTTCTGGAAGTCGGGCCATAAAACTGGGGTGAAAACGAGTTCGGAATACGCGCATTGCATGAGCAGGAAATTACTGACGCGCTGCTCGCCGGAAGTGCGAATTAGCAGGTCAGGGTCAGGAATCGCGCTGGTGTAGAGGTATCGGCTTAAATTCTCCCAAGAGCACTCGGCCAATTTTTCGGTACCCGCGAGCACGGCGGAGGTATAATGTTTGGCGGCATCGGCCAGTTCGGTGCGGGCGCCGTAGTTCAGCGCGAGCACCAGATGCCATTCGGTGAAATCTTTGGTCGCATCAATAACCCGCTTCAGTTCACGTTGAACATTAAGCGGGAGGGCATCGATTCGACCAATCGTGAGCAGGCGAACTTTGTGCTTAAGCAGATTATCCAATTCGCGCTTTAGGAAATAATCGAGCAGCCCCATCAAGCCAGAAACCTCTTCGGTTGGGCGTTTCCAGTTTTCGGCCGAGAAGGCATACAGGGTGAGGTAGCGAATGCCGAGTTCACGCGCAGCGTCGACGATGGTGCGTACCGTTTCCACCCCGCGGCGGTGGCCTTCGAGCCTAGGCAGGCCGCGGGCTTGGGCCCAGCGCCCGTTGCCGTCCATGATAATGGCGACGTGCTGAGGGATTTTTTCGGGCGCTGATGGCGGCATGCGTGGAAGGTAGATTTAGGTCAGCGGTCGTAGGTTTGACAAGGGGCGATTCGAGGTAATCTTTGGGCATGATTATACCGCTCACCCCCGCTGAATGTCAGGCTGCCTTGATCGATCTCCCTGGCTGGAGAATGGAAGCTGACGCGCTCGCGAAGACCTTTGAATTTCATACTTTTCGCGAGGCGATGTCGTTTATCTTGCGCGTCAGCTATGAGGCTGAGGCGATGAATCACCACCCGGAGTGGACCAATCAGTATGGTCGCGTTGCGGTCCGCTTGAGCACGCATGATGCTGGGGGGAAGGTCACCCTCAAGGATCAGGCACTCGCGCAGAAAATCCAGGCTCTCTCCTGGGTCGGGTAGGGGCATCGGCCGGGCGAAAGCTTTGCCCTGCGCTGCGCTTTAGAGACCTTGGAAAAAATTGAAAATTCGATCGGCGTGTCCGGGCAAACCCTCGTGACCATAGTCGGGGTAAATTAGGACATCCTTGGCGCTAGTAATTTTATTATAAGCGGCAAATTGGGTCGAAGGCGGGCAGATCATATCCATAAGGCCGGTGAACATCAGCACGCCGGCGCGAATGCGCGGGGCGAGATATTGGCAGTCGATGTAGCCTAATTTAGTAAAAGTCGCGGCCGCTCGTTCGTGGCGCGAATCAAAGGAGCGAAAATATAGGCGGAGCTCTTCGTAAGCATCCTTAGCTAGATCCATTTCCCAGATGCGCTGGTAGTCGCAAAGGAAAGGGAAAATGGGGGCCGCCAACTTAATCCGTGGCTCGAGGGCGGCGCAGGCTAACGTCAGGGCGCCGCCTTGCGATGGACCAAAGGCGCCCACCCGAGTGGAATCAACTTCCGGAAAATTCATGACAATGCGCGCGAGCAAGGCGGTATCGAGGAATACTTGATAATAATATAATTTGCGTGGATCAGTTTCATCCAGTCCGCGGATGATGTGGCCGCGTAGAGTATTCCCGCGCACTCCCCCGAGGTCTTCGGAGCGGCCGCCTTGGCCACGGCAATCGAGGGCCGCGACGCAAAAACCGGCACTGACATACGCGAGTTTATCCATCCAGTCGCCGCTATGGCCGGAGTAACCGTGAAATTGCAGAACAGCGGGGCGACGCCCAGTCGCGTTGAGGGGCCGGAGGTATTTGGCGTAGATGCGTGCCCCTCCGATACCGGTGAACCACAAATCAAAACATTGGGCGGTCGGCGACTGGAGCGTGAGATTAGGACGTAATTCGACTTGCGGGTCGTGGGCCGCTAAGGCGCGGAGGGCTTGGTCCCAGTAAGCATCGAAGTCCGCGGGACGTGGGTTGGTGCCTTGATACTTTAGCAGATCGGGGAGGGGATGATCAAAGAGCGGCATAATTTTGCAGTGAGACAGAGTTTTAGAAACGGCGCAAGAAAGAGGATATTCCGAGCGAAAGAAACACGTCTTGGTTGGTCTGCTACTGCGCTGGGGTCGTTGGGGGTGGTTACGTTCCGGGTGGGGTCCAGTGGATTATGATCCGGTACGTCGAACAGCCGCTCGCTGGCTTACGCAACTGGCGGCGGGACCCGACGACGACGTTATGGCCGATTTACGGAGGCTGCGCTATGGACCGCGGGAGACGTGGCCCGAGCCGCCGGGCGTGTTTCGGCGGGCTAAAATTGCGTGACGACGCGACCGCCCTCGCTGATTACTCTACCTTAAAATTGACCGCGGGTGCGGTTGGGGCCCGTTCGCTTTTCTTTTTCCAAGCTTCGAGAATCGCTTTGACTACTGGGGCCGCATAAGTGCCGCCGTGGTAACCAACATCTGGTTCGGTCCCTTCCATCACTACGGCGATGGCAATCTGGGGGTTATCAATCGGGGCGAAGGCTACCATCCAAGCGAGATCGATTCGGCCTTTTTGCGCCGTACCGGTTTTATTCGCCATGCGTAGGCCATCGACGTGGGCTAAACGCCCCGTGCCTATTTGGGCGCACTGTTCCATTCCATCCACGATTGCCTGATAATCTGCTGCGGCGAGACCAATGGCGGGGGAGTGTTGCGCGGGCCGCTGAGGATCGTGCAGCAGGGTCGGTTTGGTTTCAGTTTCGCCACGAGCAAAAGAGGCGACCATGCAGGCGACCTGTAAGGGGGTAACGAGCGTATCACCTTGGCCAATGGCCGTGTTGGCGGTATCACCTGGCACCCAGCGTTCCTTCAGCGTCGCAAGTTTCCAGGTCGGGCTAGCGACATGGGGCGTCGCATATTCAAACGGCAGTTCGATCCCGGTTTTATGGTCAAAGCCAAAACGATGAGCCTCGGCGGCAATTAAATCGGGGCCGGTCTCGAGACCGTATTTATAAAAAAACACATTGCAGGAATCGCGAATCGCTCCCACCAGACTGCGCTCGCCGTGGCCATTGCGGGCGACACAGACAAAACGCCGATTACCGACCAGATAAAATCCTGGACAGAGCACGCGCGAACGGTCCCGTTCGATCGCGCCACAACGCAACCCAGCGGTGGCGGTAAGAATTTTGAATGTAGAGCCTGGGGGGTATTGTCCTTGGATTGCCCGATTGAGCCAGACTCCTGATTTTTCTAAATCCTGTTCAGGGTTGAGAATCGGGACGCGGGTATTGAGATCATA
>SXGQ01760535.1_pt1 | contig 14598 bp, 15 predicted proteins | sample 3178371 | NCBI WGS metagenome assembly SXGQ01 (sample SAMN11356859, study PRJNA531348) | freshwater metagenome | isolation source: freshwater sample F1-20 | place: China: Fuxian Lake, Yuxi | collected 2017-12-25
CTCTGGATCTTCCGGATCAACAGGTACATCTGGCTCTACTGGAACTTCTGGATCTTCAGGTAGCACTGGATCCTCTGGATCTTCCGGATCAACAGGTACATCTGGCTCTACTGGAACTTCTGGTTCTGCTGGTACATCTGGTTCTGCTGGAACTGCGGGTGCCGCTGGTACATCTGGATCTGCTGGTACATCTGGATCTGCTGGAACCGCAGGATCTTCTGGATCAACTGGTACTTCTGGTTCATCCGTATCAGTTTCTGGTACCAACAACACCTATGTTAAATTCACTTCCGCTACCACAGTAGGAAATTCAGCTTTCTCTGTTAGAGATAACACAACTAACTCTGCTCTTAACTTAGGTACTCAAGCTAACTCAAGTAGATATGGTGAGGTTGCACAAGCAGTAACCACAATATCCTCTTCGAATGATATCCAGTATGGTAAAGTGATGGCTAAGTATGCAATAGCAACTAGTTCAACACAAACACTTAATCTTAACACCGCAACAGATAGAATCACAGTACCTAATAACTCTGTAATAGGATTCATAGTTAATCTGATCGTTCAAGACGATACCAACCAAAATGTTGATTATAGAAGATATGAGGGAGCTATTAAAAATATAGGAGGAACAACTTCTCTAGTAGGAGTAGTAACGGAAATCACAGTGACTCAAGACGTTTCGTTATTCACTTGCGCAGTCACTGCAGACAACACAAACGATGCACTTTCTATCGCAGTTACTAACTCTTCAGCCAATACAATTAAGACTTTAGCGACAGTAGACATCTATCAGATCACTAAAGGATAATAAGATTATAAACTGAGATAAATAGAGAGCGATGTAATCCATCGCTCTTTATTATTTAGATGGATGAGTAATTACAAACTGAAGAATACCGATGGTATAGTCTTCGATACCAATGGCAGAGGTATTGGATTACCAACGATTGACAACATTAGCAATGCCAGTACCTCTGGAATTCCCACTGGTAGTATAGTTTATGCGGTTGCTCAATCAGCCATCTATATTTTTAATGGTACTTCTTGGGTGACTGGTGCTGGATCATCCGGAACCTCTGGTGCATCAAGTACTTCTGGCTCCTCCGGTACAGCAGGAAGCAGTGGTAGCACCGGAACATCAGGATCTTCTGGATCAACGGGTACTTCAGGTTCTTCTGGAAGTTCGGGTACCTCTGGATCCACCGGAAGTTCGGGATCTTCCGGATCCACCGGAAGTTCAGGATCAGCAGGAAGTTCAGGAACTGCTGGATCTTCTGGCTCAACTGGTACGAGTGGTTCTGCAGGAACTTCAGGTTCTTCAGGAAGCACAGGATCTTCTGGTTCATCAGGAGTTTCCCTTGTGTATAAAGGCACATACAATGCCGCTACGACATACTCTGCTAATGATGTAGTTTCATATAACAATAGCTCTTACGTCTCGTTATTGAGCAATAACATAGGTAATACACCTAATAGTTCTCCTTCTCAGTGGGCAGTTTTATCACTTGCGGGTACTAACGGATCTTCTGGATCAACTGGTACTTCTGGTAGTTCTGGTACTTCTGGTACTGCAGGTTCTTCTGGTACTTCTGGATCTTCTGGAACTAGCGGTATCGAGGGTGGTGGATCTTTTATCGTAACCAGTTCAGGTTTTAATTATCTAGTTACGGGTTACGGAAGTTCTTTCCCGACTTTAACTTTGGTTAGGGGACAGCTTTATTATTTCGATGTGCTTGGCATATCTGCATCTCATCCTATCGCTCTAAGATTATCTAGCGGCAATACTGCTTCTGTACCAGGTACAACTAATAATGATCCGGTAAACGGAAAATACAATACGAGTGTTCCGATAATTTATAGAGTACCTTACGATGCTCCTAGCAGCATAGTTTACCAGTGTGTCCATCACACTGGGATGATCGGGACTATTAATATTGTAGATCAAAATGGAACTTCAGGATCTTCGGGATCAACAGGAACATCAGGATCTTCAGGATCAACTGGATCTTCGGGATCAACTGGTTCTTCTGGTTCTTCTGGATCTTCAGGAAACACTGGATCCTCAGGATCAACAGGAACCTCAGGATCTAGTGGATCTTCAGGATCAACAGGATCCTCTGGATCAACAGGAACATCAGGATCTTCAGGATCCTCCGGTAATACTGGTTCCTCTGGATCGACTGGAACGTCGGGATCCTCCGGTAGTACGGGATCCTCTGGATCGACCGGAACTTCTGGTTCTTCAGGAAGCACAGGTTCTTCAGGAAGCACAGGTACTTCTGGATCTTCTGGATCTTCTGGATCTTCTGGATCTTCTGGTAGTACTGGATCCTCAGGATCAACAGGATCCTCGGGATCAACAGGAACATCAGGATCAACAGGAACATCAGGATCTTCAGGATCCTCCGGTAATACTGGTTCCTCTGGATCGACTGGAACGTCGGGATCCTCCGGTAGTACGGGATCCTCTGGATCGACCGGAACTTCTGGTTCTTCAGGTAGCACTGGTTCTTCAGGAAGCACAGGTTCATCCGGTACATCAGGAGCTAATGGCTCTTCCGGATCAACTGGAACATCGGGATCTTCAGGAAGTACAGGATCTTCAGGGAGTACTGGTTCTTCTGGATCAACTGGAACATCGGGATCTTCTGGAACCTCTGGATCTTCTGGAAGTTCAGGATCCAGTGGGGTAAGTGCACAATACATAGGTACTTCATCACAAAGTATTAATTTATCCACATTAGTTGTTGGCAACAATACAACTCTCACTGTAAGCACTGGACTTTCTTATACAGTTGCACAAGGGGTAATTGTCGCTAACAGTATTAGTAATTCATTTACAGGGGATGTTGTAAGTTATAACTCTGGTACTGGCTCATTAACTTTAACAGTTACCGCAATATACGGATCTGGTACATATTCATCGTGGACAACTAACCTTGAGGGGGCTTCTGGTGGTAATGGATCTTCTGGCTCTTCAGGTACGTCCGGATCTACTGGATCATCTGGTTCTTCAGGATCAACAGGCACATCTGGCTCGTCGGGTACTTCCGGTTCTTCTGGTACAGCCGGTTCTGCTGGTACTTCTGGCTCGTCTGGTACCTCTGGTTCTTCCGGTACTAGGGGATCCTCTGGTTCTTCTGGATCAACCGGAACTTCTGGATCTTCAGGAACTTCTGGCAACACTGGAGCAGCTGGATCCTCCGGTACTTCAGGCTCTTCTGGAACTAGTGGTTCTTCTGGTACATCTGGTAACACTGGAGCAGCTGGTTCTTCTGGTACCTCTGGTAACACTGGAGCTGCTGGTTCTTCTGGTACATCTGGTAACACTGGAGCTGCTGGTTCTTCTGGTACCTCTGGTAACACTGGAGCTGCTGGTTCTTCTGGTACCTCTGGTAACACTGGAGCTGCTGGTTCTTCTGGTACCTCTGGTAACACTGGTGCTGCTGGATCCTCCGGTACTTCAGGTTCTTCTGGAACTAGGGGTTCTTCTGGTACCTCTGGTAACACTGGAGCAGCTGGTTCTTCTGGTACCTCTGGTAACACTGGAGCAGCTGGTTCTTCTGGTACATCTGGTAACACTGGAGCTGCTGGTTCTTCTGGTACGTCTGGTAATACTGGGGGCTCGGGTACTTCTGGAACTTCTGGTAATACTGGGGGCTCGGGTACTTCTGGTACATCGGGATCCTCTGTAGTAATATCTCTACAAGATTCTGCTCCAAGCGGCTCTAACGGTCAACTGTGGTGGGAAACAGATACTGGCAGATTAAAAATTTACTATGGTTCAGCTTCTGCTTGGGTGGATGCAACATCGGTTCCCGACATGTCTCTTTATTATCCTAAGGCTGGTGGGGTTATTAGTGGTGACGCATCAGTCCAGTTAAATCTTACCGTGTCTGGAAATACTCTAGTTGAAGGAACAATTCGTTCATACAGCGATATTATAGCTTATAGCAGTTCAGATGCTAGATTAAAAGATAATATTAGAGTTATCGAATCTCCAATTGAAAAAATAACTAAAATAAGTGGTGTATCCTTTAATTGGAACGACAAACAATCTGTGCATGAAGTGGGCACAAAAGATTATGGAGTGATCGCTCAAGAGATTGAAGAAGTATTGCCCGAACTTGTAACTACAAGGGATAATGGATATAAAGCAGTACGCTATGAAAAAGTAGTACCGCTACTTATTGAATCGATCAAAGAACAGCAATCAAAGATAAATGAATTAGAAAATATGATAGTTCAATTGACCCAAAAAATTAATAGTTTATAAAATGGCATTTTCCTTTCCATCATCACCAACTACAGGAACTTTATTTGTTGCACCCAGCGGTGTTGTATATGTTTGGGACGGAACCTGGACAAATAAAGGTGACACTCAAACAACCAATCCATTTAGTGCCAATACCTTTTTATACAGAACCATTTATACAAAAGGTTATATGAGTGGGGGATACAAGAACAGTTCTCCCTGGAAGAATGTAAATAAAACAATCCATGCCACGGATATGACAACCAACTTGGGTGATAAATTAACTTATAGTAGTAGCTACGTTGGTGGTGGATTTAGTGATTACAGAACTTATGTCTATCCTAGTACCAATGCTGTAGGAGGTTCAGGTACAATAGTAGAATCCATGAGTATGTCATCAGAAACAATGTCCTCATTAGATTCTGCTAGATATTTGAAAACATCACGCTCTGACTGTGAGGCTTTGATGACACCTTCTTTAACCTCGGCATATATTGTTGGTGGGGGAACAACAGCGGTTGACAGACATAATTTTTCAACCGATATTATGCTTAATGCGGGAACCGCTCCCGCTGCTCCTTTATCAGGAGGTACTGGTGGTGGACTTGGTGTTTTATTTGGTCAGTTTAAAGCTTGGATCTCTCAAGGTGCGGGTTCTTCTTTTACCTGGGCCACTGAAACATGGGCAACGGGAGGAATGAGTTGGGGAACGGACGGACAGCCTAAAGGTTTATCTAGCAAACACGGACATGGGTACGGTGGTGTAGGTTCCTATGCTGGATCATCTTATCTTTATAAGTTTAGCGAATCTACAGGAACAAACCTTGCTACGGTTAATAAAAATAAAACCAATGGGGAGGAGAACTTCGAGATAGGACAGAATTGGGGATATATGCTTGGTGCTTATGATGGCACTGGACAAAATAATGATGCTTCAAGACTTAACTATCTTACTGATGTTTACACCGCTTTGGGCAGTGACACCCAACCGAAAGGACATGATGGATGCTCCTCTGGATCTTGCGCTACAGGATCCGCGGTTTTTGTTGGTTACTAATTAATATTTTAAAAACAAATTAAAATAAAATGAAATATTTTATTGTAAGATTTTACAAAGAGATCCCACAAATTACTGGAATGACCTCTCTTAGCTGCTTTGATTCCTACGGTATTTTTTCCGTTACCCCGGAAGCAGAGATTGAACTACTTGGTCTGAATGTTAGTATGGAAGAAATCAGCGAGGATGAAGCTACAATTGGTTCTAAATTTTATGGTATTTCAAGGGATTATCGGAAGGCTTATTCTCAAGTAGAAGGACTAGAACCCGATGAAGAGGGTGGAACCAAAACCAAAGTTTATCATACAAATCATACCAGGGAAGTTACACTCAGTCTGATGAAAAAGATTACTAAACATAGAATCATTGACGAGTTTAATCGCAGGGAAGATCAAACAAATAAGGAGGACGTTCTTGCTTCAGTTGATGCCGCTACCTCTATCTGGGATTTAAATATTCTTAGAGAAGATCTTTTAGGTGTAGAAATGCCAGTATATCAAGCTGATCAAATGGGTCTTCTTGATGAAAATGGAATACGTAACCCTCCTGTTGACTATAGTAAAGGATTCTAATTAAACATAAAAAAAACGATGAAAAAAACGAAAGCGCTATCACTAATGTTAGCAGCTTTGTTTGTTACTACATTGTCATTTGGTCAATACAGTAACAGTGCAATCAAACAAGGCTCCGAGCAAGCTCTTAAGGCTCTGGACACAACTAAAAATGAGCTTCAAGAAATAATTGTAACCGCTAAGAAGGTTTCATTAATGACTAAGGTTGGACCTTACGGTCAACCTCTTTGGACTACCATCAGGATGTTTCCGTCTACTAGAGTCTATGTGATGAACCCGCCGGGTACAGCAATGTACGAGAAGTGGTTCGATGTTAGGCAAAGAAGAAACGGACCTGCTCAAATCAGAATGAGAGACGAATTCACATTCGGTTTAGGTAAAAGACTTCAATTAGACTTATATTCTCATACCGTTTATGATGGTGAGAATGGAGACAAAACCTTTAAATGGAGAGGCTTCTCTTGGGAACTCAGATATGCTTTAGCTGATTGGGGTAAAATCTGGGGCAATCCAACTCTTTATTATGAAATGAAAATGCTGGATGGGCGTTGGGGAATTGAACCCAAGTTATTATTAGGCGATAGAATTGGACAAAGAGGTGTTTGGGGTTTCAATGCGATTTATGAAGGAAATCTCGGAGGAACAAAAGAAGACCAAGAACGTGAATATGCCTACACCGCTTCCTATGCTAATATAGTGAATGATGACTTATCTCTTGGAGTTTCTCACATGTTCAGATATAATGATTACGAGAGTGGATCTCAGGAGTGGTATATTGGACCATTACTTCAATACCGTTTTAGTAACAAAGGTTATCTAAACATTGAACATATGCCTGGACTTAATAAAGACGCTAAACAATCAAGAACAATGGTAATCTTCGGATGGAGATTCTAAATTTTAAATTATGGAAATATTAATTAAAGGACAAGAGTTTTTAATATATCTGATTTTAATAATGTTCCTAACTGGTATACTCAAAGAAAGAGGATATCTCATGGACATTTTTAGATTATTAGAAAGGAAAGTTAAATCCAAAAAGATGGTTGTCTTTTTAGTTTCGTTGTTTGGAGGTGTACTTCCGATTCCTGGACGTGTTGCACTATCAGCATCCATGTTGAATAGCATTGCACCAATTGATAATAAGAAGCGCAAGAAGTTTGGAATTATTGATTATTTAGCAACCCATCATTATTACTTATGGTCTCCATTAGAAAAAACTGTAATTATTCCAATGGCAGTACTTGGATTAACATACGCTAAATTCATGGCTTATATCTGGCCATTGTTATTAATTACTTTTTTGTATATCACTTATTATATTTTATCACTGGGCGACGATGAGATTGATATTGATGTTAAAGATGATCCTATCAATTGGAAAAATATTCTCTATGTTGTTCTGCCATTTTTAGCAACAATATTGGTAAGTTGTTTTACCGATTACTATTTTATTGCATTTACCTCTTTCACATTTTATCTAGTTGCATATTCAAAATCATGGAATAAATTATTTGATTATATTAATTGGGAATTGATCTGGATCGTAGCAACTGTAATCATTCTTGGTAATTTGTTAGGTAGCTATTATCCTGCAATGGAAAATTATATTAAACAATATAGCACACCTTCGGGTATCCTATTTGTTTCAATGCTGGGATTCTTAGCATCTTTTCTTTTAGGTTCATCCGCAAAGTATGCAAGTATTGTTAGCTTATTAACTAGTGTTTTCGGTATGCAATATTTTGTTTTATTCTTCACACTGGAATATTCAGCGTATTTGATATCTCCTTCACATAAATGCTTACCAATAGGCCAAAAATATTTTCATACTGGATTTATGACCTATTTAAAAGCATTAATAATTTGGATATCGGTTATGATAACCTATGCACTATTAACTATTTTATGAAATATTAATTAACAGACTATGGAAAAACAGGATGTTTTAAAACTAGCAGAAAGTCAAGGAGGGTGGAGCATGAGCGATTTTCAGAGTCGGTATTTTGTAGTGAATTCACAAGTTACTGATTACCGCAGAGTCAGACAAGCTTTGTTGGAAATTGAAACGCGTATTGCCGCCAAGAAACAAATCATTCGCGACTGTAAAAGATCTGAAGTTAAACTAAAGATCAAAGAAAGAGATCTCGCAGACGAAACAAATGATCTTGAAAGGGAACTCATTCTTTTAGACATGGATCAACTTCAGTATGACATTTCGGTGTACACAAAGAAACTAAGAGTGGTAGAAGAAGAACTGGACGGATTTGCAAAGCTTGTCATGGAGATAGTTCCTACTCTTGAAGATCTTGAAACATATAAAGAACACAACGAAGATCTTGAAAGAGAATACTGGATTTATCGTATGGCAAAACAAGCTAGTGTAGATATGGTAACCACTGGAAGAATTGGTGCGGGTAATCTAGATTCGATTGCTATGATGTCTCCAAAGGATCAAGCTCTTACTATTGGTTCTGCTTTAATGAACTCTAAGAAACTTACCTCAGGTATCAATAAGATCGAAGAAGCTCTTAACACCAAGAGTAACCTGCTTAGCAGCAACTTTCCTGGACTTTTCGATGAAGAGGATCTCATTGGGCTGATATCTGATAAAAAGGAAAAGATTGATGGCGAAGATATTTAGTCTGCCAATTAACCCCAAGTTATCTGAAACGCAGTTTGTAGAGTTTGTAGACTTTTGCGAAGCCTATAAAGATTATATTTCAGATCTCTATTTTACCTGTAGAATTGCTCCTTTTACACAGGATGCAATGGGAGATGTTTTTGCTTCATCAGAAGATCCTCAGTACATGATTGATACGGCTCTGTATATTCAAGAAAGAACAGGAATTACAGCTTCTGCAACTTTTAATAACATTTCAATTAGACCAACGCAGGAAAATCTAGATCTGTGGATTGAGTCATTTAAACCTTTATACTCCAAAGGTATTCGTCTGTGTACATTGCCTTTTAATCACTGGCTTTTGACAGGACAGATCCAGAAAGAATTTCCAGAGTTGGAAGTCAGAGCTTCTATTCTGATGGACACAAAGACTCCTACAGATGCCTATAATGTGGTAACAAGTGGATTTCATTCTGTGTGTATCGATAGAGCTTTAATGAGAGATCATGACGCAATAAAAAGCATAGTTAAGATAAAGCGCAAAAATCCTTTTAAACTTGTCTTGCTGGCTAACGAGAGATGCTTAGGTAAGTGTCCAGTAATGTCGGAGCATTATCATTACAACAATACCAGAACAACTGATAGTCAATACTTTAATAATCCCATTAGTAGAGTGTCTTGTCCTAAATGGGACATTACCAATAAAGCTGTGGTATTAAAGACTGCAGACATTCCAGCTTGGAAAGAAGATTGGGATGAATTTATTGAGATGGGTGTAGATATCTTTAAAATGCACGGCAGAGAAAACGTCAAGAAAATCTACGAATCCATGGAGATCATCAGGAACTATGCTGATAATAAGAACATGCTTTATGATATAGATCTGAAGATTAGTAAAAAGGATGCTAGTAAATGGAGAAAGATTATTAAGACATGTAAGTTTGAGTGTTGGGACTGTAATTTCTGTGATAGAATAGCAGGGGGAGAATTGAATCATAAATCTGTCAGTGTTGCAAATATTTTAGTTAATAGTGTTAATTCAGATTTTAAAACAACAGTACCTGGAATATCTAGTTCAAGAATCGATAAACTTCTCAACGAGTTAGGTAAAATATCAACATCATATTTAGAAGTCGGATGTCTTGGAGGAAGAACTTTCTCTAGTGCAATTTCGGGTAACAAGATGAACGCTTATGCTGTGGATCTCTGGAAGGAAGGTGTGACCTCAGAAAATGAATCTGTCGAAATAACTGCCACCAAAGAAGAATTCATTCAGAATATTTTACCATACAAAGGAGAAAACAAGATCAAGATTTTTAATTGTGATTTTATTGATGTGGATAAATCTGCTATTAAAAACATAGACTTATTCTTTTATGATGGGGATCACTCATACGAGAGTACCAAACTAGCTGTCGAATACTTTGCTGATACTTTTGCCGATGAATGCGTTTTAGTCTTTGATGATGCCAACTGGGACGGTGTGGTAAATGGTGCTACAGAGGGAATTAGAAAAGCTGGTCTAACCATTCAGTACGAGAAAAAAATGCTAAATGAAGTAGAAGATGCTTTGATGTGGTGGAACGGATTGTATATAGTGGTAGTTAAAAAATAGTCGGAATCTTTAGAGAATTCGATATATAAATAAAAAAGAAATTATGCCTACTTTATCAGGAAATAATATGAAAACCATTTCACCGGTTTCTGTGTGGTGGAACGGTGCAGCTCATAACGCTACCGTGTTAGCTTTGACCTGTAGTAATGATAACCTATTCAACCAAGCAAGCTTTAACTACAATTTATTCACAGTAAATGAAGGTGGGTACATTCAGCTTTCTGTTGCTCAAGGATATCTTTCCATGACAGGAGAGGATTACGAAGGATGGGCAACCAATGACTATGCATACGATTGGGCAGCCACTCAGTTGAACCTAACCATTACAGGTAACTATGCTCCACCGGAGCCTACCCCTCCACCGCCACCTCCTACTCCAGATCCAGGATCTTCTGGCTCTTCTGGATCATCTGGAACCCCTTAATAATTAGTCAATAAACAAATAAATTCTGAGTGGTAGTTTAGGACATCAAATCTTAAACTACCACTTTTTATTTTGTAATATATAGAGAGAATCTAGAGGAATTTCTTGCATGAGTAATTACAAATTTAAAAATTCGGAAGGTATAGTTTTTGATACCAACAGTCGCGGGATAGGTATCCCTACTGTGGACGATATCGGAAACGCACCCACCTCAACAGTACCCGTTGGTTCGATTCTGTATGCTATTGCTCAGAAAAAGATTTACTCCTTTGACGGCACAGTATGGGTCATTTCAGCTGGTTCTTCTGGCACTGCTGGATCTTCTGGTACAGCGGGTTCTTCGGGAACGACCGGAACATCAGGGAGCTCTGGTACCACAGGAACCTCTGGCTCGTCTGGAACATCAGGGGCAGCAGGAACTTCTGGTTCTGCTGGATCTTCGGGTAGCACAGGCACATCGGGTTCATCCGGATCATCAGGAAGTACTGGGACATCCGGTTCATCTGCTTCTTCAGGCACCTCTGGATCTGCAGGTTCAACTGGATCTTCAGGAACTGCAGGTTCTTCAGGAACTGGGGGTACTTCTGGAATATCTTTAAACTGGCGTAGCACTTACTCTGCAGGCACCACATATTCAGTAAATGATGTGGTTTATTTAAATGGTACTTCCTATGTGTCTTTAATCAATAATAACATAGGCAACACCCCTTCTAGCTCACCTTCCCAATGGGCAGTGATAGCACAGGCTGGTAGCAGTGGAACTTCCGGATCTTCTGGATCAACGGGAACATCTGGTAGCGCAGGAACTTCAGGTTCGGCTGGAACTGCGGGATCTTCGGGAACATCTGGATCGTCTGGAACAAGGGGATCTTCGGGATCTTCTGGTAGTAGTGGTTCTTCAGGATCTACAGGAACATCAGGTTCCTCCGGCACATCCGGTAATGCAGGTGCTGCTGGTTCCTCGGGTACTTCCGGAGCTAATGGTGGAGCTGGTTCGTCAGGTACTTCCGGAGCTAATGGTGGAGCTGGTTCGTCAGGTACTTCCGGTGCTAATGGAGCAGCGGGTTCTTCAGGATCTTCGGGATCTTCAGGATCTTCTGGAACCTCTCAAACAACAAGCACCGTTACAGTGAGCAGTAACGGAAGCGTCGGACCAGATACCTCTGTACTTTCTGTTGGAGGAACCAATTTAACAGCGTTTGGTAATCTAACTGGACATAGCACTTATAATACAGGGTTCAGTCAGGAACCTGCTGTTTGGGGTTGGTCTTATGTCACTGGGACTGGAGATTCACCACATGCTGATGGCCAAGGCGGATATAGAGCTAGAATCAGTCTAGGAAGTGAATATTCAAATTATGGATTAGAGTTAGTTATTTCTAGATATTCAAGTCAATATCTTTGGTTAAGAAAAAACGAAGCAGGTACTTGGGGTAGCTGGTTGAAAATTCATGCCGGATATGCAGACACTGCTGGGTCAGCAACAAGTGCTACCTCTGCCACCTCTGCCTCTTATGCTACATATCTCGGAGCAGCGGTAGATTCTATTGATTCTGATATTATAAGTACAAGAAAAAATAGTGGATTTTACCAGTCAAGTTCTCCTAGCACTGGGTGGCCTTCCGGAGCTAGTAGTTGGTGGCATATGCACAGCACTACGCATAGCAACACTGCTAACTATTATGCCATGCAGTTTGCTGCTAGTTTTTTTAGTCAGGGTCTGTACTATCGTTCCACAAATGGGTCAGGAACTACTGGGTGGTCAGAGGTTCTTTTAAATAGTACATCTTCAAATGTTACTTTTAATGGAACACTAGTAATGGGTACAAGCGGCACACAATACATCAGGATGGGTAGGTTCCCTAATTCTACTACAAACACAGGGGAGGCTTGGATAGGCAGAGCTGCAGACAGAAATGCGGGAACGATGACGGTTCAGCTTGGTGGAAATAGTGCATCAAGCAGATCCTTTGAAGTAGTAGATTATGCCTGGAGTGTTGTATTATTTAGCGTAAGCTCTGGGGGTACTGCTACTGCTTCAGCTGATGTTGTTGCATACTCAGATAGACGTCTTAAAGAAAATATCTTCACTATAGATAATGCTTTGTCAAAAGTAATATCATTAAATGGTGTTTATTATAACAGAACTGATTTAGATGATAAATCACGTAAAATTGGTTTTATTGCTCAAGACATGCAAAAAGTTGCACCGGAGTTAGTTATCTATGATAAAGATAAAGACATATACGCCGTGTCTTATGGAAATACTTCAGCTCTTCTCGTCGAAGCCATTAAAGAACAACAGATTCAAATAGAGGATCTCAAGCAAGAGATCCAATCCCTTAAAAACAAATAGGTAGATTCCTACCACCGATATATAACTGATAAGAAAAGACTGTATAGATGTCAGGTTATAAAATTAAAAATTCGGATGGTATTATTTTTTCTGCAGATGGTAAAGGCGTAGCCATTCCGATTGTAGATTCGATCAATAATGCATCTAATTCAGTTCCTGAGGGTTCACTCATTTATTCATCTGCAGTCAAGCAGATTTATAGATTTGATGGCACTGCTTGGCAGATAGCTGCAGGGTCTTCAGGATCTTCTGGTTCTGCAGGATCTGCTGGAACCTCTGGTTCTTCTGGGTCCACTGGAACCTCAGGTTCTGCTGGCACTTCGGGTTCAACTGGAACCGGGGGATCTTCTGGTTCTGCTGGCTCTTCCGGTTCTTCTGGTTCCACTGGCACTTCTGGCTCTTCTGGCTCTGCAGGTACTTCAGGTACTGGCGGTTCTGCTGGATCTTCTGGTTCAGCTGGCACCTCAGGTTCTTCCGGTTCGACTGGATCTTCTGGAACTTCTGGAACCTCTGCCTCTGCAGGAACTTCAGGATCTTCCGGAACTGCTGGTCAATCCACTCCAGGAGGTTTAGCTATTCAATATTCTCAAACCGATTTATCTGCTACCACTTGGACAAGTACCAGACTTGGTTATAGTCTATCCAGTTTAACCACTAACAACGGTACACTTTATCTTTCTGGTACTGATGCTAACAATAATGCTATTCAAAACTGCAACACCGCAACAGTACTTGATGAATTAATTGACGTTGCAGGTGATGGATTACTTGGACACGTTCTAGTGATTTTTGAATTGGGTGATAGATCCAAGGTAAACTTTTATACCTATACAACTTTTGTTAAAAGAACCAGCTCAGGTAACACTGATGCTAGCATTACTGGACTAGTTTATATTGGTGGTTCTGCAAGCAATACATTTTCTAAGCCTTGTGTTTCCTTTAATATAGTAGGAAGAACAGGTCAATTGGGAACTTCTGGAACATCTGGTTCTGCTGGAACTGCTGGTTCATCTGGTACATCGGGAAGTTCTGGTACTTCAGGATCTACTGGCACATCTGGTTCTGCTGGTACTTCTGGTAACACTGGTGCTGCAGGTTCTTCTGGTACTTCTGGTAGCACTGGAACATCAGGATCTTCAGGATCAACAGGTACTTCTGGTTCTGCTGGTACATCGGGTTCTGCTGGTACTTCTGGTACTTCTGGTTCTGCTGGTACATCAGGTTCTTCTGGAACAAGAGGTTCTTCTGGATCTTCTGGTAGTACGGGATCATCAGGATCCTCAGGTAGTACGGGATCATCAGGGTCAACTGGTACGTCTGGCTCTGCTGGTACTTCTGGTAACACTGGAGCTGCTGGTTCTTCCGGGACATCTGGTTCCGCAGGTACCTCTGGATCTTCAGGATCATCAGGATCGACTGGTACTTCTGGTTCTTCCGGTACATCTGGTAACACTGGAGCTGCTGGTTCTTCTGGCTCCTCTGGATCTTCAGGATCATCAGGATCGACTGGTACCTCTGGTTCTTCCGGGACATCTGGTGCTGCAGGATCCTCCGGTAGTTCAGGTTCTTCAGGATCTTCAGGATCTTCAGGATCGACTGGTACCTCTGGTTCTTCCGGTACATCTGGTAACACTTGAGCTGCTGGTTCTTCTGGCTCCTCTGGATCTTCAGGATCATCAGGATCGACTGGTAC
>SXGQ01705237.1_pt1 | contig 14596 bp, 16 predicted proteins | sample 3178371 | NCBI WGS metagenome assembly SXGQ01 (sample SAMN11356859, study PRJNA531348) | freshwater metagenome | isolation source: freshwater sample F1-20 | place: China: Fuxian Lake, Yuxi | collected 2017-12-25
CCTGCGCGAGCGTCTCGTCCTCGCCGAGCTGCTCGGCCTCGCCGGTGACGGTGAGGTCGGCGCGGATGCCGTCGCCGACCATCCCGGGCTTGCAGGCGGTCTCGTAGTCGCCGGCCGGCAGCTCGACCAGCAGCGGACGGGTCAGGCCGGGGGCGATTAAATTAAATTAAATTTAAATAAAATTGAATAAAAATAAATGAAATAAACATAAATTACTATATTTAATTAAACCATGGAACACATATTCAGAATTTTTGATTTTAATGTTTATAATGAGAAGGTTTCTTCTGATGAGTCAAGCAACAGTGATGAAGAAACAAATATATACAAGGACTCAACTAAATTTGTAATCCAAATGTTTGGTGTTAATGAAAAGGGCGAAACTTGTTCTATTATTTCCGAAGATTATCGTCCATTCTTTTACGTGCTTGTAAACGACAGCTGGACTATTCAAATGAAGGATAATTTCCTATCACATATTAAAGACAAAATTGGCAAATATTATGAAAAATCAATTACCGAGTGTATTATTATCAAGCGAAAAAAGCTATACGGCTTTGACGGAAGCAAGGAGCATAAATTTATCAAATTTGAGTTTGCAAGTTTGAGCGCATTTAACAAAGTCAAAAATTTATGGTATACTGATTACAATAAAGGTCACACTTTATTAGAAGCAGGCTACCAGTTTAATAACACAAATATAAAATTATATGAATCTAATATCCCACCTTTATTGCGTTTCTTCCATATAAGAGATGTCAGTCCTTCAGGTTGGGTTGCTTTGCCAAAAAAGAAAACCATCGAGCTTAAAGATGATACAAAGAAATCCACGTGTAATTTCGAATATATAATAAATTATAAAAATATTATACCTTTAAATGATAAGGAAACACGTGTTCCGTATAAAATAATGAGTTTTGATATTGAAGCAAGTAGTAGTCACGGTGATTTCCCAGTTCCTATCAAGACCTACAAGAAGCTGGCAACAAATATAATAGAATATTTTGAAAATATGAAAACCGATTTAAATATCGAAGGTTATAAAACGCTTTTACGAAAAATTATAATGACCGCTTTTGGTTACGATAAAATAGAAAATATCGACCTTGTTTATCCAAAGAATGCGCCAGAATCGATGGAAAAGTTGGAACAAATGTGTGAAAAATGGTTGTCATCACAAGTCCGAAATTTAGCTAAATCAAATGAATACACAGATGCTAACACTTTGGAAAGTCTTTTTGAGAAAATGGCTGCCGGAGAAGATGAAGATGAATTTGATCACGGTAAATTTGTAAAGTCGTATACAGATAAAAAAGCAACAATCGTGGATATTTTATGCGATAAAAAGTTTGAACGTGAAGGTAAGTTAAATGAACTGAATATTTCATTAAATGCTAATTTCCCAAGATTGGAAGGCGATAAATGTACCTTTATTGGTTCAACCTTTATGAATTACGGAGAACAAGAACCGTTTAAAAACCATTGTATTGTTTTGAATACTTGCTCTGAATTACCAATTGATAATAGTATTGTCGAGTCATATAGTACAGAAAAAGAAGTATTAATGGCTTGGCAAAAATTAGTCCAACGTGAAAATCCGGACATTATTATTGGTTACAATATATTTGGTTTTGATTATCAGTTTATGTTTCACCGCGCCGAAGAAACTGGTTGTGTTGATGAGTTTTTAAAATTATCACGTGTTAAAGATGAAATATGCGGTACTAAAGACAATGAAACTGGTAGATATAAAATAGAGGAAAGTAGTATTCAAATCGCAAGTGGTCAACACGATTTACATTTCATTAAAATGAACGGTCGTCTTCAAGTCGATTTATATAACTTTTATAGACGTGAAGCCAATCTAACCAGTTATAAACTTGATTATGTTGCTGGTAATTTTATCGGTGATTTTGTAAAAGATTTACAGCATACAGTTTCTGAAACCGAAATTAAAACCGGAAATATGACAGGATTGCTCGTCGGCAGTTTTGTACATTTCGAAGAAATTGGTCATTCCGTAGATTATTATGATGATGGTGCGAAATTTATAGTAACGTATGTAGATAAACCAAACGGTAAATTCAAGATTGAAGGACTTGTTAAACCGGACACAAGTAAAAAAGTAAGATGGTGTTTAGCAAAGGATGATGTAACACCGAAGGATATTTTCAGAATGACAAATGGTTCAGCAGATGATAGAGCTATAATTGCAAAATATTGTATTCAGGATTGTAACCTTGTCCACTATTTGTTCAACAAATCCGATATTTTAACTGGTTTTATCGAGATGGCGAAAATTTGTAGTGTACCAATTAATTTCTTGGTAATGCGAGGTCAAGGTATTAAGCTAACAAGTTTTGTATCGAAGAAATGTCGAGAAAAACGCACATTGATGCCTGTAATAGAAAAAGGGGGACTCGATGAAGGTTATGAAGGCGCGATTGTGTTAGATCCCAAATGTGATTTATATTTGGATAATCCGGTTGCTTGCAATGATTATGCGTCACTATATCCAAGTTCTATGATTAGTGAAAATTTGTCACACGATAGTAAGGTTTGGACCAAAGAATATAATTTAGATGGAGTTTTAATAGAAGAATGGGGTGAAAAAGACCAAGAAGGTAATTACGTATATGATAACTTGCCTGGATACGAATATGTTAATTGTACTTATGATACATATAGGTATATAAGAAAAACGCCAACATCGGCAGCAGAAAAAGTAAAAGCAGGTCATAAAATTTGTAGATTTGCTCAACCAAATGATTCTGGTCAGGGTGAAGGAATTATGCCGTCTATTTTGAAGGAATTATTGAAAGCACGAAAAGACACCAGAAAACTTATTCCTGAACAAACTGATGAATTTATGAAAAATGTTCTTGACCAGCGTCAATTGGGTTATAAAGTGACTGCAAATTCCCTTTATGGTCAATGTGGCGCAAAAACCAGCACATTTTATGAAAAAGATATTGCTGCGTGTACGACGGCAACAGGTCGTCTACTTTTAACATATGGTAAAAAAATGATTGAAGAATGTTATGGAAATAATATTTGCGATACAACAAATTATGGAAAAGTAAAAACACGCGCTGAATATATATATGGTGACACAGATTCAGTATTTTATACATTTAATTTGGAAGATTTAGATGGTAACCCTATTCGTGGTAAAAAAGCGTTGGAAATTACAATTGAATTGGCTCAACAAGTAGGCGATATATCGGCAAAATTCTTAAAATCACCACACGATTTTGAGTATGAGAAAACATTTATGCCGTTTTGTTTATTATCTAAGAAACGATATGTTGGTATGCTTTATGAAACTGACCCTAATAAATGTAAGCGAAAGGAAATGGGAATTGTATTGAAACGTCGTGATAATGCGCCAATTGTTAAAGATATTTATGGTGGTATTATTGATATTTTAATGAAGAAGCAAAATATCAAGGAAGCGACCGATTTCTTAAAATCGTGTTTACAAAATATAGTAGATGAAAAGTATCCAATGGATAAGCTTATTATTACAAAATCGCTGCGTTCAGGTTATAAAAATCCACAATCGATCGCTCATAAAGTATTAGCAGATAGGATTACAGCGCGAGACCCTGGTAACAAACCGAGTTCAGGAGATAGAATACCATTTGTATATATTAATACGACAAATAAGAAGGCGTTACAAGGTGAGAAAATAGAGACACCGACATATATTACGGAACACAATTTGAAAATAGACTATTCATTTTATATTACGAATCAAATTATGAAACCTGTACAACAATTATTTGCTTTAGTGCTTGAGAAAATATGGCTTATGCAAAATAAAATGCCAAAAATCAGTAAGTTTAAGAAGGATATGGAAGCGTTGCGTAAAAATACGGATCCGGAGAAATTTGACGATAAATTGGAACAAATGCGAAATAAAGAAGTGAAAGTATTGTTGTTTGATGAATATTTAAGAGAAACAAATAATGAGAAGGCTGGTAATCAAAGTGTAACAAAGTTCTTGACTAAAAAGTAAAAGTAAAATAAAAATAATACTATAAATAATGTTTTTTTATTTGATAAATATATAAATGCCTAATAAAAAAACAATAAGAAGGAATAAAAGAAATAGTAAAAGGAGTAGAAGTAGAAAAGGTGGGTTTTTCGGGTGGTTTAAAGATGAACATAACACAGGTAATACGGCATGTGACCCTAATAAATTGGCTAATTTAAAATCATCATTTGATATAAAAAAGAATATAGATACTTGCTGTCCAAAAACTTGGTATGGTAGAAAAAATAATAGTCCTTATTGTAAACAACTTAGTTTAAATTATGATGCCGCATTAACACAGTTACATCTAAAAGCTGAACAAAGTAACGCAAATGGAGTATATATTGACAATGATGATCCCGATGGTTTAAGAGATTCTGAGGTAGCACATTTACAAGGTGCTCTTTATCAGCATAATACGGTTGGAGAGGATCAAATTAATTGTAAAGATAAAAACTTCGCACAATCATTAACAAACCAACAAAAAATGGAAAAATATATTGAAGCTTGCGAGTGTAATAAAACAAGATGGAACCCTTTTTCAGATAAAAAAGCAAATTGTTCTATAGTTAAGCCAAAACTTGAAAGACTAAAACAAGAAAAAGAAGAACAAGAAAGAGATACACTGGTTACTAATCCATACAACAAGAACAATCAATATAACCCAATACCAAACCAAGAAGAGGATCAGAGACCATCTGTTAATTATCCAGATGATGATATCCTTCCTCCTCCTGTTAATGCTGAAGGAGTTCCACCTGTTAATTCTCATCCCGAAGGAGAATGGAAAGTAATGGGTGATTATAATTTAGACCCAGATACGCAAGAGATAGATACTGAAGGAGGCAAAAGAAGAAAAACTAAAAAGTATTTTAAGAAACGAAGTATAAGGAAACGAAAGGGAAGAAAATCAAGAAAGCATTAAATATTATTTTATTTTAATAATTATATGATAAATAAAATAATACATTTTAAATTTTTTTTAAATGCGTTAAGAACCGCACTAATTTTTATAGCAAGTTTTTTAACTTATGAATTACTAAAAATAGTAGAAAGTAAATGGAATAAAACATATCCAAACAATGAATTTAGCCATTTTGCTCATAGAAAAGTATATCATTTTTTAATAATTTTTATAATTGATTTATTAATTCTTTATTCAATCGCATTATTATTTGATATAAATATTTAAACTGAAGAGGTAGCGCGCAAAGGCTTGCGTTTCTTATTACTCTGTTTAGCAGACAACATACCATAAATATTTTTCACCATCGAGCTAATCTCACTAACAGATGTCTCAAGGCTCCAAACGCGCTCAGTCAACTTCTCAACCTCGCTCTCATCTTCAGAAATGTCGTCATCGTCACTCTCAGCCTCCTCAACAAATTGATACTCCTCATCGTCACCTCCACAACATTCTTCAACATCTTCAGCTTCATCATAATTAACTGGTTCCTTATTAGAAGAAAAATTGTTTTGGTAATCCTCAGAAACAAAACCGCGAGCGTTGTTCCAAGAATCAATTAGTCCCTCACTCTCAAGTTTATAAAGAATAGCAGTCTCACTTCTCTGGTGCTTCTCGGCGATTTGCTGTACAGTCAATTCCAACAACTCATACTCTCGTTGTAAAGAGATGAGCTCATTAATAGTCCACTTATTTCCTTGTCTTCTGTTATTTACAGTCATTTTATAATTATATTTGGTAGTATATCTTTATATTGTTTTTATAAAAATATATTGGCACACATTATGGTATAAAAAATTTATTTATTGGTTACATTATGCTTTACCTCCACCTCCACCTCCACCACCTTTTTCAACTAAAGGAAGTATAAATGCTAATGAACCAAGTATTAAAAATAATACTAATATAGAATAAGCAGTTGAGTATTGGCTACTATTTTCATTACTATCTCCCCAACCTGTCCAGTGAAAATAATCTGTCCATTCTCCACCCTTCATATTTTTTCTCCCTCTTGGCATTTATATAATTAATAAATATTTTATTAAATATTTTATTAAATATCTAAAGTATAATATTTATCTACCATTGAATAGGATTACCAGACGCGTCTTCATGAGCTATTATATTGCCTGAGGTATCATGTATAAGATCATTTATAGAAGTATTTCTCTCTTGGTTATTTAAAGAGGATGTATTTCTATTAAAATTTCGTATATCATATCTACATACAGGACATCTACAATTACTCTGAAACCAAGTAGTCAATTCATCACTATTAAAAATATGACCACATTGTCTTATAATTGTAACCGTTTCATTATCATTAAAATTGTCCATAGATATGGGACACGAGCTATTTATTGGTGTCGTAATATCCTGATATAATACGCGGCGTGTGGCAGCTTCAATTTGAGAAGCTGTTGGGTATATAACAACTGGGTCAAAAAAATTTTGAAATAGATTTGAGAAAATATTGTTGGGTCTTTCATGGTTTACTCTCTCAGCTCCTCTTGCAGCAGCATCTCTATAATTACCGCAAAGTCTTCCTTCTATTCCCGTTCCTGCTACACTTAAATTTGGAGATGGCAAATCGAGTCTTTGAATATCGTCAATAATATATTGCCTATTATTTAAAAATATACTACCCAAGTTTTTATTGCGATTACTTTGTATATTACTTTGTCTATTACTTTGTTCACGATTGTTTTGTCGACGATTTGAATTTTGATTATTATAAGAATTGGGTACATGAAGAATATCAGTTATAATACTTATAATTTGATTATTCTGGTCATTTAAATTTTGTATTTGTCTATTGTTATCATTGTACATAGTATTTAAAATATTTATCAATAACAAGTGTTCATTTGAAATATTCATATTATTCATATTATTCATATTTATAAATATATATTATTAAATCTGTTTAAATGTATTACAATAATTATAATTAGTAAATGAGTTTTATAGAAAAATATAAAAATAAAGGTCTTAGTGGTTTATCAAACCTCGGAAATACTTGTTTCGTAAATTCTTGTATGCAAATATTATCTCATACATACGAATTAAATGAATTTTTAAATGCGGAACATTTTAAGAAAAAATTAAAAAACAAACCTGATTCAGCACTTTTGTTAGAATGGGATAATTTAAGACAGTTGTTATGGAGTAATAATTGTATTGTATCGCCAGGCAAATTTATTAAAACAATTCAAAAACTTGCTCAAATTAAAGATATGGAATTATTTACTGGATATTCTCAAAATGATCTTCCAGAGTTCCTATTATTTGTAATAGATTGTTTCCATAATTCACTTTCGAGAGAAATAAAAATGACAATTTCAGGAGCCGTTGAAAATGAAACAGACACAATAGCTGTAAAGTGTTTCGAAATGGTAAAAAATATGTACTCAAAGGAATATTCGGAAGTTTGGAATTTGTTTTACGCAGTACATGTTTCAGAAATAAGTAAATTGGAAACCGGAGAAAGAATTAAAATAACACCGGAGCCATATTTTATGATAGATTTACCGATCCCAGAAAATAATAAAAATCCGACACTAATAGATTGTTTTGAGCACTATGTAGAAGGCGAAACATTAGAAGGTGAAAATGCATGGTTTAATGATGAGACAAAAGAGAAAATAAATATCAAGAAAAGAATTCAGTTTTGGTCATTTCCAAATATATTAACGATTGATTTTAAAAGGTTTAATTCAAGAAATCAAAAGAACCAAATATTAATTTCATTTCCTTTAGACAATTTAGATTTATCAAATTATGTTATTGGTTACAAGAAAAAATCATATATCTATGAATTGTATGGTGTTTGTAACCACAGTGGAGGCGTACTCGGCGGTCATTATACAGCGTGTGTTAAAAACGCAAATGGTAAATGGTATCATTTTAACGATACTTCAGTATCAGAAATCGGATTGATTGACTCAATAATTTCTCCAAAAGCATATTGTTTGTTTTATAGAAAAAAGTGTTAATCATAATTTTATATTAATTAAAAAAAAACAATTCAAATATATATATATGGAAGTAAATACTACGACAACAACAGACCCAGTTAATTATTATAATAAATTTAATAATTTTGTAATTAATCCAATAGTTTTAATAATTATTATACTAATAATTGTGGCATATTTTGCTTTCTCATCTTCTTTAGGAAATAGTGATAGTGGAGGTTTTAGCAGTATTACAGGAGATGATAATGGTGGTGGACAAATAATGGGTATAATTATTATAGTTGTTTTGGTTATTCTAATTATTATAAATGCGGTTCAATATTTTTTCAGTATTAGTGTTACCGCATATTTAACAGATTTATTTACAAATAAACCAAAAATAGATATAGTAGTAGACCAAAACACAAATCCATCCGGCTCATCTGGTTACATTTCTCCTGCTCCGGTGCCTGAAATAAAATTTAAGAAACAAGTATTTAATATTCCGGGTAATTATTATAACTATACAAATGCCAAAGCATTGTGTCAGGCATACGGTGCAAATTTAGCAACTTATCAGCAAGTCGAAGATGCATATAAAAATAGTGGAGAATGGTGTAACTATGGTTGGTCTGATGGTCAAATGGCTTTGTTCCCAACACAGCAAACCACATTTGACAATTTACAAAAAATAAAGGGTCACGAGAACGATTGTGGAAGACCTGGTATAAATGGAGGTTACATGGCAAATCCAAATTTGCGTTTTGGTGTTAATTGTTATGGTAATAAACCAAAAATAACTGATGAGGAGGAGGAGCTAATGAAATATACAACTCCTTATCCCGAGACGGCTGAAGACATTGCTTTTCAAAAACGTGTTGATTATTGGAAAACAAAGGTAGAACAGATATTAGTGTCTCCATTTAATTATAACACTTGGTCTTAAATTTATTGTTTTTAAAATAATTATATAATCTTGTTTCGTTTTACATTTTTACTATTTTATAAAAATGTAAAATAATATATTAAGTTCTTTTTCTTTTATTTGTTTGTCTTCTTTTTCCTTTTCTTCCTTTAATGGTTTTCCTTCTTTTACCACCTCTAATCTTCGGTGGAATTTGCCCGCGCGGACTATACGAATTTAAAATGTTTACGATTTCTGTATGACCATTACTAATTGCTATAGCAAGAGGAGTTTTACCTTTACTTTCTAAAGATTGGTCCGCACCTCTTTTCATCAAAATCTTGACAACCTCTGTATGACCATTTTTACACGCCATAAGTAATGCGGTTTTTCCATCAGTCATTACATCATTAACGCGCGCTCCTCTATCCAACAAAAATGCGACAACATCTAATTTACCTTGCTGAGAAGCAAGTATTAAAGGTGTAACATTATTATTACCTTTTACATTTACATTAGGTATACTTCTAAAAAACAAATCAGCTATTTCATCTAAATCTCCGTGATAAGATGCTAATAATAAATCCATATTATCATCTTCATTGTATTTATTTGAACTCATATTATATAATTTAAATATTATTTATTTTTCAATAATAAATTCCTCTTTTTTTAAATTTCTACGAGTAGAAACCTTCCCTAATTTTCCCTTATGTTTTCTGGTGCGTTTCTTTTTTCTCTCTTCTTGTTTTAATTTGTTGTCATGTTCTCTAACTAACCCCAATAATTTATCGTGTAAATCATCATCAATTACTTCGTCTTCGTCTTCGTCATCATCATCATCGCTATTATGACTTTTATAAGAAGAAACTTTGCTTTTAAAACCTCCATTATGATAATAAGCGTAAGCAGGCACAACTAATCCACTAAAAATATCTGACACTTTACCAGTAGAACCTCCTTTTTGTTCATCGTTATTATTTATTGTCATTATTGGGGAAATACCACCTTTCATCATTATAGATTGTACATTAAATCCGCCACTATAAATTCCATCTTTATTAGTATAAACTAAATCATTTGCTCCTATATAGCTCATATAAAATAGTTATATAATAATTAATTGTTAGAAAACCGCTTTATTTCTGGAACTATTTTAATAGCTCTTTTTTGTTTTAAATGCTCTATAATTAATTTAACTTGTGATTCGTTTTTAATAACTTCTCCTAAAGTCTTTTCTAAATATTTGAAGGTTAAAGGTTCCTGAACTTTCGTATTTGTAAACTTAAGTCTACCGTCACTTATTTTTACTGTTGCGTTGGAAAGGTTATTTTCTGAAGCATAACTTGTAATATTTTCTTCTAAATTATTGCGTTTATCTCGTAAATCCTTAACCTTTTCATTTAATTGTTTTAGCTGGTTATCGAGAGAAACCCATTGTTGTATTTGGCTTTCAAAACTCATTGAATCCTATAGGAATATAAAATAAAATATAAATAATAAAAATACTTAATTTATATTTTAACGTCTATGTCTGCGAGTTCTGCGACCACCGTATCTGTTCTTTCTGTAAGTTTGTTGCATACCAAGAATACTAAAAGGTACAATTGCTTGATTGATAACACCCCCAAGTTCTAAAAATCCTCCACGTCTGCTTTTTTTGCGTCTTCCGGCAGATTGAATTAAAGATAAGTTTTGCGCTGATGGTGTTCCGAATTGTTGGGAATTTTGTCCTTGAGCTCCAACATATTCTGAACCAACTCTTGATCCGTATGGTCCAGCTATGTCAAAAGTTCTGTTGAATTGTGCATCAGGAGGTCCATTTACATAACTACCATAAGTGGAAGCAGAGGTATATGAACCACCTCTCATTTTACGACTACTTCTATGTCTACGACTATGTCTTCTTTTATGTGCCATATATAGATTATTAAGAATAAAATTTAAAAAACTTTGTTTATAATTTGTTTATTACGCAATAATAAAATTAGAATAACCAATATTGCTAAAATCATTATAAAAATTAAGAAAACGAGGGTAACTGTTATGTAAATATATGGATTTATTTCATACAATATAAAATCGATTAATGGTTTAAGCATTGTCTTAAATTCGTTTTTTACATCTTCCCGTTTTAATATATCTAAACATTGTTGAACTAATGAATCCTTCATACTTATTATAAACAAAAATTAAATTAAATTTATGCGTGTTAATATATTTTAATTTTTCTATATTTTCAATAATAATGGAAAATATAGTTGAACCAAATGAGACATTTGACTTTAATCAATTAACTTTAGCGCATCCGTCTGGTATACAAGGTGGCGCTTATTTTACAAAAATTGAGTACAATAAGAAACCATTATATATACAAACAACCAAGGGTCAAACAAGACAGGGTTTTGTTAAAACCGGTAAAAAATATTATTGTGATTTAATGTTTGATAAAAATTCAGAGACACTGCTAAATTGGTTTGAGAATTTAGAGGAAAGGTGTCAAAATTTGCTTTATGATAAAAGATATGAATGGTTTCAAAGTGCTTTAGAGAAAAATGATATTGAAACCGCTTTTAATTCTTCCATACGCATCTATAAATCGGGTAAATATTATTTAATTAGGACAAATATTAAGACCACACGAACTGAAGAACCGGCTGTTAAAATTTATAATGAAAATGAAGCTGTTTTAAACATGTCGCATATAACAAATGAAACAAATATTATTTCTATTTTAGAGATACAAGGAATTAAATTTACATCAAGAAATTTCCAAATTGAGATGGAGTTGAAACAAGTTATGGTACTAAATAATGAACCAATATTTAATAATTGTCTTATTAAAACATCAAAGAGTAATAACACAGTTGAAAATATAAATGAAATCAAACCTTTAGAGAGAAAAATAGAAAATGATGATAATACTTTAGAATCGCAAAAACAAATATCAATTTCTTTGGATAATCTAAATAATTTAGAGGATAGTTTAGAGGATAGTTTAGAGGATAGTTTAGAAGATAATTTGAATAATGATTTATTACATAATGAAAAAAACAAAGTAGAACAAGTAGTATTATCAATTGAAGAAAATATAAATAAAATAGAAAATTCTAAAAACCCTTCTTTAGATGTTGAATTGGATTTTGAAGATTTAGATGAAGAAAATAATGATGATAGTGATGAATTAAAAGAAGTAAATATAAATACTAATTTAGAAAATACTTTAGAAAGTATACAACTGAAAAAACCCAATCAGGTATATTTTGAATTATATGTTGAGGCCAGAAAAAAAGCGAAAGAAGCCAAAAAAAACGCAATAATGGCTTATTTAGAAGTTAAGAATATTAAGAAAACATATATGATAGATAATACTATTGATAGTGATAGTGATTTTGATGCTGAAATCGATGAAGTTTCAGAAAGTGAATTGGAAAACCTTTAGAAAAACTCACATCATTTTTTAAAGTAATAATTATAATTAATATGATTCTTAAAATTATTTTATCATTAATTTTATATAATGAGCTTCTCCTTTAAGAACTTTTGGAATGATTATGGAATAGGTGCTATTTTAGTTTTATTAATTGTTGCTTATTGCGTTAGTTTATTTGGCAATTACTTGACAAACAAAGGAATGTCTGGTTACGAATATAACACACAAATGCAACAACAATACAAGGGTACAAATATGGCATCTTCTGCCGCTGTTAAGCCTTCTGACCCCAACGGTAATGAGGTTTTTTCTTCTGCTACCGGTATTCAGACCAGCATGCCCGGTGTGCCGACATCTTGCTCTCAACCCAATATTCAAAACCCCGCAGAGCTTTTGCCCAAGGACTCTAACAGTCAATGGGCTCAACTAAATCCTTCTGGTAAGGGTGAGCTTGCCAACGTTAACTTGCTCAAGGCTGGTTACCATATTGGTATCGATACTATCGGACAAACTTTGAGAAACGCGAATCTCCAAATTAGATCTGAGCCTCCTAACCCCCAATTGTCTGTGGGACCCTGGAACCAATCTACTATAGAACCAGATTTTATGCGCGTTCCGCTAGAACTAGGTAGTGGACCTCAGTAAGTATAAATGCTAACAAAAAATAAAAACAACTTATTATTTTAACAGCATAATTTTCAAATATCAAAATCTTTATATTCATTATTTTTACACATATAAATATTTTGAACTTTACTCTCATTTGTAATTTTTTCAACATTTTCACACAAATCATTTAACCAATCATATTTATTTTTAAATATATCTTCCTGTATTATTCTTATTATTGAGAATCCATTTTCATTGGCACATTTCATTTTATATAAATCCCTGATTCTATTATGCTCTGGTGTTTTCCATTTAGCAACCTGTTTCCAATGTTGCTCTCCATCAATTTCTACTATTATTTTCCTCTCTTCAATAACAAAATCAAAAGGTAAATGTTTTATATCTTTACACCAATCAACTTTGTATTGGGACTTTAAAGTATGATATTTTTCAATTAATACTTTAAATAATTTATCTTCGGTTTTATATCTACAATTTGGACACCAAGAACCATCAGTTATATGACATAATTTACTTTTAAAATTGTTTCCACATTTAACACAATCAAACCAAAATTTTTCAGCAGTGCTTTTAAATACTTCTATAGGTTCCTTTTTATTTTTAATTGACCAATTTTTATTTCTCTCTACTGAAGCAAAAGATTTATTACAACAATTTTTACAATTTAAATTTTTATTACATAATAATTTATTAGCACAATAAGGACACCAACAATTATCAAAACTTATTAATCTTAATGATGATTCAAACTTATGACCACATTCACAATCAAACCAATATTTTTTATGGGAGTTTTTAAAAACTTCATATGGTTTTTCACAATTTTTATCTGACCAGTTTTTACTTCTCTCTACAGAAGCAAAACATTTATCAAAACATATTTTACAATTTTTACTTTGTTGGCATAATTTTTTATTAGAGCAATATGAACACCATCGTCCAGTATTTACATTATTTAATTGAATATCAAAAGTATGTCCGCATTCGCAATCAAACCAGAATTTTTTATGCGAGTTCAATGAAACTTCATAAGGCTTCTTTTCATTTCTATTTGACCAAAATTTAGATTTAGGATGTTGTGAAAACATTTATATATTATGAATAATTGTTATTTATTTCTATTTCATTTTTAATTTTTATATAATCTATCATAATACATAGTAAAAATATTTAGTAATATATATAATGAAAATGAATAGATATGGAGGTGATATAAGTAACATAAATGGATTACAACATATATTAAGCATTGGTTACGAAGTTGAATGCGGTATTTTAATGAAATTAACAAGGTCTGAAACAGGTGATTCACCGAAAAGTAGCATATCATCGAAAGGTAGCAAATCATTGGAATATACTAATTCATTGGGACAGGGTAATTCATTGAAAGATAGCGAATCGTGGGGACTCGGAAAATTATTTGAAGGCGGTAATTCATCAGAAATCAATAGTTCTCCAAAATCAGTTCATTCTTTAAAATCAAGCAAATCTGAAAAATCAAGCAAATCTGAAAAATCAAGTAAGCCTAACAAAATAGTATTGTTTAATTCTGATACGTTTACTCAAGATATTATAGAGTTTAAAAAGTTTGAGGAAAACCCAGAAGATATAGATGAGAACATTATAGCTCGTTTGGAAGAAATGGTTGAAGACAAAATGTATGATGATA
>SXGQ01858892.1_pt1 | contig 14595 bp, 27 predicted proteins | sample 3178371 | NCBI WGS metagenome assembly SXGQ01 (sample SAMN11356859, study PRJNA531348) | freshwater metagenome | isolation source: freshwater sample F1-20 | place: China: Fuxian Lake, Yuxi | collected 2017-12-25
AATCTGCTGACTTTAGTCTACGGGGGTTCGAATCCCTCTTCTCGCATTGCCGATATATGATAGATTCCTCTGTAGCTCAGCTGGTAGAGCAGGGAGCTGTTAACTCCCGGGTCACTGGTTCAAATCCAGTCGGAGGAGTTTTGGCACTGTAGCCCAATGGCAGAGGCGTTTGATTCAAAATCAAAATAGTGTCGGTTCGAGTCCGACCAGTGCTACTAAAATGCCGATATAGATTGGTGTTTAACGTGGTAAGGACAATATGAGTGAAAAAATTAAAATTTACGAGTGGAATCTTTCAACGGCTAGAAGGCCAAGGAGAATTGGAATGTTTAGATCTTTAAATTACATGGAATTGTCTGTTGGTATTGCTGCAACCTCTCTTGTTGTTTGGTTTTCAACAAAGAATGCAGAAGTTTTCTTGACCATTTTTGGTTTTGCTTATCTTCTTGCTATCGCTCATGCGTGGAGCGAATCAAAGGATCGTTGCAAGGACTCTAATTACAGAGAGCACAGTGACATTATGGACAAGATTTATAATCTTGAAGAGAAGTGTGATAAGTGCTCACAGGATACTTGCAAGACAACCATTACAAGTAAGGCAGATTTCTGAAAAATGGAAGAAATCATTTCTGAAGGTCTTACCATAAGATCTGAGGATGCATGTGAAGGAGCATCCGTCAACGATGTAGAGGAGATAATCGGTGACGGATGCTTTCTTCATATGCATTTTGTTTCAGATCAACAGATAGATATGGTTCTTGCTGATTCTGCCAATGCAAATCAGTATTCTTTTTCAATAAAACCAAAATTTGACGAAGATAAATGCAGAATATTTTTGTCATGTGATGGTTCTGTCGATAAGTCTTGTGACCATTTGATAAGAGAAATAGGAAAAGATGTAATAGAGGAAAATAAGTCATTGAAAAAAAGAATTGAGTATCTTGAAAAAAGCATGAAAAGCATAGATATTGAATTGAGGCTTGAGCGTGCAACAAAGACACTTAAAATTAATGAGCTTCTTGACAAAATAAATGCGCTTGAGAAACATAAGATTGTAAACAATTAAAAAAAGGATAGATGGCCGAGTGGTTTAAGGCTGCGGTTTACTAAACCGCCGTAGGCTCCAGAAGCTTACCGGGGGTTCGAATCCCTCTCTATCCGTTAATGGACAGGTGTCCGAGTGGTTGAAGGAGCAGCATTGGAAATGCTGTTTACGGGAAACCGTAACGTGGGTTCGAATCCCACCTTGTCCGCTTATTGGATTTTTGACATGTCGATTTATGAATCAAAAGAATGGAAAGTGCATCTTCAAAAATTTGTCAATCTCATTAAAAATGAGAGTGTTGACGTTGATTCGTACATAATGGAAATAGTAAGTTGGCTAAGCAATCCTAAATTAAAAAGATTCGAGCCTTATTGTGCGCTTTATAGAAATGCATTGGATGCCGACAAGGACGGTAAATGTGCTAAACCATTATTATGGAAAGATACATTTATAAAGATAGAAAAAATACATGATGCTTGCATGTATTATGGCAGTCCATGGGCTCGTGTAATCAGCTCTGAGACTATCTCTCACAGGTGGTTTGATTTTGATTTCCACCTTGGGATGAGTGAATATAGAGACAGATGGATTCTTGGGTATGATACTTCTTATAATATTTCATTGAAGCTTTTTCCATATGACAAGCGATATTTAAAATTTTTAGACTCATCACTTTATTGGAAAGCAAATGCTTTTTACAAAATTGGAGATCCAGAAAAAGCTAAGGAAATATTTTGTAAAATTGCAAATCGAGATGGAAAAAGATATGGCATAAGTGATGCATTTTTACGCAAAATAAAAGTTTCAGACGAAATATGCAGGGGCGTGAGAGATATATTTCATATAAATAAGGACGGCAATAATCATGAACTATAAAGATTTTGATGACGATGATTTTTATAATTTTTACTATGAAGAAAGGCGCAGTTTTGATGGTAGTAAAATTTTAAAATATTTTATTTTATTTATGTATTTTGTTGGTGTATTGTTTTTAGGGTATATAGGTATTTTGGCTGCAGGATATCAGCTCTGGTAATTCGTAATTAGTTATATCATGTATATTACACAATTACTGCAAATACACAATCAAATAAGAATACTTCACTGGCAGACATCTTCTTATGCAGAGCATAAAGCTCTTGGAAATCTTTACGAAGACATGGATGCCCTTATCGATAATTTTGTAGAGGTCAGAAGTGGGCAATACGGGATAAGTAAAGCTAAAAATAATTTTAATATTTCTATGGAGAACATAGAAAAATGCAATCCTAAAAAATGCATAGAAGAAGGCGTATCAGTTCTCAAACAGATATATAAATCTGTATCAGAAGAAGATACAGAATTGAAGAACATACTTGATGAAATGATTGCTGCTATGAGAAAAACTAGATATCTTCTTGAGCTTAAATAAATTCGGTATTATTGGGTTTTATTCCCCATTTTTTCAAATCTTTTTCATATCTTTGATTTGCGGAAAAAACTGTCGGAAAGTGCTTAAGAATACGCCTAGCTTCTAGGCGTATTTTCTTTGGAACTCTAGGGGATTTCTTTGGGTCCATAAGATCATAAAGAAATCTTCTTGCAGAGTTTATGCTGTTGTACTCTTCATGTGGCATAGTCATATCGGCAGTCTCCAGTTTTTTGCCATTAGCAACTGTATCTTGTATATTTTTCTAGTCAAGTAAAATTTTTTAATTTTTAGCCACTTTTTTATGCTGATGTCCGCCATAGTATTGATTCATGTATTTTCTGCTTGAAGCTTTTATTGTTCTTAAGTCAACTTCGACATTATGTTTTTTAAGTAATCTTATTGCTGTATATTCAGCTGCTTTTTCGTGCTGATATTCCGAAGCATGTAGCCAAAATTTTCTTCTTTTTAGCCATTGAAGGAAATGAGCGTATTCGTGTGCTAGTGTGTGCACCCATACGGTTTCTCCTGATCCTTTTGCTACTTTTATTTCTCCATCTCTAAAACTGTAGCCGCTTCCCTTTGTCCTTCTTCTCCAGGGTTCCCAAAAATAACCAAAGCATCTCTCTCCGTCATCAGCATTTAATTTTTTTCCTGAAGTAAATTTCACCGTTACTCCATATTCGGAGCAGTGATCTCTTATGTGACTTACGAATTTTTTTATTGATTCTTTACTGGTTAATCTGTAGTTTACTTTTGCCATTAATCATCCTCCAACTACATATTTCTCGGCATGATGGCTTTCCCCTTTTAAAATTGTGAATAATATAAATCTTTATTTATTAAGGATATATAAAATAATATTGGTAGATAAATATAGTATGAATTGGTTTAAAATATCTCAATCAGAACAATCTGAAAAAACCTATGTTGTTCAAAAGGGAGATACTCTATCTAGTATTTCTAAAAAATTATTAAATAATATTAACAGGTGGCCAGAGATACAGGTTTTAAACAACATTAAAGATCCCAGCATAATTAAGCCTGGGCAAATACTTAAAATACCTTCCGTTAAGTTGGAAGAGACATCAAAGCCAGTTCAGAAAACACCAATTGTTTCTCAGTCTGGGTTCCTTGAAGCTCTTAAAAAAGAAATATCAAGAACAGAGGGTAGCTACGGCGCTTACAACAGGGGCAAAGCGGGAGACACAATTGTTCCCCAAATAGACATAACTAAACTTACAATTGGTCAAATTATGCAAATGCAGGCAAGCGGAAAAATGTTTGCTGTGGGAAAATATCAGATGATACCTGCTACCTTAAAAGAAGCCATAAATAATAAAAAAATAGGACTAAAAGAAAGCGATGTATTTAGCCCTCAAAACCAAGAAAAACTATTCATGTATTTGCTATACAAGAGACCTTCTCTGATGTCTTATATTGAAGGCAAAAGCGATGATATTGATGCCGCAGTTAACGATTTGGCTAAAGAATTCGCTTCTCTACCCACAACTTCAGGAAAAGGTTACTATGATGGAGACAAGGCTGGCAATAAGGCATCTGGTGGTACAGAAAGAGTAGATAAAATAAAAGAAATATTAAAAAATTTAAGGTCATCTTTATCTAGTTCTGGAGGCACACAAGATGCAGGCAAGACCAAATAAAAATAGAAGAGGCAGACAGTCTGAAAAATACATATATATACCTTATTTAAATAATTCTAACTGCGTTACTAAGTTGCTTCTTACCGAAAAAGAATTTTTAAACGCAAAATCAAGAGCAGAAAAAAATCCCGAAGATACCTACGGCGATGTTATTGCTTTTCAGGTACTAGAAAATAAAGTATCTGAAAAAATAACAGATGTTAAAAAAGAAAATTTCGAATAACTTATAAAAATACAGGATTAGATTCCGCATTTAAGTAACTCTATTTTGCCATGCAAGTGTGTTGTATGGTTTTTTAAAAATGGAGGGTGTGTGTTATGTCAATTAAAAAAAATTTAAAAGAAGAGCCGGAAGTTAAACCAGTAGATGATTGTAATTGCGAAAAAGAGCAAAAGGCAATAGGTGCTCTTCAGGAAAACCTTGATGATCAAAAAGAATATGAGATAAAGAATTGCAGAAAAAAAGTCCAATATCTTCAGCAGAAGCTTGATGATGCAAGCGAAGAAAAAATAAAGGAATTAAAAAGTAGCGTTAAGGAATTAGAGACAAAATCTTCTGCTATGAGCAAAAAGGTAACTATTCTTCAGATATCATGTGCTATTGCTTTTACATTTCTTGGTAAAGAAGCAGTGGACAAAATATCTGAATATACAGGAATAGTATCTAGCATGGGAGAAGTTTCTATTGATTCTGTACCTGGCGTGTCAGATGAAAAAGATAGTTCTTCTGTAGACATAAAAAGCGATAACTTAGATGCAAAAAATGAAGAAAAAAAAGATGACAATAGACAGGCATCATCAAAAGGATTAATTAAACAGCCTCCTGTTTTATCGCATTCATCTTCTTCTAGTGTTTCCCCAGCTTCTGTTTATGGAAGCAAGGAAAGCTTGAATTCTTATTCTTTTGGCAATAAAAATAATTATTCTGATATTAATATTTTTGAGCCAATTACTTATCCTGTCAATTCTTCTATTTATGCTTATGGCTCCGGCCAGCAGATAGATGCATATTTTAATAAAAAATATGGTTATAGTGAAGAGGATAGAGGTGCAGGTTTTTTTACAGCAATGGAGTGAACGGCAGAAGTTTCACTCCATTTAGAATAATGGGTTCTACTGTTCATTTGTTTGGCAGTAGAGTAAATGCCATTGTGAAGAATGATCAAAAAGTTTTGAAAGAAAAAATAATAGAAGGATCGTCTTTTGATTATAAAGAGGCAATACAAGAACTAGAAGATTCATCTTACTATGCAAGCAGTATAGTTATGGATTCTTTTTACAATCCAGAATCCTTGTATCCAGAAAATATTACAAACTTTACTGATTTATATTCTTATTTTGATGAATTCGGTGAATGGAGAGGTAGTTTTTTCTATTCAGAATATGATTTTAATCCTAGACTTGATGGTCCTTATTATAACCCATTTTATGGATCAAATGTTCCTTCGCCTTCAACTATTTCAACATTTTTTGTTTTATTATTGATTCAAAAAAAATCTAGATCAAGAAAATAAAACCGATAAATATTTGGTTTTTAAAGGAGAAAAATATGGCAAGCACAAGCAAGGGTTTTGATTCTAAAACAAAGAGACACAGAAAATACGAAGCTATGATAAAAAAATCAAGAAGAGTAATAGATATGAAGAGGAAGCAAAAAAATTAATAAGATCACCGGAGGATTTTTATAAATTTTAAAATAACTCTTTTTGTGAATTATTACAAAAGGAGTGTTATGAAAAAAATATATTATGTTTCGGCTTGTTTATTAGTATGTTCTTCTGCTAATGCAGATTTGGTTAATGGTGGCTTTGAAGATTTTCAAACTTTTGGTTATGATTTCTTTTCAGGTTCTACTCCAACATTAAACTGGGCAACAACAGCACCTGATAATAATTTAGAGATTTGGCAAGATGGGTTTTTGGGAGTTCCTGCATACGAAGGAAGTTCTTTTGCTGAACTTAATGCTAATTATGACTCTACTCTTTATCAGCATGTAAATGGCCTTGGTGATAACAATATCATCAACTGGCATTTTGCTCACAGGGGCAGATACGGAGTTGATGTTATGAAGCTTTCTATTATAGATCTTGGAGCAGATCAGCTTTTTGGAGGCGGAGACGACACATTAATTTATGAAAATAATTTTACTGCAGACGAAACAGCTTGGCAGTTTCACACTGGATCCATAGTTAGCATAGGTAATTTGACCAGATTTGCCTTTGAAGCAGTAACTGCAACAGGTGGATCAACACAAGGTAATTTTATAGATTACTGTGGCTTTGGAATAAACGCTATTCCTGCACCTGGGGCAGTTAGTATTTTGTTGGCTTCTGGTTTAATAATGTACTCAAGAAGAAGATTTTGATATATTGCAAATCTAGATAATAAAAAAGACCGGTTTGTCCGGTCTTTTTTATTTGTTAATTATTTGGTGTTTCTTCTTTTGGTTTTTTAGGCTCAAGTGCTCCGTCGTCATCGTAACCATCATCATTTTTGTCCTCTTCGCATTCAGATGGTTTTTTAATCAGATGTCTCCAGGCTGCCATCATTGCTATGAGGGAAATTGGAATATACCATATTACCCATCCGTATGATGGCTGAATTGGTCCAGGTTGAGATATGTGGTCTTTTAGTTGTAACATTACAACATTATCACTAGTGTTGTCCGGTACTATTATTGGCTCGGTAGTGTTGCATCCAGCAATAAGTAGAAGGGATATTATAAATAATTTTGTTTTCATTTTTCGCTCCTCATGATGACTTGTTGCTGGCTGCTGCTGTTCCGAAGTAGAAGCCTACTATGCTGAGTAGTATTTGTCTGTTTTCAGATGCCCAGAAAAATCCGTTAATTTCAACAAAAGCTTTCTTGCTGGTTTCTGGTATTAATCCAAAAAGTCCCTCTGGATTTTTCACATCTACTTCTATAAAAGTTGGTACTCCAAAGAATGGAAGTATAAATGGCGCAGCAAAAGCACCAAACAAAACAGTTAAAACAATTACCTGTCTAACTGTTCTTCCTGCCTCTATAGAAACTCTTTGTGCAGCTTTGTCTTGATTCTCAGTGGTTTGTTTGTTTGCCTGTATAAGTTGCTGAAACATTTCTTTTTGGTCTTGGCTTTTTTGAGCCATGTATTTAAAAAGAAACCCAGTCACTCCTCCACCGATCATACTAATTAGTTCTGTTGGTATCATTGTCACCTCGCTTTGTCTTTTGGACCTTAATTTAATTAACCTTAAAGATATCAAATACCTTTTTATAAAAATAATCATGTTTTTAATATTTTTTTAATATTTTTTTAGCAATACTGGCTTGTTCTTGGTGTTTTTTGGGATATAATGAGGGTATGCCAAATCCAAAAGGATCAACTTATGAAGTGGGCAAGAAACTTCCCTTTAATATTTTTGCGTTCCGTGTATCGGTACCACTTGAAAGAGCGAGTGAACTTGAATGTATTGTTAAAAAAATACATCACAGCAGAAGGGACTGTATAAAGTCTTTTGTTTCCGACGATAATTATTCGCATCTTCATTTTAGATGCTGTGGTTCTGAAAAAAGAAAGCGAATTATTGAAGAGATTTCTATTACAGGCCTTAAGGATTTTTTTGTTACAAATTCTTTTGATGGCATTGTTTTTGATGACATTAAATGAAGGTTTGATTTTTTTTTCTTAATATAAATTATTATGTTTTTTAATTGGTATAAGACTGCACAGATAAAATCTAGAATGATCCATTCTTTGGATCAGGCAGATTTTCCTGATAGAATATTTTTTTCATATAAAGCCACCAAAGACTTGGAATCTATGGATAAAGCAAGAAAACAAGCTATTATAGATTCTATTAAAAACTGGCCCCACAATGTAGGATCATTTACTCTGACAAAAAATCTTCATAAGTTAGAAGTTTCATATCTCAATAAGCCAAGAGTTATGTATTTTCAATGTAAAGAAGATGAAGACATTGTAATGTATATTTATAGGTGCTTCCCAACTCATGCAGAGTACAACAAGGCTCTTCCTTCTCTGGCTAATGTCCCAAATTTTTGCGCTGATAATAACGGAGAAAAAAATCCTCAACTTTTGTCTTTGTTTAACAGGACACCTTGGTATGAAAACAAAAAAGACAAAAAACAAAAAATAGACATACAGATATATCCCGTATTTGATTTTGCTGTAAGCTGTTATCAAAAATTCAAACTTGATGGACAAAAAGGGCTAGAAGAAGTTTTGGAAGAAATAAAAAAGTTAGATGAAAACAAAATTTATGACTTGATAAATGAAATTGAAAAAATTAATTCTAGTGATAAGTCTTTTGAAAATTTTATAAAAAATATACTGAAAAATAAAATATTCCAAATATGGGACAGTAAAATGTCAAATTTGTGAATCATCACTAGTATTCTGTTTTGTTCTTGACGATATAGTTTGGGCAAAACACATGAGAAAAGAACTTCAAGATCGTCTTTATGCAAATTATCCTGAAATATTTCAGGATAAGGATGGAGATATGGAAGATACCCTTATGTTTTGGGGCATCTCCTGTGGAGATGGTTGGTATTTTTTGATTGACAATCTCTGTAAGTCAATAAAAAATTATGTTGACTGGAAAAAAAGAATTGCGAAACCAGGAGAAGATCAAAACAACCTCTCGGTCGTCGCAGAACAAGTTAAGGAAAAATATGGTTCCCTACGATTTTACATTCGTGGAGGTGACGATTATGTTCATGGTCTTATTGCTATGGCTGAGTCGATGAGTAAAAACATATGTGAATACACTGGAAACTTTGGTGTAATTAGAGGGAGTGGATGGTTGTCTTGTACTTCTTTTGACAACAGGATAAGAAAAGCAACTCAGGAAGAGATTGATTTTGTTTACAATCAGGTGTTGGAGATGGAAAAGACATCTAAGAAAGAATTTTTGCCATAAGGAGCAAAAATGTTTGAATCTTTTTGGAAAAAAATTAATCTTGGCCCCAGAGTGAAGAAGATGCCGAGGATTCTCACAAGAGATCAGCTATTTGCTATATCTAGAGAATTTCAAATTAGAGAAATAATTAGAAGAAGTGAGGCGATAAACGAAAACGCCAGCTTTAATAAAAAGATATGGAAAAACAGGATCTAAAAAAAATAGAAGAGCTTTTCTACATATTTGGAGATGTCTCTAAAAATATTGGAAGAATAGAGACTGATGGCAAAGAAGACAACATGAAAAAGTATGAAAAATTATGCAGAGATAGAGAATCTGCAATTTCAGAATTTTCTCAAATAATAAAAAAGGCATTTAAGTGAAAACAATAATAGCTGGATCAAGAACAATAAAGGATGGAGATGTTATAGAGCAAGCTGTTAATGAATCCGGCTTTGCCATTTCAAAGGTTCTGTGTGGTGGAGCAAAGGGTGCCGACATTCTTGGCAGAAACTATGCAAAATCAAAAGGCATACCAGTGCTCGAGTTTCCCGCCGATTGGGGAAAGTTTGGTAATGCTGCTGGCATTATAAGAAATGTTGCTATGGCTAACAATGCAGATGCTCTTGTCGCCATATGGGATGGCAAGTCAAGAGGAACTCGTCACATGATAGACGAGGCAAAAAAAAGAAATCTAAAAGTGTATGTAAAAGTTATAGAAAAGGAAGGTGTCGATTGAAAAAGATATCCAAAAAAGAAGATAAGGTCAACGGCTTTGTTCTTGCCTTTTTAATTGCTTCGTTGGTTTTTCTTTCATTTACTGTAGGTAGGTTTTACGAATATGAATACCATACCAAGACCTGGATGGTAAAATACAGGATGGCAAAGATGATGCCTAATTTTGATCAGGATTCTAAATGAATTCTGACGATATCAAAAAAAGCAAAGAGTTTATTTCTCTTATTAAAGAGAATCAGAGGATGAGGGAGTCTATTGCCAACGCAGTAGTCCTCATGTTTGATTATGATGGTCATTACAACGAAAAAACAGGCAAGGGCAGCATACAGGGCCTTGCTTCTCTAATGAGTGAAATTGCATCAAATTTAAAGTGCCTTATTGAGTCTCCATCCGAATTTAAAAAGAGCGGTTGGAATTATAGAATTATGAAAAGAAAAGTCGGAGATGAAGAAGTGTATTCAATACACGAGGTCTACTACGATGAAGTCGGTGACGACAGTACAATAACCAATTTTACTGAGTCTCCAGTAAGCATTGAATCTGATTCCTTTTTGGGAATAAGAAACATAATATCTGCACTTTCTATGACTGCAGACGTAAAGTATGTTCTTGATTACGATAAACTTGTAAAAAAAATAAGAGCCAAGAAAAATGTCAGAAGAAGAAAACAACAAAAAAGATAATTTTTTAAAAGTTCTTATGGAAATCGGGGAAATCCACCAAGAAGCAATGAGTCATTACGCTAAAGAAGCTGAGGATTACTGGAATTCTCTTACGTATGAACAGAAGTTAATGTGCTTTTTTACTGTTACAAAGAAGATACACCAGGGTGATTGCTTGGAGAATCGTTCCTACAGGGGTGTCATATATGACATATTTGAATTTGATGCAGACGCATATGGCCTGGGTATGTATTCTGGTTATTTTAATATTCATAATATGATACTTTCAAAGGAAGAGATAGCAAGGTTTGAAAAAATGGAGGACCTGATAAGTTCAGATTGTTTTAAAAATTTTATGGATTCCATGTCGGATATAAGCAAAAAAGACGATCAAAATTAAAATAATTATTTTATAATTTATTGTTTGAAATTGGGCGACGAATAGTTAGCCCAATTATTTTTTATAAAGGTGGGTTTTATTTATTTTTAGTATTTATTATTATGAATTTAATGGTTCACAATTGGTTAAAGAGAGCTATGGCTGGGCAATTGAGTATGGAAACATACGCAAAAACAGTCAAAGACAAAGATCATCAAATGATGATTATTCACGGCGACAAGCACATAGGCAAAGATGCCAGTCTTGTTTTGGCTGCAGAGAATCCATACCTTCATGAAGAAGTCCAGGAGTATGTGTACGAAATAACTAAGCCTTACATCAAAAAAGATAATTATTCAGGTTACACTGTTTCATGCAAGGAAGAAAATAGTGTTGACATTTTAACTGCCATGTCAAATAACCCAATTATGTCTAAAGAGATTATTTCTAAATTGGTTGATGATTTGGCATTGATATTTGATGAGGTTAAAAACAAGGTTCCCTCAGGATCGTGGAATAATGACGTGTCTGAGTTAGTATCAAAAATTTATTCAAAATATGGTGAATTTTTAAAGAACGTTTCCCATAAGCATGGCATTACAAAAAACTCACAAAGTAAAATAATAAATATTGTATCTTCCACTAATGAAATTTCTCGTCAATTATCTTACTCGTATGAAAGGCAAAGAGTTGCTGGTATTGGCGATAATTTGATTTCTTCTCTAGTAAGTAATCGTTTTATAAATGTTAATGAAAGACTTGAAATGACAAATCAATACTTGACCCCTGAGGTTGTTTCAAGTTTTGTCAAAAGTGAGGGCGTTGGGGAAAATCACATTGCTGGCATTATTACAGGAGGTATTTCGAAAACTGATGGTATTAATGAGGCTCAAATTGATAATCGCGTAAAAGTAATGATAGCATTGGTTGAATCGGTGAATTTTGAGGACGACAAGCTGGAGAAACTTTTTTTCTCTCAGCAATTTTTTGATTTCTTCAAGAAGATAAATGCTCTTCGTGAGCATTCTAGCTATCCTGGGCATAGGGGCCATCATGAATTCCAAGGATATCAAAACTATATTTTAAAAGCGATGTCAAAAAGAACTAAGACCGAAGAAGCAAGAGTTAATTTTTTCAAAATTATTTTAAGTGAAAATCCGCAATCTGGTCGTAGTTCCTTTAATTCTATTCATGAACTGATAGGATCAGTTATGAATACAGGAAAAATATCAGAAGAGTTTGTCGATTTGCTTTTTAGAAACATGGATAAAGAAAGTGCATTTGATCATTTGTCCAGAACATGCATTAACAATTATCATTTATTTAAATACATATTTGATAAATACTCTGCCAAAAACGAAATATTTGGAAGCTCAACAGTTGATCTACGCACCAACAGATGGATTAGATGTTGCGTAGATAAGGGAATAGACTGTGACTCCCAGTATTCTATTTTAAATTCTTGGCTAGAGTATTACAAATCATATTTTGACGTAGATCTTGATGGCAGGTTTTCTCATATTGCTCAAAATTTGTTGTTTGCAACTTCAGATACAAGTTATCCGCTCTTGTTCATTAGTTCACGCAATAAAAAATGCCCTGAGTTAATTAGAAAAATAACTTCAATTGGTAGAGGTTCTTTCAGGAATAATTTCTACAATAAAAGACTGAGTGAAGTGAAGTTGATGATTGCCCGTGGCACATGGCAAAAGGATTCCTGATGAAAAGACCCAATCCTTCCAACTGGCTCAAAAGATCTAATCGTTTTGTGCCTTTTGAATTTTTCAGTGCAGACCCCGATGACTACAAGAAGTACATAGACAGCGAAGACTGCCCTCCTCCTATGCTTGCCGCTGCCTGGGAGGACGTTAAGTCAAAAATGGCAGATATTAAAAATAATTTTTTAGACATCGTGTCCTCTGGTAATCTCGACGGGCGCTGCAATAGCATAGGGAATATTATTGACAGTATTATTAAGAATCCCAATACTCCCGAAGATATCACATTTGAAATGACAGAAATTAACTGGCAAGCATTTAAGTTTAGGTGCAGAATGGTAAATTGGGATCGCACTCTTTACCAGCTTACTTATAAAAATTCATACGAAAATTTAGTGAAACTTTTTGAAAACAGCATGAACAAATTGAGTTACGATGAAAAATCAAAAAAATCAAATTTTACTGCCTATGTTCATGATTCTATTTACGCACTAAATACAATGAGATCGATCATGAATCGCGCTGTATTGAGTACCACAATAGCGGAAGGCATGATCGGAGACAGTGAAGTTTTTTTTCAATACATCAAAAACAACCAATTAAAAATAATTAAGAGTTTTGAAAATTTTACTGGCAAAACTTTTCTGTCAAGCGATAGGGAGATTCTAAATGAATTGCATCAAACCGCTCTTTTGGGTGCGGGAGAAGATTACTCTTCAAATGCCTTTTTCTCCCAGATATGGGCTATTATTTCCATGATGCAGGGTGAGACTACAGGTAAAATAGGGTATAATCTTTTTGATATTGGTTCTGAAACTACCAGAAAGAGTTTTGATTTAACCAAAAAAATGTCATCTGCTGGCTTTGTTCCCAACACCGGTAATCCCGTTATGAAGATGTATAGAATTCGCTTGATGAACGTTAGGCACAAGCTTGGCATGGCAATTGGCCCAATAGACGATTAATCACTGTATATTATTATACTATCTATATTATGATATTATTTATATTATGATATTGTAATATTGTCATATTGTCATGCCATATGTTATATGTCGTATGGGGCCGTTTTTGGCCTCCTCCCCCTGTCTCCCCCCCCTATGGTGCCCTCTCCCCTTGTTTTGACGGATCTTTTGTTTTAGGGGTTTTGCTCCAAAAGTTGCATCAGGGGAATATACTAGAGGGTGTCCCGAGTGTTTTTCTGTCGATATACGGTGAGTGGTTGTATGGTATGGTGCGTGCTTCGTGCCGCGCCGAAAGGAGGCTTGCTTTCATGAGTGGAGAGTGTGATGTATGCGGTGGCAGGGGTTGCGTGGAGAGGAATCACTGCTCGTGGGACGGCCACATGCGTTCTTTGGAGTCACGTGTTGACGTTCTGAGCGAGGAGATGTGGAGGGCGTTACGGGAGCGTGACGAGGCGAGGCGTGAGTACTGTGCGCTGTACTCGGACCTTTACCGAGGTGAGGGTGAGCCTCCCCATCCCCGCGAGGTTGCGGACGCGAAGGGCTGGGACTGTTTCAGGGGTTCTACCAATGGCTGACGATCTGAGTATTTCGGTCTCCCTCCGCAGCTTTGCTGCGGACGCGGACGACCGTGACGAGTGCACTCGTGAGGACCGTGACATGCTTCGCGCTGCCGCCGATGCGATTGAGCGGCTGCAGGACGAGATTGGTCGTCTGCGGAAGGAGCGGGATGAGGCAAGGCGTGAATTGTGTAGGAATGAGGCAATCATTCGTTTGCAACGGAATCGTGTCCATAGAGACAGCGAAGATGTCGTGGGTTTGGCAAAGGAGATAGCGGTTGAGCGTGGATGGGACTGCTTCAAGGAGGTGACCGATGACCGATGACATCGTGGCGCGGCTGCGCCTGTACGCTCAGAAGCAGCGGGAAACGAAGTCATCGGTGCTGGGTCTGCTGTTGAGCGATGCCGCCGACGAGATCGAAAGGCTGCGCGTAATTGTTCAGGGCTGGGAACTATCGGAGCGCGACAGCACCGCGCTGCTAGCGATGCTTAGCAAACCGGATCACCCGAATGCGGCACTTCGTCAAGCGGCCAAGCGGCACAAGCAGATCACC
>SXGQ01866771.1_pt1 | contig 14592 bp, 8 predicted proteins | sample 3178371 | NCBI WGS metagenome assembly SXGQ01 (sample SAMN11356859, study PRJNA531348) | freshwater metagenome | isolation source: freshwater sample F1-20 | place: China: Fuxian Lake, Yuxi | collected 2017-12-25
GACACTCCAGCGGCATGCGCACATTGTTCAGGGTCGTCGACGCCGGCCGCGACATGGTCAGGGGTTTCATCTTCGTGGTGTCGCTCCGCCAGCGAATCGCTGAACGGGCAAAGTCGCAGACGGCTGAAGTGGAATTAGAAAGAGACATGATTCAATCAATCCCGGAATTGAAACGCGTAGAGGTCGGCATCCTTCAATTCGAAGCGCAGGCGAACCGGTCGACCGGCGATCGCGCGCACGTCGCTGCCTTTCGTCCAGGTCACCGGCCGCCCGATGGCGTCGCCGAAAATCTGGGGGCAGTCATCGAGGGCAAAACCGGGGAGCGGCTGGCCGTCCAAGTCCTGGATTTCGACCCGCACGCTGCCGGCGGCGGAGGTGGCAAAATTGAGTTCCAAGTGCCGGCCGCGAAAACTCACCGGTTTGGTGATAACTTCACCGCCGCTCAGCGGCGCCTCCACGGAGACGAAGCCGTCCAGCCGCAGGGTGTAGCGACGCAGGATGCTGCTGCGTCCCGTCCAATAGCTCTCCGCCGTGTAAATGGAAAGTTCGTTCGGGGCTCCGGCGAGCGCGGACTTGGTTTCCACGACGTGCCAGCTGGAAAAGAGATGGCCGTAGTTCCAGGTGCCTTCGCGTTCAGGGCCCGGTCGGATGAAGGCCTCGTCCCAGCGCTTGAACCTCACGCCGTCGCGACTGGCCATGAGGAGGGTCTCGCTCAAAGCGGTGCCATAGCGTTCGCTGGCCTTCGCGCGCATTTCCCGGTGCTCGAGCTCCGGCAGGGCGCGCATCGACGGAGACCACGCCTTCGCCTGCTCCGCACTCGCTGACTTCCGCGCATCATCGGCCGCCGCCTGGCCGAGTTCCGGTTCGATGTAGCGGACGGGAAATCCCACCAGCAGATGCGGGGCCCGATGATAGGGTTTGACCTCATTCGTATAGAGATGCTCCGGCGGTGAATCCACGTAACTGAGATCCGCCTGGTTTTCCCAGTGCAGAAAATCTTTGGATGTCGCGGTGCGAATGGCCCGCACGCCGACATAGGGCGAGCCCGGAGTGCCTTTGGAAAAATACCGCCAATAGGCGCGATACTCACCGCGCACGCTGTCCCAGAACGCGAGGTTCTGGGAGTCAAAAGAGCCATCGGTGATGACCGGTCGGGGACTCATGGGCGACCAATGGATGCCGTCCGGTGATTTGAACGCCAGCAGGCCTCGCGGTGTTGGGGAAAAGAGAAATGCCTTATAGCGGGCATCGGCGGACGCGTTGGGATTCTCGTCCTTGAAAACCGCGGGGCTGTGGGTCTCGACATTCACCCCGCCGACCTGCCCGCTGGGAATGACGATATTGTTGGCCTTCGAGCCCTTGAACTCGTGCAAACCGAGTTCCGGGCGCCTCCAGCGGATGCCATCGTCGCTTTCCGCATAGCACAAATACGTCGTATGGTTGTCGGTATCGACTTTCGTCGGGGTCACGTTGATCTGCCAGGCTCGGTAGTACATGCGGTAGAGTTTACCGTCTTGGAAGATGCTATGGTAGGCGGTGGCACTGCCCTCCCATGGGGCATCATGCTCCATGACCGCCTCGCGGGGCACCGGCGCGTGCAAGCGCAGCCGGGCTTTCCCCTGCAACTGATCCACCAGCTGGCCATCGACGAAAAGTTCGCGCCGAGAACCAATGTCGAGCACGGCGGCCGAAGGCGGAGTCGCACCTTGGACGGGCAAAGAAAAAAGTGCGAGCAGGCCGGCCGCAAACGGCCCGTGGAGGTAGGTAAGTTTTGAAGATCGCATCTGGAGGTTTGGGTGAGAGTTTGTTCGATTCCGCTCCCAGCGAGGTGCCGGCCCGATTACGTGGAGCTAGCCCTATTCCTGAAATCGAAACGCATAGAGATCGGCGTCCTTGAGGACGAAACGCAGTCGCACCGTCCGGCCAGCGAGCGATTTGACGCTCCAGCCCAGATTTGCCTGGCGACGATTCTGGTCGAGTCTGGCGACGATTCGATTGGTGTCCCGGGGCCAGCTCTCGCCGACATCCCAGTCCTGGTTGTCCCAGTTGACCCGTTGCCGCACCGTGTCACCAAAAAGGTCTGCGGAATCCTTCAGGGCATAGCCCGGGATCGGCTGACCCGAGGCATCAAGGATTTCGACCCGCAAGCTGCCGGCCGCCGAGGTCGAATAATTCACCAGCAGTTGGCTGCCTTCGAAGACAAAGGGTTTAGTGACAATTTCTCCGCCTTTAGCGGAAGCGTTCAGCGAGACAAAGCCATCCGGCCGGAGCGTCAGGCGGCGGAGGCGCGCCGTGGGCAGCCGAACATGTTCCAACAGGTAGACCGAGATTTCGTCCTCGCCCGTCGGTACGATGCCCGTCGCCACGGCATTGCTCCGGTCGGTCCAGTTCAGCGCTCCCCGGCCCGGGCGAAGCCAGGCTTCTGGGAAACGACGCTCCCAGTTGCGCCCGTCGCGGCTGCTGAGGAACACCGAGTCCGAGACGCCCTCGCCCCGGAGGAGGTCATACTCCCGCGGCAGTTCTGCCTGTCTTTGCGGCAGCAAGCGCATCGGGAAACCAAGGAAGATGTGCGGGGCACGAAAATACGGCGTCATCGCATTCGTGTAGAAATGCTCCGGGACCGCATCGCCAATATCGATCCGTTCGGTGTCGGACCAGTTCCGAAAATCTTTGGAGGTGGCCACGCGAATGCCCCGAATCCCCTCGCCGCTGCCCGGCTTAGAATAAAAGCCGCGGACGTAAGCATAATACTGCTGTCGGACGGAATCCCAGAACACGACATTCTGGGAGTCGAAGTATCCGTTGGTAATCAGGCGCTGGTCGGACAGGCGCCGCCAATTGATTCCGTCGGCTGAGACGTAGCCGAAAAGTCCCTTTCGGCCGCCGCCGACGGCCTTGTAGCGCTCGGTGGCTGGCGCGGCGCTGTTGTCATCGCGAAATGCCACGAAATTGTGCGTCGCCTCATCATTCATCATGATGATGTTGTTCTGCTTACTACCCTCAAATTCGTAGAGACCCAGGTTCGGACGCCGCCAGGTTATCCCGTCATCACTCTCGGCCGTGCACACGAAATCCCGCCAACCCACGCCGCTGGCGGGCGCAGCCTTACCCGCCACCGCCCGGTAATACATGCGGTACTTGCTCCCATCCTTAAACACGCTGACGTAGTGGCAGTTGTTGCCCTCCCACGGCGCGTCAAATTGAAGGGCGATCCCAGCCTTCGTCGGCTCGTGCAGCTTCCAGGTCAAACCTTGAATCGATTCGACCAGATGGTCGTCGACGAATAGTTCGTTGCGGGATCCGATCTTGACCGGATTGATGTTGCCGGGCTCAGCCGCCAAAAGCAGCGATCCGTGAGCGAGCAACCAGAGACCGAACAATCCAAGCGGGAGTATTTTCATGAGATTAGGCGATGGTACGAATCATTTGAATTGAAAGGCATAGAGATTGGCGTCCTTGAGCACGAAACGGAGCCGAACGGCCGTGCCGGCGAGCGAACTGACGTCGGTTCCTTTTTCCCAGGTTATGGGGCGCTCCACCGTGTCGCCGTAAGTTTCCTCGCAATCCGCAAGGGTGAAACCAGGCAGCGGCCGACCGTCCTCCGACTGAATTTCCACCTGGACTGAACCCACCGCCGAAGTCGCAAAATTCAGGGTGAGTCGGCTACCTTGGAAGCGGAACGGCTTCGTCAGCAACTCTCCGCCGGCGCGCGGCGCCTGCACCGAGACAAAGCCGTCGAGGCGCAGCGTGTGCCGGCGCAGCTCGTTGCTGTTTCCCGTCCACATGCTCTCCGTGCCATAGAACGAGAGCTCGTTCGGCGCCCCCGCATCGGCGGATTTGGTCTCCACCATGTACCAGGCCATGAAATTCTGTCCGTAGTTCCAGGTACCATCCCGCTCGATTCCCGGCGGAAAGAACGCCTCATTCCAACGCTTGAAGTTCAGGCCATCGCGGCTCGCCATGAGCACACCCTCGGACAGGGCCGCGCCGTAGCGTTCGCTGGCGCCCGATCGCTGCTCCCGCTCCTTCAACTCTGGCAGCGCCCGCAGCGACGCAGACCAGAGATGGGTCTTCTCGGGCCCCGCCTTGGCTCGGGCATCGTCGAGGCTCCCTCCTTTAAGCTCCCGCTCGACATAACGCGTGGGGATTCCGATCAGGAGGTGAGGCGCTCGATGATAAGGCTTAACCTGATTCGTATAAAGGTGCTCCTCTGGCGAGTCGCTATAGCGAAGGTTTGCCATGGCTTCCCAGTGAATCAGGTCCTTTGACGTAGCCGTGCGAATCGACCGCACGCCGAGGTGCACTAAGGCGCCCTCGATCGGTTGGCCGTATCCCAGGACGGCCCCCGGCGTCGCGCGAGTAGTCAGAGCGCCGGCCGTCAGGGTCAGAGTCGCTTCCCGCGGATCGCGGGAAAAGTAGCGCCAATAGGCACGATATCCGCCCAGATTTGCGTCCCAAAAGGCAAGATTCTGCGAATCGAATGCGCCGGCCGTGATGACTGCCTGCCGCGTTAGCAGAGACCAGCGAAGGCCGTCCGCCGATTTGAGTACGACCAGTCCCCTGGTGGGACTGCGGGAATTCAGCACGGCTTTGTAGCGCGCATCCGCCGGCGCCGCCGGATTTTCGTCCTTGAACACCGCCGCCGCGCCGGCATCGACGTCCACCCCATCCATCGGCCGGCCCAACAGGACAATATTGTTGGCCTTCGAACCGTTGTACTCGTTCAAGCCGAGCGAAGGACGGCGCCAATGGATGCCGTCGTCGCTTTCCGCGTAGCACAACGGAACCGCCTTCAAATAGTTCAAGTGCTTATTCGGGTCGGTCTCCTTGACCGCATCGAGCTGCACGCCTTTGTAGTACATGCGGTAAATATTTCCATCCTTGAAAATATTGTGGTAACCACTACCGCTGCCTTCCCACGGCGCGTCGAAGACAAACACCACTTCGCGGGGCGTGGGCTGATGCAGCCGCAGCTCGGCCTTGCCGGCCAGTCGCTCAATCATGAAGTCGTCGACGAACAACTCACGGCGTGATCCGATGTCAGGAATCGCGCCGGGTGATTGAGCCGGTTGTTGCGCTGACACCGGGACAAGGCCGGACAGGACCGTCGCGAGGGACAGGAGGATGGGGATGAGTTTCATCGATTTGATTGCTAGGGTTGGTAAAAATTCGAGATTCCGAGCGCCCGCCGGTTTTGGCGCGGGCCGTTGGCAAGGCTAATCCTTGAATTGAAAGGCGAAGAGGTCGGCGTCGTTGAGGACGAAGCGCAGATGCACGGTTTGGCCAGCGAGGGCCCTGACATCGCTCCCCTGCTTCCAGCTAATGGCCCGCTCGATGGCGTCACCGAAAATCGGCTGACAGTCATCCAGCGCGAAACCCGGCAGCGGCTGGCCATGTGCGTCCTGGATTTCGACGCGTATGCTGCCCGCAGCGGAAGTGGCAAAATTCAGCGCCAGCTGCCGCCCGCGAAAACGGAGCGGCTTGCTGATCAGTTCGCCCCCGCTCATCGGCGCTTGGGCCGAGACAAACCCATCGAGCCGCAAGGTGTAGCGGCGCAGGGCGCTGCTATGGCCCGAATTTTCGCGCCCGCTCCAGTACGCCTCGCTAGCATAGAGCGAAAGCTCGTTCGGCGCCCCCGCGATGGCCGCCTTGGTCTCGAGAACCTGCCATCCGCTGTAAAGGTGCCCGTAATTCCAACTGCCCGGCCGCTCTGGTCCTGGGCGCAGAAAAGCTTCGTTCCAGCGCTTGAACAAGACGCCGTCGCGACTGGCCATGAACAACGTCTCGGTCAAAGCGGTCCCGTAGCGCTCGCTCGATTTCGCGCGGTTCTCGCGATTCTCGAGCTCCGGCAGAGCTCGCATGGAGTCTGACCAGCCCCGCTCCACATACCGCACGGGAAAACCGATCAACAAATGCGGCGCCCGAAAATACGGCGCGATGTAGTTTTCGTAGAGTTCCTCCGGCGGCGAATCCACATACTTGAGGTTCGCCCGGTTCTCCCAATGAATAAAATCCTTGGACGTCGCTGTGCGAATGGCGCGTCCGCCGTCCGACTGCTCATAATAGCGCCAATACGCGCGATATTCACCCCGGGCTGCATCCCAGAATGCGCAGTTTTGCGCGTCGAACGCATTGCGGTGGCTGTCCGTGATCGCCGGCCCATCGCTCATCAGTGACCAAGCGAGACCATCCGGCGATTTGAGGGGCAGCATCCCGCCACCGTACTTGAGGTAGTGGACAAATGTCTTGTACCGCGCTTCCGGCTGGGCGTTCGGATTTTCATCCCGGAACACCGCCGGCGCCCCGGTTTCGGTCTGCACACCGCCAATCTTCCCCTGCACAAAGACAATATTGTTTTGCTTGGATCCTTTGAACTCGTGCCGTCCGAGTTCTGGTCTGCGCCAATGGATGCCGTCGGTGCTTTCCGCGTAACAGGTGAACTGTGGGTTGTCGCCCGGCTCGACGCCCTGCGGCGTGACGGTGAGATTCCACGCCCGGTAATACATGCGATACCGGTCACCATCCTTGAACACCGCATTGTAGGCCGTCGCGTTGCCTTCCCACGGTTGGTCAAAGACCATCACCACATCCTGCGGCACGGGATGATGCTGGCGAAGTTCCGCGCCGCCTTTCAGCTCCTGCACCAGGAAACTGTCGACGAACAGTTCGCGCCGGGATCCGATGTCGATCACCGCACTCGATGACAAGGGCGACGGCTGCGCTGCGAGTTGGCCGCCGCAGACCAGACTGGCCGCGAGGGCCGAAAGGGCAGAGAGAATTCTAGGCGAGCGCATTTTTTGACGGGTTGGCAGTACTGCGGAAAATTCAATGGGCCGGCACTCTACTCCTTAAATTGAAACGCGAAGAGGTCGGCGTCGTTGAGGACGAAGCGCAGGCGCACGGCCTGGCCGGCGAGAGCGCTCACGTTGTGACCCTTCACCCAAGTCACGCTGCGCTCAATGGTATCACCGAAGATCGGCGGGCAGTCGTCCAGAGCGAAACCTGGCAGCGGCTGGCCGTTGGCGTCTTGGATTTCCACGCGCACGCTGCCCGCAGCGGAAGTCGAGAAGTTGAGGGCGAGACTCTGGCCGCGAAACCGCAGCGGTTTGGTGAGCAGTTCCCCGCCACTCATCGGCGCCTGCGCCGAGACGAAGCCGTCTAGGCGCAGCGTGTAACGGCGCAGCGTGCTGCTGTGGTCTGTCCAGTAGCTTTCCACTGCATAAAGCGAAAGCTCGTTGGGGGCACCCTCCAGATCGGACTTAGTTTCCACGAGATGCCACCCGACATACGCATGCCCGTAGTGCCAAGTGCCCACTCGCTCGATTCCTGGGGGGAGAAAGGCCTCTTGCCAGCGCTTGAAACTTACGCCGTCACGACTGGCCATAAGTACGGTTTCGGTCAGAGCCGATCCATAGCGCTCGCTCGCGGAGGCCCGCAACTCGCGTTGTTCCAAATCCGGCAGAGCTCGCATCGACGGTGACCACTGTTTAAATTTTTCCGGCGCCGCCTTACCGCGTGAGTCGTCCATGGTTCCTTTCAACTCGCGTTCCACGTAGCGAGTGGGGAAGCCGATAAGCAGGTGAGGAGCCCGGTGATAGGGTTTGACTTGGTTGGTGTAGAGGTGGGTCGGTGGCGCCTCGGGATACTGCAGGTCGGCATAATTCTCCCAGTGCAGAAAATCCTTGGATGTAGCCGTGCGGATGGAGCGAACCCCCACATAAAGATCGGTCGACGTACCGCGGTCGAAGTAACGCCAGTAGGCACGATACAGGCCCAGACTTGCGTCCCAAAATGCGAGATTCTGCGAATCAAAGGCCCCGTCGGTGATCACCGGCGCATCACTCATTGGTGACCAGTGCAGGCCATCGGGCGACTTGAACGCGAGCAACCCACGGGGACCGCGGGAACGGAAAATGGCCTTATACCGGGCGTCAGGAGCCGCCTGAGGATTGTCATCCTTGAAGATCGCGGGATGTCCTGCGTCGACGTCAACTTTGCCGATGACGCCGCTCACCATCACGATATTGTTAGCCTTGGACCCATTAAATTCGTGGATGCCAAGCGCCGGCTTGCGCCAGTGAATGCCATCATCGCTTTCCGCGTAGGCGCAAAACAGCGGGTGCACCTCCTGATTTTTTTTGGAATCGGCCTCGTGGAGCGGGCTGATCTCATACGACTTATAGTACATCCGGTATTTGTCCCCATCTTGGAACACACTATGGTACCCGCTCCCGCTGCCCTCCCAAAGGGCATCGTGCACTAGGCTGATTTCCCGCGGCACCGGACGGTGCAGGCGCAGCTCAGCTTTACCCTTGAGCTGATCGATGAGCGCGCTGTCGACGAACAATTCGCGCCGCGAGCCGATGTCAACGGTGGTGATCGGCGAGCTCGCCGCGTGGGTCAGCACCAGCAAAAAAGGTGCGACGGCACCGTGGAAGATAAGGCTTCGAAGGTTCATAATTTTAGATCGATTAGGCCACTTCACTCCAGGAACTGATAAGAATACAGATCGGCGTCCTTCATCACGAAGCGAAGGCGGACGGGGGTGCCGGCCAAACGCTTTAAATCCGGATTGGAATCCCAGGTGATTGTCTGGCGAACCGAATCACCAAACAGCTCCAGTGAATCCTTGAGTGCGAAACCGGGCAGCGGTTGGCCATTCGCGTCCTGCAGTTCCACCCGCAGGCTGCCGGCCGCGGACGTGGCGTAGTTAACGACCAGCGTGCGGCCGGAAAAAGTGATGGGTTTGGTCACAAGCTCGCCGCCCTCGTATGGCGCGTTAGCCGAGACGATGCCATCGAGTCGCAGGACGCCGCGGCGCACGTGGATCGAAGGCAGGCGAAAGTGCTGCAGATAGTAAACCGACATCTCGTCTTTGCCGGTGGGAACGAGGCCGAGGGAAACAGTGTTGTTGCGATCGGTCCAATTGAGGGGATCGGGCCCCGGCGGCACAAACGCACCGAGGAAGCGCCGACTCCAATTCGTGCCATCGCGGCTGCTGATGAAGACGGAGTCGGTCATGCCTTTGCCGCGCAGCGCATCGTACTCCGCGGGCAATTTAGCATTGCGGGAGAGGAGAAAACGCATGGGAAATCCAAGATAAATGTGCGGCGCACGGAAATACGGCGTGATCGCATTCGTGTAGAATTGGTTGATCGGCTGGTTACCGTAGCTGATCCATTCGGGGTCGCTCCACTTGAGAAAATCCTGCGAGACCGACCGCCGGGTGGCCCGAGTCATTTCGCCGTTGCCCGGCAACGGATAGGAATCGCGCAGGTAGGCGACGTACTGCTTTTGCACGGTATCCCAGAAAACCGAGTTCTGGCTGTCGAACAGGTTGTTGGGCTTGGGCCGAATTTCCTGGGCAATGATCGGAACCTCGCCTTTTTGCGTCCAATGAATCCCGTCAGGCGACACCAGTGCGTAAAGACCGGCGCCAATGCCGCCGGTCGCTTTGTAGCGCTCCGCCGGCAACGCCGCGGGGTTGGCGTCAATGAAGGGGGTAAAATTCGCGGCGGGCAGTGTCCACGGGGACCGCTTCTGCCGCTGCACATCGTCCGGTCCCGGCTTGGCTCCGGTCCCAAGAATGAGGTTATTGGCCTTGCTACCCTTGTATTCGACGATCCCGAGATTCGGTTTCGTGAAGTGGATGCCGTCGCGACTTTCGGCGTAGCCAACATAGAGCGCCCACCCTTCCCCCGAAGCCGGCACCTTGCCGGGCACGGAGCGATAATACATCCGATAAAGATCCCCGTCTTTCAGGACCGTGATGTAATGGTTGCCGTTACCTTCCCACGGGGCATCGAACGTGATCGCTATCTCGGCGGGAGCCGGGCGATGCAGCTGGAGGGTCAGGCCGGACATGTTTTCCACGAGCGCGTTGTCCTCAAAAAGCTCAAGGCGCGAACCAATGGGCGTGGCGGACGGACTTTGCGCCAAGGCCAAGCAGGCAGCAGCGCAAAAAAGGAGCGCGCTGGCAGAGGAGAGTCGCCGGAGCGAATGTCTAGATTTCATGAAGGGGGATTTCAAAAACTGCTTTCCAAAGTTGAGGGTGATGGTTCAATTTTTGAGGTGAAAGATCGCTCGGTTACTTTATAGGTCTAAATTCGAGCTGCCTGCTTCGCGATCGGATGATTTTCGGTTAGATCTAATTTCAATCTTCTTTTTCCAAGCGATGCACCGTGGCAACAGCCTCAAAATAAGATTTTAACCGATGAAATAGTGGTGGGACTCGGGGACGGATCAACCCGCTGGCTTCAATTGGAATGCGAACAAATCAGCCTGACGCAGGTAGAAACGAAGTCGGACCGCACGCCCGGCCAAAGCCCCGAGGTCGGCGTTCTTTTCCCAGCGGCCGGGCAGCGACACGCCGTTAACCCGAATCGACTGAAATTCGGCCCGAGTATAGCCTGGCACCGGTTTAAGGTGTTCGTCGACCACTTCGACCTCAACCTGCCCGCCGCCGGCGTCGGCGTTGAGGATCAACTGACGACTTGCCCCGACGGAAAATAGGCGCGTCAGGGCGAACCCCTCAGCGCTGCCCGCGCGCAGCGAGAGAAAGCCGTCGCGGCGCAGCTTGGCCAGACCGATACCGATTATCCAGCGCCGGCCTTCAACTTCCTGGCGCAGGTTTAGTAGATCCTCGAAGAAATGCTTGGCGGTCGAGCCACTGTAATAGATCCACAACTCGTCGCCGTGCGGGATCACGGTGGAGACATCCACCATACCCTCGTCCCAACTGCCGGGCGCGCCGACCGAGAGGAACGTGTCGCGCTGGCCGGCGCGGACAAAATTCTTGGAGTCCCGACTGAAGGTGAGCTGCGTATCAATGGTCTGCTCAGAGCCCCGCAGATTGCGGCGATCGAAAATGTCGCGCGGCCAGGGCCAAGAGGGCGCGTTGTGGTACACCCAGAGAAAACCGAGGTAATTACCCTCATAGCGGATCACGGGCATCTGGTAGAACTGGTCGCCCGCGGGATCGAGGCCGTCGGGGCGGAGAATTACTTCGATCGGCGACCAGTGGACGAAGTCATCCGAAGTTGAGTAGCCGATCACGCGCTTACCCTCGCCTTGCTCTCGGCTGGGCCGGAGGTAGCCGACGTATTTGCCAAGAGTGTCGTCATAGGGCAAAATGTTGTGGCTGTCGCCGGTGCCGCGCATCACGGGGTTGCCAGTGTAAAGTTCCCAACGGATGCCATCGGGTGAAAACGCCACTGCGATCGCGCCGTCGTCCCAACTCAGGGATTTGTACCGGCGCTGGGGATCGGTTTCATGCGCGTCCTTGATCACATTGGTCAGGGCCCACTGCGTGTTGCCCATGACGACGATGTTGTTTTCGCGGGTGCCGGCGTAATCGAAGAGCCCCAGCTTGGGCTTTTGCCATGTCAGACCGTCCACCGAGGTGGCGTAACACATGATGTACCGCTCCTTTTGCGGCGGCACGACGCTATAGGCTTGGTACCACATCTTATAGATTTTGTCCTCCACGTCCCAGATCACGCAGGGCGAACCGTGCGGAAAGATGGCCCAGTTCTCCCATGGCTGATCGCCGACAACAATCGGGGCGGGGAGCTTGACGGGCTGGTGGACGACTCGGGTCAAGCCGTGGCGTGATTCCAGGAGAACGTCGTCGAGGAAGAGCTGCCGGTGAGCGCTGAGTTCGACGGGCTTCGTGGTATCGCCATGGAGAACTTGGGCCGAAACGCTGACGGGTGAAGCCAGAGCGCAGAGCAAGAATGCGAACTGAGCGATTAAGCGAAAGGACGAATGCTTCATGAAGCGACCTTTTGAGGATACATTCCCACAAGATTTAACTCAGATGGGAACGGTGCCGATGGCTAGTTAGGAATATTACCCCAGTTAGCTCAGCATAACAAAAGCAGGCGGCTTTAAGCACATTCCTTCACTGGTCCCTCAGAACCGATACTCAGCGCTCAATTTCCAAGTCAAACCGGGGTTGGTGTAAAGCCAGGTCGCGTTTTCGCCGCCCTCGATAAAGTCTTTGTCAAAAACGTTGTCTAGATTGAGCGCCAATCGATAAGTCTTGGCCTCATAGGACACCATGGCCGTCGATGTCGTGTAGGCGGGCCCAATGAATTTGTTTAACTGGCCGCCGCCGCTGCCAAACGGCACCGTCCCCTTGCGGTACATACCAAAGCCCACCTTGTACCGATTAAGCGGACCAACATTGATTGCTTGGGATAAGAAGGCGCTCCACGTGTCGTTGGCGACTCCGTCCGGCATTATGCCCAAAGCGTTTTTTTGGTCGCCCTTGTAATAAGTTAAAATCGCTTGGAGCTGTCCAAGCGGTGTCTGGAAAGAAGTACCGATGTCGGCCTCATAGCCCTTATTCGTCTCGGCCCCGTCTTGAGCGATGCCGCCGTTGCCGTCAGGTTGGATGAACAGAATACGCACCTTGGTAAGGGAGAGGTCGAAAGCCGCAATACTGCCAAAGAAACGCCCATCGGCCGTTTCAATCTTTACGCCGATCTCCTTGTTTAGGCCCAAGGAAGGCTCCAAGAGCTGACCATCGCGACCCCGGCCTTGGAGTGTTCCCGTATTGAACACAAAGGACTCGGAATAGTTATAATAGATACTAGCGGCCTGGGTCGGTTTGTACACGATGCCCCAGCGTTTGACCATTTGCTTAGCGTCGAGCGTCGTGTCGACTTTGGTAATCATATTTTTCGCCGCAGAGTGAAAATCATTATAGCGCAATCCCCCAACAAAGATGAGCCGGTCGTTGAAGGCTGTAAGCTGATCCTGCAGGTAGAGCGAATTTTGATTGCCGAGCGTTTCGTCGTAGGACGGCAGCGGATTACCTGGAGTCGCAACCGATCTTGTGTAGACGGGAAAAGGTGAGCCGTAAACAGGACTATTAACATTGATCGTAGTGTAATTAACCGAATCGACGATGCCGAAGTTGTGCGATACGGTACTGATGCCGCCGAAGCTAACTTTTTGCGCAATACTGCCGGCAGTAAATGATTTCACAAAATCTACTAACAAGTTACTATTTTTAGAATTTTGGAAGACACTTTGATATAGCCGTCTCATTACGCCCGTCGTACTATCTGTCACGCCAACTGTATTGAGCCGGTTCCAATCGGTATCCATCGAATTGAAGTTCAGGGCGATATTCGAATAAAAATCTGATGAGATCTCAGTTTTAAGGACACCTGAAATATATTGATGATAGTTAGGGCCATCAGCCCAAGCTTCAGTATAGGAAAAATTATCCGGCACTTTTAATAACTGGCCGAGCGTATTAACTCCGATTTGGGGTAGAATATCGTCCTTATGGTAAAATTTATAATCCAACGTAAATTTGTTCCTAGAATTAATTTGCTTTCCCAGCGCCACGCTGAAGAAACGATCTTCAAAATATTGGAATTTACGCGGACCGCCCGAGTCGGTCGTGGCAAACGTGGCGCGGTAATTGACCCCACCGCCAAGCGGGCCCGTGGAATTAGCTTCCACGCGACGGAAATCAAAACTGCCTAAAGTGGTGCGCACCATGTTAGTCTTTCGGCTTGAGGGCTGCTTCGTGACAAAATTAAGCAATCCGCCAGTAGCAGCGGCTTGGCCGAAGAGGAGCGCGGCCGGCCCTTTGACCATTTCCATCCGATCGATGTCATACATCGGCACGTTGTAGTTACTCCCGGAGGCGATGTTATCCATTAAAAAACCCCGCACGCGAAAGCCGCGAACGTACATGTCACCAAGTAAGCTGGTGCGTTTGACTATGCCGCTCGAGCCGTACTTTAGCGTCTCAATAGGATTGTCCTTCGCGAGATCCAGCATCAATTCTTCGCTAATAATTTGAATATTCTGCGGGATATTGATCAGGCGCTCCGAGCTGCGCGTGCCCGCCATCGTATTTTTGCTAAAAAAGCCCGTATCACCCTTCCCCGAGACCTGAAAAGGAGAAAGCACTACGATCTCTTGCTTGGCCGGGACAGAATTAGGCGCGACCTGAGCTAGAGCGGGAACCGAAGCGGTCACAAAGGCCGCAGCCAGTGCTAACAATTTAAAAGCCAACAGGGTTTGCGATGTTTTCATAAGTATATGGTATTTATTCTACACATGAATAAAGCTAAATATTGTTTAGTATCGAGCTATATATTAGTAACTCTTAAAGTCTGTCAATAACTCCTTAATAGATTTGAAGTGCCCCCGCTGATATTTGTTATCTTTATGTACCTAGAGATTGACGGGATAAGCTTTTTCGAGCCACTCGGAGAGTTAGTCGGAGTGATGCGTTGAGGTTGGGGTGGTGGTTGTGGTTTGTCGATCTTTGACGGAGGGTGGCCGGAGGCCAACCGGAGTCGGGGATCAAGAGTGTTGGGCGGCGTAGTTCACGGGGCTGCGGTAGCCAAGGCGACTGTGGGGCCGCCGCGTATTGTAGTCGATGCGGAAGTCCTCGATGACGACCCGTGACGTGACCCCGCCAAATCAAGCCACTGGAAGCGTTAGTCCTCTGCCTGCTGCTCCTCAGCTTCAACCGGCAACTCCTCGCTCTGGTAGGTCGCGATGTTGTTATCGAGGACTTCACGGATCTCATCGTGGATCAGCCGCCCCTCAATCGCGATC
>SXGQ01282612.1_pt1 | contig 14584 bp, 17 predicted proteins | sample 3178371 | NCBI WGS metagenome assembly SXGQ01 (sample SAMN11356859, study PRJNA531348) | freshwater metagenome | isolation source: freshwater sample F1-20 | place: China: Fuxian Lake, Yuxi | collected 2017-12-25
GAACAGCTCGCGGAAGTAACGTCGCCGTTCGGCGGAGGCATCGGGCGCAACGTCCGCCGGCGTCACGCCGAACTCGCAGTCCTCCAGCTCCAGTTCCAGCTCTTCGTCGAAATCGTCCAGCAGGTCGCGGTGAATGCGCTTCACCAGTTCATCGTCGATGGGGTTCACACCAGCTCCCGGCCGCAACGGCGGCTCATGCCGCCAGCCTAGGGGCGCGGTATGGCAGGGGGATGACAACCCGCTTGACGTCTTCGTTTACACGCGTAATCATTTGCCATCGTTTACAGACGTAATCATGACGAAGCCCGCCATCCCCCCACCCATCAGCGACGCCGAAGCGCAGGTGATGCGCCAGCTCTGGCAACGCGCGCCGCAGGCCGCCGACGAGATTGCCGCGGCGCTCGGCCCGCAGCAAGGCTGGCAGCTCGCCACCGTCAAGACCCTGCTGAACCGCCTGCTCAACAAAGGCGCGGTGACGGCCGAACGCGACGGCCGGCGCTTCCTCTACGCCCCCGCCGTGCCCGAAGACGCCTGGACGGCCGACACCGGCCTGTCGCTGATCGACCGCCTGTTCGGCGGGCGGCTGGCACCGCTGGTGACGCAGTTCGCATCGGAACGCAAGCTCAGCGCCGACGACCTCGCCGCGCTGAAGGCGCTGCTGAAGGCGCATGGCGACGAGCCGCGCTGACCCCACCCCACGCCCAACTCCATGAACACACTTGCCTCGTTGCTGCTGTTCCAGACCCTGGCGCTGAGCGCCGCCGTGCTGCTCGTCGCGCTGCTACGCCAGCCGGTTGCGCGCGTCTTCGATGCCCGCGCCGTCTACCTGCTGTGGCTGTGCGTGCCCACGGCGCTCGTGGTGGCGGCACTGCCGTCACCATGGACCGTCGCGGCGCCTACCTGGCTGCCGATGCAGGAGATGCTGGCGCCAGCCACACCGGCACCCACGCGCATCACCGCCCCTGTGGCGCCCACACGCGCGGCACTGTCCTGGGCCGAGATCGGCGCTACCGTCTGGCTGGTGGGCGCCGCGTTGCTCGCGCTCGGGCTCGCGCTGCAGCAGCGGCGCTTCAGCCGGTGGCTGCGCCCGGTGCCCGGCGCTGCCCATTGGCAACTGCCCGCCGCGTCCAGCGCCTGCATCGTGGGCGTGTGGCAGCCGCGGCTGGCGCTGCCGGCCGACTTCGACGACCGCTTCAGCCCCGCAGAGCGCGAGCTGATCCTCGCGCACGAGACCGTGCACCTGCGCCGCCACGACAACGCGTGGAACCTGCTCGCCGCGCTGTGCTGCTGCCTGCAGTGGTTCAACCCGCTGGCCTGGTGGGCCTGGCGCCGCATGCGCGCCGACCAGGAGTTGGCATGTGATGCCGTCGTGCTCATCGAACGCCAGCCCGCGGCCGACCTGGCCTGCTACGCGACGGCCCTGGTGCGCTCGCACGACCAGGCCAACCGCGCGCTGCTGCCCACGCTGGCCAGCCCCTGGCGCCCCCGCGCCGGGTTGGTGGAACGCGTGGCGCACCTGCAGGTCCATGCCCGACGTCGCGGGCGCAAACGCCACGACCGGGGCGCGGTGGCTCTGCTCGTGCTGGCGCTGGCCGGCACCGTGTCGGCCGGCACCGCATTGCAGCAACCCGCCAAGACGAGCTGGCTGCTCGCCCCCAAGGACAGCGAAGCCCTTCCCGCGCAGGCGGCCTACGGCGACGAGCCCTCCACGCTGCGGTGGCGCCTGAAGAGCCGGGAAGATGGCGCGCTCAAGGACAACAGCGTCCAGGCCATGACGCTGATGCCGGGCAAGTCGCCGGGCGGCGTGACCTCGCGCTCCATCGTGACCGGCCCGTCCGGCCCGCTCTGGTGCTTCGAGACGTTCGGCACGCGCTTTCGTGACGGCACCTGGCGCTTCGGCGGCCGGCTGCTGGATGCCGAGTGCAAGGCCTTCCTGACCGATCCCAAGGACCTCGCACCCGACGGTTCCGCGCACGCCTTCCAAGGTCGCCTGCCCGACGGCACGGCGCTGGACGTCGAAGTCTCCGCCCTGCGTTTCGCGCTGCCGCCCGGCCTGGTCTGGCTGGACATCGGCCTGCAGCACAACCTCCAGCTCCAGAGCCCGGTGGGCATGCGCCTGATGGGCACGCTGGGTGAGCGCATGAGCGTGCAAGCCAACCCCAAGCCCGGCGACCCCGGAGACCAGTTGGCCGTGGAAGTGCTCACCACCGCCGAAGGCGATGGCAGCCTGGCACGGGTGCAGACCCGGCTGATGCTGGGCCAGCCCAGGCGCCTGCTGGCCGAGCCGCAGCTCGTCACCCGCTGGGACGAATCTGCCACCGTGCGCTGGCAAGACCCGGCCAGCGAGCGGTACGTCGAGGTGACCATCACGCCGCACCGGTCGCGGGTGGCAATGGCGCCGGAGGCCACGCCCGCCCAGTAAAGTCCCGCCTCCCCGCCATCGCCTGCCCCTTTTGACATGAGCCTCGCCGACATCCGTTCGGCCCTGAACGCCGAGCTGTCGGCCACGCCCGAGTACTACGACTTCAAGGTGCTGCGCACCGAGCGCGACGGCCCGCTGTGGCGGGTGACGCTGGAGCCCGGCTATGTGTTCGCCGAGGGCCAGCGGCCAGGTGCCGCCTCGGCGCAGGCCCTGCTGGATGACAGCCTGGACGGCGCCAGCGCCTGGTGGGGCGCGCCCGCCAAAGGCGGCGCCAGCGTGCTGGCCGTGGTGGCGGAAGACGACCAGCTCGTGCTGCAGAACGCCAGCAGCCCGCCACCACCGACCGGCCACCTGATCCGGCTGTACCCCACGCGTTTCCTGAATGCGGTGGCCGATGCCTGGTGGGACACGCCCTGGGCCGAGCAGGCGCTGGCCTGCCTGCCCGACCTCGGCCGGCCGCAGCCGGTGGACGCCGGCCCGGCGCTGACGGGCTCGCCCTTTCGCTGGTTGCGCGCGGCACAGCGCGACGCGCTGAAGCTCGTCGCCCACAGCAGCGCCTTCCTGTGGGGGCCACCGGGCACGGGCAAGACCACCACGCTGGGCGTGCTGCTGGCTGAATACCTGGCCACCCGCCCCGGCGCCCGCGTGCTGCTGCTGTCCACCACCAACCACGCGGTGGACCTGGCCACGCTGGCCGTGGACAAGGCCCTGGAGAAAGGCCGGCGCGAGCCGCACCGCGCGCAGGTGCAGCGGCTGGGCACGCGCTTCGACGCCGCCGCTTACGAAGGCCGCGAGCACCTGATCCCGACCGAGGACACCGCGTTGATCGCCCGGCTGGCACGCGCCGAGGCGGCACGGCCGTCCGCGCGCGACGCCACCGCGCTGAAGGCCTGGGCCGACCGCGTGGCCGCCCTGCGCGATGAACTGCGCGCCAGCTCGCTGCGCGTGCTGCAGCGCTGCCGGCTGGCGGCGATGACGACCACGCGCGCGGCCTTCACGCTGAAGTCGCTGCGCGAGCTGGCGCCCGACGGCGAGCCGCCGTTCGACCTGGTGGTGTTCGACGAGGCCAGCCAGGTGAGCCTGGCGCATGCGCTGGCGCTGATGCCCCTGGGCCGCGCACGGCTGTTCGCGGGCGACCCGCAACAGCTGTCGCCCGTGCTGCGCAGCGACGACCGGCTCGCGCGCCGCTGGCTGGGCCGCTCGGCGTTCGCGGAGATGCCGCGGGCGGGCGCCTCGGTGGCGCTGCTGGACGAGCAGTCACGCATGGCGGCGCCCATCGGCGCGCTCGTGAGCCAGCTGTTCTATGACGGCGCTCTGCGCGTGGCCGACGATGCCAAGGACTCGCCCGAGTGGCTGTCGGCACGGCAGCGCACGCTCGGCGACATCGGCGCCGACGCACACGTGCACCTGCACCGCATCACCCGCGATGGCGGCTGGTCGGCCCACGAACGCGGGCCGGTGCGGCGTGAATCGGCCGAGGCCATCGCGGCGTTGGTCGCCGAAGCGCTGGCCAGCACCCACTGGCAGCCTGACGAGTTGATCGTGCTGACCCCGTTCCGCGCGCAACGGGCCTTGATCCGCCAATGCCTGCGCGCGCGCGGCGTGCCGGAGGCCGTGCGGGTCAGCACCGTGCACCGCGCGCAGGGCAGCGAGGCGCCGGTGGTGCTGTTCGACCCGGCCGATGGCGCGCAGCCCTTCCTGCACGGCGAAGAGGCGCAGCGCCTGCTCAACGTGGCGTTGAGCCGGGCGCAGGCGAAGCTGGTGCTGTTCGTGTCGCCGGCCGATGCGGCGAGCCCGTTGCTGGCGCCGCTGGTGCACAAGCTGCGGCTGGCGGCCGACGACCGTGCGGCCGTGCCGTTGCTGGACCTCGCAGGCCAGCCAGGCTTTCCGGCGAATGCCGTCGGGCGCCGCGTGACGGCCGGCCGGCACACTGGCGAGGTGTCGCGTGCGAGTGCCGACGGCCGTCAGTTCTGGCTCATCAACGCCAGCACCGGGGCCGAGCAGTTGTTCGACACGGCGTTCTGGCGCTCCCGCGCCAGCGGCGCGCGTTAGACCGCCGCGGTGACGACGATCTCCACCTTCCACTCCGGCCGCGCCAGGCCGGCGATGACGGTGGCGCGCGGCGGCGCATGGCCGGTGGACACCCAGGCGTCCCAGGCTTCGTTCATGCCGGGGAAGTCCGCCCGGTCGGCCAGGTAGATCTGCGCGCGCAGGATGCGCGACTTGTCGGTGCCGGCGCGCTCCAGCAGCTTGTCGATGGCGGCGAGCACCTGGGCCGTCTGGCCCACGATGTCGGCGCTGGCATCCTCGGGCACCTGGCCGGCCAGGTAGGCCACGCCGTTGTAGACGGCCATCTCCGACAGGCGGGCGCCGATGTCGAAACGTTCAACGGGGGTCGAGGAGCTCATGCTTTCTTCCGGGTCTTGGTGGGTTTGACGGGTGAGGCTGCGGCACCGGGCTTGGCCTTCTGGCCCAGCTTGCTTTCGGTGCCGTTCAGCAGCTTCTTGATGTTGGCCTGGTGGCGCCACACCAGCAGCAGGCCCATGATGATCAGGGCCAGAGCGGTGGGGCCGGCTTCCCAAATGAGCAACTGATACATCGGCGCGAACGCGGCGGCCACCATGGCGGCCAGCGACGAATAGCGGGTGAACGCGGCAATGATGAGCCAAGTGGCCAGCGTGGCCACCCCTAACAGCGGGTTCAGCGCAAAGATGACGCCGGCCGCCGTGGCCACGCCCTTGCCGCCTTCGAACTTGAAGAACACGGGCCACAGGTGGCCCAGGAAAGCCGCCAGACCGACCATCGCCGCGGTGCCCTCCTCCATGCCGTAGGGCGCGCCCCAGATCAGCACGGCCAGCACGGGCAGGTAGCCCTTGAGCGCGTCGAACACCAGGGTCAGGATGGCGGCCGCCTTGTTGCCCGAGCGCAGCACGTTGGTGGCGCCCGGGTTGCCCGAGCCGTAGCTGCGCGGGTCCGACAGGCCCATCAGCCGGCTGACGATGACGGCGAACGACAGCGAGCCGATCAGGTAGCCGCCGATGGCGGCCAGCAGCGGGAGAACAGGTTGCAGAGCGGATGACATGGGGCGGCATTGTCATGCAGCCCGGTCGGCACGGCGGCCACGCCGCACCTATGGAGAGCCCTAGGCCGGCGTGCGCGTCAGGACTTGTCGCGGCCCACCAGCCGGGGCACCGCCGCCAGCACGGCCAGCGCCAGCAGCGTGCTCAGCAAGGCAGTGGACTCCCGCCCCATGCCGCAGGCCACGCCGATGGCCGCCGTCATCCAGATGCCGGCCGCGGTGGTCAGGCCCTGCACGTCTTCCTCGGAATTGCGCTTGATGATGGCGCCCGCGCCGAGGAAGCCCACGCCCGCGATGACGCCCTGCAGCACCCGGCTCAGGTCCGCCACCGCCATGCCGCCCAGGCTGGGCACCAGCACGAACAGCGCCGCGCCCATGGCCACCAGCATGTGCGTGCGGATGCCGGCGGCCTTACCCTGGCTCTCGCGCTGGTAGCCCAGCACGCCGCCGAGCACCGCGGCCAGCAGCAGCCGCGTCAGGATGCGCGTGGTCTGCTCCACGTCGGGAGCGTCGGAGAACTCGGAGCGCAGCGTGTCGAGGATGGTCTGCCACATGGCGGCGTCAGGGGCAAAACCGGTGCCTGGGTCCCGCTACCGCCGGCCCAGCCAGACCCGCAGGGGTCCGACCTCCGCAAAGCCCAGGCCACGCCAGGCCTGCAGTGCCTCGCCCTGGTCGTAGGTCACCAGCGGCCGGCCGGGGTGCCGGTGCTGGGCAACGGCCAGCAGCTCCGCACGCCCGCTGCCCGCCTCACCCGGTGGGAAGAAGCAGCAGCTCAGCCCTGCCACGCCGCCGCTGCGCGTGACGGCGCAACCCGCCACGAGGCGCGCGCCGTCGAACCCGGCGAGCAACTGCACCGCCGCATCCGCCAGCAGCCCCTCGCCGAACATGGCAGGCGCGGGCGGCGCGCTGGCAGGGTCGGGCCACCAGGCGGCCGTCCAGGCCGCCAGCAAGGCGGGTGTCTCGACGGCGGCCCAGCGCAGGCGGGCCTCGGGCTGCGCACCTGCCGCGGGCTCGTGCCACAGCCACCGGGCCTCGAACAGCCGCTCGAAGCCCGCACCGCCCAGGTCCAACTGGCAGAAGCTGTCCTTCACGCCCACCACGTCTTCACCGCCGCGGCCCTGCAGCGCCTGCAGCACCTGCGCGTTCGTCGCCGCGGGCGACAGCGTCACGGCCGAGGGGAAGTAAGGCGGGCTGGTGCCAGCGTGATGCCACAGGCCGTCGCCCCACGCCGTGGCACCGCCCCGCGCGCGGCAGACGGCATCGCACCACACGGCGTTGTTGACCGCCGCGAGGGCTGCCCGGTCCCCCGCCATGCGGTCAGCCGGCATTGGCGCACTGCACGGCACGCGCCCCCAGCAGCGCGGTCAGCACCTGGGGCTCGATGCCCACGAGATACCCACGCCGCCCCCCATTGATGCAGATCTTGGGCAACTCCAGGATGCTGGCCTCCACGAACACCGGCATCGCCTTGCGCACGCCGAACGGCGACGTGCCGCCCACCTGGTAGCCGCTGTGGCGCTGCGCCACGTCGGGCTTGCAGGGCTCCACCTTCTTGCACGGGATCTGTCGCGCCAGCTCCTTCAGGCTCACCGTGCGGTCGCCGTGCATCAGCACGATCAGCGGGTCGGCCTTCTCGTCCTGCATCACCAGCGTCTTCACCACGGCATGCTCGTCCACGCCCAGCTGCTTGGACGACTCCGACGTGCCGCCGTGCTCCACGTAGTCGTACACATGCTCGGTGAACGCGACGCCCGCGCGCTTGAGCGCCTGGGTGGCCGGGGTTTCGCTGACGTGGGCGGTCTTCTTGCTCATCCCCCAATTCTCGGGGCACGTCTGGATTGCTGATTTGCGGCAATCAATTATTGTTTTACAGTAAGTTTTTGCCGTTTCACGAAAGTCACCATGCCCGACTCGTTCTCCTCCGGCGGCCTGCGGCGCATCCGTCGCCTGGCCTGGGTCGTGAGGGCCTTGTGCTTGATGGGTGTGGTGGTCATCGGCACGCTGCCGTTCATCTTCTGGGCAGATGCGATGTGGGTGGGCGAGGTGGCGGCCCGCACCTGGCATCTCGACAAGCTGCAACTGGACCTCGGCGCCCGCCTGGGCGGCCTGGCCGCCATGCTGATCCCCACGTCGGTCAGCGTGTTCGCGCTCTGGCACATGTGGTCACTGTTCGGCTGCTTCGCGCAGGGCGAGCTGCTGGCGCGCCGCCCCGCCCAGCACCTGCGCCACCTCGGCCTGGGCCTGTGCGCGCTGGCCGCCGCGCAACCGATGGCCCACACGCTGGCCATCCTGTCGCTGACCTGGGGCAACGGCAAGGGTGAACGGCAGTTGTGGTTCGGCCTGTCGTCGGACCACTATCTCGCACTGCTGTTCGGGCTGCTCTTGTTGGCGCTGGCTCAAGTGCTTCACGAAGCCGCCCGCGTCGCCGACGAAAACGCTGAATTCATCTGATGCCCATCGTCGTCACCCTCGACGTCATGCTCGCCCGGCGCAAGATGCGCTCGCGAGAGTTGGCGGAGCGCGTGGGCATCACCGAAGCCAACCTGTCGCTGTTCAAGAGCGGCAAGGTGCGCGGCGTGCGCTTCGACACGCTGGCCCGCATCTGCGAGGTGCTGCAATGCCAACCCGGTGACCTGCTCACCTGGGAGCCCGGGCCCGAGGTGGAGGAATGACACGCCCGGCACGCTGGCCCCGGGCGGTGTTGTGGCTGCTGATCGCCGCGCTGCACCTGCTGTTGCTGGCGCTGCTGACACCGTCAGTCCCCTCCCCGCAGCGGCCGCAGCGCACGTCCGTCGAGCTCCAGCTGCTGCCGGCGCCCCGCGCGCGCGAGGCCCGGCGCGAGATGTCGCCCGTGGCGCAGGACACGAGCCGCACCGTGCGCCGCGCCGCCCGCGCCACCCGCGCTATGGCGCCGCCTGCGCCAGCCCATTCCGAAGCGATGCCGGCACCAGCGCCTGAACCCGAGCCGGCCCCCGCCGCCATCGTCGAGGCCCCGATCGCAGCCCCGGCCCCCGCGCCGTCGCTGCTGCACAGCGAGGGCACGCGACGCGCCATCCAGATGGCTGCGCGGGCGCCCGTGCTCTCCGAGCGCGCCGCCTCGGCGAGCGACGCTCCCGCCCGCGAAACGGCCCAGCAACGCCTGGGCCGCGAAGTGGCCAGCAGCGCCCACGGCAACTGCCTGAAGGGCGAGTACGCCGGCGGTGGCATGGGCCTGCTCAGCCTGCCCTTCTGGCTGGCCGCCGAAGCCAGCGGCCGGTGCCGCAAATGACCTTTCCTCACCACGCCTCCACCATGTCCTCACGACGCCTGCTCTTGCTGCCCCTGCTGCTGCTCGCCGCCGCCACGGCCCACGCCCAGCCTGCCGCCGCCGAACCCACGGCCACGCTGCCCACCGTCACCACCCAGCTCACGCGCGACAGCGGCGTGCTGCCCTACGGCCAGCTCAACACGCTGCTGGCCAAGATGGCCCGCCACGGCGAAGGCCTGTTCCGCATGGATTTCAAGGTCGACACCGAGAAGACCAGGATGGCGCTGGCGGACATCCGCATGGCCGTGCGCAGCGACGAGGCCGACCACCCCATCAAGATCGACACCACGCATGGCGGCTTCGACCTGCCCGTGCTGCCGGAGGCCGAGGCCAAGACCGCCGACCTGGCCACCAACGTCGGCAAGGGCCAGATGGCCATCCGCGGCAGCGTGGAGCTGACCGTGCCGCCCGAGCAGCTGACCATGGGCAAGGTGCGCCAGATCCTGCGCGTGGCACGCACGCTGCGCGAGGAGATCCTGCCCTGGTACACGCGCTGGCTGTTCCCGCGCATCCAGGCGGTGCGCGTGTGCAGCGCCACGCCCACGTGGGAGCTGGAGTGGCGCGAGAACGGCCAGTTGCTCGGGCTGCCGCTGCCGGCGACGCCGGGCGAACGTGTGCCGGGCGCCAACAAGGGTGAGTGGCTGGCCTGCACGCTGCTGACCGGCCAGGAAGGCTGGCCCGACGCCGCACGCCTGCTGCCGCCGCCCGGCACCAAGCTCGGCATCAAGCTGTAGGCCAGCGGGTGAACCACCGCTGGGTTGCCCGTGGCGTTGTCGTCGGCCTGCACCTGGCGGTGCTGCTGGCGCTGTGGCTGCACCGACCCGCCCCGCTGCCCGACACCAGCGACCGGCGGCTGACGACCGTGCGCATCATCCCGCCGACGCCCGAGCGCCGCCCGCGCGTCGAGCCGCCCGACATCCCGCTGCGGCTGCCGGTCATCGGCGACCTCTTCCCCGTCCCGCCGCCACCGCCGGTCACGGCAGAACCGCAAGCCCCGGCACCTGAAAGCACCCAGACTGCGCCGCCCGCCACGCCCGTGGAGGCGCCCCGCACCACGCTGCGCCTGACGCTGCCGCCCGGCTATGCGGCCTCCGCCAACGCCGCCGACGCCGCACGCAACCCGGCCCTGCGCGACCCACGCAGCAACACGCCCCGCGCCACGCTGGAAGACCGCATCGCCGACGCCACCGGCGGCGCCGGGGCGTGGGTGGAGGAGCCCACCAGCGAGAACCGCCTGCAAAGCGTGGGCGCGCTCGGCGAGTACCGCACCGTCATGCGCCGTGGCGACACCTGCGTCGAGATCTTCCGCTCGCGCATCTCAGACAGCGATCCCTTCAACGCCAATGTCGCGCCGCGAGCCCCCACCAAGATGGTGGGCAAGCCTTACAAGTGCAAGTGAACCGCTTCCGGCGCGGTCTCAGCTAGCGCGACGCGCTCGACGCCGGGGCTGAAGCGGCCGACGTCCCATCGCCACCGCTGGGCTGCATGGGCTTCTTCGCCGCGCCCCCGGCATCCTGGCCGCCCGTCATGGCGCCCACCGCGGGTGCCGCGCCGGGGTGGTCGGACGCACCGCGCAGGTCGGCGCTGGGCGTCACCTGGGTCGGCGTGTCGCTGGCGGGCGGCGGTGCTGGCGGCGGCGTTTCGGGCCGGCAGGCAGCCAGCAAGGCCAGCACGACGGCCAACGCCGGGGCCAGGCGCAACAGGGGCGGACGGAAGGACATGGCGCGCTCCTCGCGGGCATCGCGCCCGCAGCGGGCGGTGACGGCAATCCGCATGCCTGAACCCAGCAAGACCCCAGGCGCTCGCGCTGCCGTGCTGCCACCTAGACTGGCGCCGCCTGCTCCTGCCCGAGGTTGTCGCCCATGCCCTTCTCCACCTGGCTGCTGTTCTGCGGTGTGGCCCTGCTGGCCAGCTTTTCGCCCGGCCCCGGCGTGCTGCTGGCCATTTCCAACTCCGTGGCCGTGGGCCCGCGGCACACGGTATTCAGCTCGCTGGGCAATGCGGCGGGGTTGTTCATCGTGTCGGGCGCGGCCACGGCCGGCATGGGCGCACTGCTGGCGGTGTCGGCCTCGGCGTTCCTGGTGGTGAAGGTGGTGGGCGCGGCCTACCTGGTGTACCTCGGCATCAAGCAGTGGCGCAGCCCGCCGCTGTCGTTGGAGCCCACCACCACCGGCGCGCAGCCGCACACGGCCGGCCGGCTGTTCCTGCAGGGCCTGGGCGTGGCGGTCACGAACCCCAAGGCCATCCTGTTCTTCACGGCGCTGTTCCCGCAGTTCCTGACACCGGGCGAGCCGCTGTTGATGCAGACGTTGCTGCTGACGGCCACCTTCACCGTGCTGGCGCTGGCATCCCACGCGTTCTACGTGGGCCTGTTCCGCGCGCTGCGCCGGTTCCTGACCAGCGCGCGGCGCATGCGGCTGTTCAACCGCATCTCGGGTGGGCTGTTCGTGGCGCTGGGCGTGAGCCTGCTGGGACTGCGCAACAAAACGGCTTGAGCGCCGCCGTCAGGCCGCCTTCGCTGCAGCACGTTCCTGCTCTTGCAGCCGCAGCACGCGGCGCTGCACCTTGCCGGTCGTCGTCATGGGCAGCGCGTCAATGAACTCGATCTCCTTCGGGTACTCGTAGGGCGCCAGTCGCGCCTTGACGTGGGCCTGCAGGGCGTCGACAAGCTTGGCATCAACCGTGTGGCCATCGGCCAGCACAACGTAGGCCTTCACCAGCGCACCACGCTCGGCATCGGGCTTGGGCACCACCGCGGCGTTGGCCACGGCCGGGTGCTTGAGCAGGCAGTTCTCGATCTCGCCGGGGCCGATGCGGTAGCCGGCGGCCTTGAAGACGTCGTCTGCCCGGCCTTCGTACCAGAGCGTGCCGTCCGCGTCGCTGCGGGCCAGGTCGCCGGTGCGGCACCAGTTGCCGGTGAACTTGGCTTTGGTGGCGGCGTCGTTGTTCCAATAGCCGAGGAAGAACACCGGGTCGGGCACGCCGTGGCGGTCGAAGGCATTGACGGCCACCTCGCCCGTCTCGCCGGGCGCGCACTCGCGGCCCTCGTCGTCGATGACCGCCACGCGGTGGCCCGGGTAGGCGCGGCCCATGCTGCCGGGTTTGGCGGGCCACAGCGCCTGGCAGTTGCCGACGACGTAGTTCATCTCCGTCTGCCCGAACATCTCGTTGACGGGCACGCCCAGCGCGTCGCGGCACCAGCTGAACACGGCGTCGCCCACGGCCTCGCCGGCGCTCATCAGCGCGCGCAGCTTGAGCTTGTGGCGCTTGGGCCGGGGCTCGGCCTTCATCATGGCCTTGAGCGCGGTGGGGAACAGGAACGAATGCGTGACGCCATACGCCGCCATCAGCTCGAACGCCTTGGCCGCGGAGAAGCGGCCCTGCCACGCCACGATGGGGCGGCCGAAGTACAGCGCCGGCAGCAGCGCGTCCATCAGCCCGCCGGTCCAGGCCCAGTCTGCAGGGCTCCAGAAGACGGCATCCGTCTTCTGCGTCGTGTCAAAAGGATCAAACCCGAACCAGTTCTGGCTGGCGACGAAGCCGGTCAGGTTCCCCACCAATGCCCGCTGAGGCAGCAGCGCGCCCTTGGGGTTGCCGGTGGTGCCGCTGGTGTAGATGAGGATGGCGGGATCGCCCGCCTTGGTGGCCACACGCTTGAAGCTGGCAGCCTCGGCCTGCAGCACGTCCACCCAGCGCAGTTCATCGCCGGCCACGCCGCACTCGCCCACGGCGATGACGCGGCGCAGCGCGGGGCAGCGGTCCTTCACCTCGCGCAGCGCCGGCAGCACGTCGCAGGCCGCGATGGCCAGCACGGCGCCGCTGTCCTGCAGGCGGTACTCCAGCGCCTCGGCGCCGAACAGCATGGACAACGGCATGGCCACGGCGCCGATCTGCTGGAGGGCGATGTGCGCCACCGCCGTCTCGAACCGCTGCGGCAGCACGATGGCCACGCGGTGGCCGCGGCGCACGCCCTGGGCCAGCAGCGCGTTGGACAGCCGATTGGCCGCGCGCTGCAACTGCGCATAGCTGTAGGTGGCGCGGCAGCCGCTTTCGCTGTCGAAGTGGATGGCGGTGGCCTTGGGCGTGTCGCGCGCCCAGCGGCCGCAGCAGGCCTCGGCAATGTTGAAGTCCTCGGGCACCTGCCAGCGGAATGCGGCGTGCAGTTCCTCGTAGCGGTCTTGGACCATCGGGCGCCTCGGCAACGACAAAGGGTGCCGATCCTAGCCAGCGGGCGGGGCCGCCAGCTCAGGGCTAGCCCGGGGTGGCGGCTTTCGGCAAGCCTGGCTTGTCGCACAGGTGACGCTCCAGCAGCGCCGTCGTGAACGCCCAGCTCTGCGGGTGCATGCCGCGCTGGTTGTAGTGTGTGCGGGTCAGCACCACCAGCGCATCCAGCGCCGGCAGCATGACGACGTGGTTGCCGCCATTGCCGGACATGGACCAGCCGCTGACGCGGCCGCAGCGCAGCTCGTAGTCGCGCTGCCAGAACAGCTCGCCGTAGTTCACCTGGAACGGTGTCACGCGCCGCACCGCCAGCAACTGGCTGACCTGGGCCGGCGCCAGCACGACACGGTCCTGCCAGCGGCCTTGCTGCAGCAGCAGGCGCGCCAGCACGGCCCAGTCGCGCGTGCGCAGCCGCAGGCCGCCGCCGGTCATGGTTTCGCCGCTGGGCGAGCGGTGCCACTGCAGCGACTGGATGCCCAGCGGCGCGAACAACCGCTGCTGCGCCCAGGCCTCCAGCCCGCCCGGCACGCGCCGCTCCAGCAACTGGCCCAGCAGCACGGTGCCGGCCGTGCAGTAGGCCCAGGGCCCCAGGCCCTGCGCGTCGCGCGCCACGTGGCGCGTGGGCAGGTCCACGGCCCAGCGCAGCCAGCGCTGCAGCGGGTACATGTTTTCCTCGTTGCCGGGGCTGGCGTCCTGGTTGTCGTCGCAGTCCAGTGCCGAGGACATGGTCAGCAGGTCTTCCACGGTGATGGCCTGCTTGGCCGGGCCGTCGTGCGCCATGGGCTGCTGGTCGGCCAGCGCGGCGAACACCTTCGTGTCGCGCGCCAACAGGCCATCCTGCACCGCCGCAGCCACCAACATGGCGGTGACGGACTTGCCGGCCGAGCGCGTGTCGTGCAGCGTGGCCACGGTGGCATCGCGCGCATACAGCTCCAGCAGCACGCGGTCACCGCGCTGCAGCAGCACGCTGGTGGCGCCGGGCAGCGCGTCCAGCGCGGCGCGGTCGTCGGCCGGTGTCTCGGCGGCGTGGAGAGAGAACGGCGCCGACGTCAGCGTCAGCGCCAGGATCGAGGTGATGAGCAACTTCATGGCCGCATGCTCGCCGGCCCCATCGCTGCAGGTCTAGAACGTTTTGAACCCGGCCACCCAGGCGGCCGGCGTGCAGCGGTACTCGGCGCGGAACAACCGCGTGAAATGGCTCTGGTCCGCAAAGCCCAGCTGGGCGGCGACGTCGGCGATGGCGTGGCCCTCCCGCAGCCGGCGGGCCGCGCGGTTCAGCAGCGCACGGCGCTGCAACTGGCCGGGCGACATGCCGTAGTGGCGCCGGAACGCGCGCGACAGCGACACCGCATGCACCCCCGCCGTGGCGGCCAGCTCGGCCAGCCGCAGCGGCTGCCCGCAATCGTCCACCAGCTGCTCCATGCAGCGCCGCAGCCAGGCCGGCTCGCGCGTCTCGCGGGCGGCGGTGTCGTCCTCCAACGGCACGGCCTGGCTCGCCGCGCAGAGCTGGCGGCACTGCTCCTCGACCTGCAGCAGGCCGCCCAGGTCCAGCGCC
>SXGQ01528300.1_pt1 | contig 14583 bp, 13 predicted proteins | sample 3178371 | NCBI WGS metagenome assembly SXGQ01 (sample SAMN11356859, study PRJNA531348) | freshwater metagenome | isolation source: freshwater sample F1-20 | place: China: Fuxian Lake, Yuxi | collected 2017-12-25
CTCCCGGATCTCGCCAACGCGTGATCTGAAAATCAAGGCCGCCTCCCTCACCGGGGGCGGCTCATTTTTTTGCCCGCGCTCCCGAAATCACGGCGGAGCCAAATACGTGAACGGCCACCACGGCAAATTCCGCAAAATGAAAAAACCCAACACCAATCCCGCCAACGAAAACGAAACCCACCTTCCCGGCAACCACCGCACCGGAGCTGCTCGCCCACGCACCCATCCCGACAACTCGATTCCCACCCCGATCAACCCCAACGGCAACAACACCATCCCCACCGGATTGTAACGGAACGCCATCGCCAAATCCCCCCTCAACGTCGCATCCGCCGCCCGCGTCATCCCGCACCCGGGACATAAAAACCCGGTAGCCTTCCGGAACAAACACCCCGGATACCAACTACCTAGTCCAGCCACCCCACGCTCCCGCAAATAAACCGCCGCCACCACCAGCCCGAGCACTGCCAGCGCAACCAACAATGCCCGGCCTTTACGCATTACGCTTCAATTCAAATTGCCGGATGCTCCCAATCCCACCACCAGGATGATATAACCCAACCCAATCACAACACCGGACCAAAAAGCAACCAAGCACCACTTCTTTGCGGACTGAGACGCAGCCATGGCACCCGCAATGTCACCACGTGACTTCATACCATCCACTTTCGCAGCAAAAACAATTGCTGGTATCCCGAATGGCCAGCAACAAAGCAGCGTCACCACAATCGACTGCCAAAGATACGTCGGGATATTTCCCTGATAAGGCGCGATCTGCGGCGATGCCATCGGCGGCGCATACGGCGAAACCGAACCCTGCGGTCCCGCCACCGGCACCGCAGTTCCCAGCCCACCCGTCGTAATCACCGTCAACTCACTCACCTGCGACGAAGGAATCCAATCCGCCATCCCTTCCCGCCAAACCAGATCCGATGCCGTCACCTCACCGGTAGCGATTTTGGAAAGAAGCTCACCCTGCTCAACTGGTCCAAGTTGAGTGCCGTTTTTGGAGTAATACCATTGCATAGTTTTTAGATTGAAATTCAGTAAATCAAGGGCTGAAAGAGGGACTAAAAGCGACCATACCCACAAACATCAGCAACCAAACCAGCGTGATCGCCACCACCAGATACCCCATGATCAACCCCGCGATCGCCATCCCCTTCCCCGAAGTCATCCCGTTCGAATTCTTGATCTGCGACATCGCCATGTGCCCGCAAACCACCGCCGGAATCGCCGTGAAAATGAAACACGCGATCAAGCCCAGAATCCCGCACACTAAACTCGTGATCGCCAACCCCGAAGTCGGAGGAGCCATCGTATAAACCCCACCTCCCAACGTATACGAATTCGGCAAACCATATACACCCGCATTCCGAACCTGCGTCAAAGTCATCCAATTCGGCATCCCGTCCCGCCAAATCATCGTCATCGGCCCCACCCTCTGGGACATCATCAACTGCGAAAACTCCACATCATCCACCGGCCCGATCTGCTGCCCGAACTCCGCGAAATACCAACGTTTCTGCGTCCCACCACCATAACTCACACCACCCAAAGGCGCAGCGGCAACAGGCGACCCACCATCAACTGGCACATCTTGATTCAGCTCACTCGGGCGAAGCTCTTCGGACACGGCTTGGGTCAATGATCACCGACCTCCACCCCTAGTGAAAGCCGCAATCAGCATTGCCAATCCAATCGTTCTGGCAATAAGGAAATCCACCCCCCTCAGACTTGCGGATTACCCCACCCACGCTAGAACCTCCCGCGTGGAAGCCATCCAATACTTCAATCGCCACACCGGCACCCTCGAAACCGAACAAGTCTACGGCGAAGGCTTCCTCAAATGGGCCTACGGAAATCCCCTCGGCGCACTCTCGCTCGACCTCTTCGTCAAACGCCCCTTCTTCTCCGCCTGGTACGGCCGCCGAATGAGCACCCCATCCTCCGCCGCCCGCATCGCACCCTTCATCCAACAATACAACCTCGACCCCGCAGACTTCGCCGAATCCCCCACCTCATACCGCAGCTTCAACGAGTTCTTCTATCGGAAACTCAAACCCGCCGCCCGCCCCATCGACGCCGACCCCGACTCCATCGTCTTCCCCGCAGACGGCCGTCACCTCGGCTTCGAAAAAGCCTCCGCCATCTCCGGCGTCTTCATCAAAGGCCAGCGCTTCGACCTCCCCACCCTCCTCGGCGACGCCGATCTAGCCGCCCGCTATGCCGACGGCGCGCTCGTCCTCTCCCGCCTCTGCCCCGTCGATTACCACCGCTTCCACTTCCCCGTCGCCGGCACCCCCGGCGAAACCCGCACCATCCCCGGCCCGCTCTTTTCCGTCTCTCCCATCGCCCTCCGCAAAAAACTCGCCTACCTCTGGACCAACAAACGCACCATCACCCGCCTCGAAACCCCTTCCCTCGGCACCGTCCTAGTCATGGAAATCGGAGCCACCTGCGTCGGCACCATCGCCCAAACCTATCAACCAGGAAAACCCATCGAAAAAGGCCACGAAAAAGGCTACTTCGCCTTCGGTGGCTCCTCCACCATCACCCTCTTCGAACCCGGCCGAATCCACCTCGAAGAAGACCTCGCCACCCACTCCGCCAGCCAGGTCGAACTCTACGCCCGCATCGGCACCCGCATGGCCCGCGCCATCTAACGAAAAACCCCTCCCATGCCTCAGCAACTCAAAAACCTCGAAGCCCACGCCCTCGAAGCCCTCAAACCCGCCGCCGAAGGCCAGCTCTCCCCCGCTGAACGCATCGCCCTCTACAAACGCTTCCTCAAAATCGAGGAACACCGCATCCTCCTCCGCCACCGCGCCGGTGCCGGCGGCATCGAAATCTCCCGCTTGCGCGCCCACCTCATCGACATCGTCCTCACCTCCATCCTCGACGCCGCCATCCGCTCACGTCAGGGAAAAGTCCCTCCCATCGCCCTCGTCGCCACCGGCGGATACGGCCGCGCCACCCTCAACCCGCGCTCCGATATCGACCTCCTCTTCCTCCTCCCACGAGCCTCCACCAAACTCCCCAAACCCCTCCAGGAACTCGTCCAGGACATTCTCTACCTACTCTGGGATGTCGGCTTCAAAGTCGGCCACGCCTGCCGCTCCATCGCCGAATGCATCGAACAAGCCAAAGCCGATCAGGAAAACAAAACCTCCCTCATGGACGCACGCCTCATCACCGGCGATGCAAACCTCTTCTCCGACTTCCAACAACGCTTCGAAAAGGAATGCATCCGCAAAGGCCAAGCCGCCTTCTTCGAACTCCGCCGCCGCGACCTCCGCAGCCGCCACGAAAAATACTCCCGCACCGTCTTCCTCCAGGAACCCAACGTGAAGGAATCCTGCGGCGGCCTCCGCGACTTCCACAACATCCTCTGGATCTCCCGCGTCAAACGCAACATCACCGACCTCTCCAAACTCACCGAACAACGCCTCATCACCGCTCAAACCCAACGCGAAATCGAAGCCGCTCACGACTTCCTACACCGCGTCCGCAACGAACTCCACTACCACACCGGAAAAGCCACCGACATCCTCACCCTCCAACTCCAGGGCGTCGTCGCCACCGCCTTCGAATACCCGGAAAAAAGCATCCTCCGCCGCACCGAGGCCTTCATGCGCGACTACTACCGCCACACCCGCTTCCTCTATCAACACACCAACTCGCTGATGGAAACCTTCCAGATCGAGGAAGAACGCACCGCCGATACCGGCCTCCGCTCCTTCCTCACCTTCCGCAAAAAACAACGCGAAACCTTCGACGGCTTCATCGCCCGCGACGGACGCATCTTCCCCGAAAACCAGGACATCTTCAATGACGACACCCATCGCATGATGCGCGTCTTCCAACACACCCAGCTCCGCAACCTCCGCCTCAGCCCACAAATGCGCAGGCTCATCGCAGACCACTGGGAAGACATCGACCGCCCCTTCCGCTACCTCAAGGCAAACCGCGAAACCTTCCTCGCCATCCTCGAACGCAAAGGCGACGTCGCACGCCCACTCCGCCAAATGCACCGCATCGGCTTCCTCGGCCGCTACCTCCCAGAGTTCGGCGCTCTCGACTGCCTCGTCCAACACGAATTCTTCCACCGCTACACCGCCGACGAACACACCCTCCGCGTCATCGAACAAGTCGACGCACTCATCGGAAACACCGACCCCCGCCACGAAATCTACCGCCGCCTCCTCCACGACATCCAGGACCCCGTCGCCCTCTACCTCGCCTGCATCCTTCACGATACCGGCCGCGCCGAAAACGTCCGCGAGCACATCGACGGCTCCGCCATGCTCGCCGCACGCCTCTGCAACCGCCTCCAAATCAAAGGCGCACGCCGCACCCTCATCATGTTCCTCGTGGACAACCACCTCACCTTCTGGCGCACCGCCACCACCCGCAACCTCGACGACCCAGAAGTCATCGCCGAGTTCGCCTCCGTCGTCAAAACATCCTCAAACCTCGACGCACTCTTCCTCTTCACCTTCGCCGACTCCAACGGCACCGCCCCAGACGCATGGAACGGCTGGAAGGAGAGCCTCATGCTCCAACTCCACACCGCCACCAAATCCTTCCTCGATGGCGGCCGCGAAAAATACTCCAAAAAACTCGACGCCGACCGCCTCTCACTCCGCGAGGAAGTCATCGGCCTCATGCGCGAAGACTACCACCCGGACGTCAAACGCCATTTCGAGCGCATGCCCGCCGCCGCCTTCCACTTCCGCCAGGCATCCCACATCGTCACCCAGGTCCGCACCGTCCGCCACTTCCTACTCCACGAGGAGGAAACCAACGACCCGCTCGCTTGCTGCGTCAAATGGATCGACCACAACGACAAAGGCTACACCGAGATCGTCATCGCCGCCCGCGACCGCCCACTCCACCTCGAAAAACTCTGCTGCGCCCTCGCCTCCGAGGAAATTAACATCCTCTCCGCAGACCTCTTCACCCGCACCGACGGCATCGTCGTCAACATCTTCCGCGTCTGCACCACCAACTTCGAGGCCGTCTCCGCAGCCTCCACCCGCAAACGCTTCACCGAAACCTTCACCACCCTCCTCCACCAGGAAACCCACAACCCCGAACCCTTCCTCAAACGCCGCGCCAACTTCCTCAAGCCCCGCACCCAACAACTCGTCGGCGTCCCCGTCCGCGCCTACGTCACCAACGAACTCCACCCCACCTGCACCACAGTCGAAATCCAAGCCCTCGACCGCATCGGCCTCCTCCACGACCTTTTCCACACCATCAACAAAAACGGCCTCACCACCGCACACGCCCGCATCTGCACCGAAAAAGGCGTCGCCATGGACACCCTCTATATCACCACCCACGACGGCCGCAAAATCGAGGACACCAAACTCCTCCAAAACATCGAAAACGAGTTCGCACAACTCGTCTCCCGCGCCGAAGTGCAAAGCTGAATCCTCACTCCTTCTCCACCACCAAAATCATCCCTCCGAATCGAATGCTCTCCTCAATCACAAAATCTCAGCTTTTCAGCATCTAGCCCACACCCTCAGGCAAAGTCCGCAAGCTCTTCCCCTCGCCATCACTCCAAACCACCCGCACTGTCTCCGGCCGACACCTCAAAACCCATAAACCACCCCATCCACCAACCGATTCTCCGGCTCTTTCCCCACAACCGAAACCCACGAAAAAACCAACAACGAAACCGCCAAAATAGATCTCATGACACCTGATCTGGGCGCAACCCACACACAAAATCCAGCAAAAACATCATTTTGAGTATTTAATTTAATAAATTTAGCGTGTTCAAATCGAGGCACTTGAGCATTTTGATGAATCAAAGTATCGCCTTGCCCGCATGATTTCCGCCACCAGCGAAAACTACCTTAAAACCATCCACGCCATCGGCGGCTCCGAGCACTCCATCAGCCTCGGCGCACTCGCCCGTGCCCTCAATCTCACCCCCGGAACCGTCACCACCATGGCCCGGCAACTCGCCGACAACGGACTCGTCCACTACCTCCCACGCCGCGGCATCCGCCTCACCGACCTCGGCCGCACCACCGCCATCCAAATCATCCGCCGCCACCGGATCATCGAGGTCTTCCTCGCCGACACCCTCGGCATGCCCGCCTCCGACATCCACCCCGAAGCCGAGATCCTCGAACACGCCTTCTCCAACCACGTCATCAACCTCCTCGACAAATTCCTCGACCACCCCGCCTTCGACCCTCACGGCAGCCCCATCCCGGAAGCCTCCGGCCACATCCGAACCACCTCCCTCAAACCCCTCACCCAACGCCCGGAAGGCCACCGCTACCTCATCCACCGCTTCACCCGCAACGACGCCGAATTCACCGAATGGCTCGCCACCTTCGGCTTCACCATCGGAACAACCATCGGATTCCATAAATGGGACCGAATCACCGGCATCGTCACCCTCGAAACCGCCGGCGGCCGCCGCATCCAAGTCGGCGAATCCGCCGCATCCAGCCTCCTCGTCGAGTAAATCAGCATGCCTCCTTTTTTCCATTCCCGGAAATTTCCAGCTTGCCGAATCATCCCATTCCCCTTAAACCATCGCCCAACTCGATCAGCCATCAGGCATTCGAGACACTTCCCGGCCCTCCGCCGCACAATGATTTTCTTGGAACGATCCACCCCGACTCTCACCCCCGGTCCTCTCGACCGGTCAGGATCCGCTGTCTCCGCATTATGATTCGGCCTCCGGTCCATCGTTCCGCACCCTTCTTCGCACCGGCATCGTGCAGCGGCATCGCCCGCCCGCACCCCGGCGCGTCGCACCAACCCACTGGAGGACAAAGCCATCGCTAAGCCACAAAGAGACCAAAACAGGGGTCGATTCCGCGACATGACTCGCGTCAACGACCGCATCCGCGCCCCAAAAGTCCGCGTCGTCCTCGCCTCTGGCGAGCAACTCGGCGTCATGAACACCCGGGACGCACTCATCAAAGCCCAATCCGTCGGACTCGACCTCGTCGAAATCGCCGGTCAGGCAGACCCGCCCGTCTGCAAGATCATCGACTACGGCAAATACAAGTACGAGCAGGCAAAGCTCAAAAAACAAAAGTCGAAAAGCGCCACCCGCATGAAGGAAGTCAAATTCCGCGTCGGAACCGGCCAACACGACTACAACATCAAACTCGGCCGCGCCGAGGGCTTCCTCGATACCAACCACAAGGTCCGCTTCGTCCTCCAATTCCGCGGTCGCGAAAACGCCCACAAGGACCTCGGATTCGTCGTCCTCAATCGGATCATCGAAGACCTCAAAACCATGGCACAAGTCGATCAGGCGCCTAAACTCAACGGTCGCGCCGTCGCCATGATCCTCTCACCACTCCCTCAACATCAACGCAAACGGAAGTTCCACCTCTTCCACGGCGAACTCATCGACGAAGACGACTTCGAAGAGGAAGACCAGGACGACGACGTCCCAGATGATGTCCCGGACGAGGTCCCTGATGAAGTACCCGACGAAACGCCGGACGCTCCAACAGCCCCCTGAAATCGGACATGCTGTTCCTTTTCGACATCGACGGCACCCTCGTAGACACCGGGGGTGCCGGCCTTCAAGCCTTGGAGGAAACCAACCTCTCCCTCTTCCAAGCCCCGGGCCCACCCCTCGATCTGGCAGGGGCAACCGACCTCGGAATCGTCGACTACATCCATCGCCACTTCGGCATCGAAGCCTCCGACAAATCCATCAACCGCTACTTCGATCTCTACCACCAGCGCCTCGAATGGAACCTCTCCCGCGGCGGATTCCCCGGCAAAGTCCTCAGCGGAGTTCATGACCTGTTAGGAAAACTCGCTGCCCGCCCCGGCTCCACACTCGCCCTCCTCACCGGAAACACCCAGGCCGGCGCAGCCGCAAAAATGCGCCACTTCCAACTCGACCACCACTTCCCCTTCGGCGCCTACGGCTCCGACCACGCCGACCGCAACCAACTCGGCCACATCGCCCTCGAACGCGCCCACACCCACACCGGCAAACACTTCCAACCCGAGGAAATCTGGGTCATCGGCGATACCCCAAAGGACATCGCCTGCGCCCACGCCATCGGCGCCCGCTGCCTCGCCGTCGCCACCGGCCGATTCACCGTCGAGGAACTCACCGCCTTCGGTGCCGACCACACCGTCGAATCCCTCGACCTCATCTCCAATTGGATCTGACTCGATCCACCGAATTTGAAATGCCTGAAGGCTGGCGCTTGCCAAGCGCTACATCAATCGCCAGCTTTCCAGTCCCTCGCCACGACATCGTGGCTCTTTCAAAAAACCGTAATCAGCCCCCAGCCATGCCCGAGATCACCGAAAAGGAACTCCCGCCAAACCTCAAGCCCCTGTGGCTCAAGGCTCTCAGCGCCGTTCAAACCTCAAACCTTCCCTACGCAGTCAGCCTCCTCCAAGCCGTCCTCAAAGACGCCCCAAACTTCCTCGAAGGCCGGAAAATCCTCCGCAACTGCGAAATCCAAATCAACAGCGGCAATAAGAAAGCCACCATCTTCGGCATCCAAACCGGCGGCGCAAGCGTCTCCAAACTCAGCGGACCCGCCAAAAAAGACCCGGAGGGCACCCTCGTCCTCCTCGAAAAGGAACTCGAAAAAGACCCGCTCAACGAGCAAGCCAACGAACTCCTCTTCGAAATCTGCGTCCGTCTCGAAATGTTCGAAACCGCCGCATTCGCCCTCGAAACCATCCGCAAACACAAACCCGAGGCCGTCAAAACCCTCCACAAACTCGCCGAATACTACATCACACGCGAACAACCCGCCATCGCCGCGGAAGTCTACAACGACATCCTCAAACACGCCCCCACCGACTCCATCGCGGTCAAAGGCGCCAAGGACTGCTCCGCACGCGCATCCATGCAAAAAGCCAAATGGGACGAGAACGCCGACATGCGCTCGCTCATGAAAAACTCCGCCGAATTCGAAGAACTCGAAAAAGCCTCACGCACCGGCCTCACCCGCGAACAACTCGAAGATCGTCGCGATCGCACCATCGAGAAATACAACGCCGACCCCAATCACCTCGCCACCGTCAAGGAACTCGCCAACCTCTACGAACAACTCGAAGACTGGTCAAATTCCCACACCTTCTACAGCTGGGCTCACACCCTCAGCAATGGCGACGTCGCACTCGCCACCAAAGCCTCCGCCATGAAGGACCGCGCCACCGAGGCCGAACTCAAGGCTCTCGAAGCTGCCGCCACCGCTGACCCATCCAACACCGAACTCCAGGAACGCCTCGCCGCCGCCAAATCCGAACGCCTAGCCCTCCAGGTCGAAGAAGCCAAAACTCGCGTCGACCAGAACCCCACAGACCCCCAACTCCGCTTCGAACTCGGCCAGGCACTCTACAACCTCGGCGATCACAGCGCGGCCATCCCCCACCTCCAACAGGCCACCCGCAACCCTCACATCCGAACCAAGGTCCTCCTCCTCCTCGGACGCACCTTCAAGGCCAAAGGAATGTTCGACCTCTCCATCAAACAACTCTCGGACGCCCTCGCTGACCTCCACGCCATGGACAACACCAAAAAGGAAGTCCTCTACGAAAAAGGCCTCATCCACAACGAAATCAACGACAAGGCCGCCGCACTCGATTGCTTCAAGCAAATCTACGAAGTCGATTACGGCTACCGCGATGTCGCACAACGCGTCGAATCATCCTACGGCGGCTGATTTCACCCAAACCATCACCGATCCTCTAACCAAAACGCACCGGCCAACCCGGTGCGTTTTGCGTTCCACCACCCATCACTGGATTCCCAAATCCAATGCCTGCGTCTCCTTCACCCGATCCTCAAACGCCTCCTCCTGCGTCACCCACCCCTCCGCAATCACCTTCGTGATTTGAAACTGCCGCGACTCCGCTCCCTCCACCCGCGAAATCTCCAACGTCGCACTCCCCACCCGCTGCTGCTTCGCCGCGGATCGCCTCAATATCTCCAGCATCGCCCGGTGCTGTTTCGACCCAACCTCACAATACCCCACCATCAACCGCTTGTCGTCCAACGTCGCCATCCCATAACAAACCCACTTCGATTCATCCAGAAACGGCCCGTTGTAATAAGTATCATCTCCCAAATACACCCTCACAAACGCCTTCCGCGTTTTCTCATCATGAATCTCCTTCCAACTCGGCTTCACCTGCCGCGCAAAGGACGGAAAATCCATCTTCCAAACCCCTTTATCATCCGGCCGCAGAAACGCCTCACGATACGAATACTCATCTCCCTTCTTCGAAATCACCACCACCACCTCAAGTTGCAGATCATTCGCATCACCACTCGCTATCCACTGATATCGCTCCACCTTCCCGTCCAACTCCGCAAGCCCTTCCAAAAACCCAACCACCTCCAACGAGGTCATCTCCCCACGATCCACCCACCGCCCCACCGCCTCCACATCCCGCGCACGCTCAATCACCTGCTGCACCAAGCCCACAGCCTCCGCCTCAGAAGGCGATGGAAAACGCGACACCACTCGAACCTTCGGCATCACCGCCAACTCACCCCCGTCAGCCTTCCTCCCTAACAACGGCTTCAACCACAAAACCACCGCAATCACCACCAACGCCGCCGCAATCACCGCAAAACCGATCGACCACCCCAACGTCAACCTCGCATTCCACCGTGCCGTCCGCCCCTGATTGTCACGCTCCCCTCGCCGCCGCGTCCGCCGCTCACCCTTCGCCAGCCCCGTCCCCGGCATCCGCGCCACACGACCAATCGCCGGTGCCGAACCCGCGGAACGACCACTACGCTTGCGAACCCCGCGTTGAACTCCGTCGCCTTTCATCTGTTGGGTTTTTCAAAATCTCAGGAATCAATCACCGCGGATAAAGCGTCATCCGATACTTGTCATAAGTATCATCCGGCCGGAACAACCAACCCGGCTGCCGATCCACCACCTCATATCCCGTCAGTTGGAAAATCGGCAAAAACTGGTTGCTGTTCGGATCATACCCCTCACGCCCCGTGAAATTCCCACGAATCCGATACTCGAAATTGTTATCAAATCCATAACGCTGCCCCGCTGGCCCATTCTCCGGCAAGCGGTCCGGATTCGTCTTCCTCGACTCATCAAACAACACCAGCTTCGCCTTGCTCCACGGTTGCCTCGGCTGACGCAAATATCCCCAGAACCTTGTCTTCTCCACGAAATATCGCCGCCCATAGTAAAAATCACCCGTCGGCTCACTTGCAATCTTCGCATCCCGTTCCTCCACCGTCGGCCCTCCCATATTCCCCGTCCCGGAAACTCCACCACACTGCGAAAGCAGTACAGCCATCATCACCAGTCCAACCAGCCGCATCCAAATACTCAGCATGCCGGACGCTATTCACCCCACCCCCAACCCTGCAAGCACGGAGAAATTCCCACTTGAAACGCACTTCAGCGAATCAAGACTTGGCACCAACCCACCCACCGCGAAAACTACCCACATGCAGACCGCCTCATTCCTCAAGGACCTCTTCGATCTCTCAGGCAAAACCGCCGTCATCATCGGCGGAACCGGCGAACTCTGCGGAACCATGGCCGTCGGCCTCGCACGCGCCGGCGCGGAAGTCGTCCTCGGCGGCCGTATCCCCGAAAAGGCCGAAAAACGCCTAGCCGAAATCGAATCCCACGGCGGCAAAGGCTATTTCGTCCCCGTCGACGTCACCTCTCGCGAATCCCTCCACGACCTTCTGGAAACCGTCCTCGACCGCTCAGGCCAGGTCGACATTCTCATCAACGGCGCCGGCACCAACTCCCCCACCCCCTTCCTCGACATCACCGAAGACGAATACCAGCGCATCATCGACACCAACCTCTCCGCCGTCTTCCGCGCCTGCCAGGTCTTCGGCCAATACTTCGTCGATGAATCCCGCCCCGCATCCATCATCAACCTCGGCTCCATCTCCGGTCTCAACCCGCTCTCCCGCGTCTTCACCTACTCCGCCTCCAAGGCCGCCGTACACAACCTCACACGCAACCTCGCCCGCGAATGGGCCGACAAGGACATCCGCGTCAACACTCTCGTCCCCGGCTTCTTCCCCGCCGAACAAAACCGCAAGGTCCTCGACGAATCCCGCGTCCTCGACATCCTCCGCCAAACCCCGGCCTCGCGCTTCGGAAACTCCGAGGAACTCATCGGCGCAACCCTCCTCCTCGCCTCTCCCAAAGCCGGCTCCTTCATCACCGGCATCGAAATGATCGTCGACGGCGGCTTCCAAGCCATGACCATCTAACCATTCCCCCGAAAAGGTGGCTGGGGCATCCTGCTCCAGTCCGTCCTAGGGGCATCTTGCCCCGACCAAACCAAATTCACCCTTCCAATACCCTCCCAAAAACCTAATCCCGGTCCCCCACAAACAACGTGTGCGTGAAACGCTTCGCCTTCGGGTAAGCCTTCGCACTCACACACTCCACCCGCGGATACACCCGCTCCAGCGCACGCGCAAAACCCTTGTCCGTGTTCGCGGACCAATAAACCACCCGCCCTCCCGCCCGCAGCGCCGCCTTCGCCAGCTGGATCCCGTCCCGCCCGTAAAGCCTACCATTCCCCTTCTGCACTAGAGGATCCGGACTGTTATCCACATCTAGCAAAATCGCATGATACGGATTCCCCGATGCCTTGGAAATCAATTCATAAACATCCGCAACATGCACCCTTACCCGCGGATCATCCAGCAACCGCCCGTTCACATGCTGCAAATGCTCACGGTTCCACTCCACCACCTCCGGCAACAACTCCGCCACATCCACCACCGCATCCACACCACACAACTCCAATACCCGCTTCAAGGTATATCCAAATCCCAACCCACCTATCAAGATACGCGCCTTCCCCCCCACCCGCTCACACGCGATCTCCGCCATCTGCTGCTCCGAGGAAGACGCCGTCGTGCTCATCAACTGCACCCCGCCCACCTTCAGATAATGCTGCCCGTCATGCTCCTGCAACACCATCGGCGTCCCATCCGGCGTCACACACCTCGCAAGAGTCGTCGTTACCTTCATTCCCAAATCCGTTAGAACTCGCCACGGAACGAACACCGCGCCGTCGGCGTCTCGTAAATCACAATCTCCACCAACCCCGGCAACTGCGGCGCAAGCTTCTTCCAAAACCAACCCGCCATCCGCTCGATCGTCGGACTCTCCAAACCCTCCACATCATTCAAATAACCATGATCCAACACCTCTAACAGCGGATTCACCGCCTCCGAAATCCGCTTGTGGTCATACACCCACCCGATCGTCTCATCCACCTCACCCTCGATCGAAATCTCCACCTTGAAACTATGCCCATGCATCCGCCGGCACTTGTGATCCTCCGGCAACGACGGCAATGTATGCGCCGCCTCAAATCGGAAATCCTTGGTCAATCGGGCTCTCATCCGCGCCATTCAACCCCCATCCGCCCGCCCCCGCAATCCCGGAGGCGGCACCAGACGCGAAATCACTTCCCAAAATACCGCACGATCGCATCCACCAACCCCGGAATATCATGCGGATTCGCCTCAAACGCCGGAACCTGACCCTTCTCACCCAACGTCTTGCTCGTCACCGGCCCAATGCTCCCCGCCACACAACCCTCCGGCCACTCGATCCCGAGATTAAAAAAATGCTCCACCGTCGAACTCGAAGTAAACGTGATCAAATCCGCACCACTCTCCTCGATCCGCGCCCGCGCCCCCGTCGGATCTTCCGTCTCAGGCACCGTCCGATACGCGATGCACTCGTCCACAATCGCACCCAATGCGGTTAGACCATCACCCACCACCTCCCGCGATTCCGCCGCCTTCACCCACAACATCGTCAGATTCTCCACCGACTCCTTCTTGAACGCATCGATCAACCCCTCCGCCACAAACCGCTCCGGAATCAAATCCACCGCAAACCGATACTCCCGCACCTTCGCCGCCGTCCCAGCCCCGATCACCGCAATCCGCGGATTCCCCAAACTCCGCGAATCCTCATACGCCTTGAAAAACGCGTCGAAAAACCGCTCAACCCCATTCGGACTCGTGAAAACCAGCCAGTCATATTCGTGGGCATGCGTCACCATCTCCGCAAACGTCAACCGGTCCTCCGGCGCCTCGATCCGGATCGTCGGCAACTCGATCACATCCGCTCCCAAATCTCGCAACGCCTTCGACAAATCCCCCGCCTGCTCACGCGTCCGCGTCACCACGATCCGCTTCCCGAACAACGGCCGTTTCTCAAACCAATTGATCTTCGCCCGCTCTCTAACAACCGTCCCGATCACCGCCACCGCCGGCGAGGAAAACTTCACCTCATCCGCAATGTCCGCAATCGTCGCCAAGGTCCCCTCGATCGTCCACTGCGACCCCGTCGTCGCCCACCGCGTCAGCGCGATCGGCGTCTCCGGATCGGCTCCATGTTCGACAAAAGCCCCAGTAATCTCCCGCAACCTCGCCACCCCCATCAAAAACACCTTCGTCCCCGGTGCCTTCGCCAACTGCGCGTAATCCACCGAACTGAACCCCTGCGTCGGATCCTCGTGACCCGTGAAAATCGTCAACTGCGTATTGTGATCCCGGTGCGTCACCGGAATCCCCGC